>Ga0193696_1000328_pt1 | contig 17408 bp, 15 predicted proteins | sample L3m1metaG_FD_145074 | JGI IMG/M metagenome (GOLD analysis project Ga0193696, IMG submission 145074) | Soil microbial communities from a riparian zone of the East river system, Colorado, United States - L3m1 | ecosystem: Environmental > Terrestrial > Soil > Riparian zone | place: USA: East River... | reverse complement strand
CGGGTGATCTCGTCATTGGCCCGCGAGGGCGGCATCGAGTCGGTTCTCTGGGCCGGGCCTGAGCACCTCGCCGCCGCGGTGCGCTCCGGCCGGCATCCCGTGCAAGGCACGGTGCGCTCCGGGCCGATCAACCTGCAGCTTGGCTTCGCGTCCGACGACTTCTCCTACCTGATCGATCTTGGCCTGCCCACTCGTAACGAGTCGTCGGCGTTCAATCTCGATCCGGAGATCAAACGTGAGGCGGTCTGGAGCGGGCCGATCATGCGGCCGGCCAGCCTGCTGGTCAAGCGGAAGCGTGCCCTCGTCGAGCTCCGCGGCGCCACGTCGAAGAGCGATTCGTGGGAGACCTTCGAGAGTGCGCTGCGACCGTACGAGAGTGTGCTCACCGAAGTGCTCGACCCCGTACGAGCGCCCGAGCTGCTCGCGGTTCGAGAGCAGATAAGAAGCTGGCGGTTCTATGACCAGTTCCGAACTGATGTGGACGCCCCCGGGAGGCAGAGCCAGATCGGCACCCGTACGCCGGTGCTCGATGCGGAAGGCCGTGACGTGGCGGCCGCGCTGCAGACGATCATCGAGATCGGCGATGCCGACGCTCTGCACGGGACGATCGACGACGCTTTCCCGGGTTCACGGCTCCAGGTGGTGGAGAGCCGCGGCCGCTTCGACCTCGAGCTGAAAGCCCATGGTCTGCTGCGGCCGCTGACCTCCGCTGAGCTCTCCGACGGCACGCTCCGGTACCTGCTGCTGGTCGCCGCACTGCTGAGTCCGCGACCGCCATCGCTGATGGTGCTGAACGAGCCGGAAACCAGCCTGCACTCCGATCTCTTGCCAGCGCTTGCCCGGCTGATCTCTCGCGCCAATGAGCACACCCAGATCGTTGTGGTCACCCACGCCCAGGATCTGGTTGAGGCGCTGACGGCGACCGGCGCCCAGCCGCTGTGCCTCGTCAAGGACTTCGGCGCGACGACCCTGGATGGCGTCGGAACCCTGGAGCAGACGCCATGGAACTGGGGATCACGCTGAAGAGCAGGACACCGATTCCGTACTCTCTAGCGGTGTCTGGGCCCTGGGAGCACCGCGAAGCTGGGATCAGCGCGAGCGGCGTCGTTTGGCCCAGTCGGAGAACAGAGCGAGCGCCTCGGTGTCGCTCGGGGGGCCGTGCAGCACGTTCTGCTCGACGAAGTCGGCGGTGCCAGGCCAGGCACTGGCCCGTAGGCGCTCGGCGGCCCGCTCCAGCTCGTAGGGCGTGCGGCGCAGTGTTACCTCCGGGCCGAGCATGGCCCAGTAGGCGACGGTGCCGGCCGGGCCATAGGGCATGCCGACGCTACCCGGATTGACCATGCGGCGACCGGCGGCGAGGCGGTCGAACGGCATGTGGGTGTGGCCGCAGACGACCACCTCCTCCTCGACGCCGGCGAACCCCTCCTCGAACCACTCGACCGGGCTGTCAACCAGCACGATCTCCTCGTCGTCCCGAGCGGTCGCATGGCAGAACAGAACTGGGCCGAGCCCGTCGACCTCGAGGCTGACAGTCAGCGGAAGTGAGGCGAGTCGCTCGCGTTCGGCGCGGGTCAGCTGCTGTCCTGCCCAGACGACGCCGGGCTCGTGGGCTGCGCCGGTCGGACGGTAGCGCCCGTCGAAGACCTCGACCACGGCGCGCTCGCAGTTGCCCCGCAACCAGATCGCTTTCTCACCGAGGGATGCGAGCGCGTCGAGTGTCTCGGCCTGCAGCGGGCCGACCGTCATGTCACCGGCCAGCACAATCGCGTCGGCACCCGCGGCCTCCACGTCGCGCAGGACCGCCTCCAGAGCAGGTAGGTTGCCGTGGATGTCAGCAAGGACAGCGACGCGCACGCGTCGTACTGTACGACGTCAGGCTCGAGCACAACTTCGCGTTACTTACTGACACTTCGCGGTAGCCGCGGCTACCGCGAAGTGCATGGAACTGCCGCGAAGTGAGCTAGCCGCCGCTGAGTCGCAACCACTGGCGTTGCCCGACGAAACCGCTGCGGCCCAGCGCGCTTGAGGTTGTCGGCGACTAAGGCGAGCCTTATTTGAAGGCGCTCGTCGAATTAAGGCACACTGGTGTTGTGAAAAACTCCCAGCGGGTCACCTCCGGTGCCACTGGGGTTGCCCAGAGCGCGGAGACTGACGCATCGACGCGGCAGCGAGTGGCCAGTTCCATTCTGGAACACGGGCCGTCGACTGCCGCGGAGTTGGCTGAGCGGCTGGGGCTGACCCCAGCGGCCATTCGTCGGCATCTCGATGTGTTGCTGGCGTCGGGCCATATCGACGCTCGCGAGCGGCGTGTCTACGGCGCTCGAGGACGGGGTCGCCCCGCCAAGGTCTTCGTGCTGACTGATGCCGGGCGTGCGGTCTTCTATACCGCCTACGACGGGCTGGCCATCGAGGCTTTGGAGTTCCTCGCAGCCTCGGCCGGCCCGGAGGCTGTCACGCTCTTCGCGGAGTCGAGAATGGCCGAGAGCGAGCAGCGCTATCAGGAGCGGATGGCGCGCGCCGCACCCCAGGTCACACCAGCTCAAGCCCTCGCAAGCGCGTTGTCCGAGGACGGCTACGTGGCGTCGACGCTGCCGTCGGCGATCGGTGAGCAGCTCTGCCAGCATCACTGCCCGGTTGCTCACGTAGCCGAGCGTTTTCCCCAGATCTGCGAGGTGGAGACGGCCGCGTTCTCCCGTCTCCTGGGTGTTCATGTGCAGCGCCTTGCGACCATCGCACATGGCGACGGTGTCTGCACGACTCATGTTCCGCACGTCCGCCAGACGACGACCGATATGACCCCATCCGAAAGGCCATGATCATGACCCAAACTCAGGATCCCGCTGTTACCCGACCCGTCGGCACCGGCCAGACTCAAGACGAGCATCTGGCTGCCCTGGGTCGCTATCAGTGGGGCTGGGCCGATACCGATGTTGCTGGCGCCTCGGCCAAGCGCGGGCTGACCCCCGAGGTTGTCGCGGATATCTCCCGGCTGAAGAGCGAGCCGAAATGGATGCTTGATCTGCGGCTCAAGGGCCACCGGCTGTTCGGCCGCAAGCCCTTGCCTACTTGGGGTGCCGAGCTCGGCGACATCGACTTCGACAACATCAAGTACTTCGTCCGTTCCACTGAGAAGCAGGCGGCATCCTGGGACGATCTCCCAGCCGATATCAAGAGCACCTACGACAAGCTGGGCATCCCGGAGGCTGAGAAGGCACGGCTGATCTCCGGCGTGGCGGCCCAGTATGAGTCGGAGGTGGTTTACCACAAGATCAACGAGGAGCTCGAGCGCCAAGGCGTGATCTTCCTCGACACCGATACTGCGCTCAAGGAGCACGAGGATCTCTTCAAGGAGTACTTCGGCACCGTCATCCCGGTCGGGGACAACAAGTTCGCGTCTTTGAACACTGCGGTCTGGTCGGGTGGCTCGTTCATCTACGTGCCGAAGGGTGTCCACGTCGAGATCCCGCTGCAGGCCTATTTCCGGATCAATACCGAGAACATGGGTCAGTTCGAGCGGACCTTGATCATCGTCGACGAGGACGCGTACGTGCACTACGTCGAGGGCTGTACCGCGCCCATCTACTCCTCTGACTCACTGCACTCCGCCGTCGTTGAGATCATCGTCAAGAAGAACGCGCGCTGCCGCTATACGACGATCCAGAACTGGTCGAACAACGTGTACAACCTGGTGACCAAGCGGGCTACCTGTGAAGAGGGCGCGACGATGGAATGGATCGACGGCAACATCGGTTCCAAGATCACCATGAAGTACCCCGCGGTGTACCTGATGGGTGAGCATTCGCGCGGGGAGACCCTCTCCATCGCGTTCGCCGGGGAGGGCCAGCACCAAGACGCCGGATCCAAGATGGTGCACTGCGCGCCGCACACCTCGAGCTCGATCATCTCCAAGTCGGTCGCTCGCGGTGGTGGACGTACGTCGTACCGCGGCTTGGTCCAGGTTCAAGAAGGTGCCCATCACTCAGCGAGCACGGTGAAATGTGACGCACTGTTGGTGGACACCATCAGCCGGTCCGACACCTACCCCTACGTCGACGTACGCGAGGACGACGTATCTATGGGTCACGAGGCGACGGTCTCCAAGGTCAGCGAAGATCAACTGTTCTACCTACGCAGCCGAGGCCTCGGCGAGGACGAGGCGATGGCGATGATCGTCCGCGGATTCGTGGAGCCGATCGCGCGGGAGCTTCCGATGGAGTACGCGCTGGAGCTCAACCGGCTGATCGAACTCCAGATGGAGGGTGCGGTCGGCTGATTAACCATCGCTGAACACCCACCAGACGGAACCAGAAAGAGACTTCTCGACGTGACCTTGCTTGATCAGGCTGCCGCACGCGTGGCCGATGCGATTGAGAGCCCTCAGAAGGCGGTCAGCCGGCTGCACCCGCCCGGCTCCTTCGACCTCGCTGATCATCCTGTGCCGACCGGCCGCGAGGAAGCATGGCGGTTCACCCCGCTGAAGCGACTGAGGGGGTTGCACGACGGCACATTCGTGCCCGGCGGCCGCGCGCGGGTGGACGTACAGGCTGCGCCGGAGGTCGTATTGGAGATGGTGGGTCGCGATGATCCGCGGTTAGGCACGATCTATACCCCCAACGACCGCGTTGCTGCCCAGGCCTGGGACTCATTCGAACAAGCCCGGATCCTCTCGATACCGCCTGGCGCAGAGTTGGACGCGCCGGTGGTGTTGAACATCTTCGGCCTAGGCGCCGAGGCCGCTGTCTTCAACCACCTTGTCCTGGACATCGGTGCCAACGCGCGAGCCACCATCGTGCTGCAGCACCAGGGCTCGACGGTCCGTGCCGGCAACGCCGAGATCATCGTCGGCGACGGCGCCTCGCTGACACTGGTTTCGGTGCAGGACTGGAACGACGACGCCGTCCATCTCGCTCATCTGCATGCCCGGGTCGGCCGCGACGCGAGCTACCGCCAGGCGCTGGTGAGCATCGGCGGCGAGGTGGTCCGGATTTCCTCATCGGTGGACTTCGCGGCTGCAGGCGGGGAGGCGGAGCTGCTTGGCTTGTACTTCGCCGACGCTGGTCAGCACCTCGAGCATCGGCTGTTCGTCGATCACAATGCCCCGCACACCCGCAGCAAGGTGGACTACCGGGGCGCGTTGCAAGGGCAAGGAGCACACACGGTCTGGATCGGCGATGTCCTGATCCGCAAGGTTGCCCAGGGCATCAACACCTACGAGTCGAACAAGAACCTGGTGCTCACCGACGGTTGCCGCGCTGACTCGGTGCCAAACCTGGAGATCGAGACGGGGGACATCGAAGGTGCCGGCCACGCGTCGACCACTGGCCGATTCGACGATGAGCAGCTGTTCTACTTACGCAGCCGAGGCATTGATGAGGCTGAGGCGCGGCGCCTGGTCGTACACGGATTCTTCGCCGATATCATCCGGAAGGTTGGCGTTCCGGAGATCGAAAAGCGGCTGCTCGAAGCTGTCGAGGCAGAGCTGGCGATCAACATAGGACTGCCGTCATGAGCACTCTGGTTCGCGCCTGCTCGGTTAGCGACGTCGTGACCGAGTCGGCGATTCCCGTCGAGGTGCCCCGAAATGGCAGCAGTCTGGAGCTGGCGATTGTGCACAGCAGCGGGGCCTTCTATGCCATCGCCGATGAGTGCTCGCACGCCTCGATTCCGCTCTCCGAAGGAGATGTGGGCGATGGCGAGATCGAGTGCTATCTGCACGGTTCTCGCTTCGATCTGCGGACTGGGGAGCCGATCGGCCTCCCGGCGACGGAGCCGGTGCCGATCTACCGCTGCCTCGTCGAAGGCGACGACGTCTTGGTCGATGTCTCTGCGCCGCTGGATCCCACCGCGGCAGCTACCTACGCACAGGAGTTCTGATCTTTAATGTCCACTTTGGCTATTCGTGACCTTCGCGTTTCGGTCGACACCGAAAGCGGTCCGAAGGAGATCCTCAAGGGGGTTGACCTAACGGTCCGCAGCGGCGAGACGCACGCGATCATGGGACCGAACGGGTCGGGCAAGTCGACCTTGGCGTACTCGATCGCCGGGCACCCGAAGTACCACATCACCTCCGGCAGCGTGACCCTGGACGGCCAGGATCTCCTTTCGCTCACCATCGACGAACGGGCGCGCGCTGGGTTGTTCTTGGCCATGCAGTATCCCGTCGAGGTGCCAGGGGTGTCAGTATCGAACTTCTTGCGTTCGGCCAAGACGGCGCTCGATGGCGAGGCTCCGAAGCTGCGTACCTGGGTGAAGGAAGTCAACGCCGCTATGGAACGGGTTCAGATGGATCCCGACTTCGCCAACCGGAGCCTCAACGAGGGCTTCTCGGGCGGGGAGAAGAAGCGGCACGAGATCGTCCAGCTCGAGCTGCTGAACCCGCGGTTCGCGATCTTGGATGAGACCGACTCGGGGCTCGACATCGACGCATTGCGCATCGTGGCCGCCGGGGTGAACCGTTTCTCCGCCCAAGGCGACCGGGGCATGTTGCTGATCACTCACTACACCCGGATCCTGCGCTACATCACACCTGACTACGTGCATGTCTTCGTTGCTGGTCGGGTGGCCGAGCAAGGCGGTCCCGAGCTGGCGGAGCGGCTCGAAGCCGAAGGGTACGACCGCTACGTACGAGCGGCGGCGGCCGCTGGAGCGGAGTAGCGATCATGTCGGTCGACGGTGGGCCGGAGTATCCGGCCACCACGGATCTCGCGGATGTTGCGACGGGCGGCGTCGCGCTAGCGGATGAGCCGATCACTTTCGACGTCGAGGCGATCCGCGCCGACTTCCCGATCTTGGAGCGGACCGTAGCTGGGGCGCCGCTGGTCTATCTCGACAGTGCCAACAGCTCCCAGAAGCCGCGGGTCGTCGTCGAGGCCATCGAAGATCACTACCTCAATCACAATGCCAACGTGGCACGCGCTATGCATCTACTGGGGGCTGAGGCAACTGAGGCCTTCGAGGATTCCCGCGCTCAACTAGCAAGGTTCATCGGTGCGAACCGCTCGGAGGAAGTGGTGTTCACCAAGAACGCCTCTGAGGCACTGAACCTGTGCGCGTACACGCTGGGCGCCTCGCTGCGACCGGGCGACGAAATCGTCATCTCGGTGATGGAGCACCACTCCAACATCGTGCCGTGGCAGCTGCTGGCGCAGCGCACCGGCGCGGTCTTGCGGTGGTTCGACGTAACCGATGACGGCCGACTCGATCTGGACAAGGCGGCAGCCGAGGGTCTGGTGAACGAGCGCACCAAGATCATCTCGGTGGCATATGTGTCGAATGTGCTGGGCACCGTTAATCCGATCAGCCAGATCGCTGCGGTCGGTCACGCGGTAGGCGCCACCGTGGTGGTCGATGCTTCGCAGGCTGTTCCGCAGCTAGCTGTCGATGTGGTTGCGCTCGGGGCTGACCTGGTTGCCTTCACCGGTCACAAGATGGTGGGGCCCACCGGCATCGGCGTGCTCTGGGGACGGTACGAACTCCTGGCAGCGCTGCCGCCGTTCTTGGGTGGCGGGGAGATGATCGAGATCGTGACCATGGAGGGCTCGACCTATGCGCCACCGCCGCACCGCTTTGAGGCAGGCACTCCGCCGATCGCTCAGGCAGTCGGCCTCGCCGCCGCAGCGCAGTACTTGAGTGCTATCGGGATGGATCAGATCAGCGCCCACGAACGTGACGTCACGGCGTACGCGCTGCAGGGACTGCGGGCGCTGCCCGGCCTGAAGATACTCGGACCGGACGAGGCAGTAGATCGCGGCGGTGCTGTTTCGTTCACACTAACGGCGCCGGACGGGCAGCCGATCCACCCGCACGATGTGAGCCAGTTGCTCGACTCGCGGGGCATTGCGGTGCGCGCCGGCCATCACTGCGCGCGGCCGCTGCACGAGCGTTTCGGGGTGCAATCCTCGACCCGAGCCTCGTTCTACCTATACACAACTCATGCGGAGATCGATGCCTTGGTCGAGGGTCTGGGCTATACGATGTCGTTCTTCGGGGGGCTGCGATGAAGGTCGAAGATCTCTATCAGGAGATTATTCTTGATCACTACCGCACAAAGCATCACAGTGGGTTGCGGGAGCCGTACGACGCAGAGGTGCTCCATGTCAACCCCACGTGTGGCGACGAGGTGCGGCTTCGCGTGCACCTGGATGGCGACAACGTGACGGATGTGTCGTACGAGGCGCTGGGCTGCTCGATCTCCCAAGCGTCAACGTCGGTGATGGCCGACCTAGTGATCGGCCGTGACGTCGCGTACGACTTGGGCCTGTACGAGGAATTCTTGACCATGATGCAGAACAAGGGGCAGATCGAGCCCGACGAGGAGCGGCTCGAGGACGGCATCGCCTTCGCGGGCGTCGCCAAGTTCCCGGCGCGGGTGAAGTGCGCCTTGATCGGCTGGTCGGCCTTTCGGGACGCAGTCATCCGAGCCCAGAGCGAGCGTAGTTAAGGAGACGAAGCAAATGACCGACACTCGCAGGCCCTCAGATCTGGTCGCGGACGACCTGCCTGAGGTTGATCTTGACGAGCAGCCGGAGCAGGTAGATGACCGGCAGCTGTTGGAGGACATTGAGGAAGCGCTGAAGGACGTTGTCGATCCCGAACTCGGCATCAATGTGGTCGATCTTGGTCTGATCTACGAGTTGCACCTCGAAGACGACGATTCGTTGACCATCGACATGACACTGACCTCGGCCGCCTGTCCGCTGACCGATGTGATCGAGGACCAGACCCAGACCGCGCTCGAAGGTTTGGTCGATCGGTGGGTGATCAACTGGGTCTGGATGCCCCCGTGGGGCATGGAGATGATCACCGACGACGGGCGTGACCAACTTCGCGCTCTCGGCTTCAACGTCTGAGCGCTTGTTCGCGGTCCGGTTCGGGGAGGCGTACGGGCGGGCTAGGCAAACGCGATGATCGGCTGCGGCTGTCAACATGAGTCCCCGCGAGGCCGGCCTTCAAGCATCATAGGTTTTGCTACGCCCGCCCGTACGCCTCCCCGAACCTTCTACGCAGGGGCGCTCAGACGTTTGGGCGCGGACGGTGGCGGTGATCATCTAATGCTGGTCGCGGCTGTCGCACACGGGGGTCGTTTGTTTGTGTGTGTCGGGCGAGGATTCTTGGCGGGTGGTAACGATGACTCATAGGGGCCGCCGACGAGGCGTAATCCTCGTGACTGGCGCACTCGGGCTCGTCGCCGGCGTGATCGTTGTGGCCGCGCGTGACACCCCGCCGGTCGGGCATTTCACCTCGGCAGTTGCGCAAGATCGATTTCTGGCGGCCTACGACAAGGCGATGCACATATTGCCTCCACCGGACCAGACCATGGATCTCCGCACCCAGTTCGGCGTCGTCCGGGTCTATCGCTTCAGCAGCAGCGCCAGCACCAGCAGCCGGGTGCCGATTGTGCTGTTGCCGGGCCGTGCTTCCGCCTCACCAATCTGGGCCGACAATCTCCCCGCCCTGCTTCGGCAGGCACCCATCTACACAGTGGACTTGCTCGGCGAGCCGGGCATGAGCATCCAAAGCCGTCCGATCACCAGCGCCGCCGATCAAGCTCAGTGGTTGCGTCAAGTCCTCGCGCAGCTGCCCGAACCCCAACTCGACCTGCTGGGTGTCTCCATCGGCGGTTGGACTGCCACGAACCTTGCCATTTACGACCCAAGCAAGATCCGTTCGGTCATCCTTCTTGACCCGGTGTTCGTGTTCGGACCCATATCGACCGCGGCCATCATTCGTTCGATCCCGGCCAGCGTCCGGTGGTTCCCGAAGGGCTGGAGGGACAACTTCAACAGCTGGACCGCCAACGGCGCACCTGTTGAGGACGTGCCTGTCGCGGAGATGATCGAGGTCGGTATGCAGAGTTACGCTCTCAAAATCCCTAGCCCGCAACAGATCACCGAGCAACAGCTCAGCAACCTCGCCCTGCCGGTGCTGGCCATCCTTGCTGGAAGATCGCGCATGCACGATTCCCAAGCCGCCGCTGCAGTCGGTCAACGCGCACTTCGTGCCGGGCAGGTAACTGTGTACCCGGACGCGTCCCACGCGATCAACGGCGAATACCCTGAGCAGGTCGCCACGGACATCGAACAATTCCGCGTGCGGCTCTAGGGGAAATGATCATTGTCCGGCTGTCGGGACCGCCTCGGCGGTCGTCTTCAGCTGGTCGCGGTTGGGATGCGGAAAACTGGGTTTACGCAGGTTGCTGGCGTCTCCGGAGGCTGGGAGGGCGGCTAGATGCCATGACCGGGGCCGATCAGCCCGAGCAGGCTGCTTCTTCCGAAAGTGGTCACGAACGACATTGATCTACCTCATTTGGTGCCGATTTTGACCACTTCGGAAAGAATGGCCAAGGATCACAGGAGCAAACGATGATCTCCGATAGCCACCCGAGCGCGATCGACTTGTCGGCTGGGCCGATTGACTATATCGACACCGGCGGCAACGGTCCGACCGTAGTGCTGATACATGGGGTGCTGATGAGTCAGACCGTATGGCGCGACGTGATCACGGAGCTGGCACCAGCCTTCCGCTGCCTCGCGCCCACACTGCCGCTAGGTGCGCATCGCCAACCGATGCGTCCCAGAGCCGATCTCAGCATTGACGGAATTGCCTTGCTGGTCGCGGAATTCTTGGAGCGGCTCGACCTACACGATGTGACACTGATCATGAACGACTGGGGTGGTCCGCAGCTGCTTGTCGATCATGATCGCACCGAATGCATCAGCCGCCTCGTACTGGTGGCCTGCGAGGCCTTCGACAACTTTCCGCCGGGGACTCCCGGGCGTCGGCTTGCCAAGTTCGCGGCCACGCCCGGCGGATTTGGGCTGCAGAGCCTCATACTCCGCTCGGCGGCCGCACGCCGTTCGGTGGCGGCCGTGCTTGCCAAGCATCCGGTTCCGGATGGGATGCTGCGCGACTGGTTCGCACCCTTCATTCACGATCGGCGCGTACGCCAGGACTTGCGCAGCTACTGCCTCAGTGTGCCGTTGGACAGCGGCCGAAATTGGTCGGCAGGACTTGTGTCCTTCGATAAGCCTGCCTTGGTGGTCTGGGCGCCGGAAGATCAAATCATGCCACCCGAGCATGGCCGGCGCCTGGCCGACCTACTGCCTGATGGGCGGCTGGTCGAGATCACCGACAGCTACACCGTCGTACCGCTGGATCAGCCAAAGCAGTTGGCAGATGCCATACGCGCCTTCGTCACCAGGACGGCCGATCGAGCCGATGAGCGCTAGCCGAAGCGAAACCAACCACAGGGCAGGCAGCTCGACGAGGCGGCTGGCGGCTGTGTAATCGCCTCCGTAGAACTGGAACTCGGAGTTGAACTGCTCGTGATCGAAGAACTTCCGTGCCATCTCTCGCTCCCCACATAAACCCCGGTCTGCGCAGCTTCCCGGTGCTCTGCACAGGGCGAATCTGAGACAGCAAGCGATAATTGTCAGAGTCGGACGTGAGTGGGTGATTGCAATGACTGAGACCGTTCCGGCGCTGTTCGGGTCAGACATGCTGGCAGACCCGTACGCGACGTACGCGCAGATCCGGGGTCCGGCCAGTTGGAATGAGCAGATGGGCCTTTGGTTGCTCACTCGCTACGAGGACATCCGATGGGCATTGGGCGAGCCGAGGCTCTCCTCAACCATGCCGCCGCCTGCCGGACACTCCGCCGATGGGTCATCCGACCTGCTTGCTGACATGTCCACCTTCGTGAAATCCAGCCTGGTTTTCACCGATCCGCCGGACCATACCCGGCTGCGCCGGCTTGTCATCGCGGCGTTCGTTCCTTCGGTGATCAACGAGTTGGCCGCGCCGATCAGCATGATCACCAACCGGATGCTTGATGAGCACGCTGACTCGCTCGATCTCGCCGCACACCTCGCGGAACCCATGCCGATCGCCGTACTCGGGCAGTTGCTCGGGGTGTCGCTGTTGGAGTCGGAAGGCGCTCAACTCAAACAGTGGTGCGATGACTTCTTGCTGCCATTCGGGCGTGACGTCAACACGGTGAGCTCAGATGAGCTGGCTCGCGTCAAAGCGGCGGCCCAGGGTCTGCACGGATTTGTCGACACCGTCCTGAGCCGTCGCACAGCCGACGGCACCGACGATGTCGTCGGCCGGTTGCTCGCCGGGGAGTCGCAGGACCGGCTTTCTGAGCAGGAGCTATTCGCCAACATCGTGCTGCTGCTCATTGCGGGGCACGAGAACTCGACGAGCTTGATCGGCAACGGCGCGGCGATGCTGCTTGAGCTTCCGGACATCCGCGCCGAGCTGGCGCAGGACTCATCCCGCTGGCCGGCGGCGATCGAGGAGCTTATGCGCCTCGTCAGCCCTAACCAGTTCATCCGACGCCAGGCCCGGGAGGATGTCATACTCGGCGAGCAGACCATCCGTGCCGGCGACGCCGTGATGTTGATTCTCGCCGCAGCCAACCGAGACCCCGGAGCCTTCCCGGAGCCGGACCGGTTCGTGTTCGACCGCCCAAACAGACAAACCGTCGCACTCGGCCATGGCATCCATTACTGCCTCGGGGCGCCGCTCGCCCGGCTCGAAGGCCGCATCGCCTTGCAGACCGTATTCGAGCGGTGGCCGGCTGTCCGCCAGGCCGGAGATTTGGTGTATGCAAACAACTTCAACGTGCGGCTACTACATTCTTTGCCGGTTGCCACAGGCTGAACGCATGAAATTCGGTCGCGTCCGGCGTCACCGATCGTTAGCCTTCAGGTCATGGCGATGATCTTCATGGTGCGTCGTGTCCGGGCGGCGGCCGTGGGGCTGGCACCGGTTGGATCCGTACTGGGCTGAGCGGATCGTCGCTGCCGCGGCCATTCGGCGGAGCGAACTGGTCGTCGATCTTGGGGCAGGCACCGGCGCGCTCACTCTGCCACTTCTCGAAGCTGGCGCCAGCGTGATCGCAGTCGAATTGCATGCAGGACGGGCACGTCAGCTTCGGGCAATGGTGAACGGTCATGCTGCCTCCGTGGTGGAGTGTGACTTGGAGGATTTCATCCAGCCGGGGAGGCCCTTCAGGTTGGTGGCCAACCCGCCTTATGCGCTCACCGCCGCGGTATTGGCATTCGTGGCCAGAGCGTCGCACCTCACCGCTGCAGACCTCGTCCTGCAGCGAGCCGTCGTACGTCGCGTGGCAGAGGAAGGGCGCCGAGACCTGCGACGTTTCCGAGCCAGCCGCGGTCTGCAAATCCCTCGCGACGCCTTCCTGCCGCCTCCACCAGTCGACTCCGCCGTCCTCCAACTCCGGCGCCGAAGGCACTGAATTCGACAAGCCGCGGAAGAGGTAGCGGACATCCCCCGCAACCAGCATCGGACCTCCCGACGACCCGGCGACCAAGATCGCCCTGCGAGGAAGGGAGCGAGCGGGGGCTGTAGGGCCGGTGAAGAACGTAAGAATCTTGAAAATCAGGAATTACCAAGGTGCCTTTTTGCGCTCAAGGTAACCGCGGTCGTTCTGAGCCGGCCCTATAGCCCCAGCTCCCGACCGAGAATCCAAAGGAAGCGATCTTTGGTCGCCACAGTCACGTACGGAAGAGTGAGTCCGATGCTGGTCGCGAGGGATTTGGAGGTGCGCGCGGGTGCGCGTCTTCTGCTGGATCATGCCTCGTTTCACGTGGCGGCCGGCGACAAGATCGGCTTGGTGGGCCGGAACGGAGCGGGCAAGACCACGCTGACCAGGATCTTGTCCGCCGAGGCTCAGCCGGCCAGCGGAACGATCAGCCGAACGGGCACAGTCGGATATCTGCCGCAAGATCCGCGGACCGGCGATCTTGATGTACTGGCCAAGAACCGCATCCTGTCGGCACGGGGTCTCGACTCAGTGGTTGATCGATTACGCCGCGCTGAGCTGGCGATGGGTGATGACTCGACCGATGTGAGGGACAAGGCCATGGCCGCGTACGCGCGCGCGGAGGTCGAGCTGGCAGCGGCCGGCGGTTACGCTGCGGAATCCGAGGCGGCACGAATCGCCAGCAATCTAGGGCTGCCGGAGCGGGTGCTGCATCAGCCGATCGGGACGCTCTCCGGCGGCCAGCGACGGCGTGTCGAGCTTGCCAGGATCTTGTTCTCCGGAGCACAAACCATGCTGCTCGACGAGCCAACCAACCACCTCGACGCCGATTCGATCGTATGGCTGCGCGACTTCCTGGTCGCTCATCGTGGCGGGTTGCTGGTGATCAGCCACGATGTCGGGCTGCTGGAGCGATGCGTCAACAAGGTGTTCCACCTCGACGCGAACCGCGCCGAGCTCGACATCTACGCGATGGGCTGGAAGCAATATCTCCAGCAGCGGGAAACCGACGAAAAGCGCAGAAAGCGGGAGAGGCTGAACGCGCAGCGAAAGGCTGACCAGCTGTTCGGCCAGGCGGACAAGATGCGCGCCAAGGCGACCAAGGCGATGGCTGCGCACAACATGGTCCGGCGAGCCGAGCGGTTGTTGGCCGAGACTGATGGGGAGCAGGCCCGGGATCGGGTAGCCAAGATCAAGTTTCCAGACCCGGCAGCCTGCGGAAAGACCCCGCTAACGGCGACAGACCTCAGCAAGAGCTACGGATCGCTCGAGGTTTTCACCGATGTCGATCTCGCCATCGACAAGGGCAGCCACGTGGTGGTGCTCGGCCTCAACGGCGCCGGAAAGACCACCCTGCTGCGCATCCTGGCCGGTTTGGACGAGCCCGACACAGGTGAAGTTACCGCTGGTCATGGCCTGCGCATCGGCTACTACGCCCAAGAGCACGAGACCTTGGATGTAGGTCGCTCTGTGCTGGCAAACGTGAAGACCGCCGCGCCGGACCTTGGCGAAACCGACGTCCGGAAGCTTCTGGGATCTTTTCTGTTCACTGGTGACGAAGTCGACAAGCCGGCGAGCGTGCTGTCGGGCGGCGAGAAGACCCGGTTGGCTCTGGCGATGTTGGTCTGTTCGAGCGCCAATGTGCTCCTGTTGGACGAGCCCACAAACAATCTTGATCCTGCGTCGCGTGCTGAGGTGCTCGCAGCAATCAACCGTTATCCCGGCGCCATTGTGTTGGTGACCCACGACGAAGGTGCCGTGCACGCTCTCGATCCTGATCGTGTCCTGTTGCTTCCGGATGGCGTGGAAGATCTTTGGAGCGCTGAGTACGCCGATCTCGTCGCCTTGGCCTGATCACACAGCTGCTGATCATTGGCAATCATGCTGATTGATCAGCTCTGTGCAGACCAGAGATCATCTGGCTGCTCCTCGGGGGGTGATCAATCCCCGGGCACAATCGATCAGTCAGAAAATGCCCAAACCTAGCCGAAACGTGCTAGAAATGAGTGATCATTGATCTTGGACTGTCGATCACTGGTCCGGCAAACATTGATCCGGCTAAGTCGTCGCCCAACGCGATGACCACAAGCAAAGGGAGGCGCAGTGGCCAAGGCACTGGCTAAGGGTTCACGCATCACCGGGGCGCAGCGGACAACGCTTGCTTCCCAGTACGCCAGGCGATACGCCGCTGGCGAGAGCATCCGCAAGATCGCGGACGATGCCGGTCGTTCCTTCGGGTTCGTGCACGGCGTTTTGAAGGAAGCCGGCGTGGAGTTGCGCGGCCGTGGAGGGGCCACTCGCGGTGTGAAGAAGACCGCGTCGAGCAGCGCAGCAAAGAAGGCGACGACTCCTGCGAAGAAGTCAGCGGCGAAGAAGGCTCCGGCGAAGGCGGCTAAGACTCCCGCGAAAAAGTCGGCGGCCAAGAAGGCTCCCGCGAAGAAGTCGACCGCAAAGGCAGCCAAGACTCCCGCCAAGAAGTCGGCGGCCAAGAAGGCTCCAGCGAAGAAGACTACCGCCAAGAAGGCTCCTGCCAGGAAGCGCTGATCGCAACCTTTCCCCCAGGGCCCGGCCGCCGTTGCGGTCGGGCCTTTGCGCTGCTACCGATCGGGGGCTCGGAATAGCCTGGGTGCGCCGAGCGTTCCCAGCCCCGGAGGAAAGCCATGTCGATGTATATGCTGTGGCGGCGCATGTCGCAGGATCCCGACGTCGCCGAGCATCAGCTGAGCCCTGGTGTGGTCTGGCGTGTGCTGCGGTTCGCGAAGCCCTATCGGGCGCTGATCAGCATCTTTATCGTTCTAGTCGTCTTGATGTCCGCACTCAGCGTGACGCCGCCGCTGCTCTTCAAACAGATCATCGACAACGGGATCTTGCAGGGCGACAAACGAGTCGTGATCATTCTGAGCTTGACGGTTGCGGGGCTAGCCCTGCTGCAAGCAGTGCTCAACATTGTGCAGCGGTGGTTTTCTGCGACGATCGGCGAGGGTTTGATCTTCGACCTTCGCACCCAGGTCTTCGACCACGTGGTCCAGATGCCGGTTGCGTTCTTTACCAGAACCCAAACCGGGAAGCTGGTATCGCGGCTCAACTCAGACGTGATTGGCGCGCAGCAGGCCTTCACCTCGACCCTTTCGACGGTGCTGTCCAATCTGATCAGCTTGGTACTCGTCCTCGTAGCCATGATCATCCTTAGCTGGCAGCTCACCCTTGCTGCGTTGATCATGTTGCCCATCTTCCTCATTCCCGCGAAGATCGTCGGTCGCAAACTTGCGGACCTCACGCGTCGCCAGATGCAACTCAACGGCGACATGTCAGCGACCATGACCGAGCGCTTCAGCGTCAGCGGCGCACTGCTGGTCAAGCTCTTCGGTCGGTTCGGTGAAGAGCACGATCGTTTCGCAGACCGCGCCGGAGCCGTACGCGATGTTTCGGTCAAGATCGCCATGAACGGCCGTTTCTTCATTACCTCACTGGGGTTGGTCGCAGCGTTGGCCACCGCGCTCGTGTACGGCGTAGGCGGGTCGTTGGCCATCGAGGGCGTGCTGACGATAGGTACCTTGACGGCCTTGGCCGGGCTACTCACTCAGCTCTACGGGCCGCTCACCCAGCTCACCAATCTTCGTATCGATGTGATGAACGCCCTGGTCAGCTTTGATCGAGTATTCGAGGTGCTCGATCTGGTGCCCATGATCCGCGACACCGAGGACGCCGGGTCGGTCGAGGGTCCCGCCTCAGTCAGCTTCGAGCACGTCTCGTTCAGCTATCCGACAGCTGGTCAGGTTTCGCTGGCCAGCCTGGAGTCGATTGCCTCGCTTGATCAACGACCGAGCGGTGAGGTGCTGCACGATGTGACCTTCAGTGTCGCCGCCGGTCAGACGGTGGCGCTCGTGGGTCGATCCGGTGGCGGCAAGACGACTATGACGCACTTGATCGCACGGCTCTATGACGCCACGGATGGGACAGTCTCGGTGGCCGGCACCGACGTGAAGAAGTTGAAGCAGGATTCGCTGCGCGCCACGGTCGGCTACGTGACGCAGGACGCCCACATGTTCCACGACACGATTAGCGCCAATCTCCGATACGCCCGACCCGACGTCGCCGATGCCGAGCTGTGGGAGGCGCT
>Ga0193696_1000327_pt1 | contig 17452 bp, 24 predicted proteins | sample L3m1metaG_FD_145074 | JGI IMG/M metagenome (GOLD analysis project Ga0193696, IMG submission 145074) | Soil microbial communities from a riparian zone of the East river system, Colorado, United States - L3m1 | ecosystem: Environmental > Terrestrial > Soil > Riparian zone | place: USA: East River... | reverse complement strand
CTCTTGCACACACTGCCAATCAAAAAAACGGGTGCCTCCCTTTAATCGCGTCGATTGTGTAATTCACTTACATTAACTCGATTAGATAGGTGCTCTTAGCCACGAAACATAACTCATTAAAGCAGTTAAAGCACACGAACACAAGTTGTGGGTCTGCATTACTGGTACACCCGCATATGTGCCAGCACTGCTGAGCCTGTGTGTATCCAGCGCCTTTACAGGAAGGGCACCTACCACCGCTCTTAGTACGCCCCTTACCCTTACACCAGCGGCATCTATTGGTCTCCCCAAATTGGATGATGCTACCCAAAGCGACTCTCCCTAGGAAGGGCCGATTGCAGGCTACCTCCCTTAGCCTCATTGCAGGACATATGGGCAGCACGCAGATTAGCCATAGCGTCTGACCCTCCCTTAGCATGGGGCACGATATGGTCTGCGCTATTCGCTCCTGGCAATCCGCATAGGTGACAGATGCCGTTATCGCGGGCAATGACTAGCCTACTTGTCTTTGCCCATCCCGCAGGCATCTTTCTACCAGATGGTCGCTTGCGCTTGTGTACTCTTAGGCGATTGCCTCTCAATGCGGTAAACCTCAATGACGGTCACAGGGTCAAAGTTTTTCTCCGCTTCTATCCGGGTCACTTGCGAGTCATCCAGATAGCAAACGCCAGTAAGAGCATCAAGCACAGCACGCACCAACTTATCCAAATCAGGACGCTTTGGGTATCCGTGCCTTGCATCTAGTGGTGCCTTAATGCCAAACGTTATGCGCATTCCGATTGGGCCAGATAGCCACTGCTCTGCGCCTGCGTTGCGCGCAGCCTCCCTGCACTGCTGACGCCATAAAGCCAAAGCGGGTGCAGCAGCGTGTCTGACACGCGCTACACCCAACTTGCGATTATACACCGCAGTCATGCTGCCTTGGCTTCTAGGCTCAGCATCCACCACAAAGCGAATGTGAGCCTCTAGCATTTACTTAGCCTTTGCTTCCTTGCCCTGCGGATAGGGAAGCACGCTATCAATACGACTGTATCCCGCGTCATTGATGATGATAACCAGTTGTACTGGCGTGCCCACCAATGAACCAAAATCAATGTCCTTGCCAACCTCTACAGCCGTACCCATACCAAGCAACCACTTAGCAGCCTTGGTACGCGGAGTGATGCGCGGAGAGGATGTAGCGGTTATCTCCACATCCTCATTACCGTTGCGTGCCTTAAAGCGCCAGAGCCAATATGTACCGTTATCGTTGTGCCCCTGTTCGATACCCTCAAACGTCGCAGGGTAGATGCCCGCAGGGATAACTGGTACAATTTCCTCAACTGTCGCCCCATAGACAGGCATGTTACCGGATGTAGCCACAGTCTCTAACTCCTACTGACTGACGCGGATGTAACCGCAGTCTGATTGACTTGCTCCGGTCTGATACCGGGCATGACATACTGATACCAAAAATCGTCTACCGCATCCAGCATCATCCTCTCTTTTTGTAAGTCCCTTACAACGGGCACATGATAGAACGTGCTACCAACCAGAGCGCACACAATGCATGTGTCTCTGTCTGTGCACGCCAACTGTGCGCGTGCCTGCCACTCATAGTGCGGATGCAGATTATCTTCTGACCATCCATACATGATGGATGAAACCTTAATCTCCACCAGCATACGCTGCCCAAGCACATAGTAATCAGGCGTTGCGCACAGGTTGACTGGTCCCTTGTACTCAACAGAGCGAGTGAAGGCACGCAATCGCAATCCCAATTTGCGACTCGCGTACCGCGCAACGAATGGCTCTAGGTATACGCCTATCGCCATTGCTTCGCTCTGCTGGTGCAAGTCCATAGCAGGCGTCATCAGTCTATCATAAATCTTGGTAGGCGATGTGTACGGGTGCGGTCCCAACAGTGCGCCTACCTCTGACGCTGTGACGTTGCGTGCCCTGATAAGGTCGTTATCAGGCGTTAGCGCTGGCATCTGCAATCTCTATGACAGTGAGCCAACCATGTTCCATGAGCCACTTAGCAACCTTGTCTGTGGCATGGATAGTGTCTCCGTGTTCCTCTGTCTCCCGCGCTAGCAGTGTAGCACCATCGTAGACGTAAAGGGTATGCCCTCCGTCAAACTGGTGAAGGCGAAGGTGCAGACCCTTGCTAACGCAAGCGCGGTGCAGTTGGCGAAAGGTGTAGACGCTCTGGCCCGTCTGCTCAGTCATCTAGGCACGCGGTCCGATAGCGAGCCACGAGAAACCCATTGCTGACATTGGGGAGTCTGCGCGGTGCCGTGCGTAGGCGTTAAAGCCTGCGGTGGTAATGCTTGTGCATGACATTGGCTGTGCGCCTGCATTGGCGTCTGTGCCGCTAACGAACACCTTTGGGGCACTGGCGAAGGGGCGAGGGAATACCACTGCCAGCGTGCCGCTAGAGGCACCACCAGCGATGGTGCCAACGCCAACCTGAATGTCCTGCGCCACTACCGCATCGTGCACCAAATCGCCCCATGCCTCTGCGATTGGCTCGCCTGCGGTGGGCGGAGTGGGTACTGCCATGATTGTAACTCCCTTACAACTGAGAGAGGGTAGAGCCAAGTGGCCCTACCCTCAATTGTACTAGGCTGTTGCAACTTCCGGTGTAGCAGCGGGTGCGTTGGTGGTTTCGTTGGTTGCTTCGATGCGGGCAACCATTTCGTTAAGGTCTCCGATGATGCTACCAAGCACATCGTAAGCCTCATTGTAGATGCGCACAATCTCTGCGCGGTCCGGGTCTCCCTCGTCGATATTCGCGGTCCGCGTTCCGAAAGCGTCAAGCGCCTTCTTAAACTGGTCCGCAGTGACCTTAGCAGCCTTTTCAGCGCTAACCTCTGGCGCGGTCCGCTTGCGAGGCTCAGCAGCGCTAGCGGGCAACTCGCCTGCCTCAATCATCTTGGCACGCTGCGCCTTGATAATCTGCAAGGCACGAACGCGGGAGAGTGTCCAACCAAACTCTCCGAAAAGGTACTGGTCAAACGCTGTGTACTTGCGCTTGCCCTTGTCATCCTTGTGCAGTTTCCAAAGGTCATTCGTGTGAATGATGGTCAGTGCACGATAGATGTTCTGGCCCTTTTCCTCAAACTTCTGCCAGTTGCGCTTGATAATCTGCTCATTCTCTTTAAGCAGCGACTCTGGCGTAATCACTTCGCCCGCAACGGCATCGGTGGTCTCGTCAGTGGTCTCGATGGTCTCCGTGGTCACAGTCTCGTTTCCCTTTCCAGAGTGGAGACGGTGCCGCTGGCTCTGATTGGCTCGCTTGGCACTGTCTCTGTTTCTCTGATGTAAGTAACTTACACCCGTTCGGTGTGCTTGTCAAGTATGTTGCTAAACGTTAACCTTGGCAGTAATCAATGCACATGCTGCACATCCTGCGCTTGGGTCTCCGCTTGCGATTGCACACAAACGGAGCGTGCGCGGGACACTCGCACATTTTCCAGTCAAGTACCATGCTCAAACGTGCCCTGAAAGCGCACGCCTAGATACTCAAACTCTAGTGCGCCATGTGGCGTGTCTGCTCTGCCTGCCTGCTCGTTAAGCACTTCACCCATTTTGGTAAACGCTACCACAACGATTGGGTCTGTACCGTAAGGGTCAGACTCGATAACCGCTACAGTTTCGCGTCGCTCAATAACGATGCGTGCTTGCTCGTGTCCGTGCCCCTGTTCGAGCACGTCTCCCTTGCGCGGCATTAGTTGGTTTTCCCTTTCGCTGCTGCTGCCTCTGCGTCGCGTGTCAGGATGGTATCAAAGACCATCATGCGCGACACATGGTAACTAGCAATTTTGAGACCATCCAACATGCTGTCAATCTCAGCATCAATCTCAGCAACCGTAAGGTCACTACCTGAGACCGCATCGAGTGTTGCCCGCACATCGCTAAGCGCGAGGGTCATAGCCTCAACATGATTGGCATAGCGCCTAACCTTTTCGTCCCTGCTCATGGGCATTGGCACGTCTCCTATCTACTATCCAGTCATTTACGCTGGCAGAGAGGCTAGTGAATGTGGGTACTTGCTGCGCATCATCTGCGCTGCGTAGTGGCACTGTCTCTAGCGTCTCTGTCAGGGTAAACCCTGACTCTTACTTAGCCTTGTGTGCTTCCTCCTTAGAGATTGTCACCATACGCCCGGTCTTAGGATTAAGACGCTTGTGCGGTGCACCAATCTTGCAAGGGATACATTCTGTAGTCATGGCACTGTCTCCGTTTCTCTGTGTTTGTTTATCTGATGTAAGTAACTTACACCCGCGCTGTGTGTCTGTCAAGTAAGGCAAGGTTGCGGTATGGTTAAGCAACCGACACTATCGGTTGCCTTTGCGGGAGTGATACTTTCCGTAAATAGCGCCTCCGCTAACCCTCGATGGTTGGATAAAAGTTGCATCCGTACTACCAGTTAGGAAACCAGTTTGTACCGCATCCATCCAGTATGGCGGCACAGGCTTTCTAGGCTGTCTGTACCTCGCCAGCAATGGCTCTAGCGACTCTTGCATACGCCTGCGGATGTAGGCAGCGTGCAGATTGCGGACCGCTTCGCGTGCCTTCATTGTCCAGCGCCTAGGCGTTTCGTTATACGGGTCTTTGCGTGTGAAGATGTAGGTACCGCCATTACGCCCGCGCAACGTCACTAGGTCAATAAAGCGCCAGAGGTCAAGCCTACGCAAAAAGCGAGATACCGTAGCGCGTGAGCAACCGACGATAGTTGCAATACGCGCTAGCGTATCTCGCTTGCCACGCTTCCAGTACTTCTGTACTTCATGCCAGATGTGCTGTTGCTTGCTGGTCATCCAGACAGTACGCCCGCGATAGGTGACAGTGTATATCGCTGCGTCAGGATGAAACGCCTGATACGCTCGCAGCGCTGACTCTGGCCCAACAATGCCACCGCGCTTTTCCTCGCGTTTGGCTTGGGCAATATAAGCGCTATCCACGGTTAACAGACTTTTGCCAGTGCCTAAACGCTTCCATTCTCACAGCCTCTGTTTCCCTAGCATCGGGCATAGTATACGGGCGGCAAAGGCAAATGTGCCTAGCGTCAGGGCCGTATACCTTATGCTTGGTGCCGCATAGCCTGCACACCCATATCTCGTGCCAAGGCTCAATTACTGGCACAATCACTCCGGGCACCGTCTCCGTGGATTGTAAGACACTTACAAAGTGAGTGAGTCCGCACCTTTGCTCCGCGGACTAGGACGCCACTGATACGGACCCACTCATTTAGTTGGTACCGGGCGGAGACTGTGCCAGAGCGACACCCGGTACCCGGATGTAATCATACACCCGCGCATATGTACCTGTCAAGTTATGCCCAAACGCTACCTACGGTTGTGGTGCCTGCCCAAACCGCTGTGCCCCATCGTGCGGAGTCTGGCGCAAGGTACCAAGTTGTCTGGTTCCACTTGCCCACATTCCAACCCTGATTAGGGATAATCTCTATCACATCGCCTAGCGGAAATGGTGGCGTCTCATGCGGATGCTCTGACCAATAGTAGGTATCTGCGAGCAATTCAGATTGATACGCAGAAACGGCATCGTCCTGTATCTGCTTAATGTCCACTTTGCTCCAATCTGGCTGACTAGGCGTTGGCGGTTGTGGCACTGGCTGTGGTGGTGGCGTAGGCTGTACCTTGGTGACAGCAAACATGATACTGCTGTGTAGCGCCTTTGCCCATGACTCAATTTTGCTAGGCGCAACCCATTGCCAGCCAGACGCTAGCGGGTCTCCCCAAAGCCATTCACCATCACTGTTGGTTTCTGTTCCGATAACGCAGGCGTGCGAACCATCGAAAGACTCACTACCGGGCACGTTGCCTTCACCCTGAATGAGTATAGCACGCTTTTCGTTGTGCGCTGTTTTGACTGCTCCCCATCCTGCACCAGTCCTAATGTCTAGGTTCTGGTCTCCGTAGCGATGAAACGCAGTATCAGCATCGTAGAGGTCTGTACCTCCTGACAAGTCATCCTGATTGTGCCGCATATCTCCGCCCTGCGGACCCGTCTTATCCTGTACCGCATAAGCATAGCACAAGGCAGCACTGACCATCGTGCAATTGCTCCATCCGTGGTCAGTGCCCGTACCGCTAGACTCTGAGCCATATGGCTCTTTCGGGTCTTTCGATGGGTCTTGCTCGCGCCAGTCAGGACGGAAGGCACCACCAGTGTCTATGGGCGGAACGGTACGCAAATTGACTATGGATGGTATGCGGTCCGGTCGTGGCGCGAGGATGCGCAAGCCTAGGAAAATGGCAACGTCTCTTGGCAGTTTGCGGATGTATTCTACTTCCTCTTTGTAAGTCACTTACACCCTCTCCGCTAGCAGGGAGATAACCAGCACCAGCAATCCCCATGCAATAAGCGATTGCCATTTAGTGCGCGCCAACTCTGCTACTGCCATAATACCAGCAACCACTACCAATGCGATTGCAATAATCTCAATCATGGTTGCACCGTCAGTGTAAGACGCAGGGACGGGCGATTGCCCGCTGTCCCATGATGCCGCGCATAAATCGCTGTGGTGTATTTTCCGGTATCCTCGCCAGCAGACTTAATCATAATGCCGTGCTGCGGTTGCCCGGATTGCCATGCACGCACAATCGCTGTAATGTCAATCGCCTTCTGCGTGCCTGTATTGTCTGGCATAGACGCAGTGACAGCGCCAGATGATGTGATTGACGGACCCGGATATTTGACAGCGTTAGATGACCCAAACCCACAATTAACGTTGTAGGTGCCTTCGCTGAATGACCCGGTAAGGCGCGATACCTGTACCTTTGGGTCAGAGCCAAACGCACCGCAGGACTCAGCACCGACAGTCACAAGCAATTCTGCCTTGTCAACTGAGACCACACCCGCAAATGGGATATTGGCAAAGCCAAGCACTGCGCGATTGCGATACGGACTTGTGTACCCAATTGGGATATTCACGTCTAGTCCGTTGCCCGCGTCAATAGATGACGAATGTGCTAGACGTGCATCCTTTGAGCAAGCGTAAGTGCGCACCACACCGCTAATCGTACCGGGCGGAGGAATGACGGGCGGAGGCTCTGGTTGCTCTGCTTCCTCCCATTCACTAGCAGGAATGTAGGTACTCAATTCCGCTGTCCAACCTGTGCCAGTATCAGCAATGACTGTACCGCCAAGCACGCGAGCCTTAACGTCTACAGTAGGCTCAACGGACTCTACTACCAGATTGGCAATATCAATCATACCCAATTCTAGAATGCTCTCTAGTGCTGCCTCTGTCTGCGGGTAGAGCGTACCCGGAGAGTACTGCAAGGATGCACCGGAGCGGTCTGCTAGAACGGAGTCTACCCATACCCGCGCATCTGGCACAGGCTGGTCTCGCTTAAGCGTAATGTCTCCATAGATGCTACGCTTGGTAACATCTGTAGCCTCTACGGGCACTGTAGGCGCACTGGCATTATATCCGATAATGCGTGTGTATACACCTTGCAATGACCCGGAGGTTTTCATGCTCTTAATTGGGATACCGTCTGCGCCTCCTGCCTGAAATCCTGCATCCTGCGGATTGCCAAACGAGCGGAAACGCAATGTACCGCTACGGTCAAGCCACGCAGCATACAACGCATCCAGAGACGCGGTAAGTATGTGCGTCCACACTGGCGCCTCTACAGCGATTGCTGGCCCTACAGGCGGGTCTGGCGGGTCTGTAGGAAGTAAGAGACTTACATTATCCCACAGCGCATAAGACTGTCTCGCAGGAACAGCAGCAGAGTAGAAAAATAGCCTAACCTGACCATACGCTGCACCCGCTGGCACAACATAACTATCACTGTAGGCACGCCATGTACCCGCAGGGTCACTCAAAATATGCTCGCTAAACAGTCCTATCGTAGACTGCGCAGAGTCATACCACTCGATGCGTGCGCAGCAATTAATCTGTGCGCCTGACAGCATATGAGCAAGCGACAGGGTAACAGTGGTACCGGGCACGACAGGGAAAAACTGTCCCCAAAGGCTAGGGTAAACCGCTGTGCCCGTATCTACATAAAGGTTGGCGTGCCACGCTCCACCGGCTATGCTACTTCCGGGTGTATGTGGCTCGATATAGAGCGTACCGGGATTAGCAGACCAACCAGCGCCAGTACCCTCAAAGCCACCATTGGCAACGCCTTGTGTAACAGATGCCTCAACGGGCACAAGCGCGGACAATCCAGCACGCCTAATCACTTCCGCTGCCCGCGCACGCAGCGTGCTTGGCAAGCCTGCCTGCGCTGCTGGCAGCACAGCGTTAACCATCAATTGTACCATATCCGTACCACGCAGGGTACCGCGCTTTTCGTCAAGGTCGTAGTCAATTTCATCAATGAGACCCTGACGAACAATCCTGCGTTGGCTCGCAGCGTCAATGTATGATACCCTTAGAGGTTTGCCCGGTCTCAGAGACGTAGCGTAAGGCGATGTGCCGTTAGACGGGTCAAGCAATCGCTTAGGGTCATATGTGTTAATAACCCATGAGCCAGCAGCAGGAATGGTCAGAACGCCTGTCGGGTCATCTGCTCCCCAAGAGACCCGGACAGCCATGCTCTGTGGCGTTAGGTCAATCCAACCAAAGGATGCCCACAGGGATTGTCCCCATACCGCTTCGTCCCATTTGGCACTGCCAGCAAGGGCACCGTAAATCTCAACTCGTGCCCTGCCAATTGCCCTGAGTGGAGGAAGTGCCATTAGAACCTATCCAACGAAAAGACTGCCTCTGTGCCGTTGCGTCGCTTGTAATCGCGCAGAGCCTTGGTAACTCGTGCCTCAATCACAGACGGGTCTCCGTAGATGTTAAAAGTAATCCCACCACCACCACCGCTAGCAGCCTGCGTGCCAGCCTGTAAGCCACTTACACCCATGCCAGACGCACTGGCACTGAATGGCAGGCTTGGCAGTTTAATGCCGCTGAATGGATTAATCTTGGCGAGAAAATCGCCAAGCATACCAATTGCCTTGCTGAGCCAGTCAATCAATTTGATAAGCCAGCCAATGACCACAGACAGGACGTTGCCAACCACTGTAAGCGCGGCACCAACCAGTTTGAGAATTGGCACCAGCAGTGGCAGCACAGCCTTAATCAGTTGACCAAACAACTTGATTATCTGAATGACAATGGGCAGGATAGCGTCTAGCACAGGTAGGAAAACTTCGCCTATCGTTTCCGACAATTCGCTAAACGCATCGCCCGCTTTCGCGTTCATACCGTCAGCAGATGCAGCAAAAATGTCTGCCTGTCCCGCTGCTGCCTTAGATGCGTTGGCTAGCGTATCCTGCGCAGTTGCGCCTTTCTCTAGTCCGGGCACAAGGCTACGCAACGCCTTATCATTACCCGCATATGCCTTGGCTACTGCGTCAGATGCAGTAGCCAAATCGACGCCAGCAAACCGCGCCAAATCCTGCGCCTGCGTCAGTAGTGCAGTAGCAGTGCCAACATCCTTGGTAGCAGTGACAAGCGATTGCAGACCTTCGCGGGTCTCACTATCTGAGAATGCCCTATCTTGCCCTGCGGCAATCGCTGCCTCTACCTGTGCTGTCGTGTCAGAGGTAGCAGCGCCAGCCTGCTCAATCGCCTTGGCTAGTTTCTGCTGCTCTGTCCTGTCATCTGCTGCTGCCTTTGTCATGGCACCGATAGCGGCACCAGCAGCAAGGGCAACGCCTGCCACAACAGTAACCTTAGCAGCGGCACCTAGAACGTCGCCACCAAAGCCTTTAACATCGCCACCAGCGGCACCAAGGCTTTTCTCTAGTCCCTTCGTGTCACCAACGATAGAGACTACTAGCGCAACGCCCCTACCAAGAGACATTAGCCAGCCTTCCTAGCACGCCTAGAGGCACGATTGCGACGTGCCCCATACGCGCCTAACTGCGCAACCGTCAACTGCGCTGCATCGTCAGGATGTAAATTACTTACAATGGCAGCGCCTACGATTGCGTCAGCACGCTTCTGCTCGCGTGCAATCTTTGCTGTGTCTACCTCTCCGATAACTTCCAGACGCCATGTGCGCACTTCCGCAAACGTCAGAAACGGATTGGCTCGCTTAGCGATGCACCAAGCCATACCGTAAAACACAAGCATCTTCTGCGAGGTCTGACCTTGCTTGATAAGCAAGCCTAACTCCGCAGGGTCACAACCAGCAACCTCTGCCATATCAAGAATTTCCAGCAGTGTCAACTGCGACGCATCAAACGTATTGAGGTCAAGAACCGCAGTCTGCTGGTTAACGGGATGGTCAGAGGCAATCTGCGAGAGGTCAACTTTACTTAGTGTCGAACCCTGCTGCTCTGGCAATTCCCTCGATTGCGTCTCCATACAGTGCCCCTGTCCTATCTTGGCTACTCTCAAAGGCTTGCGCGATTGCGCCAGTAGGCTCGATATTGTGCTCTGACCAACCAAACTCTTGTATTGGCGCATACACTACGGGATTGCTAAATCTAGCCTCTGTCGCTATCCCGTCGGTCTCCCAACCTGCCACCAAATCGCCACTGAGTTTGCGAGTGGCAGATTGCACAGAAGGCAAAAGCATATCTGCCTCTGCCCTATGCGCCTCTGACAAGTCTTTAATGCCGTGGTTAACTTTGTCAAACGCCCGCGTAACTTCTGGTATTCCCTCTACCTTTAGGTTAGAGGCAGCCATTACGCGATAGCGAGCGTTGGCTTAGTGACAAAGGCTAGCGTTACCTCAAACTCAGCAAAGGTGCCAACCTCGCCACCATACTGCACAGGGACCAGCGTAACCTGTCCCTTGCAGGCAGGCGTTGCGGCACCGGGCACAGCAGTTTGCCCAAAGGCATTCAGCACCACATCCGCAACTTGGTTGGCGTTATCCCACATGAAACGAGCGAGACCCGTTGCAGTGTAATCCTGCCCACAACGCATGACCAGCGAGTATGACTCTGGCTCAACGTTTGCCGCTACAGCACCGTCAAGCGTAGGGTACTCCACTCTATCGCCTGCGCTTACCTCAACGTGCACATCCGCTGCGTCTCCCTGAAACGTCTTAAGCGGTCCTGCACCCACTTTGAGGGTAAACAGTGCAGTTTTCATAAACAGGATAGTTGCCATTGCCTATACCTCTTGTGTGGTTTCCATGACTCCACGACAGGCAAAGTAGCGCGTTCCGCCCATTTCCGTTACAGCGGGTCTGCGCCAGACAGGATATGCCCAACCCTGCAATCCGTTAAGTGCATCATTGCAGGTTTTTACAAGCGCTTCCAATTCGTCAAACGTCGCAAGCGCATCTGCCCTGCCCGCAACTACCCATACCTCCCAACGCTGCGTGCGTCGCCCGTTTGCCAATCCTGACAAATCGACCCAAGGCTCAGCAGGGTAAACCCTCGCGCATGGCGCAGTAAACGCACCCATACCGTAGAAGGCATTAACGCCTGCTGCGGTCAGCGCATCCAGCAAGGTCTGTCTGCTATCCTTTAGGGTCATGCGATACCCGGACCATTTGAGTAGCGATTGATAAGAGGCTTGACGCTATCCAGATAATCCCTCGCAAACTTGATAGCGTTTCCCTCTAGGTCAGCGTAACCAGCCTGAGCAAACGTAGCCTCCTGTCGCTTGTAGGCTTCTGCGCCTCCAATCAGCAAGGCTACGTTTAACTCATCCTCTGCGCCTGACGGAGAGGCAATCACAGCACCGTTAAGCCTTTGTGTCATTCCTGACACAATCGCTTTACAGACCATCGTTGCCCAATCAGTCTGCTCCTGTGTGGGTACTTTCGCACCCATTACAAAGGCTAGCAGTTGCTCAGGCGTCAGAGAGTACACTTGCTATGCCTGACTCTCTGACCCTGCCATACCGGGATTGCGCTCTGTTTCCTCATGCGCAGAAGGGTCATCAGGATGCTGCGAAGTAGCAAGCGCTTCCTCGTCGGGCGGCACACCTTCCTTAGTCACATCGTAACCAAGGTCTGCTTTCGTGAGAGTCTGCTTGCCCACATCGCTAGAGGTAGGCGTATCGCTACCAGCCTTTTCCTGAATTTCCTCTGAGACAGCCATTTCCTCTGCCTCTGTTGCCTCCGGGATACCCGTCTGTCCCTCTGTCGGTGCAGCAATATCTGCCACAGGCTCAGGCACACCGGGATTAGTGGGCACGTTTTCCGTCATGGCTTGTGTCCCTTTCGGATTGTAAGTGACTTACCTAGACGTTGGTGTAGGTGTAGCGACGCACTCCCTTTGGTTCCAGCACAGCAAAGGCGAAGTACTGCCAGATTGCAAAGACAATGCTCTGCGGTCCCTCTCGCTCAATCAAGCGAAGGTCAAGGATTGCGCTTTTCCACTGTCGCGCATCGTTGCGACGTGCAACAACTTCATTGGTAGCAGCGAGCAATGCCCAAGCAGGCTCAACAACAACGCCACCAATAACGCCACGCTGAAAACCCGGTGCCGTCAGTTGCCCAAGAGCATTCACAGGATTGATGTACGCGAGCACAGGACGCCCGCTAGCATCCTCGCCAGCAGTGAGGTTGCCCCAATCCTTGCTATTCACAAAGACGCCTTCTGCGGGCAGCATACGGGCACCAGCGCCACCAGCGTTAGCACCAGCGTAGTACTGACCCAAAACAGTTGCAATGCCCTTGTGCAAGTCTCGCCCACTCGCAGCAGGCGTCACACCCGCTGTATCAGGAATGGCACCGGATGTGGGCAGCGCTTCCAGCACAAGCGCAATCTCACGCTCCGTATCACGCATGAGCAATTCGCGCAACTGGTTAGCGATGATAACGTCTGTACCCGGAGAGGCACCGTCCACAGCCTGACGCGAAACGATGGTCTCTCCACCAATGGTCTTAGGCGTCAGCGCCTTGGGACCAGTGGTAATGTCAACGTTTGGCAGCGCAGCGTTTTCTGCGGTCTGCACATCCGTATCACCAGTCACACCACCAAAGGTAGGAATGCTAATCGGATTAGGTGCAGTAATGGTTGTGGTGGCAAAGAATGCAGACAGCGGACCGCTGTAAGCAATGTCAGGCACATAGAGGTCAGGGTAATTCTGCACAGGGTACGCACCAGCAATATCACTGCTGTCTACTGCGCGGTCAATCTTCTGCGCCAAATCAAGCACAAGCGCCTTGTGTCGGTGCAGACGCTCTGACGCTCCGCTATCCCGGTTTGCTACCATGAGGTCAGCAAAGTAGGAATGGTCACTACCCGGACCGTAAACCGTTTCCGCACGAGTCACAATGCCCGGTGCGTCAACATTGCGCATGGGAAGGCTTTTCCTCTCTGCGTCGCGCCTCTGCTCGTCAGTGCGTGCCTCTGTGATGAGCGCATCTACATTGCTAAGCCTTGCGGTAAGACTCTCAATATCGCGTGTCTCAGTTTCCTCTAGCGCTCTATCTTCCGTTTCTGCGATTGCACGCACAGCGGCAATCTGAGAGGTAATGCTGTCGCGCCTTTCAGTGAGCGCAGCAACCGTCAGGTTAGGCATCTTGCCTCTTTCTGTGGCTCGCGCCACGCTCCTTAGTGCAACCCGCGCCTGCCTATATGCAGGCGCATAACTGCCAGCAATTGCCGCAAGCCTTGCGCCTGCGTAGTGCTCAATAACGTCTGCCTTGCGACGATGCTTGCCCGGTACAAACTCAACGCTAACGCCATTGAGTCCTGACGCTACTTGACTACGCGCCTGTGGCGTTTCGGGTACATCTAGGAAGTCTCCGAAAAACCATAGTCCGGTATCGCGTTCCTGCAATTGATTGATAACGCCAACTGGCACGCCACCATCTACACCATGCCTGTTGAGGTATGCGACTCGCTCGCCTGCATTGATAGCAGCAGCGGCATCCGCAAACGCCCCACGAACAAAACGCTCCTTACCGTATGACACGTCAATTGTCACACCGTATGGCAGCGCCATTCCCTCAAACCTACCCGGCTGTCCGTCAACGTCTCTAACCTCAATCCGCCCTAGTGAGGTTGTCTGCGTCTTGCTCACTGCATACCCTCTGTATGGTGTAAGTGGCTTACAATGTCCCTCGTGAATGCCCCACAGTGCCCCTAAAACGCCCGCTGCTGGCAGCACTTCCGAAAGTAATGCCAGTACCCTACTTTTTTATTTGCGTGGCTTGGCGGTACCAAACTGTAGATATGGTAGGTTAGATGCATACTCTAACCCATTTGTCAAGCCTTTTGCCACTGAATATTTTGCTGCATGATTATGCAGGCACTTCCTCTGCCACTGGCTCATCGTCCGTAACTGTTTCGTTACCCAAGCCTTCCGCTGCGGTCTCCGCGCCAGTGCCCTGCGCCTCTACCAACTTGTCAATTGTTTCATTTGGTGGCAAGCCTTCCTCAATGCGTACCTCATCAGGCGTCATCCAAGGCTTGTTACCAGTAGCGATTGCCCATGCTCTAAACCTTGACTCCTGCGCAGCGCGGGTAAGGCGTGTCATATCAATGAGCATAAACCTATCCTCTGGCAGCAAGTCAGAGATAAGGTCTTGTATCGGGTCATAGAAACCAGACAGGGTAAAGCGGTCAAGCGACAGCGCCTCATCCTGCACATTGGTATAGGTCATGCTGCTGCCCGGTGGATTGACGTTGACATAGTGAGACGCCACGCCAAACAGGTTTGCCACTTCTGCGGCAATATCGCGCCTTGCCTCAATCGCAAGTGCCTGCGATACATCCGCTCCCCAAGGCTTAGCCTCCGCACCTTTGCCAAGCACAGCGGGATAATCTGGCCCCATGCTGCGCCTGTCTCGCCAGCGATTAGCAAGGAAGTCTGCCTGCGTGTTATCCAATTCCTGCTCAGTGCTAATCTGCGTAACTGGCGTTCCGCCTGCCTGCCAGTAGCGGGACGAATACGCATCGCTTGCCCATGCGGACATTAGCGAATTCCGCGCCATTTGCAGAATGCCCTGCAAGTGCGGTGGTACACCGGGCCAAAACGCAGACCGCATGGGTATGACCGCTTCGCCACTAACGGTGCCAGAGATACCAGCGATGCTATACTGCGTAGGTGGGAAAATGCCCCAAGGGTCAACAAACCCTGCGGGATGGATTGCTTCCTTGGGAAGTGGCAGAAGGCTACCCGGTATGCCTTCGTCATCTACACCACCGACCATGTAGATGTATGAAATGTCAGTGAGTGACATTGACGCGATAACACGCCAAACCCATTCACGACGGGTCATCACTGCTGCGGGTCTCTTGACAATGCGTGAGACCGTAGCCAAGCGCTGCGCTGGCTCGCCGTCCCACTCTGTCCAACGCTGCCCTGCGATAGCGTTAGCAATGAGCGTAACGCAACGCCTAACTGCGGAGACGCCTGCTGCCTCCACAACGGTCAGAGGGAATGCCGCAGAAGGGATTGCTAGAGTAGAAAGTACAGTGCCAATCCTAGCAGGCGATGCCTGCTCTGACACAGTAATAGCACGCTCCGAAACTACGGTGCGTGCTACCTCTCTGTCCTGCTTTGTAAGTGAAGTGTTGCGATGCTTCTTACTCACTACCTAATAGTAGCACGTTAGGGAAGTGTAAGCAACTTACAAAAATACCTGCACAGGGGCGACAGACTTAGCAGCAATGGCAACGGAGAGTGTCGCGCCAATCACACCCGTAATCGGAGCATTGCTAATCGTCCAACGCCATGCGCCTTCACTGCCAATAAAGCGACGTTGCGCAACCGCTACCTGTGAGTCTAGGTAAGGGTCATCATGGGCAATGCGCTTCGCTGTTACAGCCTCCGCAAAGTCAGCACACGCCATGATATTTTTAGTGGCAGTTATGGCTTGATAAGGCAGGCGAGACTCTACCGCGTGCCTCTCAAACGCAGGCGCAAGCGCAGATGATGCGCTGTATACGATAGCATCTACCTTCACTTTCGCAGCGATTATGGCTACTTCCCTTGTGAAGTCTGGCGCGGTCAGCGGTTTATCAGGACGGGCAAGCAACTGCCTGTGTACCTCTACGCCAACCCTACCATCCTTGCGCAGAGCGCTAACGATTATGCTACCTTCTGACCATGTAGAGAGCACGTCACATGCTACCACATATCCACCAGCAACGTGCTCCGGTTGCAGTGGTTGCGGGAGTCTACATGCTCCCCATGCAGCCAGACTAAACGGTGCGTCTACCCGTTCGTCATGCCAGCGATTAAGACGCTCACGCACCCATGAGCCACGAGGCAAAATGCCATACTCACTGGCTATCATCTGGCGAGACAATCGGTTGCCCTGCAAAGATGGATTAGCCTTCGTCAACTGCTCCCAATCCAACCCAACATCGTCATCATCTGCACGCCACCAGAGACCCATAAACGATGGGTCATGCTGCTCTGCTCCGGTGCTCTGGCGATACAGCCTGTCATGCATCGCACGCAACACAACGCTATCAGCAAAGCCTGCTGTAGAAGTCATCAGCATAAGCGCATTGCGGATTGCAATTTGCGCAGGCGATAGCACTTCATAGGTAGCAAATGTGGTCTGCGTCAGTACCTCGTCAAAGCAAATCAGACCCGGAGAGATACCGCGTGCGCTGCCTGCCTGCGACGTTGCTACGTCAACGCGCACACCATTAACCTCTAGTCCTGTGTACTGCGTCGCTCGTGCCCGCTGTACGCCTTGCTTGCGTGCAGTGTGGCCCCATAGGTTAATGTCAGCGTAGGTCAGCAAATCGCGCCTAATGAAGTCATACGGGATACGCGCTTGCTTCGCATCGTGCGCAGCCATGAGGATAAATCCCCACTGTCTAAACGTATCCCACTTGTGCCCTTCATCCATTATCCAGCCAACCAGCGCACGGACAATGACGCTCTTACCATTCTGACGGGCAACGGACAGCAACGCTAGATGCGCTAGCAAATTCATATCTGCATCGTGCTCTAGCATCCTCCACAGCGCATATTGCTGCCAAGGGTCAAGGGTCAGTTTCAGTCTGCGCTTTGCCCATCGCACAACCTTGGGACCAAAGGAACCCACAGCCAATGGCGATACGGGCGACTCTAGCGCAGGCGGAATATGGTAGGGCAATTCCGCCCGGTCTCCTGCCTTCATCCTATGCCCGCGTCAAGGCACGCTCGCTGCGCTCGCTGTGAACGCCTTGACTGCGTGCACATGAAGGCTTTGAGAGACCGGGCAGGGTATGACCAGAGACGGCCAGAGACACGAATGTAAATCACTTACACCAACTCACTCTGCGGAATGTCAAGCCAACGCAGGATTATCCAGATGATACCGGCCCACATTAGCAGCGAAAGAATTACGGCCAGACAAGCGCCACGATTGAGCATTAAATACCCTCTCCGCTTACATCGCTTAAAACCAACGCTAAGCCTCCCTTTTCTCAGAGTGGCACTCCGGGCCACTCAAAGTATTTACAAGGCTTACAGGGCATTCCTGACGGTCTCACGCCATGTGCGCCTGCCCGCGTACCCGCGTAATCTACCGCGCCTGCGAGGAACACACTTCGCAGGCGCAGTTTCGCTTAG
>Ga0193696_1000326_pt1 | contig 17477 bp, 13 predicted proteins | sample L3m1metaG_FD_145074 | JGI IMG/M metagenome (GOLD analysis project Ga0193696, IMG submission 145074) | Soil microbial communities from a riparian zone of the East river system, Colorado, United States - L3m1 | ecosystem: Environmental > Terrestrial > Soil > Riparian zone | place: USA: East River... | reverse complement strand
GACTACGTCAAGCGACCGGAGGTGCTGCCGGCGGTCGCGGCCTGTTCGTGGGACCTAGTCATCGTGGACGAAGCGCACGGGGTCGTCGGCGGCGACTCCGATCGACACGTCGCCGTCAGCATCCTCGCCGCCCGAGCGGCCTATGTGCTTTTGCTGACGGCGACGCCGCACTCTGGCGACCACCGCGCCTTCGCGTCCCTGTGCGGACTGGGATCTCTCGACGCGGATCCTCTTCTGGTCTTCAGGCGCAGCCGGAGCGGCGTGCAGATCGGCGTGCCACGGCGGGTTCACATCACGCCTGCTCGGCCAAGCGAGGACGAGCGCCGGATGCACCGAAGCCTCGCGGACTACACGGCGGCGGTCCATGCGGACCGTCGCGAGCTCCACGACGCCTCATGGCTGGCGCTCTCCGTACTCCACAAACGCGCGCTGTCGAGCGCCTGGTCGCTCGCCCAATCGATCGATCGCCGTCTCGCGGCGCTGCTGGCGGTTGGCGCGAGCGACGCCGCGGCGCAGCTGATGCTGCCGCTCGGCGATCCAGACGGCGAGCGATCGACCGACGACGAGGCTCCCGCGTGGCCGGCGGATCTGGGGCTTTCCGACGCCGATCACGAACGGCGGCTGCTCACGGAGCTGGCAGCTCACGCCAGGACGGCGGCACGCCACGAAACCAAGCTGGCGATGCTTCGGCGACTGCTCAGACGCGCCCGGGAATCGGCCGTGGTGTTCACGGAATATCGCGACACCTTGCTTCACATCAGTCGGGTTCTCGATCTGCCGTGTGTCGTCCTCCACGGTGGACTCACCACCCGGGAACGTGCGGCCGCTCTTGCGGTGTTTGCCAGCAAGCCTCGAACGATTCTCCTCGCCACCGACGCGGCCGGTGAGGGGTTGAACCTGCACCAGGGTTGTCGTCTGGTCGTCAACGTCGAGCTTCCATGGAATCCCATGCGCCTCGAGCAGCGCATCGGCCGCGTGGATCGCATTGGACAGCGGCGCACGGTTCACGCCTTCCATCTGATCGCGACGGGCACTGGCGAGCCGCGCATACTGCGCCGCCTCACCCAGCGCATTGCTGCGGCGCAAGCCGAAATTGGCGCGCCGGATCCGGTCGGCATCGACGAGGAGCTGGCGATTGCTCGACTGGTCATCGGCGAGGATCTCAATGATCGCCGTTGATCTCGTGGCTATCGCACATGATGAAGCGCGACGCCTCACCGGCGCGCGCTCTCTCTTCGGTGCATCCCGGCCGTTCGTCGCCGACGGTCCACTGATCGGCATCGCTCGTCGGCAGCGCCTTCGAACAGCCCTGCGCCGTCGCATCCTCCTGGTGTACCGGTGCGCCTACGAGGACGCCACCGGACGCCTCGTTCACTCCAGGCTGGTGGCAATGACGATTGCCCTTCGGCGACATGGGACCGATCTTCGCCGCGAACGCTGGTCCGATCCTTCATTGCTCGCCCGGATCGAAGACGAGTGCCGCGGCTGGCGCGATACCGCGCAGCGAGTCACGAGCGCGTTCACGCTCGCACGCCAGTCGCGCGAGCGCGCGATTGCCGCGAATCACACCGCCGTAGCGCAATCGTTTCAACCCGGTCTTTTCGACAGGCGCGCTCACCGTGCCCATACCGCTCACGAGCATCGTGCGGCCGATCGTGCCGCGCAGCTCGCCGTCAGACTGGCGGCCGTGGAGGCTGCCGGCACGCTGACGCCCCGTGCAACAGAACTTCTGCTCGTCCTGATCCCACGCGATGCTGCCCGGGTGTGACGGCCATCTCGTGTCGGCGGCCTTTCTCGAACGCCAGTCGGCAGAGCCCGCCCAGGCCGCGTGGCTGGATGAACGACGACGACGCCTTGGCGAGTGGAGCGGTGTGACGCGGATGCTTGGTCCCGCCTCGACGCCGGCGGCCATGCTCCAAGCATCCGCCGCCCCGCTCGTAGGACTTCTCGGTTTTCACACGCCCGAACGGGTCGAGCGGCTGGACTTCGTCGTCGCCGCAACCCTCACCTCGGCCGCCGCACCCGTCGCCATCATCGTCACGTCCTGGGCCGAACCGCTCGATCCGCTCTGGCGGCTGGCGGTGACACAGGCCCTGCAGCGTTGCGCCGTCTGGTGTGTGCTGTTCGACGGTCTTCGCCTGCGCCTGATCGATGCCTCGCGTCTGTATGCGCGGCGATATGTCGAATTCGATCTCGATCTCGTCCTCGATCACCCGATCGCCTTCGCCGCTTTCTGGCGCGTATTCAGCGCGACCTCGCTGACGGCCGATCCGGACGACCCGTCATCGCTTCACGCGCTCGTCGCCGCATCCGATCGCCACGCCGCCGGTGTCTGCCAGTCGCTGCGGGACGGCGTACTCGACGCGTCCGCCCACGTCCTGCGCGCGCTGCTCGTGAACGGCCGGCGACGGCGGGGAAGCCCCCCAGGGGCGAACGCCGCATTCGAGCAGGCCCTGACGATCGTCTATCGGATGCTCTTCCTGCTGTTTGCCGAGGCCCGGTCGCTCGTTCCGCTCTGGCACCCGGTGTATCGCGACAGCTACAGCCTGGAGGCATTGCGCGACCTGGCGGACGATCCCGCCTTCGCTCACCGGCCGGGTGCTGCTGTGGCGTTCTGGGACGCGCTTCGCGCCATCGCACGCCTCGCGCACGCGGGGTGTCGCGCCGGCGACCTGCGAGTGACGCCCTTCAATGGACGATTGTTTGCCCCCGCACGAACGCCGCTTGCCGAGCGTCGCGACCTCGACGACGAGTCGGCGCGACAGGCGGTGCGCGCACTGTCGTCGCGGCCGACATCGGATCGGGCCGGGCGCGAGCGAATTGCGTACCGGGACCTGGGTGTCGAGCAGCTCGGGGCTGTGTACGAAACGCTGCTCGACTACGAGCCGACGGGACACGGCGACGCGGTCCGGCTGGAGTGCGGATCGGGCATCCGGAAGGCGACCGGCACCTTCTACACGCCGCAGCCGATCGCCGACTACCTCGTGCGTCGGACGCTCGCGCCGCTGGTCCGCGACGCCGCTCCTGCACAAATCCTCGAGCTTCGAGTCGTCGACCCGGCGATGGGAAGCGGCGCGTTTCTCGTTGCCGCCTGCCGCTACCTCGCCGCCGCCTACGAGTCGGCGTTGGTACGGTCGGGCGGCTGCCATGCCGGCGATCTTGGGCCATCGGAGCGATCGGCGATTCGGCGCGCGATCGCCGAGCGCTGCCTGTACGGCGTCGACCTCAATCCCATGGCTGTCCAACTCGGGCGTCTGTCACTCTGGCTGGCAACGCTCGCCGCCGATCGGCCGCTCAGCTTCCTCGATCACCGCCTGCAAGTCGGCGACAGCCTGCTTGGCGCCTGGGTCGCCAGCCTGAGACATCCTCCTGCCAGGGCCCGACGCGTCGAGCTGCCACTCTTTGCTGACGACGGGGTGGCCGGCGCCCTCCGAGACGCACTCCCAGTTCGCTTTTTGCTGGAGTCGACGCCGAACGACACGCTGGATCAGGTGAAGGCGAAAGAACGCGCGTTCGCCTCACTGACCGACCGCGACGCGCGGCTCTCGCGATGGAAACGGGTGGCGGACCTCTGGTGCGCCGCGTGGTTCCGAACCGAGAACACGCCGCCGCCCACCGCATTCGGCGCGCTGTCGGACGCGGTGCTCAAGGGACGCGGTTCGCTGCCGGCGGCCCTGACCGATCGTTTTCTCGCCGCGGTCGACGACGTCGCTTCCGCTCAGAAGTTTTTCCATTGGGAGCTCGAATTCCCGGAGGTATTTTTCGACCGTGACGGCGCGCGGCTGCCAACGGCCGGGTTCGACGCGGTCATCGGCAACCCGCCGTGGGACATGGTTCGGGCCGACACCGGCCACGCGGACGCTCGCGCGCACGCCAGACGCGATGTCGCGTCAGTGCTCCGGTTCACGCGCGATGCCGGCGTCTACCACGCGCAGTCGGGCGGTCATGCGAACCGGTATCAGCTGTTCCTGGAGCGCGCGATCGCGCTCACCCGCCACGGCGGACGCATCGGCCTCGTGCTGCCGTCCGGCCTCGCCACGGATCACGGCAGCGCGCCGCTGCGTCAGCTGCTCCTGTCCCGTTGCGACCTCGATGCGCTGGTCGGCATCGACAACCACCGTGGCATCTTTCCCATCCATCGCAGCGTCGGTTTCCTGCTGGTGACGGCATCGCCCGGCTCGCCGACCCGGCGCGTCGCCTGCCGCTTCGGAATTGAAGACCCGGCCGTCCTGGAAGGCATTGGCGAAGAGTCGTCCGAGACGTCCGCCTGGTTTCCCGTGCATGTGTCGCCGGCACTGCTCGAACGCATTTCAGGAAGCAGCCTGGCCATTCCCGCGCTGCGAAGCGCGACCGACCTCGGCATCGTCGATCGCGCCTCGGCGCTGTTTCCGCCGCTCGGCAGCCCGCGCGGATGGGCGGCGCAGTTCGGGCGCGAGCTGAACGCCAGCGACGACCGCGCCGCGCTGCGGGCGCGTGGACACGGGATGCCGGTTGTCGAAGGCAAGCACCTCGATTCGTTTCGCGTCGCGCTCGACGGCGTGCGGTACAGCATTCGGCCAGCGGATGCCCGGCGGCTGCTCCGATCCGATCGTCATCAGCGCCGGAGACTCGCCTATCGCGACGTCGCCGGCTCGACCAATCGCACGACGCTGATCGCGGCGATTCTCCCAGCCGGCACGGCATCGACCCACACGGTCTTCTGCCTGCGCACGCCGTTTCCCCTGCGCGCGCAGTGCTTCCTCTGCGCGCTCTTCAACAGCTTCGTCGTCAACTACCTCGTCAGGCTTCGAGTGACGACACACGTCACCACCGCAACGGTGGAGCAGTTGCCGATCCCTACTGCCGAGGCCGTCCCGTCGGCGTTCAAGGAGATCGCCGCGCTCGGGCGTCTGCTGACGAAACGCTTCGATCGAGAGGCGTTCGCGATCCTCAACGCCCGCGTCGCCGCGCTCTATCAACTGAGCGCCGACGAGTTCCGCCACGTTCTCGACACGTTCCCGCTCGTCGCCGTCGAGGAGCGCGACATGGCGTTTCGTACGTTCACTGCAGGGAGATCCCAGTGAAAAAGCCACAGAGTCACAGGGACACAGAGCTCGAAGACCTGAGCGATCTCACAGGCAACATCATCCGCTGCGCGATCGAAGTTCATCGAGTCCTTGGACCTGGGCTGCTCGAAGCCGTCTATGAATCAGCCTTGGCCATTGAGCTCGATGATGCTGGGCTGCGGTACGTTCGACAGAAGGTCTTTCCGGCGTTTTACAAAGGGCGCCGTCTCGGCCAATATCAAGTGGACTTGATCGTCGAAGATCTCGTCGTCGTCGAGATCAAGAGCGTCGAGGTCTCGAAGCCTCTCTTCGAGGCGCAGCTGCTGACATACTTGCGTGTCGCGGAAAAACGTGTCGGCCTGCTGATCAACTTCAACTCGCGACTGCTGAAAGACGGAGTCACACGCCGAGTGCTGTAGCCGTCGCACGACGCCGCGAAGCGGCGGACGGATCAGGAACGCTCCGCGAAAAACACAAAGACCCGGGATTCATTCTTTGCGTTTTTCGTGGAGCGCTCCTGATCCGTTCCCGACCGGCTCCGCCGGTCGGTCGTGCGACGTCACTTGCAGCTCTGTGACTCTGTGACTCTGTGGCCTGAAACCCGGCGTGATATATTCGCCATCCCGCATGCCCAACTACGGGTTCGCCATCGACCTTCGCAAATGCATCGGGTGTCACGCCTGCACGATCGCCTGCAAAGCCGAGCACGAGATTCCGATCGGCGTCAATCGCTGTTGGGTCAAGACCGTCGAGAAAGGTACCTTCCCCGATACCCGCCGATTCTTTTTCCCGGTCCTCTGCAACCAGTGCGACGACGCGCCCTGCGCGCGGATCTGTCCGACGAACGCGCTCTACCGTCGGCGCGACGGCATCGTCGATCTGCACGGGGACTCCTGCATCGGCTGCCGCGCCTGCATGGTGGCCTGCCCGTACGATCAGCTGTTCATCGATCCGAACACGCATACGGCAGAGAAATGCAACTTCTGCGCGAACCGCGTCGAGAACCAGCTGCTGCCGGCGTGTGTGAGCGTGTGCCCGACTGAATGCCGCATCTTCGGCGACCTCGACGATCCGTCGAGCGAGGTCGCGAAGATCGCGCAGATGGAGGCGATGCAGGTCCGCAAGCCGGAGAAAGGTACGCTCCCGAAGGTCTTCTATCTCGGCGCTGACGACAGCGTCATCCGCCCGGAGGTCGCGACGCGCCCGTTCATCTACAAGGAAGGCCAGGTGCTGCTGCGCCCGCTGGGATCGCCGGCACCGGATCCGCTCCACGCGGGCGCGCCACGCGTCGACTACGACACGCCGCACGTGAAGCCGTGGGGCCTCGACATGGCGCTCTATCTGCTGACGAAAGGAATTGCCACCGGCACCATGCTGGTCAGCCTTCTGCTGCCGTTCGTCAGCGGCGAAGGGGCAACACTGACAACGGTGGTGGGCCCCGCCATCTCGCTGGTGTTCCTCCTGGCCACAACGGTGCTTCTCGTCGCCGACCTGGAGCGGCCCGAACGCTTCTTCTACATCCTCATCCGCCCGAACTGGCGCTCGTGGCTAGTGTGGGGCGCCTACTTCCTGACCGCTCAAGGGCTGCTGACAACGTTGTGGCTCGGCGCTGCGATCGTCGGTCCGCCGTCGCTTCTCGCGATGTTGCTGTGGCCTCTCGTCATCGTGTCGTTGCTGACAACCTGCTACACCGGGTTCCTGTTCAAGCAGGGCCTGGCGCGCGATCTGTGGCAGGGGCCGCAGTCGACCATCGACCTGCTCGCGCAGGCTATCGTCGAAGGGTGCGCAGTGCTGATTCTCGCCGCGCTCGTGCCGGGCGTGACCGCCGCTCGCGGCGTCGTGTCCACGCTGGCGGTCACACTGGTCGTCGCGATGCTGGTGCATCTGGCGCTCGTCGCGTTCGAGTACCTCGTGATGCCGAGTCCCACGCGGCACCACGAGCTCGCCGTTCACGCCATCCGCCGCGGCCCATTCGCGAAGCTGTTCTGGGGCGGCGCCATCGGCACCGCTGCCGTGTCGGCCATCGTCGCAGCGCTGTGGACCGGGATGCCGGCCGCGGTCGCGCTCGCCGCCGGTCTCGCGCTGGCCGGCAGTTTTGCCTGGGAATACATCTGGGTCGAAGCGGGCCAGAGCGTTCCGCTCTCCTGAATCTGAGGATGTGAGAATCTAAGGAAGTGAGAATCTAAGGAAGTGCGGATGTTGCTGCTAACGCGGTCGAAAACCATTCCCTTCCGAACATCCTCAGATCCTTACATCCTCAAATCCTTACATCCTTACATCCTTAGATGACTGTTTTCAGATCTCATCCGGATCCCGCGACGTGGGACGACTACGTGGATTTCGAATCCACGAGCTGGCCGAAGAAGAACCGCCGGCATTACTGGATCATTCCCAGCGTCTGCTTCAATTGCGAATCGGCGTGCGGCATCCTGGCCTACGTCGACAAGGAACAGCTGACCGTTCGCAAGATCGAGGGCAACCCGCTTCACCCGGGCAGCCGCGGCCGGACCTGCGCGAAAGGCGTCGTCACGCCCAACCAGCTCGAGGATCCCGATCGGATCCTTTATCCCTTGTGCCGCGATGGTGATCGCGGATCTGGAAAGTGGCGGCAGGTGTCATGGGATGAGGCGCTCACCGATATCGGCGGACGCATCCGCACGGCGATTCTCGAGAATCGGCGGCACGAAATCATGTACCACGTCGGACGGCCCGGCGAGGACGGCTATGCCAACCGCGTCCTGCAGGCCTGGGGCTTGGACGGGCACAACAGCCACACCAACGTTTGCTCGTCGTCCGCGCGGCTCGGACATTTTCTGTGGTGTGGCAACGATCGGCCGTCACCCGACTACGCCAACGCGCAGACAATCCTCCTGCTGTCGTCGCATCTCGAAACCGGGCATTACTTCAACCCGCACGCGCAGCGCATCATCGAAGGCCAGACCAACGGCGCGACGCTGATCGTCATCGATCCGCGCCTGTCGAACACGTCGGCGAAGGCGGATGTGTGGCTGCCCGCCTACTCGGGAACCGAGGGGGCGCTTCTCCTGGCGATGGTCAAGGTGCTGCTCGACGAAGAGCTCTACGACCGCGAGTTCGTGCGAACCTGGGTCGACTGGCGCGGCTATCTTCGCGCGGCACGCCCGGAACTGCCGGTGACGTTCGACCACTTCATCGGCGCGCTGAAAGAACTGTACGCACCGTTCACGCCGGCCTTTGCCGCCGACGAAACGGGCGTCGACGCGGCCCGGATTGTCGATGCCGCCCGTGCTGTCGGACGCGCGCGCGGCACCTTCAGCACGCACAACTGGCGGTCGGCCGCCGCCGGCAATCTCTGGGGCTGGCAGATCACGCGCTGCCTCTATCTGCTGGTCGTGCTCACGGGCTCGGTCGGCACCAAGGGCGGCGTCGGTCTTCATCTCTCGAACAAGTTCGTCCCGAAGCACCCGACGACGCCGCCGCCGCCTGATTACTGGAACGAGCTGCTGTTTCCGCGCGAATACCCGTTGGCCTATTTCGAGATGAGCTTCCTGCTCCCGCATTTCCTCAAGGAAAACCGCGGCAGACTCGACGTCTATTTCACCCGCGTCTACAACCCGGTGTGGACGAACCCCGACGGCTTCTCCTGGATGGAGATGCTCACCGATCGCGACAAGATCGGATTGCACGTCGCGTTGACGCCGACGTGGAGCGAGACCGCCTGGTTTGCCGACTACATCCTGCCGATGGGCCTGGGCACGGAACGCCACGACACGATGAGCCAGGAAACGCACGCCGCGCAGTGGCTGGGGTTCCGTCAGCCGGTGCTTCGCGTGGCGCGCGAGAAGCGTGGCGAGCGTGTCAACGCCACCTATGAAGCCAATCCGGGCGAGGTCTGGGAGGAGAGCGAGTTCTGGGCCGCGCTGACCTGGCGCATCGACCCTGACGGCGCGCTCGGCATCCGTCAGCATTTCGAGTCCCCCTACCGCCCGGGCCAGCCGGTGACGATGGACGAGTACTACGGGTGGATGTTCGAGAACTCTGTTCCTGGCCTTCCCGAAACCGCGGCGCAAGAGCAGCTGACACCACTCGCCTACATGCGCAAGTACGGCGTGTTCCAGGTGAAGGACCACGTCTACGCGCCGTACATGGCACCGCTCGACGCGAACGCGCTCGCCGGCGCGTCGCTCGATCACGACAACGAACAGGTGCTGAAAGACGGGGCGCCGATCGGCGTCATCGTGGACGGCAGCCCGCGCGCCGGCTTCTCGACTCCGTCACGCCGGCTCGAATTCTTCTCGCAGACGCTGGTCGACTGGGGCTGGCCGGAACATGCCGTTCCGCGCTACGTCCCCGGCCACGTGCACTGGCGCGACATCAAGCGCGAGAACGGGGAGTTCGACCTGCTCCCGAATTTCCGGCTGCCGACGCTGATTCACACCCGATCGCCCGTGAAGTGGCTCTACGAGATCTCACACGACAACCCGCTCTGGATCGCGACCGCCGACGCGCGGAAGTACGGCATCGAGAGCGGCGATCTGGTGAAGGTGCGGACGCGCATCGGCTACTTCGTCACGCGCGCCTGGGTCACCGAGGGCATCCGCCCGGGCGTCCTCGGCATGTCGCATCACCTGGGCCGCTGGCGCCTGCACGAGGAGATGGGCAATCGCAACGCCTCGGCTCTCGTCACCATCGACCGGCAGGGCACGGGCTACAAGGTGTCGCAGGTCCACGGCGCGCAGCCATTCGCGAGCACCGATCCCGACAGTTCGCGCATCTGGTGGAGCGAAGTCGGCGTCCACCAGAACCTGACGTTTCCGGTGCAGCCCGACCCGGTCAGCGGCATGCACTGCTGGCACCAGCGGGTCACCCTCGAGAAGGCCGGTTCCGGCGACCACTACGGCGACATCTTCGTCGACACCGCGAAGTCGCACGAGGTGTACAAGGAGTGGATCGCGATGACGCGTCCGGCTCCCGGTCCCGGCGGGCTCAGACGCCCGCTCTGGTTCGACCGACCGCTTCGGCCCGCTGCCAACGCCTACAAGGTCTGACCGGCCGCTTGAACGGAACCTCGCCCCCACCTGTCCGCGTCTTTACCTGAGAGGTAATTGCACCGGCCGGACCGACGCGCCATCGTCAGGAGACGCGATGAATACCCTGCTTGGATTCCCTGAGAGCAGCGCAACGCCCGCGTTCGGACGGCTGCTGAAACAATGGCGTAACACCCGGCACAAGAGCCAGCTGGCGCTGGCGACCGATGCCGGCATCTCGACGCGTCATCTGAGCTTCCTCGAAACCGGCCGCGCGCAGCCGAGCCGCGAGATGGTGCAGCTGCTGACCGGCATGCTCGACGTCCCGCTCGGGGAACGCAATGCGCTCCTCGTCAGCGCCGGCTACGCCCCGCTGTACGGCAATCGGCCACTCAATGCGCCGGAGCTCGGGCCGGTGAGGCGGGCGCTGGAATTGATGCTCCGGCAGCAGGAGCCGTATCCCGCGTTCGTGCTCGACGGGCAGTGGAACATCGTCATGCACAACGCGGCGTTGAAACGCGTCTTCGAGCCGTTCAAGACCGGCACCTACACGCCGAACGTGATGCGGAAGGTGTTCGACCCCGACGCGCTGCGGCCGTTCATCGTGAACTGGCACGAGATAGCGGCCTGCACGATGCACAGCCTCCATCGCGAGCTCGCGGCAACCGGCAGCGCGGCGCTGGTCGAGCTGCGCGACGAATTGCTTGCCTATCCCGGCGTCCCCGCGCGATGGCGGGAGCCCGACGCCCTGTCGGCCGCCGATCCGCTGGTGGCCATGCTGCTTCGGCGCGACGATGTCTCGATGGCGTTCTTCTCGACCATCACCCAGTTCGCCACGCCGCGCGACGTCACGCTGCAGCAGCTGAAGATCGAGTGTTTCTTCCCAGCCGATTACGCCACCGAGCAGCTCTCGCGCCGCCTCGCCGAGCCGGCAACCATCGCCGTCTAGCATTACGTCTCGCGTAATCGCCAGCGTCGATTCCTTCTCGCGAGAATGGGATCGAGCTGAACATGCTGATTCACGCGATCGCCATTGCCGTCACTCTGCAGATGAACAACATCGCTCAGGCGCCCACCGGTCATCTCGAGCGCGCGCAGCAGGAAGTGATCCGGCTGTACCACAACATCGGCGTCGGCCTGGCCTGGACCGGATCCGACGCGGCGCGTGCGACGCCGGCGCCCGACATTCGCGTCGTCCTGGTTCCGTATGGGGCCGGCGACATGTTGCACCGCGAGAAGCTGGTGATGGGCGCCGCGGTGCTCACGAACCTGGGGACCAGCGTCGCGTACATCTTCTACCGCCAGGTCGAGACTCAGGCGCGGCAGTACGATTATTCCCTCCCCATGATCCTGGCGTCCGCGATCGCGCACGAAGTCGGACACCTCCTGCTGCCGGACGGTCGCCACTCCCCTGAGGGTCTGATGCGCGCCTGCTGGACGCGCGACGACTTCCACCGGGCGAATCAGGGTCAGCTGCGCTTCTCCAACGAACAGGCGGCGCAGATACGCGAGCGGGCATCACTACAGGCGCTTGTTGAACACGAGAGCCGCCACCGCGCTGGCCAGGAGCTCGATCAGGACGACGGCCGTGAGCGTCGCGAACGTCCAGTCCCGCTCGCGAACGTAGCCGACGATCGAGACGACCACACGGGCGACCGGCGTCGCCAGAAGCGTGAGGATGCCAGCGTGCAGCAGCGACTGCGCGCCCGGGGCATTCATGAACTGAAGCACCAGGCCGACGGCGAGCGCGAGCGAGCTGGCGATGACGCCGGCGCGCAGGACGACGCCGATCGTCCGTTCCAGCCGGTTCATTGAATCCCTCGGGTAAACATCACAGCGGAGACGACAAACAGCACCGCGGCCATCAGCAGCTTGAGCCACATCGCCGACGCGCGCTGACCGAAGCGCATCCCGCCCCAGGATCCGAGCTGGACGCCGAGAACCGCCGACGCCGCGAGCGCCGGCACGAGCTGTCCGGTGCCGTAGTAGATGACGGCGCCGGCCGTCGCCGTGACGCCGATCATGAACGCACTCGTCGCGGCCGCCGCGCGGACCGGAACGCCGCACCAGGCGTTCAGCACCGGCACCTTGATGAAACCGCCGCCGATCCCGAGCAGCGACGACATGTTGCCCGCCACGAACGACGCTGCCAGCGCGAGCGGCAGCCGCTTCACCTGGTAGGTCACCGTGCCGCCGCTTTCCTCTTCGTGGTAGCGCCCGCCAAGGGCACCCGGATCGATGTCCGGATCGAGGATGACGTTGCGGCGCTGCAGCCGCGTCAGCATGATGATCGCGACGATGGCGGTCACGACGCCGAAGACTTTCTGAACCGTGGACTGCGCGAGCATCTGGGCCGTGACACCGCCAAACAGGCTGCCCGCGGCGGTGGCGACCTCGAGGAGCATGCCGAGGCGCATGTTGATCAGCTGCTTGCCGGCGCGCGCGGCGGACACCGAGCTGGACGTGGCGATGACGGTCGTGAGGCTGATGGCCGCCGCGACCGTGAACGGGAGGTGCAGGCCGAGGTTGAGGAACGGCACGAGCAGCACGCCGCCGCCGATGCCGAGCAGCGCGCCGAAACCGCCAGAGACGGCGCCGGCGGCGAAGATGATCGCTGCCAGCGCGGGAGTGACGACCGGCATCAAGACCAAGCAACCGCAGAGATCGCAAAGGCCGCAGAGACCATCAGGCTCTGCGATCCCGGCGCGCTCGGCGGTTGCTTCACGTCGTGAACCTTCGTGTTTGCGCCAGGTACCGCGTGGCCTTTTCGATGGCGCGCGACTCGGCCTCCTCGCGCGTCGCGCCGTCGGCGCGCGCGAACCGCGCACCGGGGTCGACGTTCGCGATCGAGCAATGATAGACGTCGCCCAACTTGTAGGTCTCGATCGTCACCGGCCAACCCGCCAGTTCCTGCTGCCGCCGCGAGTGCTCTTCCGGTTTCATACGTCTGACTTTTAACTTTTAACTTTTAACTTTTAACTTTTAACTTTCCCGTAGGGCGCTCACGGCTTTTCGACTGCAGCGCCCACCAAATTGCCCCACTCGGTCCACGAGCCGTCGTAGTTCCGCACGTCCTTGAACCCGAGCAGGTGCTTCATCGCAAACCAGGTGAGGCTCGAGCGCTCACCGATTCGGCAATACGCGATGACCGGCTGATCGCCGTTGATGCCCTGCGCTGCGTAGAGGGCCTTCAGCTCGTCGAAGCTCTTGAAGGTGCCGTCCTCGTTGCAGTTCTTTCCCCACGGGATGCTTTTCGCACCGGGAATGTGGCCGCCGCGCTGGCAAGTTTCCGGCAATCCCGGCGGCGCCAGGATTTCGCCGGTGAACTCCTGCGGGCTCCGGACGTCGACGAGCGCGGCTTTCTTTCCGGCGACGGCCTGCTGGACCTCGGACAGGAACGCACGCAGCGACAGATCGGGGCCGGACGCCTTGTAGGTCTTCGCAGGGAACGACGGCTTGTCGGTGCTGAGATCGCGTCCTTCGGCGAGCCACTTCTTGCGGCCGCCGTCCATGATCCGAACGTCCTCGTGCCCGTAGATTTTCAGCTGCCAGAACGCCCAGGCGGCGAACCAGTTGTTGTTGTCGCCGTACAGCACGATGGCCGTCTTGTTGTCGATGCCGGTCTTGCCGAGCAGCTCTTCCAGCTTCTTGACCGGGATGATGTCGCGCACCAGCGTGTCGCACAGCTCCGTCGTCCAGTTCCAGCCCGCGGCGCCCGGCACGTGTCCCTGGTCGTAGGCCGTCGTGTCGACGTCGACTTCGACGACGCGGACGGCGGCGTCGGTGGCATGCTGCGCCACCCAGTCGGTGGTTACCAGCACGTTAGGTAGCGCTTGTGTAGCCATATCCTGTCCTCCTGCTTGTTCGAACTCCCCATCTTAATATCAGGCGGTAATCAGCCCGCAAAAGGACCATTCCCCGGCAGGCTGCTGAAAAACGCAGCCTGAAGTGAGAACTTAGAATATAGAACGTAGACGTCGGCGAATTCAGGCCAGAATCCGAAGTTCTTAGTTCTCAGTTCTCACTTCTAAGTTCAGGTTGCTGGCTTTTTCAGCAACCTGCTAGGCGCCGATGCGCTTGCAGAAGGCGTCGTAAGCGCCGGGTGACTGCTGATTCCACCAGGCGATGAAGCCCTGCGCCACGGTTTCGAGGTTCTTCATTTCGCCCGGGTTGCCGAGTTTTTCACGCAACGCCGGCAGGACATGGCGGACGCGCGCGTAACAGAACAGCAGCTCGCGGCCGCTCTGATAGAACAGCTCGGGGTTCAGGACGCCGCTCGTGATGAACGATGCCACCATCTCCCAATAGCTCGTGACCATGCGGTACGACGCGTTGGCGTCGGTCCCCGGCGCGCACAACGCCGTCCACTCCTCGAGCGTTCGGACCTTGAAGTTGCCGGTGAACCAGTTCCGCGCTTCGCGCATGCGATCGTCGCGGCGCATCTCGTAGAGCCGAAGAATCAGATTCACGTCATCGAACGTCGCTTTCATCATCATCGTTTGACTACTCCAATGCTGACAATCGTGTCGCCCTTCTTCAGCGATGGCAGCGCCCGGATGAACAACACGATGCCTGCCTCGGCCGCGACGATGTCCTGCAGCTTGCGGTTGTGGTAGTCGGTCACGACGCCAATCGCAGCGCCCTTCGCGACGTGTGCGTCGCGATCGACGCGCGGATGAAACATGCCGTTCTGTTCCGCGGCGATCGACACGACCGGCTCGATCCAAATCGGATTCTTGACCGGCGTCACCGGCCGCTCGGTCATCTTGAGGTGTCCCATCACGTTCAGGACGCCGTTGACCAGCACCGTGACGTCGGCGTCGTTGACCGGCCCCGAGCGGCCGGCTTCGGCGGTGAACGACGGCTTACCGCGGGTGGTGGCAGTGTTCTCCAGATACCGAGAGGCTTTCGGATCCTTCGGCCGGTCGGTCGACACGATGATGTGATCGAGGCCGAAGGCGAGCACCATCGCGCGCGAGAGCTCGTCCTGTTTCTGATTGCCGGTCACCGTCCAGTAGCTGTAGGGCCTCAGGTTCTCGTCGAGGTCGCCGCCGTGCAGATCGATGAGGTGATCGCACCGCTCGACGACTTCCTTCGTGACGACAAACGACGCGCGATCGGTCTGCGTGCCGTTCGGGTCGCCGGGATAGAGACGGTTCATGCTCTTGTTGTCCGTCGGATTGACGTGCGGTGTGATCTTTTCGAACGACGGCACGTTGATCAGCGGCAGCAGCACGAGCGTTCCGGCCACCTCGGCCGGATTGACCGCGTCGATCAGCCGCTCGACGGCGAGAATCGATGCGTATTCGCTGCCGTGCGCACCGGAGGCGACCGCGAGCACCGGACCGGGGCGCGCGCCGTGAATGACGGCGACCGGGATGTCGTAGCCGGCGTCGGACCCCGCGGGCACCTTCAGCACCCCAAGTGCTTTCTTGCCGCGACTGGCCGTCGCCGTTCCAACCGAGAACGTCGCGTGCGCGTCACTCTGGGCCGGTCTCGCATGAGCCGGACCTGCGAGGACGGCCACTCCGCACGCGATCCACATCAGGTGTTTCATGCGCGCAACTTTACAACGGTTCGCGCAACTCAATATAGTTGCCGTTTGCGGTTTATCTCGCCGAAGCGCAGTGCGCGAAGGCGGACCCGCGATCAGCCGTGACGCCTGCACCCGTGGAACAGCATCAGCTCTACATCAACGGCGAGTTCGTGCAGCCCGCATCGGACGCGGTACTGGACGTGATCGATCCGTCGACCGCAGAGCTGATCGCCCGAGTGCCGGATGCCGGACGGCCTGATGTCGACCGCGCCGTCAAGGCCGCGCGCGCCGCGTTCGACGAAGGTCCATGGAAGGACGCGACCGCGCAGGACCGTGGCCGGGTGCTGCTCAAGCTGGCGGAGATCGTGCGGTCGCGCAGCGCCGAGCTCGCTGAGCTGGAGACGCGCAACACCGGCAAGCCGATCGTCGAAGCCGAGTTCGACATCGCCGACGTCGCCACCTGCTTCGAGTATTACGGCGGCCTGGCCACCAAGATTCACGGCGATGTCATCCCGGTGCCTGACAATGCGATGAGCCTGGCGCTACGCGAGCCGATCGGCGTCGCCGGCCAGATCGTTCCGTGGAATTACCCGCTGCTGATGGCGTCGTGGAAGCTCGCGCCGGCGATCTGCGCCGGCTGCACGACGGTGTTGAAGCCGGCAGAGCAGACGCCGCTGACGGCGCTGGCCCTGGCGTCCAGCTTCGCCGACGCCGGCCTCCCGCCCGGCGTGGTCAACATCGTCACCGGAAGGGGCGAAATCGCCGGTGCGGCGATCGTCGCACATCCCGACGTCGACAAGATCGCCTTCACTGGCAGCGTGGAAGTCGGCAAGACGATCATGCGCAGCGCGGCGGACACGCTGAAGAAGATTTCGCTCGAGCTCGGCGGCAAGTCGCCGAACATCTTCTTCGCGGACGCCGATTTCGAGGCCGCGGTCGAAGGCGCGCTCTTCGGCGTCTTCTTCAACCAGGGCGAAGTCTGTTCGGCCGGCAGCCGTATTCTCGTGCAGCGCTCGATTTACCAGCGGTTCCTCGACGCGATGGTGGAGAAAGCGCGCGCCATCAAGGTGGGGATGCCGTTCGACCGCGACACCAAGATGGGCGCGCTCGTCAGCCGCGAGCACTTCGACCGCGTCCGCGAGTATCAGGACATCGGCAAGCGCGAAGCGAAAGTGGCGATCGGCGGCGGCCGGGCCACGGGCGCGGCGCTGGAGCGCGGCTACTTCCTGGAGCCGACGATCTTCTACGACGTCGACAATGACGCGCGGATTGCGCGCGAGGAAATTTTCGGACCGGTCGCCTGCGTCATCCCGTTCGACAGCGAAGCGGACGCATTGCGCATCGCCAACGACACCTACTTTGGACTCGCCGCCGCCGTCTGGACGCGCGACATCTTCCGCGCGATGCGCGCGGTCAAGAATCTGCGCGCGGGGATTGTGTGGGTGAACCACATGCAACCCACCTACGTCGAGGCGCCCTGGGGCGGTTACAAGCAAAGCGGCATCGGACGCGAGCTGGGCAAGTGGGGGGTGGAGGAATACCTCAACGTGAAGCAGGTCTACATCAATCTCTCGGAGCAACCCATCGGATGGTACTGAGGAGGCAACCATGACGTACTACGGCGGCAAGGATCTCGCAGCGGCGTTTCGCACGGTGAGGGAGAACACGATCAAAATCGCGGAGGAAATTCCGGAGAACAAGTACGACTTCAAACCGGCCCCCGACTGTCGCAGCGTTCGCGAGACGCTCGCGCACATCGCGGTCAGCACCGGATTTCAGTCTCACGTTCACGGCAGCAAGGTCAGCGACATGAAAACGGTGAACTTCATGGAGCTCTTCGGAAAGTTCACGGCCGAAGAAGCGAAGCCGCGGACGAAAGCGGAGCTGATC
>Ga0193696_1000325_pt1 | contig 17510 bp, 13 predicted proteins | sample L3m1metaG_FD_145074 | JGI IMG/M metagenome (GOLD analysis project Ga0193696, IMG submission 145074) | Soil microbial communities from a riparian zone of the East river system, Colorado, United States - L3m1 | ecosystem: Environmental > Terrestrial > Soil > Riparian zone | place: USA: East River... | reverse complement strand
AACAAGTTCTTATACAAATTGGTGGCAACTGGTGTATTTGGTGTGCAAGATTTCATGAGTTTGTTACAAAAGATAAACAGCTTGATTCATTGATGAATGCAAACTATGTTGTTTATCATTTGAATTATAGCAAAGAAAATTATAATGCAAAGCTTTTAACGAAATATAATTTCCCTCAGCGTTTTGGATTCCCTGTTTTTTTAATATTGGATGGAGAAGGTAACCTGCTGCATACACAAAATTCATGGTATCTTGAAGATGGAAAAACATCATATGAACGGGAAAAAGTCAAATCATTTTTTACTGAATGGAGTAAAAGATCATTAGACCCTTCTCAATATAAAGAGCAATAATGGAATCAAATTTTCAATTATTTTCCAAACAGATGACCAGTCCTTTAAAGTTCAGGATGTTCTTACTTTCTAAATTACCAAGCGCCTACTTTTCTGGTGTAAGAGTAAAGAGTCTTGATGAAAATAAGTGTGAAGTGTCGGTTCCATTTAAATGGTTTTCCCAAAACCCTTTTCGCAGCACATATTTTGCTTGTTTAAGCATGGCGGCAGAAATGAGTACCGGTGCATTGGCATTAGGGCATTTATATAAAAGAAAACCTACGGTAAGTATGCTTGTCGTAAAAACAGAAGGTGAATATTTTAAAAAGGCAGTTGATAAAACAACATTTGTTTGTGAGGATGGATCGCAAATAAAAAAAATGATAGAGGAAGCAGTAGAGTCAGGTGAAGGAAGAACAATAAGAGCAAAAACGATCGGAAAAAATAAAACGGGTGAATTTGTAGCTGAATTTTTTATTACATGGTCATTTAAAGCAAAAAAAGAAAAATGAAAATAGCATTTCACGGAGCCGCAAGATGCGTAACAGGCAGTAAGCATTTAATTACTTTAAGAAATGGAAAAAAATTATTGCTTGATTGTGGCATGTTCCAGGGCATGGGAAAAGAGACAAGTGCGCTGAATCGTTATTTTGGTTTTGATCCTATGACTGTTGATGCGATGATCCTTTCACATGCTCATATTGATCACAGTGGTCTTATTCCAAGATTGACAAAAGAAGGGTTTAAAGGAACGATCTTTTGTACGCCGGCGACAAAAGAACTCACAGGAGTTTTGTTAGAAGATTCCGCCGAGATACAAGAGGACGATATTAAATATGAAAATAAAAGAAGAGCAGCGGCAGGGCAACCTTATCTTACTCCATTGTATACAATTGAGGATGCAAAAAAAGCACAAGATCATTTTGCAACAACAGAATACAATCAATGGTTTAATGTTATGGAAGATGTGCAAGCGATGGTTACTGATGCGGGTCATATAATTGGCAGTGCTTGTGTACATCTACGCATAAAAGAAGATGGAAATGAAAGAACACTTAGTTTTAGCGGAGATGTTGGCCGATATCGTGATGTTATTTTAAAATCACCAGAAAATTTTCCACAGGCTGAATTTATTTTACTTGAATCTACCTATGGAAATAGTTTGCATGAAGAGCATCTTACAACACCTGACCAGTTACTGCAATGGATCGAAAAAGCTTGTGTAGTAAAAAAAGGAAAGCTGATCATGCCTGCCTTCAGCGTAGGCAGAACTCAGGAGATCCTCTATGCGTTAAATCAATTAGAGGTAGAAAACAGGCTGCCTGATCTTGATTATTTTGTGGATAGCCCTTTGAGCATTGAAGCAACGGAAGTAGTAAAAAAGTATTCCGGATATTTTAACAAAAGGATCCAGAAGGTAATGGAATCAGATAACGACCCTTTTAATTTTAAAGGATTAAAATATATAAAAACAGTTGAGCAATCAAAATTGCTGAACTTCAGAAGTGAACCATGCGTTATTATTTCTGCAAGTGGTATGGCAGATGCCGGAAGAGTGAAACATCATATCAGTAATAACATTGAAAATAGCCGAAACACTATTTTAATTACCGGTTACTGTGAACCTAACTCTCTTGGCGGAAGATTGATGGCAGGTGCTAAGGAGGTTGGAATTTTTGGCGTAGTGCATGAGGTACATGCCGAAGTGGCATCCATTCGAAGTATGAGTGCACATGGTGATTATGAGGATCTGAGTCAGTGGCTTGCCTGCCAGGATCCAAAACAAGTGAAAAAACTATTTCTTGTGCATGGAGAATACCAGGTACAATTGGACTTCAAAACCCGCTTACTCAGAAAGGGTTTTGATGATATTGACATCCCGGAAATTCATTATGAGATCGGGTTGACATAATTCATTGACCACAACATCGATTCTTTTATCATTTCCTTTTTCTTTTTTTCACAAGTCATTAATAAACCCGGGACGTAAAATTGCGTTTATAGTGTGAGAACTTAAAAACCTCAGACTATGAATAAAATAAATATAAAAACAGCAATTGTGGCAGTGCTGAGCATTGGATTACTTGCCGGCTGTGCAAGTTCCGCTCACATTGAAAAAGACGAAACCGTAAACTTTAATAAGTATAAAACATTCACATGGCTTCATGGTGAAAATGGCAAATTAGAAAATCAAAGTGACCTTATTGAATCTAAGATCCGTGGTGCAGTAACGAAAGAGTTTGAAAAGATCGGCTGGAGAGAATCGAAAAATAAACCCGATGTGATCCTTGATTATGACGTGCTTGTAGAAAGGTCAAGCCAACAACAAAATGAACCAGTTTACAGCCAGCCTTATAGCAGGTTGGTTTATAACCCATACACAAGACGTTATGCAACTATCTATTATCCTTCTCAATTTTTAGGGTATGATTCTTATGAAAAAGTGATCAGGGAAGGAACAATTACTGTAACGATGATTGATGCAAAAAATGATAAAACAGTATGGCAGGGTTGGACTACCGCCGAAGTAAATAATCGAAATCTTACAAATAAGGAAATTCAAAAAGCTGTAGCCAATATCTTCAAAAAATCAGAGTTGGCAAAGCAATAACTTATATCCATTAAGGACGGTTTTGAACTACACCGTCTAGCCTTAGGCTAGGCGGTTTTTTTATTGAAAAAGTTTTTGTCGTCAGGCTACTGAAACTTATCTTTGCCGCCCCTGAAACAAGAGGCATTAGGCCTCAAAGTCTTAGCGTAGGAGGCCCGTTCGTCTAAGGGCTAGGACACCACCCTTTCACGGTGGTGATACGAGTTCGAATCTCGTACGGGCTACAAAAGTTTCTAGAAACTTGATTCCCTGCAACAATAATAGTTGCAGGGATTTTTTTTGCCATTATTATATTGAATTGATCATATTGACAGATAAATTTTTCAATAAAAAAATCCCCCGATAAAATCGAGGGATTTCGTACATGTACTTTTATAATTATAGTTTAAACCCAATTGTAAAACTTAACACACGGTGTTTATTGTTCTCATCATCTGAGCTATCACTTCCTGATTGCAATTTTGCAAGACCTAAACCATAGTTAACAGACAAGACTGCTTTTTTCAGCTCAATACCCGCCGTTCCATTCAAGCCGTAATCAAAACGTTTCATGATACCAAAACCAACGCCTTCTTCGTAATCCAATGTTGTAGGATCGTCATTGCTCCATTCAATATTCATTCCACTGTTAAAGGCCGTGCCGAAAATTTTTCCTTCCGTTTTATTTTTACCTGCAATGCCAACAGCAAGATAAGGGCCTGCACCGGCAAAAAAATTGGGACCATCTTTTGCGCCAAACTTAAAAACGAGGTTTAAGGGAACTTCCAAATAGATCGGATTGGATGTTGCTTTAAAATAATTCGCATCAGTAGTTTCACCGCTTTGTGTTTTTGATCCTTTGCCTGTAACAAGTAATCCTGGCTGTAATGATACAAATTGGCCGAGACTAATATCGCCGATAAAACCTGCCTGGAAACTTGTGAGAGTTTTTGCATCGTCAATTCTTCCATTTTCTGATATTGTTACATTAGCAAGATTCAAACCTCCTCTTAATATAACAGAGGACTTCTGCGCATTACTGTTTAATAAAATAAAAAATAATGGCAGGATTAAAAGAATGTGTTTTTTCATATTGTACAGTTTTATTTCGCTTTTATAAACAAACATTTTGCCAGAATAAATGTTTGAAAATTGTTCTTCAATAATTTTTTCAATTAAACACTGCTATAAGATATTGTCGTGTTTAAAAAGTTTAATCGTTTATTTAATATTTCTTTCAACAATATTCATGTATATAATTTTCCCCAATATTATTTGTATAGACTCAATCATTTGATTTGTAAAAAGGCTCCTCACATGAATAATTGAAACAAAATGAAAGGTTTTTCTTTGTCAGTTGTATTAATAGCTGAATATCGATAAGAACGTACAAGAGTGCGACGCAACTTGGCTTAATAGTAGCGCTGAAGCCGGGTACATAGAAATTGCCTTCCTCGTAAACCAAACGACCTTGCAAATCATCGCGGTTTCTTACCTTCGCACCTCAAATTAAAAAACTGAATTAATCATGAGCACAGTTAGAGTTGCAATTAATGGTTTCGGACGTATTGGCCGGCTTGTTTACCGCCAGATCTATAAAATGGATGGTATTGATGTAGTGGCTATCAATGACCTTACCAGCCCTAAAGTATTGGCGCATCTTTTAAAGTATGATAGTGCACAGGGACGTTTTGACCAGGATGTAAAATCCACTGAGAATTCAATTGTTGTAAATGGTGATGATATAAAAATATATGCACAGAAAGATCCTGCACAGATTCCATGGAAAGATCACCAGGTGGATGTAGTGTTGGAGTGCACCGGGTTCTTTACTGATAAAACCAAAGCAGAAGCACATTTGAAAGCTGGCGCAAAGAAAGTGGTGATCAGCGCACCGGCAACCGGTGACCTGAAAACAATTGTATTTAATGTTAACCATAGTATTCTTGATGGGAGTGAGACGATCATCAGCTGTGCAAGTTGTACTACGAATTGCCTTGCGCCAATGGCACAGGTGCTCGATGAAAAATATGGCATTGTAAATGGTTTGATGACAACCGTACATGCTTATACAAATGATCAGAATACACAGGATGCGCCACATCCGAAAGGTGATCTTCGTCGTGCAAGAGCTGCTGCGCAAAATATTGTTCCGAATAGCACTGGCGCTGCAAAAGCAATCGGGCTTGTTCTTCCGAATTTAAAAGGAAAGCTTGATGGCTCTGCTCAACGAGTACCTACATTGACAGGTTCTCTGACAGAAGTAACTGCAATTCTCGGAAAAAAGGTTACCGTAGAAGAAATAAATGCTGCGATGAAAGCTGCTAGTAATGAAAGCTTCGGTTATACTGAAGATGAGATAGTGAGCAGCGATATCATTGGTATTAATTTCGGTTCATTATTTGACGCGACACAAACAAAAGTGCAGAATGTTGGCGATTCTCAGCTTGTACGCACAGTAAGCTGGTATGATAATGAAATGAGTTATGTAAGCCAGTTGGTTCGTACGCTTCATTATTTTGCTAAATTGATAAAATAAATATTTTAAATATTAATGTCCCGCCTGAGGCGGGACATTTTTGTTTAAGCTATTTTTGATATTCCAAAATATGTACTATGTCAAAATTTTCTGAGCATAATTTTAAAGGAGAGAAGGCGCTGATCCGTGTTGATTTTAATGTTCCGCTAAATGATAAATATCAAATTACAGATGATACAAGAATGAGTGCAGCGGTTCCCACGATTCAAAAAATAATTAAGGATGGAGGCAGTGTAATATTAATGAGTCATCTTGGGCGTCCGAAAGATGATCCTTCAGAAAAATATTCTTTGAAACATTTGGTTGTGCATTTAAGAAGATTGCTGAATGGTGAAACAGTTTTGTTCGCCAATGATTGTATTGGGAAGGAAGCAACTAAAATGTCTGCTGAACTGCAACCCGGTGAAGTTTTATTATTGGAAAATCTTCGTTTTTATAAAGAAGAAGAAAAAGGCGATGAAGCATTTGCTGAAAAACTGAGTAAGCTTGGTGATGTATATATAAATGATGCATTTGGTACGGCTCACCGTGCACATGCCTCTACTGCTGTAATTGCAAAATTTTATCCTGCGGATAAAAGAATGTTTGGGTTGTTGATGGAAGGCGAAATAAAAAGTGCGGAGAAAGTGCTACATAACTCAGAAAAACCTTTTACCGCTATCATCGGCGGAGCAAAAGTTTCTGATAAGATCCTGATACTTGAAAATCTTTTGGATAAGGCAAGTGATATTATAATTGGCGGCGGCATGGCTTATACATTTTTGAAAGCAATGGGAGGAAAGATCGGTAAATCGCTTTGTGAAGAAGACCGTCTTGGTACTGCGGAAGAGATCATGAAAAAAGCAAATGATAAGGGAGTTTGTATTCATCTTCCTCCTGATTCAATAATTGCTGATAAGTTTGAAGCAACAGCCGATACGTCTGATGCACCGAGCAATCATATTCCTGATGGGTGGATGGGATTGGATATTGGACCAAATGCATGCGATCAATTTTGCAACGTGATCAAAAGAAGCAAAACAATTTTATGGAATGGGCCAATGGGAGTTTTTGAAATGGAGAAATTTCGTCATGGCACTAAGACGATAGCAAAGGCTGTAGCGGATGCTACCAGTTCAGGAGCCTTTTCACTTGTCGGAGGTGGCGATAGTGTTGCAGCGGTCAATCAATTTGGCTACGCTAACAAAGTAAGTTATGTGAGCACCGGTGGCGGTGCAATGCTTGAATACTTTGAAGGAAAAGAATTGCCGGGAATTGCTGCGATCAAACAATAAGCAATTCTGTCATAAAAATAATATGGCCCCTGATTTGAACAGGGGCTTTAGTATTTTCAAAAGACTTAATTTTAAACTCTAACTAAACTTTAAAACCATGAAAGGGACACGTAATCTAACTGTATTGATCATATTGGGTCTTGTACTTATTCTTGGGGTATGGAGCTGTAGTGGATATAATGGCTTGGTGAAGCAAGATGAAACTGTAAAAAATAAATGGAATGATGTACAAAGCAGTTACCAACGCAGAGGTGATCTGATACCGAACTTAGTTGCTACTGTAAAAGGCGCTGCTGAATTTGAAAAAGAAACATATACACAGGTGGCATTAGCCCGTGCAGGACAGTTGAAGCAAGCAGTAAATGTTCCAGTTGATAGTTTAAATACACAAAGAATGCAAGAGATCCAGAAAACAAGTAAAGAAGCTATGGATGCGACCCGGGCAGCAATCAATATTGCGGTTGAACGGTATCCTGATCTAAAAGCTACTGGAAATTTTTCTAGTTTACAAGCTCAGCTTGAAGGAACTGAGAATCGTATCAATGTCGCAAGGAATGATTTTAATTCTGCGATCAATACTTATAACACCAAGGTACGTTCCTTTCCTACAAATATTTTTGCTGGTATCATGGGTTTCAAAGCAAGACCTGGTTTCGCAGCGGAAGCTGGTTCTGAAAAAGCTCCCGAAGTAAAATTTTAATCCAGTAAATAAAATCAGTTGAACATTTTTCCCTGGAAAAAGAAGAAAAATTTCTTCACTGCTGAAGAGCAGCAGCTTATTATCGACGCTATTCATAATGCTGAGCGTATGACAAGCGGAGAGGTTCGTGTATTTGTAGAAAGCAAATGCAGTTATATGGATGCCATCGATCGTGCTGCTGAACTTTTTTTTCAACTTGAAATGCAAAAGACAGATGATCGCAATGCGGTGTTGGTTTATGTGGCAATGAAAGACAGGCAACTTGCTGTATTCGGAGATGAAGGAATTCATAACAAAGTTGGAAATGAATATTGGAGTACGGAAGTAAAAAAAATGATCAGCAATTTTAACAGGGAAAATTATGCAGCGGGCATTTCGGAAGTTGTAAAAGATATTGGTGTTGCGCTGACAAAAAATTTTCCATTCAAGATAAAAATGAACTGCCTGACGATATAGTGTTTGGCAAATAAGAATGAGAAAAATTCTTTTTATAGCTTGTCTTCTTTTTTCGCTTGGTGCTGTAGCACAGGTTGAAAATGCTGTTCCGCAAAGACCGAGTCCACCAAGGCTTTATAACGATTTTACTAAAGGAAGAAATTTTCTTACCACAGAACAGGCATCTTACCTGGAAGGAAAACTGGTAGCATATAATGATAGCACCTCCAGCCAGGTTACAATAGTCATTGTAGAAGATCTGAAAGGTTATGATGCAAATGAATATGCAACTGCCCTGGGAAGAAAGTGGGGTGTGGGCGGACAGCAATTTAATAATGGAATAGTTGTTCTTATTTCAACTGGTGGTGGAGATGGGAACCGTGATGCCTATATCGCCACAGGTTATGGGCTTGAAGGAGCAGTACCTGATATTACTGCAAAACAAATTATAGAAAATGAATTAATTCCTGAATTTAGAGAAGGCAACTATTATAGTGGTTTAAATAAAACCGTTGATGCAATTATAAAAGCAGCAGCAGGAGAGTATAAAGCCCCACAGGGTTATGGTAAACGAAAAGGATTAAGTCCCGGTAAAATTTTTCTTCTCGTAATTATTATTTGGATCATTCTTGGAATAGTTGGAAGAGGTGGCGGTAAAGGTGGTGGCTATGCTTCACGTCGGGGGTATCGGGGTTTTTGGGGACCAACATTAGGTGGAGGTTTAGGCGGATTTGGTGGAGGTGGTTGGTCAGGCGGTGGCGGCGGAGGAGGATTCGGTGGATTTGGTGGTGGAAGTTTTGGTGGAGGTGGTGCTGGTGGTAAATGGTAAAATCATTTATAAATAGGAACAAAACAAAAACCTCTCTTATTGAGAGGTTTTTGTTTTTTGGTGAAATCCTTATCAACGATAAACGTTTACAACATTCGTTCCCGATGGCTCAACGGGATTACTATTATATCCATCAACCGTTGCGTTTGCGCTTAGACCTTTTAAATATATATCAACAACATTGTTTGTACCGGCTAATACCACACTGGTAACACTCCACAATCCATAAGCATAAAAGTCAGGCGCATTGTTATTCGAAATATCACAACCCCAAAATTCTAACAAGGCTTTATTATTTGATACAGTGTTTAAAGCATTAGCACTGTTTAATGAATTAAATCCGCCAGCTACATAAACACCTCCAGGCAATGCACCATTCGCTGGTATAAGTTCAGGATGGCCAACTGGATTATTATTCCTGATAGATGAGCCATACATTTTCATAACAAAAGAATTATTGTTTGCTGCGGTAGCAACTGATCCGCTAGTAGCGCCGCTTGGATCTATAGCACAACCATTTTCTTCGAGTCTATCTCTGGTTGATGAAATTTGAGTCTTACAATTTTGAATTGAATTTGAAAGGCCGCCATTAAAGCTGAGGATTGCAATTTTATTCCCATGTATATAATTATCTGCCATGTCTAAATTGATTTCGGCTCCGGAAATTCTGTTTTGTAGGGCAATACCAAAGCCGTTCGTATTTGTGGCTCCCCATATTTCAGTATGTTCAACAGATGCATTAACAATCCTGTTAGCATGTTCATCAAGCCTGTTTCGTAACATAAGACCTATTCTGCTTCCATTACAATCAATATTTACATGAGAAACAGTGAGGTGAGTTTCGGTGCCGATCAAATCGGTTTCAATAATAGAGAAAGGGTTGGCGGCAAGGGCACCGCCTTTCAATGTCAGCCATTCAATGGAATTGGATCCTCTACCCACTCTTATTCCACCGGTGCTTACTGTTGGAGTAAGTCTGAAGGAAGCATTAGGCAATGAAGATTGATCAATAAATACTGCATCAGTTTGTCCCGGCTGTCCTCTTAAATTCATATCAGTTTGTAATTCGAGTCTTCCTCCGTTGGGATAACTGCTGCTTAATACATAAGTGCCGGGAGCAAGTATTACATCAGTGCCAGCATTGTCGGTATTATTTACTGAAGCATAAAGTTCATCGACAGAAGACACATAAACTTTCTTATCGTTGTCTTTGCTGTTGCTATTGCTGGCTTTCGATGATTCTTCAGGCACCGTAAATGGTTTATCAATTCCTTTTTGACAAGAGCTGATCAGTAACATAACATTTATCAAAAATGCAGTTACGATAATGAGATTTTTTTTCATAAATTTTTTTTTGAAAATGAAAAAATTAAATAAATGTTTTGCTACATCACCTAAGACCTTATATTGTTAAGAATATTCTTCAAGATGTATTTTGTGCAATAAAAGGATCGAGATTCTGGCTCTATTGAAATTTTAAAACTCAAGCTTCCATACCTGGCTGGATAAAACAATCCCATTCACAATAGCTCCGGCTATATAAATTGTGTTATTAATAGAAATAATTGACTCGCTACGAAAAGAAATATTTAGGGATAATACACCGATATGCCAGCTATTTGTACCAATATCATATATATCAAACTTGTCTTCCTGGTAGTAGCGTGGACGGAATATAATTTTACCATCTTTAGTTACAGCTTTATCTATAGCAAAATCTCCGGCTTTGTATAGATAAGCATTTGAACTAGTGCCGGTATTTATATCTTTAATTTCCATTGAACAGGAACTTCCGCTCCGATTAACACCTCCCGCCCAATAAATTTTATCAGCTACGGCAATTGCTGATAATCCAATTTTAGGTTCACTCAAATGGGATACAGACCATGAGTTGGTCGCATTGTCATAAATATCGATCCGATCTAATGCGTCATCATTAAACGATTCCAGACCACCCGCGAAATATAGTTTATTGTTAGAAGTCACTGTGGTCATATAAGCTCGCCCTACATTAAAGTTTTCCGTTGTCCATGTGTTCGTAGAAACATCATATATATCTACTGTGGAAGAGTACTCTCCGGCCAGGTATCGGTATTCGCCTCCGGCAAAAAAAACTTTGTTGCCCACTGCTCCCATGGTTATTTGCCAGCGAGGTTCGCTCAGTGAGTCAACAGACCATGTATTGGTTGCGGCATCATAGATATCAATAAATCTGGAAGGATCGCCATAGTCATATTCTCCGCCCGCTAAAAAAATTTTATTACCGCATGTAACTGCTTTTATATAATAACCAGGGACGGTTAATTCCGCAGTTGACCATGCCTGGATGGTTACATCATAAATATCTATTCTTGATGAAGGTCCTGTTTCATTATATCCGCCTGCAAACAGAATCTTGTTACCGGCTGATGCTACAGCCACTCCATATCTTAATTCTGAAAGAGTGCCAACCGGAATGAGCTGAGCATTCACTTGCGGCCTGTTACTATTATTACAAAAATCAGGTGGAGGAAAGATCACTTTAACCTCTACTGTATCTCTCGCAAACAAGCCGGTATTATCTGTAACTATTAATTCAAAACCGTAAACACCCTGCACTAATTTATTTACAAAAGTTTTTACCACTGTCGGGTCCTTAATATTAAAGGTATCCGGGCCGTAAATTTTGGTCCATAAATACCCGGTTATTGTGCCATTGTTTTTGTAGGAATTTCCACCAGATAAAAAAACACTGTCAAGCGAAATAACCTGATCAGGCCCGGCGACAGCAACAGGCTTTTCATTTGTGGTTGTGAGTGATTCCGGTGATTCTTTTTTGCAGGCAGCTAAAACGATAATAAAGGACAACAAATACATAATCTCTTTAAACTTATTTATCGTAATTAAAGCGAAAAACTTTTTCATAACAATAGTTTTATTATGTTGGAGGCAAGACTTATAAAAGAGCAATAAATATTAAAATCAATATCATTTAAAAATAATATTATAGAGCTGCTACAGACAATACCCAATACACGTTAATTACACAGGCGGGAGCGGAAACAATACCATATTCACGTTATTGAAATCAAAAAAATATTCGGATACCTTTAAGGTATGAAAAGGCTGCCTTATCTTCTTGTAGTTGTGTTTGCCTGCAACGCATCAGCGCAATCTTTTCCAGTTAAAAATGTGAATAATGAATATGTTATAACCAGTCTGAAAGGATCGGAGAGATATAGGAACAACATAAAAGAAGTCATCCGGGATAAAAGCGGATTATGCTGGTTTCATAACCTGACAGAAATTTCCTCTTTTGATGGGGTTAATTGGAAGTCATACACATTTTCAAATGCACATGGCAGAGATGTACCAGTGCGAATAAATGAAATTGAAGTAACTGATGACAGCACTATATGGCTGGCAACTGCTGAAGGTATGTATGTCTTTAATCCGCGGTCTGAAAAATTTGTTCCAATAAAGGAAATATTTCCAAGCATAAATGGCATGCCGTCGATCACTAATTGTATTTATAAAGGTATCGACAACTTTCTTTTGATTTCCATTATCAAGGATGGATTTTATGATCTGGACTGGAATAAAAGGCAATTGAAATATGTTCATATAGATAGTGCAAATAATGTAAACGTTTTGACCGATGCGGTTAATTTATATATGACCATAGATAAGTTGGGAAATTACTGGGGAGTTACAAGGGAAAATAAGGGTATTTGGTATTATAATCCTTCGACAGGAGAAGTAAAGTGTTCCTGGAAAGGTGAAATTTTTCAAACTTCATCGAAACGATGGCAAGGCAGGCAAATAGCCAGCATAACCTATTCTTCCAATGAAAATGCACTGCTTATTTCCTATGGAGCGGAAGGTATTTTGGAGAAAATTTATGTATCAACAGGGAAAAGTGATTTCTATACTTTTTCAAATGAGCTGACTATACGAGCTGATACGAATACAAAACGAAGACATAGCATTCAGGGAGTGAAAATTGACCCGGAAGGAAATGAATGGCTTTTGGTCGCTGGCAAATATCTTGTAAAATTAAACCCGAATATTTCGAAATGTGAATACCTCGAGGATGAATCCGATCTGTTGCCCCTGGGAAAAGTGGATGCATTTCTTCCTGAAACAAATATGAAAACCAAAGATAATAGCAAACACGATAACCTAATGTGGATTATCGGTGACAGAGGAGTGTCAGTTCTAAAGAGAAGAAATTCCCAGGTGAAACAAATCCTTTTTGAGAATATATCCGTCAATGGCATTACTCCGATGGATTATATAAATAGAGACGTATTGAAACAGAATATTAGATTTAAAAATATTTTTTTTGTCAGGGGCCTGGCTGATGATTATTTATTGCTTCAGCAAAATGAAGGAAGACCAAAACTGCTGAGGTTTGATAAGAACCTGCATGTAACTGACGCTCTGTTTAATGATGAGTGGAAAAAGTACCCGGCGTATTTCAATCCTGAGCTTAGTTCGAAGAGTTTTTACATTGGTATTTTAAGGCCAGAGCTAGAGCCACTTGATTTCCGGAATGTTGTGATCAAAGATTTTAGGATTGATCTGAGGACTATGAAAGCTGAAGAAGCAAAACTTACTTTCTCGCAACGTGTTTGGCGATACGGAGCTATTGATGCAACTAATGTGTCATGGCTTTTTTCTAATGGATACTTGTATTCTTACAATCTGCAAAAAGATCAACTTGATTCGATTTTTATATGTGCACCCGATGAAAAAATGCCATATAAAAATAGTCGCATAAAAGGTTACGATTTCCCTACCGTGTTACATAAGAATAGTTCAACCTTCTGGATAAGTTTCGTTGCAGATAAAGAACTATATAAAATTGATCTTAATAAAAGGAAAATTGATAAAATTTTCAAAAGCTGTCTTGATCGAAAAGATTGTTTGACGAGCTCGGTTTATCAATTATATAATTTTGACTCGTCAAGCATTTACCTGAAAATGAACATGTCTGCAGCGCTTTTAAACCCCGGAAATGATTCCGTTACATTTTATTCAGATCTTTTTAAAAGCAAATTACCTTATGCAGACCATGTAGGATCTCTTATTTATAAAGATTGGCTATGTAGTGCTACCACCTCCGAAGTTAATCTTCAAAACAAGGTTACAGGGAAACAAAAAAGATTATCATTCAACCAGGATCTTATGGGCTCATTATCTGAGCTTAGTTTTCCACCTCCGATAAATGATCGTGGTGAAATGGTATTAATGTCATCTAGTGCAAGAGAATTTGTCGTCTTTAATCTTGATTCCATACTTCCTTATGCAGCACCGGGAATTGTTCGTTTTACGTTTATAAACCTGAATGAAAAAGGTCTGATACTTGATTCGCTTTTAAATCTTGGTTCATTGAAATTAAAATACAATAGTTATGAACGTATTCATTTTAAATTTTCTGATTATTCACTTATTGACCAGGACAAGATAAAATATGAATACACATTATATGATGGGGGTGATACAATTTGGAATAAGATCGAAGGAAGTCCTGAACTTACTTTTACTAAAATTACTCCGGGCAATTATAAACTATTGATCCGTGCATCAAATGGATTTGGAGATTATTCGCCACAAGTCACTGCATTTAATATTTCAATTATACCGCCGTTCACACAAACGGTATGGTTTATTGCTTCAATAGTATTGATCGTCATTGTAATTCTTTATTTGATCTATCGATACCGATTGCAACAAGTAAGGAAGCTGCAAACAATTCGAAACAATATCGCAAGCGATCTGCATGATGATATTGGATCCACACTTAACAGCATTTCTATTTATAGTGAAGTAGCAAAACAACAAGCTGGCAAGGAAATTCCTGCTTTGGATCTGATTGGACAGAATTCACGAAAGATCATTGAAAGCATGAGTGATATTGTTTGGACGATCAACCCGGAAAATGATTCGTTTGAAAAAATAATCGTACGAATGCGGTCATTTGCTTATCAATTGTTGAAAGCAAAAAAGGTGGAGTATACTTTTGAAGTGGATGAAAAATTAAATTCGATCGCATTGCCGATGCAGGTAAGAAAGAATTTTTATCTTGTTTTTAAAGAAGCGATCACAAATGTTGTAAAATATTCTGAAGCATCCCGTGTTTCGATTGATTTGTTTGAAAAAAATAAAACTATTATGCTTAGGATCCGTGATAATGGTAAGGGCATTCCCGTAAATGCACAAACACTGGGAAATGGATTGATGAATATGACCCGAAGGGCAAAGGAAATCGGTGGAGAATTAAATATAATATCCGCAAATGACGGCGGCACCGAGATCGAGTTGATGTTAAAAACTTAAGGTGAGTGAAACTATAAAAAATTTTTATGTTAATTAAGGTTGTCATATTTGAAGACAATCGCAGTTTGCGGGAAGGACTTGCTGCAATGATAGGAGGTACTGCAGGATTTGAATGTGTAGGCGCCTACGCGAATTGCAATAATCTTTTAAAAAATATTTCTCTTGATAAGCCTGATGTGGTTTTAATGGACATTGAGTTGCCCGGTATTAACGGTATTGAAGCTGTTGGTATGATCAAAGAAGAATTCCCTGAAATGAAAATACTAATGGAAACAATTTTTGATGATGATGAAAAAATATTCAGCTCAATATGTGCAGGTGCAGAAGGGTATATTCTTAAACACACCTCCCCGGCTGAAATTATGGAGGCTATCCAGGAAATTTATGAAGGAGGAAGCCCTATGACTCCTTCTATTGCGAACCGTGTGTTAAAAATGGTGAGGGATCGCCCTGATACCAGGAGCAAAGAGACATTTGATCTTTCTGATCGTGAAAAAGAAATACTAACATGTCTTGTAAAAGGTATGAGTTATAAAATGGTAGCCTCCAATTGTTATATAAGTATTGAAACGGTGAATGTGCATATAAAAAATATTTATAAGAAATTACACGTTCATTCAAAATCAGAAGCGGTTGCAAAAGCTATTAGGGGGAGGATTGTTTGATTTTTTTAATATCATCCTCCATCCAAACAAAAAACCATTCGTATTAAAAGAATGGTTTTAGGCTATTAAAAAATTATTTATTAAAACCCTTTCTTATCCGCTGCAGGAATTTTCGATTTGATATAATCAACTAATTCCTTCAAAGCAGTATTACCAGCATCCGCTTTCAATGCTTCTTCTTTTTTTGTTGCAATGCCTTGCAAAGTTTCATTGATATAAGGATCGGTTTGAATTCTGTATTGTGAAGGAATTGCTTCACGGAATTTTACAATCTCGTCAACAGCAGCTTTAACTTTTTCTGTATTCTTTAATGCGCCAAGATAAATGCCAAGCGTACCAAGGGCATTGAACTTTTCATTTGATACCGGCATCTTATTAAAACCACCAATAATTTCTTCTTCAAGACTTTCATCACCTGATGCAGCTTTTGCCCCTTGAAGAGAGCTCTTCAGTGTGCCTTTTGCTGGTTGTTTATCTAATTGTTTTGCTATTATCATTGCAGCATCTTTATCCACTTCGATCAATGCATTCAATGCACTTCCCGAAACGGAATAGGAAGAATCAGTTGTTGCGGCTTTGAATAAAGGAATGTACGCTGCTTTTTTATATTCACCGAGTTTGCTGATAGCATGAGCTCTTACTGTTGATTTCTTATCATTCTTCGCAAGATCAGCTATGATGGGTTCAACAGTTTGTTTCACTTTTTCATTTTCTAAGTCTAAACTAGCTAGTGTCGTATTGCGAAGACCATGATATTTATCTTTCAATGCAGTCTTTAATAATTCAAGTGCTTTTGGATCGGTTTGATTTTTCGCAGCAAATTGAATGGCTTCTAGCCTGTCGAGATATTTGCCCGCATATTTATATTGATGAATGAAATTATCAAGCGTTTTGTTATCCTTTTTATTCCATAACATAACTTTATCCCCATCTACATTTACAAGATCAGGGTGTTTGCTATAGCTAAATGTGAAAGTATCTATCGCATTCTTTGCCCAAACATTGTAACGAGCTTTATTTGCACCATTATAAATATCAACGGCAATTGGCAGCGTAAATAGTTTCCCGCTTTTTTGTATTTGTTTAATTATAACATTTACTTTTCCTGCGGCATCATCATAAACATAATCGATAGTTACAGATGGATGCCCGTTATCGAAATACCATTGATTAAAAAACCAGTTAAGGTCGCGACCAGTTACTTCTTCAAATGCAAGCCGTAAATGATGTGCTTCAGCAGCTTTGAATTTATTTGTTGTGAGATAATTATTTAGTGATTTAAAAAAGGCGCTGTCGCCTACGAAGTTTCTTAGCATGTGAATCACTCGTCCGCCTTTTTGATAACTCACCTGGTCAAACATATCTTCTTTATCTGCATAGAAGAACCGGACAAGATCTTTTGATTCACCTCCGCTTTGTAAATAGCTCTGCATACCCTGGTAATTCTCGGCATCACCGGCATCTTTACCATATTTATATTCTTCCCATAAAGTCTGGCTATAATCAGCAAAAGATTCATTTAATGTAAGATTGCTCCAGCTTTCAGCAGTAACATAATCACCAAACCACTGATGAAATAATTCGTGTGCAATGGTGCCTTCCCAGTTATTGCCATCAACTAATTCTCTTGCATCTTGCTGTGCACTTTCCTGGTGAATCGTAGCTGTTGTATTTTCCATTGCTCCGGCAACATAATCACGACCAGTGATCTGCGAATATTTCACCCATGGAAAAGGAACGCCAGTGATCCTTGAAAAAAATTCGATCATTTCAGGAGTATTACCAAAGATCTTTTTCGCTACAGATCCATATTCTGGTTCTACAT
>Ga0193696_1000324_pt1 | contig 17519 bp, 18 predicted proteins | sample L3m1metaG_FD_145074 | JGI IMG/M metagenome (GOLD analysis project Ga0193696, IMG submission 145074) | Soil microbial communities from a riparian zone of the East river system, Colorado, United States - L3m1 | ecosystem: Environmental > Terrestrial > Soil > Riparian zone | place: USA: East River... | reverse complement strand
TCCCGGTATTCTCAGTCGTCGCGCCTTGCCATCCGGGCGCCGCGCTCCGCGATCTGGTCCTTGTTCAACGTGGACCGGCCACTAGCACCCGGCACCAAGCACCCAGCACGAGCACCCGACACCAAGCACCCGGCACGAGCACCCGGCACCCGGCACGAGCACCCGGCACGAGCACCCGGCACGAGCACCCAGCACGCAGCACTCAGCACCCAGCACTCTTACCGCCGCCACGGCCGCAGGACCGTGTAGCCGGGAATCGATGTCGCGCCTTCCCGCACCGCGCGCACAAGGCGTCGACGCAAGAGAATTCGAATCGCGCCCTGCACGGCGCTCTTCGACAGTCCCGTCGCGTCAGCCATTTCCTGGTGGCTGGTCTGGAGCGGCGGCCGGCGTCCGGCGCTTCGACACGCGAGATGCAAGTAGACGAGAAACGTGGAAGGACGGCGGTCGTGCAGCACGAGGTCCGGCATCAGGGTCTCGACAACGTAGGAGTCGATTCTGAACTGGCGCATCGCCGCTATGGTATCGGTTGCTACAGCAATAAAGAAGACCGTTGTGCCGGATTTCTGACTGTGGTTAGCTTCAGGAATGATTTCGCACGTGAAGTTCATCACCATTCCAACCCGCGATCAGGCTCGCGCCGTGAAGTTCTGGACCGAGCGCGCGGGTTTTCGGGTGCTGACCGATCAGCCGTTCAACGACAAGCAGCGCTGGATCGAGTTGCGGGTCGGATCGTCGGACACGCGCGTCGTGCTGTTCGTCTTCGACGAGCAGGGTCTCAAACCTGGCATGATGTTCAACGGCGCTTTCGCGTGCGACAACGTCGAGCAGACCTATCAGGAGCTGATGGCGAAGGGCGTCGAATTCGTCACGCCGCCGACCAAGCAGCACTGGGGCATGTTCGCGGTCTTCAAGGATCTCGACGACAACCAGTTCCTGCTGTCCACAAAGTAGCGGACAGGCCACCAGTTTAGCCGCCGCGTCTGAAAACGCGCCTGACGTCGAGGCCGAACGCCGGCTCCTTGACGGTGCCGCCGATCTTGATCGGAATCAAGCTGCCGCCGCCGTCCTTCTTGAAGAGCGGGTCAATGACCTTCAGCAGCAGGCCTTTGACGCCGCCCACAGTCTGAGACACCTTCGCGTCCATCAGCAGCTGACCTTTGAACGCCAGCGTTTCCGGCTTCAGGGCGAATTGTCCGGCGAGCTGCACGCGTGCGCCGGGCGCATCGAACGAGAGATCCGGCAGCCCGATCACGCCGTCGGCAAGCTTGAAGCGCCCCTGGAAATTGGCGACGACGTTGTCTTTCGGGGCGTCGACGTTCTTCGCCCGGGCGCGGTGGCTCAGCTCGTTGATCTTGGCTTGCACGTCAATTCTCGTGAAGCGCGCCTTGGCAATCGCGAACCGGCCATCGAGTCGCAGCCGATCGACGACGTCGGTCTTGCCGGGCGGCAGCAGGAACTTGGTCGTCATCTGCAGGCCGCCGGTCATCAGCGGCTTCGGATCCTTCACCGCCATGAACAGCATGTCCTCGATGCGCGCCTTGTCGAGCTTCACGTCGAGCGTGACGGTACGGCCATGCTGACCGGGGGGGCCGTCCAGTACCGCCCCGCTCGCCAGCAGGTGCGAGCCGAGAAAGTTCGCGTCGATCCTCTCGAGGCGCGTGTCGCCGTTGGTCCCGTCCACCAGCGACCGGTATTTGGCATGCAGCGCGAACGGATGCCCGCTGACGCGGAGGGTGAAGTCCGGCGTGTGGGTTTCGCCGTCGACCAGGATGCGATCGAGCGTGCCGTCGAAGGTGCCCTTGGAGGACAGCGTGCCGGAGATCCCCTCGAACACGCTCAGGTCGGCTCGCGCGAAATCGAACGATCCGTCGAGGGGCGTGAGACCCGGGTCGTCGCGCTCCCACGGGCCGAACGTGCCGCTCGTCGTGATCTCTCCGGGTGGGACGCCGTTGGTGAGCGTCGCCTGAAAGGGCATCGCTTCGTTCGCGCCGACGTTGTGCATCTCCAACGTATGGATCGCCCACACCTTCGGCGTCTTGTTCGGTTTGCCTGGCACGATGACCAGCCGCGCATCGCGGGTTTGCAGCGTGTCGATGACGACGGTCCTTTCCAGGGACTCCTCGTCCGCGCGGCTGGCCCGACGCGCCTGGCCATTGTCGGAAGGCTCCTTCGAGTGGTCGTTGAGATCCCCGTGGTCCGGCGGCACGCTGATCTCGAGCCCCTCGAGCTGAACATTCGCCACGTGCTTGCGCCAGAGACCCGTCAGCGTGGCGTCGACCGAGAAACCCTTGATGGCGATCATGGGCGGAACGTCGGTGCGTCCATTCTTCCGGATGATGAGGTCCTTGCCTTCGGCGCGAAGGCCCGGAAAGACGTGCAACTGCAGGTCGCCCAGCTCAACCGCGCTGTCGAGCCGTTCCGAAAGCGTCGCGATCATCCGCCGCCGGAGGGTATCCGACGACAGCGGGACGGCAGCGATGAACCCCACGATGACAATCACCGCGAGGACTGCGAGGCCGATTGCGGTCCAAAACCACCAACGACGAAAGACGCGCGGAGCCACGCCCGAGGCGGAGCAGGACTCGTGCCAGGTTGACGTGGATCGGAAAGGCCTTTTCGAACGCGTCGCAGCGGGAAGGCTTCAGCCGGGCGACGCGGGCCGGACAGCGAACGGACAGATTGCCGTCGGCAGCGCGACCATCGCTGCCGGGCACACCCACGCCAGCCATCCCCATGGCGACCCGGATGCGTAGGTCGCGTAGGCCACCCACACCAGCAACTCGAAGACGTAATTCGGGTGCCGCAAGTACCGCCACAGGCCGGTGCGGCACCCGCGGCCGCGGTTCACTGGGTCGGACTTGAAGCGTTCCAGTTGACGGTCGGCGGTCACCTCACCGGTGAACGCGATGATCCAGAGACCGGCCCCGGCGAACTCGAACGGCGAGAAGCCTTCGCGCGGGTTGACGACCGCCACCAGCGCGGGCAGCGAGAAGCACACCGCGGCGACCGCGTGCGCCTCGAAGAACCAGAAGAACCACGCGTTCGCGCCGCCCCCGTGCCGGTGACGCAGATTCGCATAGCGACCCTCTTCAGGCTTGCCGAACACCCGGTCGTACAGAAGATGGACGGTCAGGCGCGCGCCCCACGAGCCCATCATGAACGCGATGGCGGCCCGTCGCGGCGCCCATCCATCCCCAAACACGGCAAAGAGTACGGCGAGGCCGCCGACCAGGAACGCGCAGCCGCCGTCCACGATGCCGGCGTTGTGGAGTCTGAGGTGCCAGAGCCATAGCAGCGCCATGACGGCCGCGGCGAGAATCCATCCGGCTCCGGCCAGCAAGAGCATCGACGCGCAATGTTACCTTCGTCGTTGCTTAGCGCGCTTCCTTGGCTGCGCCTTCGGGCCGGTCTTTCTGGTTTGACCTTTTAACTTCTGACTTTTGACTTTAGCGGCCGTGGCCGCCTGCCACGCCATCGTCATCGCCTCGCCGAGTGTCTCCTCGTCCACCGCGCTCAGTTGCACCATCGTGCAGCCTTGACGCCCCCACGCGCCGCTGGCGGGCGTGAACGTCGCTGGATGCAGGTGCATGAAGTCGCGCTGCTGATCCGGTGTCACCTTCACCATGCCCTGCTTGCCGTCAGGATGCAGCGTCGCGAAGATCCGTCCGTTGACGCGGAAGTCGGGGTGCGCCATGTGCTCGCCTTCGATGGCGTCCTGCATGCGCAGCGCGATCGTGCGGAAGTCGTTGGGTTTCATCGGCTCAGTGTAGGGGAAGCGGAGAGAGGTTGGACGTCGCGCTGGTCGGCAGCTCAGGCCTGCCGGCACCATCCACGCCAGCATTCCGATACGGAATCGCTGGTTGATGTTCCTCGATCGACTCGATCCGAAGATGTCCGTCGGCTCATCGCCGCCGGAAGCGCGACTGGCCCAACAAAAAGCAAGCGGTCTGCCACCCAGCCCGCGTTGAAATCCCGGGAGGTTCTGCGCCAACCCGGCGGTGGAGTCTTCCTCGCGACAGACTTTTCTGCTGAAATACGGGAGCTTAAGTAGCCTTCTGCAGCAACGTCACTTGTCCGGTTGGAACGACGCCAGCATCTGCTCGAATTTCTGCTGGTTCGCGGCAATCGTCTTCGCTGGACCGGTCAGCTTGACGAAGATGTTTCCGCCGGACGCGGCGACGATGGCGCCCAACAGCCGATAACCCTGGACGGGAGAGGATGCGGCGGCCATCGGACCCCCCATTCCCGAGTACTCACCGGCGGTGTCGATGGTCGTGATCGTCAGGCCGTGGACGGTCCGCTTGGCGATCTGTGCGGGCGCAACCTTTCCGTTCGAATCCTTGAACTGGCCCTTCCAGCGTTCGAGGTTGGCGTCGATCGTGCCGCCCTGACCGGTACCGAAGAAGTACACGCCACACTCGGCGCTCGCCTTGTCGCCGGCAGCGGGCGCGATCCGATAGGTGGCCGCCCGCATCGGGCGGGATCCCTCGTTGGCCCATCCGTCGGGCGCGGTCCACCGTACCCCCGCTGCGGATTCGGCGAGTACGCTCGCGGACAACCAACAGCATGATGCCAACACGATCGCGTTTCGCATGACGGCAGTATATCGCCCGCCCGGCGCTTCCTCAGCCGCGTCTGAGCTTTTCGATCTTGGCGTCGCGATCCGAAGTGAGCCGTTCGCGATCGCGGCGGTACATCTCGGTCAGCGTCTCCCGCTCGGCGGGGTCGAAGGTGGCTCGCATCTTCGATTGATACAAGACTTCCTGTTCGGCGATCTTGGAGTCGTAAAAGTTGCGGGCCTCCCCGATGGCTGCCTTCTGCTCGTCGGTCAGGCTCACCGCTTCGATGCCCGCGTCGGCGTCCTTTTTCTTCAGACGCTCCATCGCCAGCTCGTATGACGATTTCATTCCGGAGTCATCAGCCATGTCTTCATTCTAGGGGTTCGCGAGCGTTCCCGCGCGTACCCAGGTGGTGTTACCAACCGTCACTGTCAGGTCGGTGAAAAAATTCCAGCGCACGTAGGCTGGACCCGGGGTCGTCGAGACGACGCGACCCCCCAGCTCGGAATTGTCGCCGAGCGACAACCGGACGACGCCGGCGCCGTAGCCGTAATACGGAATCCAGGGTGCACGGCCGGGAACCGCGAGCAGCGGATTGAATCCGAGTGCGAACTCGCGAAAGGCGCGACCCGCATCGCCGGCCCTTCGCATCTCGGCTTCCACGGCCTCCTTGCCGGACGTCGCGGTCACTTCCACGACGCGGCCTTTGGACAGACGCAGCTTGAGCCCTTCGACTGGGCGGCCATCCCACTGCGACGGCGGAAACGCGATCACCCCTTCCACCGAGTCCTCGATCGGAGCGACACGGATCGCTCCGGCCGGCAGCTCGATTTCCTTGTCGATCAAGACCTGTCCCTGCCCGGCGCGGGTCTGCGACGCGTCGCCGTCCTGCAGGTTCACCGGTCGATCGCCGGCGCGAAAGCGCAAATCGGTTCCGGCCGCCGAGGTGATGCGCACCTCGCCGCCTCTGAGCGCCGCCGCGAACCGCCGCTCGACGTCGGCCAGCGCGCGATAGTCGGTCTGCAGCAGCGCGCGCTGGTAGAGCGCGTCGATCGCCGGGCGGATGGGCAGCGGCTGGCCGGCGATCGCATAGGCGCTGCCGTTCTCCACCCAGTGAAAATGAATGGTGCGACGCCCGCGATGCTCGGTGAGGTCGTCTTTCAGCCAGTCCTGCATCGCCGCGTAGGCCGGATGCGCCGGCGTGGCGCCCGGCATCATGATGGCGGCGTCAACATCGCGGAACATCGCCTTGTAGTGCGCCCGCGAGTCGCGCGCGCCTCTGGCGATGACCGTTTCGTCGAACGCCTCCGGCACCGGTTCTGGGAGGATTTCAATCACGCCGAGATCGATGCCGCCGGCGCGCATCACCTCGTACCGCAGGTGCGGCAGAAGATCGGCCATGATGCCTGCCTGCGCCAGCGACAGCACTTTCTCGCCGGGCTTCAGCGCAAGCTGCGCCACCAGCCGCTTCGCCATCGCGGGATAGTCGAGCGTCAGACGCGGCTGGGCGAACAGCATGTGACCCATCGCGAGCGCCGCACCTGCGACCGTGAGCACGAGCCGGAGATTCCGGGCGGGCGGTTTCATGCCGTCATTATGGCGCGACCGTATAATCGGCGCGCATGACCGGCGCAGAATGTCTCGCCGCGGGCGCGTGGCACGAGGCGCGACGCTTCTTCGAATCGGCGCTTGCCGAGCGCGAGACTGCGGACGCGCTCGAAGGCCTCGGTCTCGCGGCCTGGTGGCTGGACGACGCCGATGCGGTGTTCGCATCACGCGAGCGGGCGTACAAGTTGTACCTCGACGCGGACGACCGGCGTTCGGCCGCGCGCGTCGCGGTCTGGCTCGCCTGGGACTGCTTTGCGTTTCGCGGCGAAACGGCGGTTGCCAACGGCTGGCTGCAGCGCGCGCGGCGGCTGCTTGACGGATTGCCGCCGTCTCCCGAACTGGCGTGGCTCGAATCGCGCGAGAGTCAGTTGGCCCTGGCCGAAGACGGCGACCCGGATCGTGCCCACCGGCATGCGACCGAAGCCACCCGCGTGGGTCGCGCCGCCGGCTCGATCGACTACGAGATGCTCGGACGTTCCCTGCAGGGTCTCGCGCTCGTGGCGTCGGGGGCGGTCGCGGAAGGGATGCGCCTGCTCGACGAGGTCAATACCGCCATCGTCGCCGGCGAACTGACCGATCAGGTCGTGATCGGCCTGTCTTCCTGCTACCTCATCGCCGCCTGCGAGCGCGTGCGCGACTACGATCGCGCGGTCCAATGGTGCGCGCGCCTGAAACTCTTCTGCGAGAAATGGGGACTCAGGCCGCTGTTTGCCGTGTGCCGCACGCAGTACGCGTCGATCTGCATGTGGCGCGGCACGTGGCTCGAGGCGGAGCAAGAGCTGACCGCGGCGACGGGCGAGCTTGCTGCCACGCGCCCCGCGATGACGGCGGACGGAGTGGTCCGCCTTGCCGAGCTGCGGCGACGGCAAGGCAGGCTCGTCGAGGCGAGCAGCCTGTTCGAACAGGCCGGTCATCACCCTCTCGCCGCGCTGGGACTGGCGGAGCTGGCGTTCGATCGCGGCGACGCGCGCGCGGCGGCGGAATCGGCCGAGCGGTACCTCCGTCGCGTGCCGCGCCACAATCGAACGGACCGCGTCGTCGCGCTCGATCTGCTCGTGCGCGCGCTCACCGCAACCGGGGCTGCCGACGGCGCCAGAACCGCGCTCGCCGAGCTCCAGGGCATCGCCAGCGTGGTCGGGACCGTTCCGCTGCGGGCGGCGGCGAGCCTGTCGGCGGGCTACGTCGCGCTCGGCGCCGGCGATGGCGATGTCGCACGCCGTCATCTGGAGGACGCCGTGGATCTGTTCCTCGCCAGCGGCGCGCCGTACGAGCTGGCGCGCGGCCGGATTGCGCTGGCCCGGGCGCTCGGACTGCTGGGACGTGTCGGTGCCGCGATGGAAGAAACGCAGCGTGCCCTCGATGTGCTGATAGAACTGCACGCCGAGCTCGAGATCTCCCGCGCGAAGGCGCTCATGCAGGAGCTGTCGGCCACGTCCGGGAAACCATCGCCAAGTCCAGCGGGCCTGACCGCCCGCGAAATCGAGGTCTTGCGCCTGGTCGCCGACGGTCTGAACAACCAGGTGATCGCCGAGCGGCTGTTCCTGAGCGAACACACCGTGCACCGCCACGTGGCCAACATCTTCAACAAACTGAGCGTGTCCTCTCGAGCCGCCGCGGTTGCGAAGGCCGCCCGCCGGGGCCTGTTGGCCTGACTACCGAAGCAGACTCGAGTACCGACTCCCGCTCGACTACCGACTCCCGCTCGACTACCGACTTCCGACTCGACTACGGACTCCTGACTATCGACTCCCGACCACTCTGGCCCGTTCGGGCCATTCGGCATGATGACCCGCCCGTGGGACGCGGATTGCAGAAGGTCTCGATAAGGTAGGGCACAGGAGGCATCACATGAAGACCACACTGCTCGCTGTTGTCATTGCCGTCGCGACCGTCGGACTCGGGGCCCAGACCCACTCTCACGTCATCCAGGCGCCGAAGGACGCCCAATGGGGACCCGCGCCGCCGTTCATTCCAGCCGGCGCCCAGATCGCCGTCCTTGCGGGCGATCCGACCAAGGCCGTGCCGTACGCGGTCCGTCTGAAGTTCCCGGCGAACTACACCATCGCCGCGCACTCACATCCGACCGACGAACACGTGGTGGTCACGTCCGGCGCCTTCACCGTCGGCATGGGGGATAAGGTCGTGAAAAGCGCGCCGGCCAACATCACGCTGCCGCCGGGCGGGTTTGCGCTGATGCCGGCGAACATGAATCACTTCGCGTACACGGTCGCCGAGACGACGATCATCCTCTACGGGACCGGCCCTGTGGAATTCAAGTACGTCAACGCGGCGGACGATCCGCGCAACGCGAAGACCACAGCGCGTTAGCGCGGGGCCGGGCGAAGCGTGAAGCGCTGTGGTACGTTTCCACGGTGCCTCTGGTTTCGCTCGATCGTGTGTCGATTGCTTTCGGTCACCTCCCGCTTCTCGATGGCGTCGGGCTGCAGCTCGATCCACGAGAGCGGGTGGCGGTCATCGGCCGCAACGGCACGGGCAAGTCGACGCTGCTCAGAATCGTGAACGGCGACTTGCAGCCGGATGCCGGCACGGTCTGGCGTCAGCCGGCGTTGAAAACGGCTCGCCTCGACCAGGACGTGCCGCTCAACGCCGATCGCCCGGTCTTCGACGTCGTTGCCGAAGGGCACACGCATCACCTGGCGCAAGACGACGAGTGGCGGCGCGAGCACCAGGTGGATCTCGTGCTGTCCCGCCTGCAGCTCCCGCCGGACGCGATCGTCGATACGCTCTCGGGTGGCTGGCGGCGGCGGGTGCTTCTGGCACGTGCGCTCGTCGGGCAACCGGATCTGCTGCTGCTCGACGAGCCGACAAATCACCTCGACATCGAGGCCATCACGTGGCTCGAGACGTTCCTGGCGGAGTATTCCGGTGCCGTCATGCTCGTGACGCACGACCGCGCGTTCCTGCAGCGGCTGGCGACGCGGATCGTCGAGCTGGATCGCGGACGGCTGACGTCGTGGCCCGGCGACTATGAGACCTATCTGCGGCGGAAGGAAGAGGCGCTGGCCAACGAGGCGGCGCTCGCTGACAAGTTCGACAGGAGGCTGGCGGAAGAAGAGGCGTGGCTGCGCCAGGGGATCAAGGCGCGGCGGACGAGAAACGAAGGGCGCGTCCGCGCGCTGATGGCGATGCGTTCGGAACGGGCGGCGCGACGGGAGCAGGCGGGCAACGTCCGCCTCCGGATCGAACAGGCGGAGGCGTCCGGAAAGCTCGTGTTCGAAGCCAGGCACGTGTCGAAGAGTTTTCCGCAGGGAGAAACGGCCGCGGCGAGCAACACGCCGGGCGGAAAGACTGTCGTCAACGATTTCTCGACGCGCGTCATGAGCGGCGATCGCATCGGCCTCATCGGACCGAACGGCGCCGGCAAGACGACGCTGTTGCGGCTGCTGCTCGGCGAGATCGCGCCGGACACCGGAGAGGTCCGGCATGGCGCCAACGTGCAGGTCGCCTACTACGACCAGCAGCGCGAGCAACTCGATCCGGAGCGGACCGTCTTCGAGACGATCGGAGAGGGCAACGACACCGTGACGTCGAACGGGCGGACGCGCCACGTCCACGCCTACCTGCGCGACTTCCTCTTTTCAGACGAGCGGGCCCGGTCGCCGGTCAAAGCGTTGTCCGGCGGCGAGCGGAACCGCCTGTTGCTCGCGCGGCTCTTCACGCGGGCTGCCAACGTCCTGGTGCTCGACGAGCCGACCAACGACCTCGATCTCGACACGCTGGAACTGCTCGAAGAGCAACTCGTCGAGTGGCCGGGCACGCTGCTGCTCGTGTCGCACGATCGCACGTTTCTGGACAACGTCGTGACCAGCACCCTCGTGTTCGAGGACGGCGGACACGTCCAGGAGTACGTCGGGGGATACGAGGACTGGTTGCGCCAGCGGAAGATGCCGGAAGCTGAAAGTCTGAAGTCTGAGGCTGGAGGTCGGAAGCCGCAGCGCGACCGCGTGTCACCGGAACGCAGTCAAAAACTGTCCTACAAAGAGCAGCGGGAGCTGGAGGGACTGCCGGCACGCATCGAGGCGCTCGAGGCGGAGCAGCGGGCCCTTCACGAGCGGACCGGAGGCGCGGAGTTCTACAAGGAGTCGCCCGACGCCATTCGCGAGGCGTTGGCGAGGGTCGAGGCGCTCGAGGCAGAGCTCGTCGACGCCTACGCGCGCTGGCACGAGCTCGAGTCCAGGGACGTCCGAAATTAGGAATTAGGAATTAGGAATGTCAGTGAACGACACCGAGCTGACTGTCGGCGCACGCCTGACAGACGTGGTCGTCGTGGAGCCACTCGGGCGCGGTATGCCTGGAGCAGTACTGGCACGTCTGGAACTGTGAAAGCCGTGCCTCGCGTGCACCCTTGATGAGCGCCGCCAGGGCGTTCAGCAGCGGCGTTTCCGCCAGCCGCTTCCACTTGACCAGTCCCACCCGCCGCGGCGCCGCCGCGAAGTTGAACGGCGTCTCCCACACACCCGCGAACTCCGACACCACCACGCTGGTGTCCGTGAGGAGAACGACGACCTGCGCGGGATCGCCACCGGTGAACTGCAGGGCGCCGTTGGCGACCGTCTGCCGGTCCACCGGCTGCGGCAGCTGCGAATCGAGATAAGCGATCAGCTGTTCGTACCGCTCGGGGACATCCATGGTCAACGACAGCCGGGATGCATGCATTCGCACCGCAGCTCGATGCTCTGTCCTTTCTCCTTGCAGTGCTCGCTGCAATATTTCCCGTGAGGACCGCCTTTGTCGACCGTGCAGGTGCAGGCGGGGTGGGCGCATTTGGCGGTTTCTGCCATCGCGGGCCTCCTGACTCCATCTTACAGCGGGCGCAAATCGCTGAGCCGGCCGGTCGCGTCTTTTCGCATACCTGGATATGGAGACACATACACGCGAGCACCGCAGCCTGCTCGCCAATTCCGAACGCCGGCTGCTGATTGCGATTGCCCACCGCCTGCCCGCCTGGGTCACCTCGGATCAGCTGACCTTGCTCGGCTTGTTGTCAATGGTTGCGGCTGGGCTGGCCTTTGCCACCCTGCAGGTGTCCGGGCTCAACGTCGCCGCCTTCATTGTCGCGTTGGCCGCGAACTGGTTCGGCGACAGCCTGGACGGCACCCTCGCCCGCGTCCGCTGCCAGCCGCGCCCGCGCTACGGCTATTACGTGGACCACGTCATCGATCTCTTCGGCACGGCCGTGCTCGTCGGCGGCATGGCGGCTTCCGGGTTGATGACCGCGCACGTCGCGCTCGCGCTGCTGGCTGCCTACTTCCTCGTGTCGGCCGAAACGTTTCTCGCGACGCACACGGTCCACGTCTTCCGGCTGTCGTTCGCCGCCATCGGACCAACCGAGCTTCGGATTCTCCTCGCCATCGGCGCCGTCGCGGTGTTCCTCCACCCGGTTTCCGACATCGGCGGACAGCGATACCTGCTGCTCGACGTCAGCGGCGTCATCGCCGCCGTGGGGCTCGTCGCGGTCTTTCTGTTCTCGTCACTGCGCAATACGCGGGCGCTCTATCGCGCCGAGCCGCTTCCGCGTCACGACGTGGGACGGGCCGCATGATCTCGAAATTTGCGATCGTCGGCGGTCTGGGGTTCGTGCTGCAGCTGCTGACGCTGTGGGCGCTGACCTCGCTGGCGGCGTGGCCGTGGCTGCCCGCGACCGTAGCGGCGGTGGAGATGGCGGTGCTGCACAACTTCGTCTGGCACGAACGGTGGACGTGGGCAGATAGAAGGTTCGGAGGGTTCGCCGGGCCCCAGACGTTTGCTCGATTGGTCCGGTTCAACGTCGCCACCGGTTTGATATCCATCGTCGGCAACCTCGTGCTGATGGACGTCCTTGTCGAGGCGCTGGGCCTGCCGCCGCTCATCGGCAACGCCATTGCCGTCGGGCTGCTGAGCGTCGTCAACTTCATCGTGTCCGATCGATGGGTGTTCACGCTTCCGCCTTCGCCTACGGGCTTCCGCCTCCGCGCCAGAGGCGCTTCGGCGGGACGAGTCGGCGCGGCAGGCTGTGTCGCCCTTTTTCTGTTCTCTCCGGTGGATGCGACTGCCGGCCCGAGCCAGGCGACGTTGCGAGCGTGGGATGCCTATGTCGTCCAGACGGAAGCCCAGCTCGATCGGGCGCCGCGCTCTGTTTCGCGAGCCGGAGCGTACGCCACGGATGGCACCAGCACCGATGTTCCTGGCGGGACCATCAGCGACTGGCGCGGCGCGGCGTTTCTCCCGGGCATCACGCTCGATCAGCTGCTGCATCGCCTGCAGTACCCGGGCACGCCACCGCCGCAGGAAGATGTCGTCTCCTCGCGCGTCGTCGGCCGATCGGCCGACGGGCTCCGCGTGTCGATTCGCCTGGTTCGTCGTTCGATTGTCACGGTCAGCTACGACACCGAACACGAGATGACGTTCCGTCGCCGGACACCGACGCTCGCCACCGCCCGCAGTGTGGCAACGCGTATCGAGGAAATCGGCGGGGACGATCATGGCTTTCTCTGGCGGCTCAATTCGTACTGGCGTTACGAGGAGCGCGCCGGGGGAGTCATGGTCGAGTTGCAGTCGCTGACGCTCAGTCGCGACGTGCCGACGCTGCTGCGGCCGATCGCTTCGCCGCTGGTGCGGCGCGTCGCGCGCGAGTCGATGGTGCGAACCCTGGAGGCGCTGAGAAGACAGTATGGGACCCCCTCCTGACCGTCCGCCTGTTAGGATCGCGCCATGCGCGTGATCAACCGGACCGCCGTCACCATCACCGGCGCGAAACCGTATACCGATTGGACGCTGCGAACGGACGCGGATGCGCACAAGGGCGCCATTACGGTGGCGCGCGCTCGCACCTACGGGTCGGCGTTCCTGCTCCCCGAGTTCGAGCTGGAGGAAGACGTTCAGGAATGGGTCGAGGACAACGCCGCGTGGATCTTCGAGTTTCAACTCGGCGCGTGGACTGACGACGAGACGACGTGGCCGCAGCGACGCGACCTCGCGTCGTTCCGCGAATGGTTCAACATCGACATCCACAGCGTCGTCGTCGACGTGGCGGACGACGACATCGAGGGAGAAGAACTGTGAGCCTGCTTCACCTCGTCTGTTTCAAGTACGCCGAAGGCGTCAGCGTCGAGGCACAGAATGACCACCGCGCCCGGCTGTCGGCCTTGAACGATATAGACGGAATAGCCGGCTTCAAGGTTGGCGCCGACGTCGTCCGCTCGCCCCGCTCCTACGACACCGGCCTTGCCATCACGTTCGCCGATCGCGCGGCGCTCGACGCGTATCAGAAACATCCGCGTCACGTGCCCGTTGCACAACACGGCGTGTCACTCTGCGACCACATCGTGGCGGTCGATTTCGAGATTTAGCGCGTCCCTCGTTTTCCGATTCCGGACATCAAACTTTCGGGGCCGGCATCCGTCTATTGCAGACAGGATGTTGATTACCGCGATCGCCGTCGCGCTCACCATCAACGTTTCCGCCGCGTCAGACATTCCCTCGACGTTGGTGACTCGTGCTCTGGACGAAACGAATTCAATCTGGCGCGCGGTCGGCGTCGAGTTCGTCTGGAGGCGCGGGCCCGCGCCCTATGCTGCGGGTGCGCTCACCGTGGTCATCGGTCACGACCAGCGGCCCGTGCGCGAAGGCGCGCTGGCGCTTGGCTGGATCTACTTCGACGCAACGACGCCGGGACAACGGCTCTACATCTCGTACGCGAACGTGCTGCAGCTGATGCGGGAATCGACCGGCGTCACCGGCCCGCAGGATCGCATGCCGCTGTTCGAGCGCGAGGTGCTCATGGCCCGCGCGATCGGACGTGCGCTGGCGCACGAGTTGGGTCACTACTTTCTTGCGTCCAAGGAACACACGAAGAACGGGTTGATGAAAGCGCACCGAACCGCCGTCGAATTCTTCGGTCCGGACGAGCGGCCGTTCAAGCTCGACGGCGCGCAACGAAGCCTGATTACGGCCCGCCTGTCGCAGGAAGCGGTCGTCGTCAGCCGCTAGGCCGTCTCACATCCTCACGTTTCCCACCTCCGGGATTCTGCTACGATCCCGCATTCGTTCTTTTCCATTTACGAGGTTCCCATGCTTCATACAAAGGCTGCCCTGAAGGCCGGCACTGCGACCGTGCTGCTCTTCGCGAGCCTGGCGATTGCCGTGCCCCAGGCGCAGAACCGGGCGGCGACGGCGCCGAAGGTGACGCCGCCGAAGGATCAGTTCGGATTCGCCATCGGGGATGACTACCGGCTCGTCAACTACACGCAGTTCGAGGACTACCTGAAGAAGCTCGACGTGCAGTCCGAGCGGATGATCGTCGCGGACATCGGCAAGACGGAGGAGGGCAGGACCGAGTACACCGCCATCATCACGTCGCCCGAGAACCAGCGGAAGCTGCCGCTCATCAAGGAAGCGAACCGGAAGCTCGCGCTGGCCGAGAATCTCACCGACGACCAGGCGCGGGCGCTGGCGCGCGACGCCAAGATCGTCGTCTGGATCGATGGCGGCCTTCATGCCACCGAGGTGCTTGGCGCGCAGCAGCTGATCGAGACCATCTATCGGCTCAACACCAAGTCCGATCCAGAAACGCTCCGGATCCTGAACGACGTCGTCATCCTCTGCACGCTCGTCAATCCCGACGGCATGGAGCTGGTGTCGAACTGGTACATGCGGGAGGCCGACGAGAAGCAACGATCGACCGGCGGCATCCCGCGGCTCTATCAGAAGTACATCGGTCACGACGACAACCGCGACTTCTACATGGCGAACATGTCGGAGAGCGTCAACGCGAACCGGATGATGTACCGCGAGTGGTTCCCGGCGATCATGTACAACCACCATCAGACGGGGCCTGCGGGCGCCGTGCTGTTCGCGCCGCCGTTCCGCGATCCCTTCAACTACCACTTCGACCCGCTCGTCGTCCTCGGCATCGACACCGTCGGCGCCGCCATTCACACGCGGCTCGCGGCGGAAGGGAAGCCGGGCGCGGTGATGCGTTCGGCGACGAACTACTCGACCTGGTTCAACGGCGGCATCCGCACGACGTCGTACTTCCACAATCAGATCGGAATCCTCACCGAAACGATTGGCAACCCGACGCCGGTCGAGATTCCGTTCGTGCTGGACATGCAGCTGCCGCGCGCCGACGTGCCCTATCCGATCCAGCCCCGGACCTTCTACTTCAAGGAGGCGATCGAGTATTCGGTGACCAACAACATGGCCATCCTCGACGTCGCCTCCAAGCGGCACGAAGACTTCCTCTACAACATGTACAAGATGGCGAAGAACGCCATCGACAAGGGCAATCGCGACAACTGGACGATCCATCCACAGCGGATCGCCGCGGCTCGCGCCGCGATCGAGGCCGCGCAGGGACGTGTGGAAGGCGGCGAGAATATCGGGCCGCGCGCCGCCCTGGGCGGGCGTGGCGGCGGCGGCGGACGCGGCGGCGCGCCGATCGCGATCTACAACAACGTCCTGCACGATCCGAAGATGCGCGATCCGCGCGGCTTCATCCTGCCGTCGGATCAGCCCGACTTTCTGACCGCCACGAAATTCGTGAATACGCTGATCAAGGGCGGCGTGTCCGTCCACCGCGCGACCGCGCCGTTCACGGTGGCGGGCAAGCAGTACCCGGCCGGCTCGTACGTGGTCAAGGCCGCGCAGCCGTTCCGCGCCCACCTGATGGACATGTTCGAGCCGCAGGATCACCCGGACGACATCCCGTACCCCGGCGGCCCGCCGCGGCCGCCGTATGACGTGACCGGCTACAACATCGCCTACTCGATGGGCATCGTGTTCGATCGCATCCTGGACGCCTTCGACGGTCCGTTCGAGAAGATTCCGGACATGGCGCCGGTGCCGAAGGGCAGCGTCGCGCCCGCCACCGCCGGCGGCGGCTACCTCCTCAGCCATCAGGTGAACGACGCGTTCGTCGCGGTCAACCGCCTGCTGAAAGCGAATGAAGAGGTGTACTGGCTGAAATCGCCCGCCAGTGCGAACGGGAAGCAATACCCGATCGGCACGATGTACGTCGCGGCGAAGGCGACGACGCTGCCGATTCTGCAGAAGCTGGCGGCCGACAAAGGCTTGACCTTCGACGCCGTTCCGTCGAGGCCCGCTGGCGATGCGATGAAGCTGAAGCCGGTGCGGATCGGCCTGTGGGATCAGTACGGCGGCTCGATGCCGTCGGGCTGGACGCGCTGGCTGTTCGAGCAGTACGAGTTCCCGTTCGAAGTCGTGTTCCCGCAGACACTCGACGCTGGGAATCTGAACGCGAAGTACGACGTCCTGGTGTTCGTGGATGGCGCCATCCCGCAGCGCGACGGCACCGCCGGTGGGGGTGGCGGCGGATTCGGTGCTCAGCCGCCGGCCGACAGTGTGCCCTCGGACTTCCGGGGCTGGCTTGGACGCACGACCGTCGCGAAGACAGTGCCGGAGATCAAGAAGTTCGCCGAGAACGGCGGCACCGTGATCACGATCGGATCGTCCACGGCGTTGGGGTATCACCTCGGGCTGCCGATCAAGAACGCGCTGGTCGAAATCGCCAACGGCGCGGAGCGATCGCTGCCGCGTGAGAAGTACTACGTCCCGGGATCGATTCTCGAGGCGCGCATCGACAACACGAACCCGCTCGCCTACGGCATGAACCAGCACGCGATGGTCTTCTACGACGAGAGCCCGGCGTTCCGGCTGATGCCCGAAGCGGCGTTGAAGGGCGTGAAGCCGGTCGCGTGGTACGAGAACGCGACGCCCCTGCGGAGCGGGTGGGCGTGGGGCCAGCAGTACCTCGATCAGGCGGTCTCGATCATCGAAGCGCCGGTCGGCAAGGGTCGCGTCGTGCTGTTCGGCAACGAGGTGAACTGGCGCGCGCAGCCGCACGGCACGTTCAAGCTGCTGTTCAACGGCATCTACTACCCTACGGCTGGTCCGTCGTTCGCGAGCTCGCGAACGACGGACCAGCCGTAGGTCGAGTAGGCCGAGTAGGCCTGCCGCGCCGAAGCGCGGAGCGCGTAGGCGGAAGCTCGCCGGGATCGGGACGGGCGAAGCTGGAAAGTGTGCACCGTGGGCCGTGTAACGGTGACGTGCGGAGGGGCCGTACCCCCGGCCCTTCTGTGTCACCGTGTGCACTGGGCTGCCACGAGCGTCACGGTGGCGTGGTGATCGGCTTGCACCGACGCCAGGCGTGGCGATCTCCCTCAAAGTCGAACAGCTCTGGGCGTTTGCCGACGGAACCATCTGTCTGATCGTGGAGCGCGAGGAAGACCCGCGCTTCGAGGTCTGCGTGATGCGGGGCCAGCGCGTGCTGCACCAGGACAGGCTGTCGTTCCGGGCGGCCGCGCATCTTCGATCGCAGACCTGGCGCGC
>Ga0193696_1000323_pt1 | contig 17526 bp, 18 predicted proteins | sample L3m1metaG_FD_145074 | JGI IMG/M metagenome (GOLD analysis project Ga0193696, IMG submission 145074) | Soil microbial communities from a riparian zone of the East river system, Colorado, United States - L3m1 | ecosystem: Environmental > Terrestrial > Soil > Riparian zone | place: USA: East River... | reverse complement strand
GTTGATCAATCCCACGACGCGCGTCAAGGAACTCTTGTTCATCACAGAACTCTCGTTCTTGCTGCAGGACGCAGAAGGAGACGAGCAGGCCGGCGTCGCTAGTCGACTGAGGCCTCGGAAGCCAACCGGGACGATGAGCGCATCGATTCCGTTGTCGGACGAGGACGCGGGCTAGGGTTTTGTGCTGGCTGGGCTTGCCCGCCGACCGTGTCAAACAAGGTGAGGCCATGACGCGTGAGCAAGTCAATACGCTTGTTGCGCATTGCTTTTCGCTCGACCCCTCTACTACATTGTGACGCTGCCGTGGTCGATCCAAGAGTCGCCCCATTTACTCCCTGACGACATCTGGCAGGCGCTGCTCAAGATAAGCGACCACATCAACGCGCTGCATATCGACCCAGTTGAGCAGCGAGTCCTTCAGGACGGCGTCGAGATTCTCGCCTTGAAACTGGCAGAGGCGTCCAAGCGGCATCATATTAGGTATCCAATCGGAGGCTGACACCAGCAACCGACTTCAATCGATCATCTTGATGTCAATCACCTTGTTCCTAGTTGTGGACATCCATTCCGTCAGGCTCAACACACGCTTCGCATGTTTCTCAAGAACAAGCTGTCGCAGCCGTAAGCGCGGTCGCCGAGTGGCTGACTCATTTGTCGCGGGCTATCAGAAGCGTGGACCTGGCCGGCCCAAGGGCTCCAAGAACAAGCGCGGAATCATCATCGTTGGTGGCAACAGAAAACGTCGGCGAATGTCAGCGGCTGCTCGCGCGAAGATTTCCAGCCGCGCAGAAGAAGCGCTGGGCGAACCAGAGGGTCGCCGCAACGTAAGATGTTCATGCGACGGTGGCTCCCGCATCGGGGTAGAAGTGTCCGGTGGTTAGTGTTACGAAACAACAGGCGACACATTTATTGTTCAAGAAAGAGAGAACATGAAGCTTCACGTCGATACGTGGTTGGCACGTGGCCTGTTGGTAGTCATGGGAGCGGGGGTTTTTGTAGAGCAAGCCCATGCCACTACAATATTGCTGGATGCGCCCAGTAATGGGTTCTTCTATTATGGAATGTACACCAATGTTGGCCTTGCAGCCTCGTTCACGCTTAACGCCGTCGAGAATGTCTCAACGATCGACATCGTGCTTCGTACACCGGCCGAAACAACCTTTACCACCTTTGATTTCTCACTTCAGGACTCGCTGACCGGCACTATTACGACATTCGCTAGTGCAGCCCTCACTGTCCCTCTTGGTGTCGTAAGCACAGAGGTAATGAATGTCAATCAGACGCTTCTGCCAGGCACCTATTACTTGGTAGGTATCGTACCAGGTTACGCCGGAACGCCCGTAGTTCCTGGTGATGTTGATGGTTGGATGCTATCTACCGGATGAGGCAGGAACAATCACCGACGGCGCCTGGTTCGGAAGCATCTTTGACTCAGCTCATCACGCGCCGGCGTTCTCGGTGAATGGTTCGTCGGCCGCGTCCGTCCCGGAGCCCTCGACTGTGCTCCTGCTCGGCACCGGCCTCGTCGTGAGCGTGCGTCGTCGCGCAAATCGCGACTGAATCACGAGAAACAGACGCCCGTCGCATCGCGCCTTCCAACCCAGCGGACCAGTGTGAGTGACGACAAAATCGAGCCATTCCTCCTTTCCTACGGAAATGGAAATGTGCATGTGTTTCATTTCTCTAGGGACAGAAGGGTACGGCCTGCGACCGTCGTCACCAGGGGACCGGAGCAGTCGTTCGGCGATCCACTCCAATTCTCGTGAGTCCTGCCGAATCGACGGTCGTCTTGGCAACCTGCGGACAACGGGGTCGCCTGGCCACGAGCGACCGACAGAGCAGCGCTTGTTTCCAACTAGCGAGGAACCGGACCGAGGAGCCGCTCCAGTCATCGAGACGGGCGTTAATATCCATCCATCGGCCCTGCTCTGTACTGACCGCCTGGCGATCACCTCGAGAACGCGTATTTCAGGCGCGAGGACGTCGCCGATCGGCTGCTGCCGATCCATCTCGAACGATTCAAAGGGTTTCACTGCAGATACGGCGGCGTGTTGTTCGCAATCCCCTTGAACTCGTCTTCGGTCAGCGGCAACAGCTTACGCATCGCCGTCCACACGCCACCCGGCGTAGTAGCAGCCGTCGTCGCATCGGAGCCGAACAGAACTCGAGTCGGGAGCCGCCTGATCGCCGTGGCCCAGCGCTGCGCATTGTCTGGAGTCGGAGGCTCGCCCAGCGTCGTCGCGTCGAAATACAGATGGCGTGTCCGCGGATCGTTCCGTGCCACCGCGTCGACGAAGACTTCGAGGGCCTGCTGGGCGCCTTCGTCCTGCGGCGATCCAGCGCTCGCGAGGTGCGCGACTTGCACGACCACGTCCGGCGCCGCAGGCAGCAGCTCGTTCAGGAAGATCACTGCCTCCTCGCGCCCCCACGGCAACTTCGCTGTGACCGACGCGCGCACGTGTGCCACGATCGCCATCCGACGGTCGTTCGCCGCCCGGAAGACTCGTCGCACCTGTGCGATGTGTTCGGGATTGTGGTAGTCGACGACGGAGTTGCCGAAGTGCAGCTTGAGGCCGCGGCGAAGGTTCGGATCGGCGGCACAGCGGGCCAGCTCCTCGAGCGCGTAGTCCTTTAACGGGTTCAGCCCGCAGAATCCGATCAGACGGTCTGGAAACTGTGCGACCTGTTTGCTGGTCCAGTCATTGTCGCGTTTGAGCTTCTCCGCGGCGTGGTCAGCGTTTCGAGAAGGCTGCTCGAAGATGTACGCCGTGGACAGGACGACTGCGCGTTTGATGCCGGCCGCGTCGAGCTGCTCGATCAGGTCGGCGGCGGTTCGAGGCTTCACTGGGGCCACCGGCGCCGTCGTCGTCATGAGTGCCGCGAGCTCGGGGCTGAACAGGTGCTGATGGTGGTCGGCGAGCGGCACCGGCAGCCTCGTGTTGGGGAGTTCCTGCACCGAGGCTTGAGCAAAGGCGAGCCAGCCCAAGGCGAGGGCGACTGCGATTGCAAGTCGAGTCTGCATCATCGGCATCGACGTCCGTGCGGACGGAGAAACCGAGCCTACCATACAGGGTCACGCTTCTCGATCAAACCGGCGTAAAAGGCGAGCGCCTGGGGCGATCATCATCTGGGGCGATCAGAACGGTGGCGGTTTGGTGGCGGTTCTGATGACCACTAGGTCCTCGACAGTCCCGGCGGGTCCAGAATCCTTAGGACATCGCGATCTGGAGTACGGCCTCGCCCGCATGTATGAAATCCAAGCGGCTGAATACGCGAACGTTCGACTATTTCGAACGATCGATGCCGCCGCCGACTGGTTGGGCGTGTCTAGAGGTGTCAGCCCTGAGTTGAATCGCTGGCTGGACTGTCCCGTCTGAGCAAGGGGAGGAAGACTGCGCAAGACAGCGCCGTGAACTTGCTAGCGACAACATGCGTTCCACAAACGAGGTGACCCGTATCGGTTCTCGCCTGCTACCGTCGAGGAGTGACGAAGACGCGCTCGACCAAACGGCCCATGTATTTTGAGCAGATCCCTGTTGCGCTCGTGAAGCAGCTACTCTGGCGCCCCACGCCGCCTCCACCGACGGACGCCACGACGAGAGCGACCGACAATGCTCGGATGCAGAAAGACGCGAAGGCAGCGGCGGAACGGTCCGTCACGCGACGGCGCGACGCACGCGCGGCGCAAGAGCGCCTGAACACGTTGCAGAAGCGGAGACGGAAACCGCGCTAGCGTGACTTCTTCGGGGCGACGGACCAGCGGTGACCACAGCGGTTGCAGACGAACCAACGCAGCGAGCTGCCGGTGGCCTCCTCTTCTTCGACGTCTGCGACACGACGACAGTGCGGACATAGCGGCGCGGCCGCTGGCTTCATCATGACTTCGGATTGCGGCGGTTTGGCAACGTTGGCAATGGGGCGACGGTCAGGTTGTGCGTCGATTCATCGAGGACGAGTTCCAAGCGGCATACGTGGCAGCGATAGACGCGACCGGGTTGCCACGTGTCACCATCGTGATTGATTGGAGTTTGGCAGGCGGGACACTTCCACAGCATGGAGCACCGCGAGCACCGTACGACGTTCGACAACTGTTATCAAGGCAAGAAGTTATAGCAGCCGTTCACCCGGCGACGCGTATTAACATCTGGCGTTTGAGGCTACGCCTCATCGGTCTCATCGCCCTCCGCTTTCTGCAAGTTGTCCTGAATCTCCCTGATGCTCAGTGGCGTTTCCGCCGACCGTGACCTTTCATTGGTTTTGGCTTCAACCGGGTAACCGGCCGTTCGCCAGGCGTCAAATCCACCGACCAGCGCTCGCACGTCTGTCCATCCGGCGTCGAGCAGTGTCCGCGCCACACGGGCGCTGGAGTGCTCGTTGTGTCATGTGCAATACGGGACCACCAATCGATCGCGTGGAATCTCTGAAAGGTGTTTGTCCACCTCGTCAGGTGGCACGCGGATCGAGCCCGGAATCTGCGACTCGGAACTCTTCCACACGTCGAGTGCCCGCGAATCCAGCACCGTCACCGCTTCGTGCGCGTCCATTCGACGTTTGAGGTCTTCGATAGTGATTCGAGGAACGGTCATCATGCGTCGGCGCCTTTTCGGGCACTCATGAGCCCATCAGTGGGCGACGTCGCAAGGCTGGTGCCACGGGCCGAATCTGGACCGGCGGTTGCACCGTCATTGCAGAACCTATGGCAACTCGACCATTTCGTGACCCTTGTTTCAACAGAGGCGGCTGTGCGGAACGAACATGACGACGATCTCGGCTCGACGGTCGATACGCGGGACGATGTAGAAACCGACGACTATCCCGCGACCAGCAATGACTACGACGCGCACAGGAACAGGAGCAAGAGGGAACCGACGGGAACGACACTGCGACCAAAGCATCGTTTGTAAATGAGCTGGTAAGCCAGCTCATCGATGCGGTGTAGATTTTGCGGCGATATCCGCAGGAGGTCGATCGTGCCTGATAAAGAAACCGTAGCGCGCGCGCGCCAAGACGCCCGCGAGGGAAAGGCGCCGTCCACGCAAGCCGGCGAGTTCGTTCGGGAAGAAATCGAGCATATTCGAGAAGGCAAACACGGCGCTCGATCGACCAAACAGGCGATTGCCATCGGTCTGTCGAAGGCCCGGCGCGCGGGCGTCAAGCTGGCCGCGCCGAAGGCTGGGTCGACAAGCGCCCGAACCCGTAAACAGGCGAAGCGCGACACGGAGCGCGGACGCGCAGCGAGTCCGGCGGCGCCTTCCTCAACGCGGTCCCTTGCGACCTCTCGCGTCCTGAAAAAGGAAGGCCGTTCCGCAGCGTCGCACACCGCGCTAGCCAAGCAAGCAAAGAGTGCCGCCCGGAAGCGATCGCGCGCCGCGCGGTCCGAGCAAGCGAAGCGTGCCGCACGGACCCGCCGTGCGAGCCAGGCGTCGACTGGAGGCTCAAAATGAACAGTCACATCTTCGCGCTGATGCTTGGGTTCGGGTTGGGAAGTGCCGCGAATGGGTGGCTGGTTGCGCAAACAACATCAACCACGGTCACGCTCAAAGATGCGCACGGCCAATCTGTCGGCACCGCGATTCTTTCGCCGGTAGCCGCGGGTGGAGTGTCGATAGCCCTGGATCTTACGAATTTGCCGCCAGGCGAGCATGCAGTCCACATTCACCAATTGGCGAAATGCGACGCTCCGGCGTTCGAATCTGCGGGTCCGCACTTTAATCCTGCGGGCAAGCAGCACGGACTGCAGAACCCGCAAGGACCTCATGCTGGCGACATGGACAATTTCACGGTCGCAGCCGGCGGCACGGCGAAGGCCACCGTTGTCGATCCGCGTGTCACGCTCGCGTCCGGAAGTAATTCCGTCTTCTCTGGCGGAGGGACCGCATTGGTCGTCCACGCCAAGCCGGATGACATGAAGACTGATCCTGCTGGCAATGCTGGAGACCGGATTGCCTGTGGACTGATTACAAAATAGATGTTGTCGGCTATGGAGATGACCTGATGGCGAAATGTGATGTCTGCGGAAACGATTACGACAAGTCGTTCCAAGTGGTCACCGCGCAGGGCTCGCGCACGTTCGACAGCTTCGAATGCGCCATCCATGCCCTGGCACCTGCGTGCGCCCACTGTCGTTGCAAAATCATCGGGCACGGTGTGGAAGCGCGTGGCACGTTCTACTGTTGTGCGCACTGTGCCCAGGCGGGTGGCGTGTCTGGTATCACCGATCGCGCCTAGTCCACTTTCGCTTTCAGAACGCACTGCTACTTGGCGCCCGGATTGCGGCGCCGGCGCAACTGGCCTCCGAAGCCGGGGCACCCGACTCCGCGATCATCATCGTCGGCCTCGAGGCCAGACCGGGCTCACGAGGTCCGTCTGCCACAGCGGTCCGCCATTGAACATGGGCGCTTGCGATCGCACGAAGGCCGGCAAGGAGAACTTCGTCGCATTGAAAGCCTCGAGTGGTCATTGCGCCACACATCGCATCCGACTTCGACACTCGTTGGTGAATTGGCGTCGCGCGCAGCTTGGCGCAGAGTTTGCGAGCCACTGGACGATGAGGCAAGTCGGCAGCTCATCCGGGTTGCATGGGTAGGCGTGGCCAATAGACGTCTTGACGAGACGGCCCATTTGGCGGCGATTGTCAATTCGACTGACGTTGCGATCTACAGTGAAGATCTCGACGGCACCATCAGCTCCTGGAACCCCGCCGCCGAAACAATGTACGGCTACGCCGCCGGCGAAGCCCTCGGGCAATCGATTGATCTCATCATTCCCGAAGATCGTCGCGGCGAAGAAGCCGACGTTCAGCGACAGATTCATGCCGGTCAGCGGGTCCCCCATTACGAAACGGTTCGGCGAACCAAGCGAGGCGAGCGGATTGAGGTGTCTCTGGTCGCCTCGCCAATCCGCACGACGGACGGCTCGGTCATCGGCGTCTCGAAGGTCGCTCGCGATATCACCGCCCAGCGAGCCATAGAAGCACAGTTGTCGCTCAAGAGCGCGCTCATCGACCTCTCGGACGAAGCGATATTCGCCTGGGATCTCAATGAGGGGATCGTCGAATGGAACACCGGCAGCGAGCGACTCTACGGCTATTCGGAGAACCAAGCGCTCGGCCGCACCAGCCACGAGTTGTTGCGCACCATCCATCTGGAGTCCATCGATCGAGTGTTGAACCGGTTAGCGCAGCACCGTCAATGGTCGGGTGAAGTGCGTCATCACACACGAGACGGCCGCCAGATCATCGTCGAGAGCCGGCAGCAGTTGATCGAGGTGCGCGGTCGACGGATTGTCCTCGAGACGAATCGCGACATCAGCGAGCGTCAGCGGGTTGAAGGTGAGCGTGCCCGGCTCGCCGCGATCGTCGAATCCTCGGATGACGCGATTATCGGTATGGATCTGGAGGGGACGATCACCGCCTGGAATCAAGCCGCGGAACGAATGTACGGCTACGCCGCCGCGGAAGTGACCGGCCGGTCGATCCGGCTGGTCGTCCCAGCGGACCGACAAGACGAAGAGTCAGCGGTGCTTGCGCGCCTCGCACATGGCGAGCACGTCAAACATTTCGAGACGGTTCGGTGCCGCAAGGATGGGACGTGTTTCCCGGCATCATTGTCACTGTCGCCCATTCGCGACGACAAGGGCACAGTCATCGGCGCGGCGAAGAACGCTCGCGACATCACCGAGCGGCAACAAGCCAGCCAGCAGGCGGCCTTGCTCGCCGAAGTCGGTGTCGTCCTTGCCGGATCGCTTCAGTTTGAAACCACACTGAAGACCGTGGCCAACATGGCCGTACCGGCGATTGCGGACTGGTGTGCCGTTGACATTCTCACCGAGGAACGGAAGCTGGAGCGGCTGGCCGTCGCGCACATCGATCCCGCGAAAATCGATCTCGCACGGACGGTCCAATCTCGCTACGAGGATCCACAGTCGCCGTACACTCCCGCGTCAGTCGTGCGGACCAGCGCACCGGTGATGGTGAAGGAGATCTCCGACGAGATGATCGTCGCCGCCGCACGCGGGGACGAAGAGCGCATTCGGCTCGTCCGCTCGCTGGGCATGCGCTCATATATGGCGGTGCCCCTCACCGCGCACGGTCGAACGTTTGGCGCGCTCACGTTTGCCACGGCCGAGTCGGGTCGGGTGTACAGTGACGACGATTTCCGCTTCGCGCAGGACGTTGCGTTTCGAGCGGCGCTTGCCGTCGACAATGCGCGTGCGTACGGGGAAGCGGAGACGGCGAATCGTCTCAAGGACGAGTTCCTGGCGACACTGTCGCACGAGCTGCGGACGCCGTTGAACGCCATCCTCGGATATTCCCGATTGTTGGAATCGGGGATGATGACGGCGGACAAGCACAAACGGGCGCTGGGCACCGTCGCACGAAATGCGATCGCCCTGAATCACATCGTCGCCGACATCCTCGATGTGTCGCGGATCATCTCCGGGAAGCTCCGTCTGGATGTTCAGGCCGTCGATCTGCCGCGTGTCGTCTCGGACGCCGTCGACACCCTTCGGCCCGCGGCGGATGCGAAGCAGATTCGTGTGCAGATGATCCTCGATCCGCGCGCCGCACCGGTCTCCGGCGATCCCGATCGGTTGCAGCAGATCGTCTGGAATCTGCTGTCGAATGCAGTCAAATTTACGCCCAAGCAGGGGCTCGTGCAAGTGCGGCTCGAACGTGTCAATTCGCACATAGAGATCGTCGTCAGTGACAATGGGAGTGGCATCTCGCCGGATTTCCTTCCGCACATCTTCGAGCGATTCCGCCAGGCTGACAGCGCCACGACGCGGGAGCACGGCGGCATTGGCCTCGGTCTCGCGATCGTGCGACATCTCGTCGAACTGCATGGCGGGACGATTCATGCGGAGAGCGGCGGCCGCGATACCGGAGCAACGTTCCGCGTGCGACTCCCGCTGATGATCGTTCACCGGCAAGAGCCCGTCGAGCGTCGCGTACACCCGACAACGGATGTCGCGCCGGTGAGCGGCGAACTGCCCGACCTGACCGGTCTGGCCGTACTGGCCGTGGACGATGACACCGACGCGCGAGCGCTGGTCTGCGAGACGCTGGAGATGCGAGGCGCGCGCGTGACCGCCGTCGATTCAGCGGAGAAGGCGCTGGATTCACTCGGGCGCAATCGAGCCGACGTGTTGATCGCCGATATCGGGATGGCCCGCTCCGATGGCTTTGAATTGATCAAGCGCGTCCGGCAATCGTCGAACCCGGCAATCCGTGAGCTGCCCGCCACAGCGCTGACCGCCTATGCTCGTGCAGAAGACCGGATGAAGGCTCTTCAGAGCGGCTTCCAGATGCATCTCGCGAAGCCGGTCGATCCTGCCGAGTTGGTGATCGCCGTCGCCGTTCTGGCGAAGCGAACACCCAGCCCTGAATAGAAGCGGTGCGGTCGGTCCGCTCCGTAGGTTTCCCGTCTGGATTTCGAACGCGGAAAGCGCCGCCACCGAGAGCGAGTCGGCTGCCGGCGAGAGCGGTTAGCCGACGAACCTGGCCGATGGACCTGCTCACTGGTCGAACCAATGGCTTACCTTCCACCGGGAGTTACCGCACCTTACACGACGAAGTCGGATCAAGGACAGTTCCGCCGTCGACGGCCGTCCGCTAATATCCATAATCGATGCTCAAACGATGGACCGAGCAAGTGCCACCGCTGCGTGGCGACCTGACGACGCTTCGCGAGCTCGCCGCATCCGATGTTTATACGCTGTTCACGCTGTTCTCCGATCCGGCGGTCACTGCGTACATGGCTCCTCCGCCTCCGACACTCGCCAAGTTTGCGGGATTTGTCGTGTGGTCACACCAGGAACGCGAGCAAGGCCATGGCCTCTGCTTCGGGATCGTTCCTGATGGCATGACGGCGGCGGTCGGCATCCTGCAGGTCCGCTCCCTGGATCGCACGTTGTCCAGCGCCGAATGGGGGTTTGTGCTGAGCGCTCATTTCTGGTCCACCGGCGTGTTTTTCGACGCAGCCAACGTGCTGGTGGAGTTTGCGTTCACGACCATGCACGTCGACCGTCTCGAAGCGCGCATCGCTCTGCGCAATCTGCGTGCACACGCCGCCGTGCAGAAACTGGGCGCGCGGTCGGAGTCGACCCTCACGACGTCGTCACAAGAGGGTATTCCGCGCGATCCAGAGTTGGTGTGGACGCTGCGCGAAGACGACTGGCGGAATCGAGCGCGCGATCCTCGTGTGTCAGCCCACGACAGGAGGCAACGGATCCCGAAAGCAGTCGAGGCAGCGAAGAGCTTGTTGAGCCGAAGCGAGTTGCCTGAGACCGTCGAACCCTATCCGTTGTTCCTGTTTGACCGTCGCCGGCGAGAATAAGCAGGGAGACTTCCGATACCCCGTCAGCGAATCCGCGGACGATTTTGGAAGAACGGTGACCGATCAGGTCCTCAGTGAAGCAATTCTCCGATGAGCTGTGCGCGCGGCTCCGACCACACCTTCTAATCGCGAATCGCAGCATCGGCCAGCCGTTTCCTGAACGGACCAGGAAAGAAAATACATCTGCTTCTTTCCAGCGGCTCGTAGGTCCTTCATGGAGCCGCCGCGGATGGGGCCGAACGTTCGTGCCGAGGATCTATCGATCGACGAGCGCCAGGAGGTCGGCGCAATTCCTGCGCCCGACAATCCGGGCCTGCGATGCCGGTCTGTAGGCGTGGCCCAGCTTCAGATCGGGATGGCGGGCGAGCAGCGCCTGCACGGCCTCGCGGTGGCAGCCGCCGCCCGATGCAAGTTGCAGCATGGTGACAGCGAACACCACCGGCGGCGCGTCAGTTTCGTCTGTCGACTGGCCCCGGATGGCGGCGGTGAGCACCACGGCGCCGTCGTGGCCATCGGCGCGTGGATTGGCACCATGGGCAAGAAGCAGCGAGACGAAGGCAGGATCGCCGTTCGTTACAGCCATCAGCAGCGGCAGCCCGCCATGTGGGTGTTCGGGCTCGGCTTCGCGCGGAATCAGAACGCTGGGGAAGTTTGGATCTGCGCCGCGGTCGAGCAGCAACCGTGCCGCGTCGGCGTGATGCGTATGAATCGCGTGCATCAAGGCAGTCCATCGGGTCGAGCGCGCATCGCGCCGGTTCGGATCGGCCCCGGCGGCGAGCAGTACCGCCATCGGGTCGACGGCGTTCGCGCGCGCGGCATCGATAAGCGGTGTCGTGCCGCCGGGTCCGTACTGATCGACCGATTCCCCGCCCGCCAGTAGCCGGCGGACTTCATCGGGAAGATTGGCGGCCGCCGCCGCACCAAGCCGGGACGGAGTCGCGCCAAGACAGCCCGGCACCCAGACAGCGGTGAATAGAAGTGCCATGAATCGCATCGTTCACTTTCTATCACAAAGCCAATGGCATGCTTTACCAAATAAAGTAACTCGGCTGTCTGATGGGCTGAATGGCAACTCCCCGCGGCCGGTAGACATCGACCGGCACGCCGCCAATAACCTTCGCTACATCCACGCGATTTCTACTAGACATGTGACTATATGGTCACATATCATGACGGTCGTGGATGCGGTCTTCAAGGCGCTCGCCGACCCCACGCGACGCCGGCTGCTGGACATGCTGTTTCGGCGGGATGGGCAGACGCTCGGCCAGCTGGAGCGCCGTCTCGCCATGACTCGCTTCGGCGTCATGAAGCACCTCCGCGTGCTCGAGGACGCCCGCGTGGTCGTCACCAAGCGCCGCGGTCGGGAAAAGCTCCACTACCTGAACGCCGTGCCCATCCGCCAGATCCACGACCGGTGGATCGATAAGTACGCCGCGCCTATGGCGGCGATGCTCACTCGGCTCAAGAAGGACATCGAGGAGGAGACGATGGAGAAGGTCTACGAGATCTACATCAAGACAACGCCGGAGCGCCTCTGGCAGGCGATCACCGATCCGGAGCTGCGGTCGAAGTACTCCTTCGGCGTCGGCCTCCATTCGGACTGGACGCCGGGCTCCCGTTATCACGCGCGCGCCACCGACATGACCACCTCGCCGGGCGTCGAGATCGCCGAGGGCGAGAATGTCGAAGTGGACCCACCTCGCCGTCTCGTGCAGACGATCCGTGCGCTCTGGAGCGACGACGTGAAGGCCGAAGGGCATTCGCGCATCACGTGGGAGATCGAGCCGGTCGGCGACTCGTGCCGCCTGACCGTGACGCATGACCAGCTGCGTGCCGGCGCGAACGCGGAGCTCTATGGTGGCTGGCCGATGATCCTGTCGGGACTCAAGACCTTGCTCGAAACGGGCGAGACCCTCACCACTCCCGGCTCGCTCCGCTACGTCAAGTCACCAGCGACGATCTGACCATGGCGCCGCCCCAATCCCGTCAGCTTAGCGCGTTCATGCACGTCAGCCTTGACGGCTACTTCTGCGATCCGCGCGGGGACATGAGCTTTGCACACAAGCCGCCGGACGACGCCGAATGGCAGGAGTTCGTCGCAGAAAACGCCGCAGGCAGTGGCGTCCTGGTGTTCGGTCGCACGACGTACGACATGATGACCGCTTGGTGGCCTACGCTGGCAGCCGCGAAAGAGATGCCGGAGGTGGCGGCTCAGATGAATGCGGTGTCAAAGATTGTGTTTTCGCGGACGTTGACATCCGCTGACTGGAACAACACGACACTGATCAAGAACGATCTCGTTGGAACGATCAGCCGGATGAAAGCGGAGCCCGGCCCCGATATGGCCATCCTCGGGAGCGGCAGCGTTGTGACGCAGCTTGCGGCCCCCGGGCTAATCGACACGATTCAGATAGTCGTCAATCCCGTTGCACTTGGCGCCGGCAAGTCCTTCCTCGCCGGGCTTCGACAGCCACTGAACCTCACATTCACGCGCGCGCGGACGTTCGGGAACGGCTCAGTCGTGCTCTCGTACGCGCCGGAAAGGTGAAAGCTCATGGACCTCGGACCTAGGTTCGCCAAGCGCGTGTTTCTTCTCGCTGGCATATACGGGATCGTCGTGCTGCTGCCGCAGTACTTTGTCGAGTTGGGCCTTCCGGCACTGATTGCGCAGCCGGAACACTTCTACGGATTCATCGGCGTTGCACTCTCGTGGCAGTTCGTGTTCCTGCTGATTGCGCGCGACGTTCAGCGCTATCGGCCGTTGATGCTCATGGGTGTGCTGGAAAAGCTCTCGTTCAGTTTGGCAGTGGTGATCCTGTACGCGGCTGATCGGGTTTCGGCGGGCGTCTTGGGCGCTGGCGCCATAGACTTGGCGCTTGGCGGGCTTTTCGTGCTTGCCTTCGTCCGCTCACGTGACAGCGCGCCAGTCGCGTCGTTCATCAAAGCGTATTAGGCGATGTTCGTCCATCTGCGTCCGCGGTGAGCTCGTCGGAGACCTTCACGACGACTCGCGGTCTATGCGGATTCTCCATTCCCGTTCGACGACGCACGAGTTGGTGATTTCGTCGAGGGCGTCGAGCGCCTTGGCGCTTCGCCACGACGACGCAGCGGTACATGCACCTCAGTCCCGCCGCGCTCGACAATGCGATTCGACTGCTCGAGTCCCCTGGAATGCCCCTCTGTTTTGGAGACATCATGTTGGAGACGGCCGCCGTAGTCACCTGAATGTTTCAGCGACATTTGCCGCTCTTGCAGGATCCGAACGATTCGCAGCAGCCTCCTGTTCCGCTTGAGCAGTAAACACTACGCGACAAGGGAGGACTGATCGGCTCGCAGATTTCATCGGGCATCTCTCTTATCGGCCCGAGCGGTCCCCCGTCGGTTGGAAAACGTGGGAGTTCGCATACCCGACGATCGCGAGCCTCGTCGCCATTCCGGTTCCGGCGAAACGTACGCGATGCCACATCTGTGCCGGCGCGTAGGCAATGTCGCCCTGGTCGGCCACGAAGATCGGCACCGATCCAATCTTGAATTCCATCTGGCCTTCCAGAACAAACCAGAACTCTGGGCCTGTGATGTGAAAATGGCCCAGGTCATCCTCTCTCGCTGGTGGCTGCGTTCTTGGATCGCCCCTGATGATGTTCGCGATGCCCACGTTGACGTAACCGCCCTCATGCGAGTCGCCGATAAACTGATTTTGATTTTTCTTGGGCTTCGGATGTCCGGCGATGGTCTGGTTGTAATCGATGAACGGGACGTTCGCCTCATCGTACGTCCCTTTCGCGCTCGCAACGCTTGCTCTCTCGAACTTTACGCCGGGAATGGGCACCGGCGTCTCGTCGATGGGATACATCGTGTGCGAATTGGCCATCGTCACCTCGAACCGCAGCGACGATCTGTCGCCCACGGTTTCCATGCTGTAGATGAGACGTTTCGGCACTTGGACCAGGAATCCCTTGGACGCGATAAAAGGCTCCTGACCTTCGATCGTGAAACGGATTTGCCCGTCTTGCACGATCCAAAAGGCGCGGTTGTCCTGATGAAACCGTCTCGGGGTCTTCTCGCCAGGTGCCATGGAGATGTAGGCGCCGTGGAAAAGACTGTCGCTGACGATGGTTTCCGTCCACGTCCGTTCACCCTTGTGTTTGGCGAGCAGAGCGGCGATTTTCGTGAGCGGCTTGTTTGGAGGGATGAACGGGTTCGCTTTTGTCGGAAGCGGCGCCCACACCTCGATCTGGCGGCCGCCGCCTTCGCCCCCGCGCTGCTGGGCATGGACTTCTGACTGCTCCACAGCAGGCCGCATCAGGAATAGTCCGACACCCAGGATCACGAACGCACATCGTTGACTCAATCGCATCTGTAACTCCCGTGTCGCTCTTGGCGATGTGTTTGCGGCCATACCTCGTCTTCTGCGCAACGGGCGGGATGCGATCTACTGGCCCTTGCTCGGTGCCGCACTCGACGCTGGTGGCGTTGACGTCGCCCTTGATGAGAACGTCGTCTTAAACGGGTATCCCGGCGGCCCGTTCACATAGAACGCACCGAACGACGTGATCTTGTCCATGTCTGGATAGAGCACGCTAATCGCGGGCGCCCTGAGACTTCCACGCGGCGCAAACCAGACGGCGCCGTCCCTGGTGACCTGGATCTTCGGTGTGTCAGCTGAGAACTGCGGCTTCGGATAAAAGGTGAACGTCTGATCCTTGGTGTTGAACTTGCCGATCATCGCGCTTCGATCGACTGTCGGCGAGTCGGGGAACCAGATGTTCCCGTCGAGGTCCGGGCACACGTCGTACGGGTTCGCCGCCTGCCCGGGAATCGTGTACTCGGTGATCTTCCCGGTGGTCGTGTTCATCTTCGCCAACTTGCCGGGGCGGCTCGTGCCGGCAGCCCAGATCCCCCACCAGAGGTTGCCCTCGTAGTCGAAGTTCAGGCGCCGCGTCTGATTGGGGTACGTGAGGGGCTGGTATTCGATCCAGTTGTTCTGACGAGTATCGAACTTCAGGATCTTCCCGCCGCCCCAATCCGCAATCCAGATGTTGTCGTTCTTGTCCGGCACGACACCGTACGGAATGGCGTTGGTGCTGGGCATCGGAAAGACGGTGAGTTTCTTCGTGGCTGGCTCGAACTTGGTGATCGCGCCGCCGAAGATCCATCCGATGTAGAGATTGAACCTGGAGTCCATGGCAAACGACTGCATCCACTTGATGTCATTCCTGATCACATTGGTGGGATCACCTTCGAGTACGACATCCCATTTCTCGGTCTTCGGGTTGAACCCATTGATGTAGCTGATACCGCCGCCTTCAGTGTGCTCTGGCAGCCAGACCATTCCGTCGACCGGATTGATGAGGATCTCGTGGATGTCGTTCTTGGGATGTGGCGTGAGCCACTCGTTCATCTCACCGGTGCGGGGATTGAGCCTGACCAGCCGCCGTGGAGCGCCTCGGTCGGCGCCGTACACGTTGCCTTCGGCATCGAACCGCACATCCTGAATGACCCGCCGGCCGCGGAATCCGAGGGCGTCGGCATACTCAGGAGAATGGATGCCCTGGCCGGGAGCGTCCGCGGCGATGTAGTACTCCATGTACATCGCTTTGCCGAGCTTGGCCTCGTCGAGCGGCGTCTCTTTTACCGTGCGAACGTTGCGGGGTTTTGCGCCAGGGCCAAAATTCTTGACCAGGTAGGCTAGCAGCTCTTCACGATCCTTCAACGACCAGTTCCTCGCCCACTGCGACCGGTAGCCGAGCAGGCCGTCAGCGTACGACTGGGCGGCACGATTGTGAAGTTCCTTGCCGGTCATCCTGTCGATCCTCGAGTTCCACACTTCCGCACGCGCGGGCTGCGACGACAGGAAGTTCTCGCCATGGCAGATCATGCACGTGCTCTCCGCGATCTCGCGTCCGCGTCCAGGCGGGTACACGTTGTCGTAGGAGTCGAGCGTCACGAGCACGCGGTTCGACGCGGTGCCCTCGAGATTCTGGGCGACGTCGGTTTCAGATTCGGTGTTTATTGGGATGTCGGTGAGCGAGAACCTGAGACTGGGCGCATCGCCGGCCTTGATGGCCAGCCGCTGAATGTCGGACTTCAAGCCTCTCGCGGTCACACTGACTTCGTAGTTCCCCGGGAATAGCCCGAGAGCGCGGAACTGGCCCGCGTTCGTGTAGACCATGTACAGAATCCGTTTGTCGGTATTCCGGATGTACACCTGGGCGGCCTTGAAGGGCCTTCCCGCTGTGACGGAACCGGTCATGGTCGCCATTCCGGTCAAGCCGGTGGCTCGTGCAGGGCGCTGCGCTACCGACGTCCTCTGCGGCGCGGCGATGCCGCTGACCTGAAAGACCAAACCATCTGCCAAGAGGCTGCCGGCCAATGCGAATGCCACTGTCCAGGTGCCCCGGCTCGTCGCGCACGTCTGCCCCTCGTTCGTCTTTCCAGCGCTCATCGTGCTTCTCCTTCACCTTCCCGGATTGACTGGCGGTCCAACGCTTGGAATCAACAGCCGCTCGATGACGATGGGACGGAGCGGCTGCTTTTTCGGACCCTTGCCGCCTCGCGGCACCGAATGGCAGACTCCGTGCACACAGCGCCCTTTCCCACACGGCGCTGATTATCGCTCCCGCGACGGACGGGCAACCGCTTTTCTTCGTCTGGGAGGCTGTGCCTGCGGAAGGACGCGAGATCAACCACATGCTGCAATCGGAAATCCGCGAGTGCTCAAAACGACCACCTCAATCGCCGCCGTAAGAGAGAAGCCGCAGCTCGTCCAGCATCGGGATGAGCGTGGGCGCAATTGGCTGCATGTCTGCTGTGCGACATCGCTCGACGGCCGCGATCCCAAGTCGAGCATTCGCACGGCTGACGTGCTGCTGGCGCACGGGATCGATTTGCGGGATCACGCATTCACGGAAGGACGTTGGCGCGCCACGCCCGTGTGGTACTGCGTGGCCTTTGGGCGGAATCTCAACTTGGCCGAGCATCTCATGAAGCTTGGCGCGAGCTCGCAGTATGCGCTCTACGCGGCGGCCTACAACGCGACACCGCTGCCATCCGCTTGCTCGTGCGCTATGGCGCCGACATCGAGGAGCCGTCGGGCCCGGGCGAGACGCCATTTCTCGGGGCGATCGGCTGGAGTCACTTCGAAGCTGCAGCGGCGATGCTGGCGTGCGGCGCCAACGTCAACGCGCAG
>Ga0193696_1000322_pt1 | contig 17584 bp, 15 predicted proteins | sample L3m1metaG_FD_145074 | JGI IMG/M metagenome (GOLD analysis project Ga0193696, IMG submission 145074) | Soil microbial communities from a riparian zone of the East river system, Colorado, United States - L3m1 | ecosystem: Environmental > Terrestrial > Soil > Riparian zone | place: USA: East River... | reverse complement strand
CCACCCTGGATCTTCTTCGACCGCGCATTGTCGCCGTCGTGCTGGAAGACGCCGGCCCAGTAGTTCAACCCGCGCTTGAAAAACCGTCCGTGCACCATGGCGCCGATGTCGCGCGCCGGCGCCAGGTAGTTCGCGCCGAGCGAGCGGAAGATGAAGTCGTTGTGCGTCACGCCCGTCAGCTGGTCGAGCCCGAACGGCACCTTGAACTTCCCGATCTGAACCTGCGCGTTCTTCACGAACGTCAGGTTCACGTTCACGTCCTTCCACTGTGACGCCGGCGTGACGCCCGCCAGGACGTCCTTCTCGGTTAGCTCCTTTTCCGTGAGCTCCCGCTCGACTTCGTACTCGATCTTCTTGGACAGGTATCCGGAGATGCCGATGCGATTCCGGTGCAACTCCCACCCGGGCACGTCGACGGCGCCCTCGTACGTCGAATGCGCGTCCTCCTGAAACTTTGCCTGTCCGTCGAGGCGGAAGACCGATCCGTAGCGCACCGACGGGTGCTGCTTCCAGGAGAACCGCCACCCGCCGCCGCTGTCGACAGGTTCGACCACGTTGGGATCGATCGGCGCGTCGGGATCGATCAGCTCGTCGGGCGCGGGGACGTTCGACTTCGGCTTTTTCTGCTTCTTCGGCTTCGCCGGATCCTTGGGCTTGCTCTGGTCTTTCGGCTTCGCCTTCTTGCCCGGCTTGGTCGCCCCGGCCGTCGGCTGATCCTTCTGCACGTCCGCGGCCTGTCCCGGCGCGGCGATCGCGCACAGCGACGCCGTCAGCAGCAGGCGAATCAGCACGGAGCGGTTTCTCCCATCGCCGCCGCCGCGCGCGCGTCCGCGGCCGCGGCCGACAGCCCCCGAAAGAGTTCCGCCGCTTCAGCCACCGCCGATGGCTCGTCGACGACGATCGCGACCTCGCGGCGGAAGTCGAGGCTCAACGCCGCGAGGGCGAGGCTGCCGACGACGACCTTGGTGTCGTCGATGAGCATGATCTTGCCGTGAGATTTCAGATCGCCGAGACGCTTGGACGAAAACAGGTCGACCGTCAACCCGCGCGTCCGCTTGTCGTTGAGCATCGACACGAGATCGGGATCCGAGAGCTTGGCGTCGATAACACGGATGCTCGAGCGCGCGCTCTCGATCAGCTCGGTGAACTGGCGGCGCGACCGCTCAGGTCCGACGATGAGGCGCTCGCTGATGTTCGAGGGCAGCGGCAACCGGGAACAGTCCGCTTCCATCAGCCGCCGCAGACCGGAGACCACGGCGGGGTCGTAGGTCAGGACGAGCGCGTCGCACGTCTTGCGAAAACATTTCTTCGTGAAGTTGAGCGACGTCACGAGCGCCGGCCCTTCGTCGGCGACCAGGTACTTGGCGTGATACTTCACGACCGGATCGGTGTACGGCTTGACTGCGGCACCCGTCCGCTCGAGCGTGCTCCACAGCTTCGCGAGCTTTTTCTTGCCGCCCTTCGCGCGCGACGTGACGAGCGCTTCGACGGCCACGCCGCGACGCACGGCCGCCGCCAGCTCCGCGAACACCTGTTCGTCGGTGCATCGGAAGAGCGAGAGCGTGATGCGCTGCCGAGCTTGACGGATCACATCGAGCACGGCGTCGCGCCGCTGCTCGATGGACACGATGAGCCGATCGGCCGGTAAGGGATCCTGGATGGTCGACATGATCAGCAAATCACCGTCGGGGGCGTCTGCCCGAGATCGCGCGGACGCGCCCGACCATTCACGAACACGCGGGACACGGCGACCGTATCCCCTTTCGACACTGGACTATAAATGGGTCGGCTGGGTACTTTACACCAACGACGGCGGGGCGGGGCGAGAATCGCGAAGCGGGCCTTCGGGTGGGCGGTTGGACGATAATGCTGTGATCAGCCCATGAGTGTCCGCCGACGGGTTCGCTGTTTGTTCGCGTTGGCGGCGTTCGCCGCGGCGTGTGGCGGCAGCGGCTCCAAAGGCACTCCCGGCGGACCGACGATCGATCCACCGCCCATCATTCCCCAGACGGTCGTCATGATCGGGGCGGGCGACATCGGAGACTGTTCGACCCTGGCGGATGCCGGCATTCACGCGCGCGACACCGCGAGGATGATGGACACCACCAGCGCCGACGCGATTTTCACCGCCGGCGACAACGCCTACCCGCTCGGGTCCAGCGACGATTTCAAGTGCTACGAAAACGCCTGGGGCCGGTTCAAGTCAAAGACGTTTCCGGTGCCCGGCAACCACGAATACTACCAGCCGGGGGCCCTTCCCTACTTTCAGTACTTCGGCGCCCGCGCCGGCGAAGGCGGCTTTCGAACCGGCTACTACAGCTTCAACCTCGGAAACTGGCACATCGTCGCGTTGAACAGTCCTCTGCAGGCGAGCGGCGGCATCGACCAGATCATGTGGCTGAAGGACGATCTCCAGAGCAGCAACGCCAAATGCACGCTGGCGATCTGGCACTATCCGGTCTTCACGTCGGGGCCCAGTAACGGTTCCCCCGAGTCGCGGGTGATGCGCGAGGCCTGGCAGGTGCTCTTCGACGGCGGCGCCGACCTCATCGTGAACGGCCACGACCACCTCTACGAGCGATTCGCGCCGCAAAGCCCCGACGGACGACGCAACGACGCCACCGGCATCACGCAGATCACCGCCGGCACCGGCGGCGCGCCGCTCTACCAGTTCAGCGGCTCGGTCGCCAACAGCACCGCCAAGATGAGTGCGTACGGGCTCCTCAAGCTCACGCTCCAGGCGACGTCGTTCGACTCGGTGTTCCTGCCGGTCAGCGGCGCGTCCTTCGACCAGTACCACGGCACCTGCCACTGAGCAGAACCCGCATTACGCTATAATCCGTAGTCATTACGGTGTTTGACGTAACACAGAATCCGTTCGTCTACGGCGAGGTGGTGCCGCCCTCGGCGTTCGTCGACCGCGTCGCCGAGCTCGACCGGCTGGTGCGCGATCTCGCCGCCGGCCAGAAGGTGTTCCTGATCTCGCCCCGGCGCTACGGCAAGTCCTCGCTGGTCCGCCGCGCCCTCGCGGCGATGTCGCGGAAAGGCGCCCTCACGGTTGAGGTCACCGTGAGCAGCTTCAGCTCGTACGTGGCCTTCCTCGAGGGTTACGCGCGCGCGCTCGCGGCCGCCGAGACGAAATCGGACCGCGCGCGCAGCTGGCTCCGTGACGCCATCTCGTCCACGCGCATCGATCTCTCGGCCGACGCCCGGGTCGATCCGTCCGGACGCGGCGCCGCCTCGATGCGGGTCGCCTTTCCGAACGCGCGCACCGACCGCGACATCTCGCGCCTCGCCCAGGAAGTGTTCGCCCTGCCCGCCCAGCTCGCCGAGACCCGGCGCCGCAAGGTGGTGGTGGCGCTCGACGAATTTCAGGCGATCGGCGGCTTCAACGGCGGATCGGTCGAGCACGCGATGCGCGCCGCCGTGCAGCATCAGCGCGAGGTCGGCTATGTCTTTGCCGGTTCCGAGCCGACGCTGATGGAGCGGATGCTCACACCCAGACGTCCGTTCTACAAGGCCGGTCCGGTCATGCGCCTCGACAAGATACCCGCCGACGAATTCGCCGCGTTCATCGACGCCCGCTTCGCCGCGTCAGGCATGCGTCCCGAGCCGGGGTTGGGCATGGCGATCGTCGATCTCGCCGGCAATCTGCCCTACGACGTGCAGCGTCTCGCGCACGAAACGTGGGACGAAGTCCGCGGCAGCGCCCGCCGGCGCGTCACGCTCGACGATCTGCATCAGGCGCTGAAGCGGCTGCTGACGGAGCATCAGATGCTGTTCGAAGCCGTGTGGCAGCGTCTCACGCTGGCGCAGCGCGGAGCACTCCGTGCGGTCGTGCTCCAGGACGGCCGCGAACTGCTCTCGGCCGACGTCCGTACGCGCCACCGGCTTGGGGGACCTTCCACGGTCCAGGCCGCGCTCGGAGCGCTGATGCGCGACGATGTCGTGACGCGTGAAGGGGATCGCTACGTTGTCGTCGATTCGCTTCTTCGCGAGTGGGTCGCGCGGCAGACATTCTGAGACATGTGTGCGCCAGCTCGGCGTTTGTGAGGAACGGCGCTTGCACCGTTCCGGCCGATGTTGCGTCCGCGGTCCACACTCATCGGTTCCTTGACGATCGGCATCGCGCTCGGCGCGGTGTCCGCGGTCGCGCAAACCAACAACACATTCGCAATCGGCGGCGACTTCAAGATCCAGGCGACCGATCGCGCCTCGAAAGATGATTACGCCCACGGCAAACTCGGACCCGAACTGTTGTGGCGCTTCGGACACGGGCGTGAAGGTTGGGGGTTTCACTGGGGCTTGAACTGGTACGCGGTCGACATCGACCGGCCGATTGGCGGTCTGGTGACCGAGCTGGGTGAACTGAAGGTGCGGCCGATCATGGCCGGCTATGGGTACTCGTACAGGATGAACCGCCGGCTCATCATCACCGGCGATGTCCTGGGCGGGTACGCGTTCGGATCGATTGGGTTGGTACCCAGCGCGGTTGACGCATATGAGCGCCGCCTCGGCGCGCAATCTGTTACAGCACGGGCGTCCAACACGTTCGTGCTCAAGCCCGAGCTTGACGTCTGGTACGACCTGAACAAGGATTTCGGCCTCAATGTGAACGCCGGCTACATGATCGCCCGGCCTGACGTCATCGTGGACACCACGACAGGTCAGGACAAGCGGACGGCCCGCGCTGATCAATTCATCCTCAAGGTCGGCATCGTCTATTCCATCTTCTAACTAGCGGCTAGGAATATTCCCGGCGATCATTGGGTTGGATCCGACAGATGAGGGTCGTCATCGCCGGCGGCACCGGCTTCCTCGGCCGCGCCCTTTCGCAGTCGCTTGCGGCGGACGGTCACGAGGTCTCGCTGCTGACGCGTGGTGCCGGCGATCGAACGTTCAAGACCGTGCCGTGGACGCCGAACGGCGACAGTGGACCGTGGGCGTCAGTGATTGATGGCGCGGACGCGGTCGTGAACCTCGCCGGCGAATCGATTGCGGCGAAGCGATGGACTGCCGCGCAGAAACAGCGGATTCGCGATTCGCGCGTACAGGCGACGCGCAGCCTCGCGGCGGCGATTCAGGGCTGCCCCAATCCGCCGTCTGTGTTCGTCAGCGGATCGGCGGTCGGGTATTACGGTCCGCTCGCCGATGACGTGGCCACGGAAGACACGCCTCCCGGATCAGATTTTCTCGCGCGCGTGTGCGTCACATGGGAGGACGAGGCGCGCCGCGCCGCCACACCGCGGACGCGCGTCACCTGCATCAGGACCGGCCTCGTGCTCGCGAGAGACGGCGGCGCGCTGCCGCCGATGCTGCCGCCATTCAGGTTCGGCGCCGGAGGTCCGGTCGGATCCGGCCGTCAGTACTGGCCGTGGATCCATCGGCAGGACTGGGTCGATCTCGTGCGCTGGGCGATGCGGACGCCAGATTCAGGCGCGGCGATCAACGTCACGGCGCCCAACCCGGTGACGAACGCCGAGTTCGCGCGCGCGCTCGGACGCGCCATGCACCGCCCCGCATTCCTGCCGGCGCCGGCGTTCGCGCTGCGGCTGCTGCTGGGCGAGATGGCCGACGCGCTCGTGCTCTCGGGGCAACGCGCTGTGCCGAGGCGCGCAGAACGCGGCGGTTTCACCTTCACCTACCGGACCCTCGACGACGCGCTGCAGGCGATCTTCTAGGGTTCTATGGTTCTAGGGTTCTAACGTTCTAAAATTCTGAGTTTCTAGAGTTCTCAGAGTTCTCATGTTCGGGGCCGTGAACCTGAGAACCTTAGAACTTTAGAACCTTAGAACCTTAGTTCGCGAGACCGACCAGATACTTGTCGCCGGTCGGCGCGGGAACACCCGCTTCGGGCTCGAGGGTGACGGCCATCGCGACCGGCCTTGGAAGATCCTGCGGGGTGTCGATCATTTCCGTCGCGCGCCCGCTGGCGTCGAGTTTCAACATGCCGGCGCTGATCGGCGCCGGCTGCGCCGTCAACACCCACAGCTGATAGGCGCGTCCGGGCGGCGGTGCCGGCAGATTCGAGGCAGTGAAGACGAGGCCACGCGAGCGGCTCCAGAACGCGCGCGCCGACGCCTGCGGCGCGGCAGGCTGGCCGGCGAGATCGATGCGCGCCAGGTCGGGCGCCGCCAGGACGAGCACCGTGCGCTGACTCTCGAGCGCCGAACGCCGCGCATCGGCCACCAGCCGCTCGTTCGTCTCGGCGCGAAGCACCGTGTCGCGCAGCCGAGCCTCCAGCGTCGTGATGCGGCCGCGAAGCTGCGCGGCGTAACCACCGAGTGCGACGGCCAACACCATCGACGCCGCCAGAGCATACGGGCCGACGCCGGACATCGCGCCCGATGTCCCCGCGCGTTCGCCCGTCCGCTGGCTGGAAGCCGCTGGGGCGACAGCGAGCGGCGCGGCGGCGCGCGACCCAGTGCGGATCGCGCTCAGCAGCCGATCCCGAACAGCCGGCGAAGGAACAGCCGCCGGATTCGTCATCCCCAGATCGCCGACCACGGGCGCGAACGAACGGACCTCGGCCGCACACAGGGCGCAATTCGCCAGGTGGGCCTCGAAATCAGCCCGTTCGGCTGGCGTCAGCGCGCCCAACGCGTAGGCGGCGGCCTGATCGGCGTACTCGTGGTGTACTTCCACACTTATTCCTACGGCGCCCGGACTTGAAAGGATGGTTCACCTTCGCCGCGGGGCGGCTACCGCGAGACAGGTTAGCCCAGCATGCTCGGCGGAAGATGTTCCTCCGGCGGGACGACGAGAATCACCTGACAGCCCTCTTCTGTCCAGAGCTCGCCGTGATCCGTATCGGCATCGGCATGCACGAAATCGCCGGGCCCGAGGCGCCGTCCGCACGTGAACAGGCTGCCGGACACGACATAGCATTCCTCGGCGCCGCCATGGTGGTGGCTCGGAAAGCGCGTGCCAGGCTCAACGTCGAGCAGCAGGGTGGCGTAGCCGCGCTGCTTGTTCAGCGCGAGCACTTTCATCTTGATGCCGGGCACAGGGTGGGACATCCAGACATCGTCCGCGCGCCAGGAGAAAGAGAATCCGGCAGGTTCGGCCGCCTCGCGCACCCGTGCCATCAGCCGCTGCTTGACGTCAGGCGACACCGGTCCGCTCGCAGCGGCGGCCGATTCAGCCAGTGCCAGCTGCAGCAGTTCGTCAAATTCGACGCCGTCCGCGGTTTCCACGTTGTCCTTCATTGCCCGATGTACACCTGGGAAAGCCGTTCGCGCAGCGCGATCATGCCGGTGCGAATCCGCGTCTTCACGGTACCGAGCGGCAGGTTGAAGCGCTCCGCCAGCTCGGATTGCGTGAGACCGAGAAAGTACGCCTGCTCGATCAGCAGCCGCTGATCGGCCGGTAACGATTGCAGCGCGCACGCGACGGCGCGCTGCTGTTCACTGAGCGCGGCGCTTGCCTCCGGGCTTGCCGCCGCTTCCGGCAGCGGCGCCGACTCCGCGGCGCGCACGCGCACGCTGTTGGCGCGCAGCCGGTCGATGCCGCGATTTCTTGCGATGCGTACGAGCCAGGCGGCCGGCGATCCGAGGGCCACGTTGTACGTCTCGGCGCGCGTCCACACGAGCACGAAGACTTCCTGCAGGACCTCTTCAGCCTCGCTGCGATCGCGCAGGATTCGCAGGATCAGCCCGAACAGCAGCCGGTGATGCCGGTCGTAGAGCTCGGCAACCGCCTGCTCGTCGCGTGCGACGATTCGGTCCAGGAGCGCGATATCCGTGCGGGTATCGTCGGGGTTCTGCACGTCAGTACGCAACCAGCCTTCGAAGCGCTTCGACTATTTTATCCGTATTCGGCAGGTTCGACGCCTCGAGCACGTGCGAAAACGGCGCGTGGGTGTCGGGATAGGTCACGCGCAGCACCGGCGCGTCCAGGTGGTCGAACCGTTCCTCCACGATCATCGCCGACAACTCCGCGCCGAGGCCGAGCGTCTTGACGTCTTCGTGGACGACCAGCACCCGGCTCGTCTTCTCGATCGATGTGAAAATCGCGGCCTTGTCCAACGGCATCAACGAACGGAGGTCGATCACTTCGACTTCGACGCCTTCCTTCGCCATGCGGTCGGCGGCCTCGAGCGAGGGCAAAACCATCGCCCCGTAGGTGAGCAGTGTGGCGTCGTCGCCTTCGCGCCGCGTCGCCGCGACGCCAATCGGAACGATCTCGTCGCCTTCGGGGACAGGACCCTTCGCACGCCGGTAGAGAAACTTGTGCTCGAAGTAAATCACCGGGTTGTCGTCGCGAATCGCCGCCTTCAGCAATCCCTTGGCGTCGTATGCCGTCGACGGCGCGACGACCTTGAGGCCCGGCCGGTGCACGAACCACGCCTCGGGATTCTGGGAGTGATAAAGACCGCCGCTCACGCCGCCGCCGCTCGGCGCACGCACGACGATCGGCACCGACGCGCGGCCGCCGTACCGATACCGCAGCGTCGCCGCCTGGTTCACGATCTGATCGAATCCGCACGAAATGAAGTCGGCAAACTGCATCTCGGCGACCGGCCGGTAGCCACGGAGCGCCGCGCCGATGCTGATGCCGATGATCGCCGACTCGGAAATCGGCGTGTCGACGACGCGCAGCTCGCCGAACTCGTCGTACAGTCCCTGGGTCGCGCCAAAGGCGCCGCCATAGGGGCCGACATCCTCGCCGAGCACAAAGACCTTCGGGTCGCGGCGCATTTCTTCGGCAAGCGCTTCGCGGATGGCGTCGAGGTAGGTGAGTTCTTTGGTCATAGCGAGCCACGAAAACGCGAAAACACGAAACCAAATATCTTTGGACGAGATAAAGCTATTTCGCGCTTTCGTGCTTTCGTGGCTGATTGCTTACGCATATAAGTCGGTTACAGCGTCTTCCGGTTTCGGGTCCGGCGAATTCATCGCGAACTCGAGCGCCTCGTCGATGGTCGCCGCGACCTTCGCCTCGATGTCCTGCTGTTTTTGATCGTCGAGCACGTGGCGCGCGCGCAGGTAGGTCGTGAACGTCGGAATCGGATCGCGGCTTTTCCACATCGCCAGCTCTTCGTCCGTCCGATAGAACGCCTTGTCGTGCTCGGAGTGGCCGTGCCAGCGGTAGGTCTTGCACTCAATGAGCGTCGGGCCGTCGCCGGCACGCGCCCGCGTCAGGGCGCCTTGTGTGGCCTGATACACCGCGAGCACGTCGTTGCCGTTGATGGCGACGCCGTCGAACCCGTAGCCCTCCGCCCTGATCGCCACGTCGTCGATCGCCATGCTCTTCTCGACCGGCACCGAATACGCGTACTGGTTGTTCTCGCAGATGAAGATGACCGGCAGCTGCTGGACGCCGGCGAAGTTCAACGCTTCGTGGAAGTCGCCGACGTTGCTCGCGCCCTCGCCGAAATAGGCGATGACGACGTTGTCGGTCTTCTCCATCTTGAAGGTATAGCCGAGGCCGGCGGCGACCGGCAGGTTCGCCCCGAGCATGCTGGTGTTGCCGAAGATCCCGAGCTCGTTCACGCCGCTGTGGAGCGCCGAGTCGCGCCCTTTCGACAGGCCGGTGTCCTTCGCGAACATCTGCGCCATCATCACCTTCGCCTCGACGCCTTTCATGAGGAACGCGCCGAGGTCGCGGTGCAGCGGGCAGATGAAGTCCTCTTTCCGCAGGCCATAGCAGGTGCCGACGATGATCGCTTCCTGGCCGATGCCGGTGTAGACGCCGCTGCGGACTTTTCCCTGCTTGACGAGAATGCTGAGGCGTTCGTCGAACGCGCGGATCAGTTTCAACCAGTAGAACATCTCGAGCAGCTGCTCGGGCGACAGCTTGAATTTCGTGCGCTTGATGGGCGGCATTCAGGATCGTTAGCTTATGACAAGGACACAGAGGTAGACAAAGGGCACAAAGGCCGCACCTGCCTCTGTGTCCTTTGTTCCCCTTTGTGTCCTTGTGGGAGGGCGAGCACTAGATGAACGCGAGCCCGCTCTTTTTGAAGTTGGCGCCCAGCAACTTGACCGAGTCGTTGCCGAGCCAGCCGTCGATGACCTGCGCGTAGACCGAGCGGAAATCGGTTTCGAATTTCACGTCGGCGGCGTTGTTCTCGAGCGTCGGGTTGCTCGGGTCGGTGCTGAGGCTGGGTGCCGTGCCGTAGATACCGCCGTTCACTTTCCCGCCCATCACGAGCATCGCGGACGCCGAACCGTGATCGGTCCCCTGGCTGCCGTTCTCGGTAATGCGCCGGCCGAACTCCGAGAAGCTGACGACCAGCGTGTCGTCGAGCAGCCCCTGGTTCTTGAGGTCGTTGTAGAACGCCAGCATCGCGTCGTTGAGTGTCCCCATCAGGTTGTAGTACGCGCCGTTGGTCGCGTTGACGTTCTGGGCCGAGTGCGTATCGAAGCCGCCGGTGGTCACGTAAAACACTCGCGTGCCGATCCCTTTGTTCATCGCGCCCGCGACTGCGCGCAGCGCCTGCCCGAGTCCGCTCGTCGGGTAGGTGAGCGTCGGCGCGTAGGCCGCGACGGTCGCGACGCGGTCGAGCGTGCCCAGCGCAGCTTGCGCGCTGCCGTACACGAACGCGAGCTCCGGCCGGTCGACCGGCAGGTGCGACGCGATCTTGAGCGCCGTGCTGCGCTCGGCCGCCGCTTCGGCGCCGCTGTTCGGGCTCGAAAACGAATAGCCGGCCGGATTCGAGATCGCCGGCACCGGCGTATGCGAGGCTTGCAGGACGTGCGGCAGACTGCCGGTCGTGTTCCAGCCGACGAGCGGATCAACGGGCGACGGCATGGAATCGAGATAACGGCCAACCCAGCCGAGTCCGGATGAGTTGACGGGATCGGCGGTCGACCAGATGTCCACGCCCTGGAAGTGCGAGCGGCTCTGATTCGGATACCCCGTGCGCTGCACGAACGCCAGCCGTCCCTGATCGAAAATCTGTTTGAGCCCGGTGAGCCGCGGATGGAGGCCCAGCGCCACATTCGAGGAATCGGTGCCGATCTGAAGCACCTGGCCAGCGGGCACGGCAAGCGTCGGCCGTCGCGACGTGTAAGACGGATCGTTGTACGGCGGGAGCATGCTGAGCGAATCGTTGCCGCCGCCCAGATAGAGGATGACCAGGTTTCGCGTATGCGCGCCCTGCGCTCGCGCAAGGTCCGACAGGAACTCCGGCGCGGCGAACGTCACCGTGAACGCGGCCATGCCGCCCTTGACGAACTGGCGTCTGGTGACCTTCATACGAGCTGGTACTCCGGGGAGCCGACCATCAGGTGCACGAGTCCCGATGCTTTCGCTTGAAGCTGCGCGTCGCTGCCGGTCCACGCACCGTTGGCGTGCAGGTAGTTGTTGAGCTCGGTGGTGACGCTCGAGTCCTGCGGGGCGGTCACGATCTGATCGCCGAAGTAGGCGAGCATCGCCTCCGGCGTCTTGCCCGTGCCGGCGGTCTTCACAGCGTTCGCGAGATTGAACTTCTGGTTTCCGGCCAGCGACGACGCGAAGTTCATGCGCGCCAGCATGGCGCCGGTGGCGAACCAGGTCTGGCCCGCGTCCCACCCGGCCACGTCCGGCGGCTCGAAGAGAATCTGGCCCATGTTCGACAGCGGCGTGAGCGCGTCGTTGACCGAGTAGCCGGTCCAGCCCACGTCCTTCAAGGCGCGGACGACGTACTCGACGGGCCAGGAGTACCGGGCGAAATAGGCGCTCTGGTCCCAGAACTCGGGCGACAGCAGCACCTCGCGCATCACCTCGCGCATGTCGGAGCCGCTCTGCAGGTAGACGTTCGCGATGCGGTTGACGAACGTCACGTTGATCGCGCCGTACTCGCTGACGAAGAAGCGATACAGCTTCGCCGCCAGGTAGCGCGCCGTGTTCGGGTGCGCGGCGAGCCCGTTGATGAAGTCGATCCCGTCCTGCATCCCGCTGCCCGCCGCCCGCGCCGGAATGGTCTTGCCGCCGTCAGGATAGATGGCGAAGCTGAAGGTCTTCGCGTTCGTGTCGTGCTGGTTCGCGTTGTAGACGAACTCGTAGTGCTGCGTCGGCTCGCCGTTCACGCCGGGACGCGAGAGGTTCCAGCCGGTGAAGACGCGCGCCGCGGCGTAGACGTCGGCTTCGGTGTAGTTGCCAACGCCGACGCTGAACAGTTCCATGATCTCGCGGCCGAAGTTCTCCTGCGGCTGGGCCTTGAAGTTGGTCCGGCCGTCGAGCCACACGATCATCGCGGCGTCTTTGGCGACGGCCGTCAGGATGTCGCGGAAGTTGCCGAGCGCGTTCTCGCGGAGCATCTCGATCTGCCCGCGAACCTTCCCCGGGTCCTCGGAGCTCTTCGCCGCCATGTAGCGCGCGCCTTCGGCGGCGCCGAGCGCACCCGCGATCTTGTTGTAGCCGGTGGCGAAGTGGTTGTGCCAGAACAGCGTCATCTTCTCCTGAAGAGGACGGTTGGTGTGGACCATCCGGAACAGCCAGCGCTGTCGTGCGTGCGCGATGTTGGATTGCGGAGAAAAGACGCCGTTGACCGTGGTGCCGGCGTATCCCGGCTGGCCGATCAAACTGTCGACATCGTCGACGACGCTGTCGTAGTTGACGAGCAAGTCGATCGCCTGATTGATCGACATCTCGCGGAACGACGAGAGCTCGTCCGGCCGAGCACCGAACCCGGCTCGCCGCAACAGATGCTCGACCTGGCGATCCGCAGTTTTCGCCATGACCCGACAATCTCCCGCTCAGATACTAGTGACGGCGACTGCCCTCGACAACGGTTTTTTCCCGCAACAGTTCCCAGATGAGCCGGCCCACGAGCCACGGCATGCGCGCGAGAAAACGGCGCCGCATATCACGGTACGTCCGTCGTCCCATAGCAAAGTCGAGGATGAGCCGGGTACTCGCGGGTTCACGATTCGCGCCTGAGATAACCTGGGCAATTCTGCGGCGGTCCGCGAACAAGTAGCGCTGAATCCGCACGGAATCGCGCAACTCGGCGCCAATTTCGTAATCGCACGCGCGGCGATAGCGTCGGACCAGATTCTTGACGCCGAGTCCCGTCTCGAGGATCGCGCGCGCCGCGAGCTCGCCCGACACCATGCCGTAGTAGATCCCTTCGGCAGTGACGCCGTTCACGAATCCGCCGGCGTCGCCCGCGAGCAGCACGCGGCCGCGTCCGGTTTCGCGCAGAGGTCCCCCGACCGGAATCAGGAACGGGGTGAAGTTCTGCTTCACCGAATCGCCATCGACGACGCCGCGGTCGCGGAGCCGCGAGACGAAGCCCCGTTGCAACTCGTACGGCGCGGCGTCGACCGTTTGACGATAGTGCGACAACACGTAGCCGATGCCGATGTTGACGTGATCGCGTTTGGGGAAGATGTACGCGTAACCTTCCGGGGCCCGCTTCGCGGAAGTTGCAAGTTTCAAGTCGCAACTCTCACTGCTGTGAGACTGGAGACTTGAGACTTGCGACTTCCGCGCGTCATAGCCGTAGGCGACCCAGAGGGTCGACGGATCCACATCGCGGAGCGCGGCGCGCGGCGTTTCTTCCATCATGTCGATCGCGACAGACGAGGCGGGCCACCCTGGGTTCAGACCGAGACGGCGCGCGATGACGCTGTTCACGCCATCCGCCGCGACGACGACCGGTCCCTCGAAACGCCGGCCATCGCGGGCGACGAGCTCGACGCGCTCCGCGTCCTGGCGCGCCTGCACGACGTCGACGCCCGGCACGAGCGTCGCGCCGGCCTCGACGGCGAGCGAGACGAGCAGCGCGTCGTATTCGACGCGCCGGACCATCAGCGCCGCCGGACCGTCCGATTCGATGACCGTCGAATGACCATCGGGCCCTTCGAGGTGCAGACGGGCGACCGTGTGCGTTGTGATACGCCGCAACGCCGGCTGGAGGTACGGGAAGCGTGTCAGAACGCGCGTGCTGATCCCGCCGCCGCACGGCTTGTTCCTCGGAAAGCTCGATCGATCCAGCAGACAGACCGGCAAACCGGCGGCCGCAAGCGTTCTCGCCGCCGTGGCGCCGGCCGGACCGGCTCCGACAACCAGGATGGGGGTGGTGGTCACGACAGTGCCCGCAGAGTGTACAGAATTGTGCGCAAATGTCTCCGGCCGGGCGAGATACGCAAAATTTCCTTATAAATCAGGGTTTTTTGTAACTGACCCGGTTGCGTCGCCCGCCGGGCTGTGGGATAGTGAAGCCCGTTCCCCTTAAGTACTTCGTGTCATGAGCGTTATCTCATCGCCCCCGCGGACGCTGATGAGGGCCGGCTGCGTCGTGCTGTTCTGGCTGCTCTCGGTGTCGATCGCCCATGCGGCATCGACGCAGGGACACCGCGCGTCCGCGACGAAGTGCGATGAACACAGCGCCACGCTCAAGAAACTCATCCGGCACGCGAGATCGTTCGGCGGCCCGCTCGCCCGGCCGCCGCAGCGGACCCTGTTTGGTCTGTCAGACATCACGGCGCGTCTTCAGCGCGCCGCTCGCGCCAACACGGACGATGAACACGCGGCGATCCAGAACGACGCGCCAGCGGCCAACATCGATGCCGACGTCCGCGCGACGCCGACGCTGCAACCGCTCGGACTTCTCGTCGGCCCGCTCGACTGGCATCCGCGCACCCGCACATTCTCCCCGAAGTCACCTCGTGGTCCCCCGTTGACAGCCTGAGCTGCTGTTTTACGGTCGGGGTCGGACATATCGGATTGAGGTGACTGATGAAGGTCGTTCTCGCGGACCTGAAGTCGAATCGAGGGTTCGTCAGCAAGGACACGGTCGTCGGCGGATACGGATCGCGGCTCGATCCGTTTTCTCGCGTCACGGCCGTGATGGCATATCTCAAGCAGCAGTTCCACGACGTCCCCAGCGTCCACATGGCCTACATCGCGGCGATCCTCGCCCGCGCCGGCCACGACGTCAGTTGGACGCGTGGCGAAATGGTCGATGGCGATGTCGCACTCGTGCTGTCGTCGCTGGTCGATCACAAGAACGAGACCGCGTGGGCCGACGGGATGCGCGCCCGCGGCGTGAAGGTCGGGTTCATCGGCATCACGGCGTCGAAAATGCCCGAGCTGTTCGCCGATCACTGCGATTTCCTCCTGAACGGCGAGCCGGAAGAGGCGGTCATGCGGCTGGCCCAGGGCGAGTCGCTCAATGGGACGGTCCTCAGCGAGCAGATCAACGATCTCGATTCGCTGCCCTTTCCGCGGTGGGATTTGGTCACCGAGGATCGCCGCAAGCTCGGGGTCAAGTTGTTCACGCGTCCGGTTGGCGGCGGCTATCCTCTGCTCGCCAGCCGCGGCTGCCCTGAGTTCTGCACGTATTGCCCGCACCGGATCCTCGCGGGCTATCGCGCGCGTTCGATCGCGAACATCGCGGATGAGCTGGAGCGGCTGTGCGACCAGCATCCGCGGCCGCACGTCATCTTCCGCGATCCGCTGTTCAGCGAACAGCGGGAGCGGTGTCTCGAGCTGTGCGATCAGATCGCCGCGCGGGGCCTGACGCTGACGTTCGAAGCGGAAACGCGGCTCGACCGTCTCGACACCGATCTGCTGAATCGGTTGTACACCGCCGGCTTCCGCGCGATGAGCTTCGGCGTGGAGTCGCTCGACCCGGCGACGCTCAAGAAGTCCGGGCGCCGGCCGATTCCGCAGGCGCACCAGCGCCAGATCATGGAACACTGCCGCAAGCTGGGCATCGTCACGGCGGCGTTCTACGTGCTCGGATTCCTGCAGGACGACTGGAACTCGATCGCGGCCACCATCGACTACGCCACCGATCTCGGGTCGACGTTTGCGCAGTTCAAGATGCTGACGCCGTATCCGGGCACGCCGATGTTCAAACAGATTCAGCCGCTGCTCACGGAAACGGACTGGGAGAAGTTCGACGGGTACACGCCGACGTTCGCGCACCCGAACCTGACAGACCGCGAGTTGCGGTTCCTGCTCGGGGCGGCATACAAGCGCTTCTACATGCGGCCCTCGTACCTGGCGAATTTCCTGAAGATCAAGAACACGGCCGTCCGCGACTGGGTGAGCCGCATGGATCGGCGGGTGAACGACCGCCACACCCGCGAGGAGATCGCCGACTTCTCCCGGCCCGTTGCGTGCTGAGATAACCGAGAGGACGGAGAGAACGGATAAACCACAGAGCAAACGGAGTAACGGAGATTGAACGGAGCTGCATCAGCCGGTTCGACGGGTCGGCCTGCGAAGCAGGCCGCCGAGCACGAACGGAACGAATCGTGAAAACGAACACCACGCGATCCAGGGTGCTCGGTTTCACGATTCGATCCGTCCGTGCCGCGTCGCTTCGCGACGCCCGTCGAACCGTCTCGGGCAACTCCGTTTAATCTCTGTTGCTCTGTTCCTCCGTGTGATCCCGTTCGCTCGGTCTTCTCCGTTCCCGCGAGCTCCGTACCCTCCGTTCCCGTTCGCTCCGTCAGCTCTGTGACCCGTCCCCGTAGTAGGCTTTCCTGATGCGCTCTGCCATCTCGCGCTACGGTGCGCGAGTCCTCCCGGACACTGAACAGATTGCCGACGCCTGCAAGGCGCGCGGCGAATACATCCAGGGACCCCAGATCGCGGAATTCGAGCGCGCTTTCGAGCGCCGCGCCGGCGGCGGCACCGCGATCACCGCCGCGTACGGGCGCATCGCCTTCTACTACATGCTGAAGGCGCTCGACCTCCCACCTGGATCCGAGATCATTTTTCCGTCGCTGACCTTCTGGGTGGTCCCCGAGCTCGCCAAGGTCGCAGGTCTGACCGTTGTGTTCGCAGACGTCGACCCGAAGACCTTCAACCTCGACCCTGCGTCGGTCGAGCGGATGATCACCGACAAGACCCGTGCGATTGTGCCGACGCACTTGTATGGCCTCCCATGTGACATGGACCGGTTGCTCGAGATCGCGGCGCGGCACAACCTGGTGGTGCTCGAGGATTGCGCGCACGCACTGGGCGCGACCTACAAGGGCCGCCCGGTCGGTACGTTCGGCACCGGCGCGCTGTTCAGCTTTCAGACGCTGAAGCCGCTGAATTGTTACGGCGGCGGGCTCGCGCTCGTCCAGGATGCGCCGCTCGCCGCGAAAGTGCGCGCCATCGTCGACGCGCTGCCATGGCCCAGCGAAAAGCGCGTGCGCGACCGGCTGCTGATGGGCCGCCTCCAGCGCATCTTCATCAAGCCGTGGGTGTTCTCGATCTCGCTCTTTCCGGTACTGTGGGTGTCGGCGCTCATCGATGCGAACCCCGATGTGTTCCTGTGGGAAAAGATCCGGTCGCTGCACCCGCTCCCGGACCAGTACACGGAGCGCTTCCCCAACGTGCAGGCAGCATTCGGGCTGGCCGGACTCGCACGCCTGGACGGCTGGACCGCCCAGGCTCAGGCCAACGCGCGCTACATGAACGGTGTGCTCGGCAGTCTTCCGGGCATCCAGGTGCCAGACGCGCCGCCCGACCGCACGCACGTGTACTACCAGTACTGCGTCTACGGCCCCGAGGGCCCGAAGCGCGACGACCTCGTCGTGCGCTGCGTGCGGCGCGGCATCGACATTGAAACGCTGCACGTGGACGTGCCGCCCGACATGCCGCTCTTCGACGGCGCTCGCAGCGAGCGCCGTCGAAGAGCGGCATGTCG
>Ga0193696_1000321_pt1 | contig 17599 bp, 11 predicted proteins | sample L3m1metaG_FD_145074 | JGI IMG/M metagenome (GOLD analysis project Ga0193696, IMG submission 145074) | Soil microbial communities from a riparian zone of the East river system, Colorado, United States - L3m1 | ecosystem: Environmental > Terrestrial > Soil > Riparian zone | place: USA: East River... | reverse complement strand
AATCGCGCTGTCGCTCGCGCCGACCAGCAGCACGAGCGACAGCGCGATTTCGAGGACGACGAGCGTGCTGCGAAGGCGGCTCCGCGCCCCGCCAGCGCTGCCGCGGCCACCATCCTTCAGCGAATCCTGCAGATTCGTTTTCGCGGCCTGGAACGCCGGCGCCAGACCAAAGATGAGACCGGTCAACAAGGCGACAGCGCCGGTGTACACGATGACGCGCGGGTTCATGCTCCAGTCGATGTAGTACGGCGCCTGGTTGTTCGGCGGAATCGACGCGGTGAGCCATTGCAGTCCGACATAAGCGACCGCGACGCCGAGCGGGGCGGCGGCCACCGCGATCAGGACGCTCTCGGTGAGCAGCTGCCGGACGATGCGGCCGCGTCCGGCCCCGAGCGCGGAGCGAACCGCAATTTCGCGCTGACGAACCGTTGCGCGCGACAGCAGCAGGTTGGCGACATTGGCACACGCGATCAGCAGCACCAGGCTGACCGCGCCCATCATGGTGAAGACGACGAGCCTGATGCTGTCGGGCACCATGTCGTCGCGCAGCGAACGCGCGGTCGCCCCCCATCCCTGATCGTCGCGCTGCTCATTTGACAGCTGCGACGCGACCGCGGCGAGGTCGCGCCGCGCCTCCTCGAGCGAGACGCCCGGCGTCATCCGCGCCATCGCCTGGAGGTTCCGCGCCGTACGCGGGCTGTTGAACTCGATCGGCGCCTGCGCAATCCAGAGCTGGGCCTGTTCCGGAAACTGAAAGCGCGGGGGCATGACGCCGATGATGGTATGCGGCTGACCGTTGACGGTGACGGTGCGGCCGACGACCGAGGGATCGCCCGCGTAACGGCGCTGCCAGACACCGTGGCTGAGCAGCAGCACGCCCGCGGCGCCAGGCCGATCCTCTTCGGGACGAATCTGGCGGCCCAGAATCGGTTGCACTCCGATCATCGGAAACATGTTCCAGCTGATGGTGGAGCCGTTGAAACGTTCGGGCTCCTCGCTGTCCGACAGCGTGAGGCTCCGCCCGGTGACGGTGGCGATGTCGGCAAACGATCGCGTGCGCGCCTTCCAGTCCTGCACGTCGAGATACGACACGGCGCCGCGATCGATCCCGTTGACCGCATGCGTCGTGTGCAGCGAGAGCAGACGCTCGGGCTCGCGGAACGGCAACGGCCTGATCGCCACCGTGTCCACCACGCTGAAGATGGTGCTGTTCACCCCGATGCCGAGCGCCAGGCACACGATGGTGAGCGCGGCAAACCCGGGGTTCTTCACCAGTGTTCTTGCGGCGTAGCGCAGGTCCTGAAGGAGGGTGTCCATCTGGGACTTAGACGTCGGCGACCGGTGGAAGTTTCGATACAATCCGCCGAACGAGGAACGCAAGCTATGCGAAAGACGTTACTGACCGTCGCCGTTGCCGTGCTGGCCGCCAATGCTGGCGCACGGCCGCTCGCCGTCGAGGACTATTACCGGATCGTCGGCGTACAGGCGCCGGCGATGTCGCCCGATGGGCGGTGGGTCGCCTTCATCCGCAGCGCGATCGTCGAAGCCGAGAACCGGCGGCAGGGCGAGTTGTGGATCGTGCCCGCCGATGGCAGCGCCCCCGCCCGTCGCGTGTCGGATCCCGCGATGAACGCATCGGGGCCGCGGTGGAGCCCTGATGGCGCGCTGCTGGCGTTCTCGGGCCGCCGGCGGGGCGCTCCGGCCTCGGACGATGGCGGCGGCTCGATTTGGTTCCTACGCGCGGATCGGCTGGACGACGCGCCGATGCAGATTCGCGGCGTCGAAGGGACGCCGATCTTCAGTCCGGACAACAAGTGGATTGCGTTCACCAGGCGCATCGCGAAGCCGAAGGCGCCTCAGTACGCGAGCGACGCCGACCGACTGATCAACGAACGGTTCAAGGGCAAGTCGTACGAGTGGCTCAACTACCGCTTCGACCAGCGGGGGTATCTGCCGGACCCGCGCGATCCGGACGCGACGCCCCCGGAGGAGTTGTTCGTCGTCCCGCGCGCCGGTGGCGAGGCGAAGCAATTGACGCGGACGACGGTCAACGTGAGCGGCGTCGCGTGGCGGCCCGACAGCGGTGCCCTCGCCTTCGTCGCCAACGAGTTCCAGCGCGACGAGTACACCTATGCGCGCGCGGATCTCTGGACCGTGACGATGGACGGCGCGGTCAAGCGGCTGACCAACGACGGATACGACCACAACTCTCCGGCGTGGTCGCCGGACGGCAAGAGCCTCGTCGCGCGGCGCGAGCTGGGTCTGAGCGCGGTGATCGCGTCGAAACAGATGCACGGCGCGCCGACCGACGTCGCGTTGTTCGCGGCCGACGGTGGAGCGCCGAAGAATCTGACCGCGGACTGGGACCTGCTGCCGGGACCGCCAGCCTTCAGTCCGGACGGCCGATTCGTCTATTTCGCGGCGGGCATCGGCGGCAGCGATCACCTGTTCCGAGTCGCCGCCAATTCGCCGCGCGTCGAGCAGGTCACGACGGGCGAACGTCACCTCGCGAACTTCACACCGTCCGCCCGGTGGGACGCCATGGCGTATATCGCCGGGGACAGCGCACATCCCGAGGAGCTCTTCGTGTCCGGCATCGACGGCCGCGGCGAGAAGAAGCTGACCGCCTTCAACGACGCCTTCGTGAAGGACATCGACGCGATCGCGGCGGACCGGATTCTCTACCCGAGCAAGGATGGCACGCGAATCGAAGGGTGGGTGCTGAAACCGCGCGGCTACGATCCGGCGCGCGCCTGGCCGCTGATTCTGGCCATGCACGGCGGCCCGCATGGCGCCTACGGCAACGACTTCTCGTTCGAGTTTCAGCTGTTCGCCGCGAACGGCTACCTCGTCGTCTACACGAACCCGCGCGGCTCGACCAACTACGGGGAGAAATTCCTGTGGGGCACGTGGGGCGGCTGGGGGAACCTCGACTTCGAGGACGTCATGGCCGGCGTCGACTACGCGAAGACGAAGTACACCGTCGACGAGCGGCGCATGGGCGTCACCGGCTACTCGTACGGCGGCTTCCTGACCAACTGGGTCATCGGCCACACGACGCGGTTCGCGGCGGCGATCTCGGGCGCCGGGATCTCGAACTGGATCAGCGACTACGGCACCGCTGACATCCCGCGCACCAAGGAGAGCGAGTTCACGGGCCCGCCCTGGGATCCCAAGGCGCGCGAGATCCTGCGCAAGCAGTCACCGATCGAGTACGTCGCGAACATCAAGACGCCGACGATGTTCCTGGACGGCGAATCGGACCATCGCGTGCCGATCGAGGAGGCGGAGCAGATGTATACCGCCCTCCGGAAGCTGCGCGTCCCGGCTCGGATGGTGCGGTATCCCGATTCGTACCACGGGGGCTGGAGTCCGTGGAACATGGTCCATCGCTATCACGAGGAGCTGAAGTGGTGGCGTCGGTATCTGGACGTGCCTCGGACCACCACGAGCGCGAGTCCTCGGCACGAGTAGGGGCTAGGGGCTGGGGGCTAGGTACTAGGATCGACAGAGGTCCCCAAGTCCCCATGCTGCTTCTGACAGCTAGCCCCGAGCCCCTAGCCCCGACGCCGCACGGAACTTCTTTCGGCGGCGTGCGTCTCCTATCTAGACTGCCAACATAGGTTGGTAGTAAAGATAGGTATGCGCAAACCGGCTCCGCTCTCATTCGGCCAGGTCTCCGTTCTCCACGCCATTGCCGACGGCAACCGGTTCGGCTTCGACATCATCGACGCCACCGGCCTGACGTCCGGCAGCGTCTACCCCACGCTCGACAAGCTCGAGTCGGTCGGTTACCTGACGTCGCGCTGGGAGGACGCGAAGATCGCGCGCCGTGACAAGCGTCCGCCGCGCCGCTACTTCGACCTCACCGCGCAAGGCGCCACCGCGCTCGCCGCCGCGCTGACGCGGTACAAGAACCTGAAGCCGGTATCACTCGCGGCTTTCCGAATACTGAAGGCTGACAGCTGAGAGCTGATAGCTGATAGCTGATAGCTGATAGCTGACATGTTGAAATTCCTGCTCGCCATCATCAACGCCGGACGCTGGCTGGCGCCGCCCTCGCGGCGGAAGGAATGGCGCCGGCAATGGCGCGCCGATGTCGCCCATGAGTGGCGATGGATCGAGCGGCGCGATTCCGGCATCGCCGCGCGCGCCGGGCTGATCGCGCGAGTCGCCGGCGCGTTTCGTCATGCGTTCTGGCTGCGCATGCACGTCAGGAGAATCGAGATGATCACGCAGGACATCCGTTACGGCTGGCGGCTCATGGTGCGCAAGCCGGCCTTCGCCCTCGTCGCCGTGCTCACGCTCGGACTGGGCATCGGCGCCAACGTGACGATGTTCAGCTGGACGCAGATCACGCTGCAGCGGCAAATCCGGGGAGTCCCCGACGGCGGCCGGCTCGTGGCGCTGAACGGCACCACGCGCTCCCGCGTCGATCTCAGCGTCTCGTACCCCTACTTTCTCGATCTGCGGGAGCGTCGACCCGACAGCGTGGAGGACCTGATCGCCTTTACGCTCGCGCCGATGAGCCTGCGGACCAGCGGCGATCCACAGCGCACTTTCGGTCAGCTGGTGAGCGGCAACTTCTTCAGCGCGCTTGGCGTCCGGCCGGCGCTTGGCCGCGCGTTCCTTCCCGAGGAAGACACCACGCCCAACGGACATCCGGTCGTGGTCATCAGCCACAGCTTCTGGCAGCGCCGCTTCGGCGGCGACCCGTCCATCGTCGGCCGCACGGTGACGCTGAACAGCATGGCCTACACGGTGATCGGCATCGCGCCGCCGGAATTCCGCGGCACCGAACCGTATCTGAACCTGGATCTCTGGGTGCCAATGGCGATGCAGCCGTCGGTCACCAGCGGCGGCAATCGCCTGGGCGTCCGCGGCAACTCCTGGCTCGAAGCGATGGTCAGGCTCAAGCCGGGCGTCTCCATCGCCCGTGCGCAGGCCGACCTCGATGTCATCGCCCGCAATCTGGCGGACACCTATGCCGACGACAAGGGCCGAGGGTTGAAGCTCTCGGAATTGTGGCGTGCGCCGAGCAGCGGTGGACCTGCCGTGGTCGCCGTCATGGTCATCCAGCAGATCGTCGCCGGCGTCGTCCTCCTCATCGCGTGCGCCAACGTCGCGAATCTGCTGCTCGCGAGAGCCGCGAGCCGTCAACGCGAAACCGCCGTCCGGCTGACGCTCGGCGCCAGCCGAAGCCGCCTCGTCCAGCAGCTGCTCACCGAAAGCACGCTGCTCGCACTGGCCGGCGGCCTGTGCGGCATCGTCATGTCGTACTGGACCAAGGATCTCGTGCGGCTTTTCGTGCCGCCCGCGCCGCTTCCGATCGAAATGAATCCAACGCTCGATCTGCCGGTCGTTGTGTTCGCGCTGATCATGACCGGCGCCAGCGTCCTCGTCTTCGGGCTGGTGCCGGCGCTGCAGGGCTCGATGTCGTCCGTCGGGGCGGCGCTCAAGGAATCCGCCGGTCAGTTGACGGCCTCGCCGCGGCGGGCGCGCATCCGTCAGACGCTGGTGGTGGCGCAAGTTGCGCTGTCGCTGATGCTGCTGGTCTCGGCCGGACTGTTTCTCCGCACGCTGCAGAACGCACAGGCGCTCGACCCGGGCTTCTCGACCCGAACCGGCGTGCTGGCCTCGATCGACTTGCTGCCCGCCGGATACGACGCGCCGCGTGGACGGGCATTCTTCCGCGACCTGCTCGCCCGAGTGCGAGAGCTGCCGGGTGTCGAGGCCGCGAGCGTCGCCAACAAGGTGCCGCTCGGATTCGGCGGCAACAGCGACACGGGCGCGAGCATCGACGGTTACATACCGGCGCCGAACGAAGAGATTTCGATCTACTACAACCGCGTCGGCTCCGACTACATGAAGACGATGGGCATCGCCCTCGTCGCGGGGCGTGAATTCACCGATCTCGATACGACGGACCGGCCGGACGTCGTCATCGTCAACGAAACGGTGGTCAGGCGGTACTTCTCGGGGCGCGATCCAGTCGGCGGTCGAATCCGGCTTGGCAATCGGACGCTCCAGGTCGTCGGCGTCGCGCGCGACGGCAAGTACAGCAGCATTACGGAAGCGCCGCGATCGTTCATGTACATGCCGGTGCAGCAATGGTATCGGGCCGACACCGTGCTGCACGTCAAGTCGTCCGTCGATCCGGGCCTGCTGGTTCCGCGAATCCACGAAGTGCTGCGCGCGCTCGATTCGAACGTGCCGCTGTTCGACGTGAGGACCATCGCCGAGCAGTTGAGCATCGCCATCTTCATTCAGCGGATGGTTGCCAGTCTGCTTGGCGCGTTCGGAGCGCTGGCGCTGCTGCTGGCCACCGTCGGCCTCTATGGCGTGATCGCGGCTCTGGCCGCGCAGCGGACGCCGGAAATCGGGATGCGCATGGCGCTCGGCGCCACCCGCCGCGACATCGTCGCGATGATCGTGCGCCAGGGGCTCGGCCTCACGCTGATCGGCGTCGCCATCGGGTTGATCGCGGCGCTCGGCGCGACCCGCCTGTTCAAGAGCCTGCTGGTCGGCGTCAGCGCCACCGACGCCACGAGCTTTGCCGTGACGACGATTCTCCTCGTGACGGTGGCGCTGGCGGCCGCGTACCTGCCCGCGCGCCGTGCGGCGCGGATCGATCCGCTCCAGGCTCTCCGGAACGAGTAAGGGATTGGGGAACGCCTAATCCCTAATCCCTAATACCTACTGGATCACTACTACCGCTTCGGTAGTATACTGACCGGACCGGTATGCCGAAGCCAGACGACCTGCTGCCCCTCAAGCCGCTCCATTTCCTGATGCTCCTGACGCTCGTCGACACCGAGCGTCACGCCTATGGGATCAAGAAGGACCTCGCCGCCCGGGGAGCGCATCGCGATATCGGGCCGGGGACTCTTTACCGATCGATCGAGCAGCTGATCGAAAGCGGCCTGATTCAGGAATCCGGCCGCCGCCCAGCCGCGGAGCTCGACGACGAACGCCGGCGCTATTACAAGCTGACGGCGTTCGGGCGGCGCGTCGTCGCGGCCGAAGCGGCGCGGCTCGACGACCTGGTCGCCGCCGCCCGCGCTCGAAAGCTGCTTCCGCAAACCGGGCGGGCGTGATGACGGTCCATTTTGCCGAAACCTGGTTCCGCTGGTTGATGCGCGCCTATCCAGCGCGGTTTCGCCGCACGCACGGGCTGGCGTTGTTCGAGCTGTTCCGCGACGAGGCACGCGACGCCCATGACGCCCGCGGGACTCTTGGACTGGTCTGGCTTCTCGCCCGGACCACGGGCGATACGTTGAAGGCTGCACCCGGGGCGTGGATCGCGCCCGCCTTCGCTCGGACCAGGCTCCCCCACCTGCGCGCCTCTCGCATCGACGGGCGGACCCGGCCATGGCTGGATTGGTCCGGTTTCGGGCAGGATCTGCGGATCGCGCTGCGACACCTGCGCAAGTCGCCGGGCTTCACGATTGTCGCCGTGACGATGCTCGCGGTCGGTATCGGCGCGAATACGACGATCTTCAGCGTGATGAACGCAGTGTTGCTGCGCCCGCTGGCCGCGCAGGAACCGGACCGCGTCGTCCGCATCGTCGCTCGAATCGGCAGCGGAGCGGTCGGTGCCGCCGCGCGCCGTTTTTCGTATCGCGATTTTGTCGACTATCGCGATCGGTCGACGACGCTCGAGGATCTATCTGGCGTCAACCTCGCCACGCTGTTGCTCACGGCCGACAACCGTACCGATCAACTGATTGGGGAAATCGCTTCTGCGCGATACCTGCCGCTGCGCGGTATCAGGGTGTCGCAAGGACGGCTGCTGACCGATGCTGACGATCGGCCGGAGGCGCCGCCGGTTGCCGTCATCAGCGACGCGCTGTGGCGGCGACGTTTCGGCGCCGAGCCGATCGTTGGCCGCCAGGTGCTGATGAATCGGGCGACCTATACCATCATCGGGGTCGCGGAGCCGTCTGCGATCGGCAGCTTCATCGCCGCGCCGGTGGATGTGTGGCTGCCGGTCGAAAGCTCAGGCACCGCTCTTGGGTCCCGCTGGAACGTCGATCGAACGCAGCGCACGCTCGCGGTGATGGGGCGGCTGCGTCCTGGCGTCACGTCGTCGCGCGCTCAAGCGGAGCTCCAGCTGCTCGCCGATGGCATCGCGCGGGAGTTCGGGGACGGAGGTCAGTCGGTGCACTCAACGACGTCCGGCCCCGCCGGCCCGGTCATCGATGTGCTGCCGGGGACACTGGCGACCGGCGATCAGCGGCGGCTCGCTCAGATGTTTCTGACCCTGCTGCTGGGACTCGTCGCGCTCGTGCTCGTCATCGCGTGCGCGAATGTCGGCAACCTGCTGCTGGCGCGCGTACTCGGCCGCCGGCGCGAGCTCGCCATCCGACTGGCGCTGGGCGCGAGCCGAGGCCGGCTGGCGCGGATGCTGGCCGTCGAAGGCGCACTCATCGCCGCGGCCGGCGGCGTGGGCGCGCTCATCCTGTCGAACTGGACTGGCCGCGCGCTGGCGAACATCAGCCCGCTGCCGACGCTGACGCTTCGACTCGACGTCCGTTCGGATGTTCGTGTGTTCGCGTTCACGGCGCTGGCGGCGCTCGCGGCCGCCATCATTCTGGCGGTCGTGGGAACGCTTCAGGCGATGAAACCCGATATCGCGCCGGCGCTGAAGGAAGACGCGACGGCGTCGATCGGCGGACGGCGCCCGGCGCGTCTGCGAGGGGCGCTCGCGACCGTGCAAATCACCATGTCGCTGTTGCTGGTGATCGGCGCCGCGCTGTTCGTCCGCAGCGTCGGCGAGGCAGGCGCCATCGACCTCGGCTTCGATCCGCGAGGCGTCGTCGTGCTCGACGTCGACGCGTCCGCGGGCCGGTCGAACGCGGAAAGCCGGCAGATGTTTCACGAGGTGCTCCAGCGTGTCGAGCAATTACACGGCGTCACGGCTGCAGCCGTGTCCTCGCGCGCGCCGCTCGATAGCTCGACGCCGCTCATTCACGTGAACGCGCACGAACCGATCGCCTCGGCCGGCGAAGCCGCGTCGCCGACGGCCAGCTTCATGGTGGTCAGCACGCGCTTTTTCGACGTCGTCAAAACGCCGCTCGTTTCGGGTCGGGCCTTCGCGGACACCGACGACGCGGATCGGCCGGCAGTCGCGATCGTCAACGAAACGCTCGCGGCGCACTTGTGGCCCGGTGCCGATGCAGTGGGTCGCAGGCTGTGGGTCGAGGCAGCAGCCACGACCGGGATCCGTGAGGAAGGCGTCCGCGGAGCGGTGCCCTGTTTGGTCATCGGCATCGCTAAGGACAGCAAGTACCGCACGCTCGGGGAACAGCGGCAGGGACACGTGTATCTGCCGTTCGCGCAACAGCCGCGCCGCGGAATGGCCATCCTGGTCCGAGCCGTCGATCCGCCCGATCGCATCGCCACCGCCGTGCAGGCCGTGCTGGGGACCGTCGATCCCAACCTGCAGGGGTTTTTCACGCGGACACTCACCGAACACGTGGCGGTCTCGACGCTGCCGGTCCGCCTTGCCGCGGGCCTGGCCATCGGCGTCGCGGCGCTGGCAGTGGCGCTCTCGCTGATCGGCCTGTACTCACTCGTGTCGTTTCTCGTGGCCGAACGTACACACGAGATCGGCCTGCGCAAGGCGCTTGGCGCCGACACGGTTGCCGTGCTGCGCCTGGTGGCCGGCCACGGCATCAAGCTGGCGCTGCTGGGACTCGCGTTCGGCATTCCTGCTGCGATCGCATCGACGCGCCTGCTGCAAGGCCTTCTTTACGGCGTGAGCCCCACCGATCCCCTCGTGTTCGTGGGAGTGTCGATCGCCATCCTGGTGGTGGCGACGATGGCGTGCTGTGTCCCCGCGCGCCGAGCGATGCGCGTGGACCCGCTCGTCGCACTCAGAAGTGAGTGACGTCGGGGCTCGGGGCTGGGGGCTAGCTGATCTCTGTCGGGGCTAGGGCTACGCAGCGCCCCAGTTTGTAATCCACCAGGCGACCACTACTCCGGTCAGCAGCTTCAACATCTCGAGCGACGTGTAGGCAGCGTGCAGGATCCAAAATCTCTGCATGCCCGGCGGCGCAGGATCGCGCGGCACGAAGTCGAGACTGCGTCCGAGCAACACGATCTGCGGCGTGAGATACCCGAGCATCAGCACGACAACGACGACCATCGCGGCGACACCCCAGAGCGCGCGGCGTCGGTGCGCGTCCTGCATTTCCGATGAAGCTTGCGAGGTCGCGAGGAGCCATAGCGCGAGGCCGCCGAGGACGAGTTGCGCGACATTCCACGACTGGAAGTACAGGCGATTGAGCTCGGACGAGAGATACCGCAGCAGGTCGCGCGCCGGCGCGTGCCCCAGCTTTTGCACGGCGCCGTGAAACTCGACGTTCGTCGACGTGTCGAGCAATCGATCGATCGTGTAGAAGTTCTCCGTCGCCACCACCGACATGCAGATCGACCCCATGATCCACATGCCGATCACGACGAGCGCCCACCGCAGCTTCATCGGGATACGGCACCGGCGATGGATCGCGCAACCCGGACAAAGACGTCCGCGAAGCTGGAGATGACGTTCGGATCGATCGCTTCCGGTCCGCGATCTGCTGGATTGTGAAACAGGGCATTGCGCCCGATCATCGAGACGTAACGGCCGCCGCCGCGGTGGACGACCTCCGCTTCGCCGCCCGGGACGGTGCCGCGCGGAACCCTGCGGGTCACGGCCAGACCGGCCGCGATCATGTCGTCTGCCAACAACTTCTCGAACGAGTCGTCTGACGCCTGAACCGTGTTGCCGGGATCCTGCGCGGCGCCGATGTTGGCGCCGAAGTGCATCCAGCCGGCGCTTCGCGCGACGATCCCGGGGCGTTTGTCCACGAAAGCGTTAATCCCGAGGTGGCCCAGTTCGTGGCCGCTGGAGGCGACGAATACGACGTCGCGCGCCAGCGGTCCGGTCTTCAATTCGCGCATCAGCTCGAGCCAGCACGCAATGCCGCCGCCGCGTTCGCTTGCGCACGTCCACCAGCCGCTCCGCGGCGTCATCACGACCAGCGGTGGAAGCGAGCGGTCCGCGCCTGCCAGCCGCGCCGTCACGTTCAGCGCCTCCACCGGCTTCCGCGCGACGTGCGCGACCAGATGAACCGCGGCGCCTTCCCGGGCCGACTCCTCGAGAAACCTGCCCTCTTCGCTCGACACCTGGAGCACCGGCGGGCCGAATGGTTTCAGGAACGCATCGGCGTTACTCGGACACAGACCCGGGCGGCCACCTCGCGTGACACAGACCATCGCCTTGTGACGTGACGTACGACGCGCGTCCCCAAGCGTGCCGGCCGCGGCAGCATTCGGTGCGGATTCGGCGAGCCCGAGCTCGACGTCCGCGCCTACCGGTCCGAAACGGCCTTCGATGCCGGCGGCGCCGGTGAAGGCAGCATCGAACAGCGGCACGCCTGGAATCTGGCGCCCTCGGACAGTGAGTGCAGCGGCGATCGGCTCGACGCGGGAGAGCGCGAAGGGCTCGAGAGTCGGCGTCAGGCCGGCGTCGCGGACTTCGCCGGCGAGCCACTCTGCCGACATCCGATCGACCTCGGTGCCGGTCCGATGAATGCCCTGCCTTTAGAACGCACTGACGATCTGCGCGACGCGCTCGGCCCGGTCCGCCGCGACACGCCGCGCGAACGGCGCCGTCGACACCATGGCCAGCCATTCGCGGCGCGTCATCTCGATGTCAATACGCGATCAGCAGTCGCGCGGCACGCTCGATATACGCGTCGCTCGGCAGATAGAACTCCTCGAGCGACGGCGAATACGGCACCGGCGTGTCGAGCGCACCGACGATGCGGATGGGCGCGTCGAGCGCTTCGAAGGCTTCTTCCTGAATGATCGCGGCAAGGCTTTCGCCAATGCCACCGGTTCGCATGTCCTCGTGGATGATCAGCACCTTGTGGCAGCGGCGCGCGACCGCGAGGACAGCGTCGCGATCCAGCGGCGTCAGCGAGCGGAGATCCAGCACGCTCGCCTCGATTCCGTCGTGTGCCAGCTTGGCCGCGACCCGCATGCCCGTATGTACGAAGGCGCCGTACGAGATGATGGCCAGGTCTTCGCCAGCGCGGCGCAGCGCCGCGCGACCCAGAGGGATGGGCTCGGGCGGCGCGTCGGACAGCAGCTGTTTGATTCGCGGCTCCCGATAAAGCGCGATGTGCTCGTAGTACAGCACCGGGTCGGGATCGGCGACGGCGGACGCCATGAGCGCGCGCGCGTCGTGAGGCGTCGACGGCGCCACAATCTTGAGGCCGGCGGTGTGGTAGAACCACGCCTCGGTGTTTTGCGAATGATACGGCCCCGCGTGCCGTAGACCGCCCCACGGCATCCGGACCACCATCGGCGCGCCGTAAGACGTGCCCCCCCACCGGTATCGCATCTTGGCCGCGTTGTTGACCAGCTGATTGAAGCCGGTGGCGACGAAGTCGTTGAACTGCATCTCGCCGATTGGTCGCTGCCCGGCGATCGCGGCACCGGCGGCGCCGATACAGACGCCCAGCACGGCGCTCTCGCCGAGCGGCGAGTTGATCAGCCGATCTCCGAACTCCTTGAGGAGCGGCTTCAGCAGCAGAAAGGCGTTGCCGTAGTTCCCGCCGACGTCTTCGCCGTACACGAACACGCGCGGATCGGCGCGCAGCGCATCGCCGACGCCGAGCATGACGCCTTCGAGGAACGTCTTGCCCTTCGGGTCGAAGGGCGGCGACGACTCGACCTGTCCACGTCTGACCGCCGAGACCGCGGAGCTCGCAGAGTCAGAATCGTACGTAGCGTCCGGCTTTAGCCGGACCTGTGGATCGAGCACCTCGACGTGTTTCCGCGGCGGTTCGTTCGCGAACACGCCGACGCCGGCCTGCGAGGGCTCGGGCCACGGCGCCTCGATCACCGCCCGCGCTTCGGCTTCCACGATCGCCGCCGCCTCGCGCTTGAAGCGCTCGACGTCGTCGGGATTGACGATGCCTTCGGCCTGCAGGCGCGCGACGTACAGGGCGATCGGATCGCGCGCGGCCCAGTACGCGTAGAGCTCGCGATTCGCGTAGCCCTGGTCCGACAGCGCTGGAATGTCCCACGACGTCTGCGGATCGCGGCCGAGGTAGAGCATGTCGTCGTGGTGGGCGTGTCCACAGAGACGCATGGCGACGAGCTCGATCAGCGTCGGTCCGAGCCCGGCGCGGGCGCGTTCGGCGGCCCAGCCAAACGCGCCGGCAATCGCCTCCGGATCGGTGCCGTCGAGCGTCAGACCCGGCACGCCGTAGCCGGCGGCCTTGTCGGCGAATACGCGGACCGCCGACTGATCGCAGACGGGCGTCGACAGCGCCGTCTGATTGTTCTGCACGCAGAAGATCATCGGCAGGCGGCGCGCGGCGCAGAGGTTGATCGCTTCATGCCATTCGCCCAGCGACGACCCGCCTTCGCCGATAAACGACACCGCGACACGCCTCGAGCCGTCGCGCCAGAACGCCATGGCCATGCCGGTCAGGGTGAGCGTCGCAATCGTCAGCGGCGAGGCTGGCAGGAGGACGCCCCAGTCGAGATCGCCGTAGCCAAAGTCCTTACCCTCTGTCGGCATGCCGGCCTTGGCCATCTGCGAGTTGAGGACCATGCGAACGGTCGCCGGCTCGGGCCGCATCGCGAGCGGCGGGCGGAGGTCGCGAATCATCGGGGCGATGACGTCGCCCTGCCACACGGCTGAGGCGCTCGCGCTCCGCGAGTCGCTGTCGGGCGCACGGTGGTATGTCGCGCCGCGGCGCAGCCGCATGGCGGCGCCGTAGATCGCTTCCTGGCCGAGCGATCGAAAACCCTTTCCCTGAAAGGCGTTCGCCCCGAACCGCACCTCGCCGCCGAGAAAGAGCGCCTTGAGGCGGTTGTCGGTGGCGCGCGTGAGGATCATGCCGCGGAGGATCTCGAGGCGTTCCTCGCGTGTGAGCGAGGCCTCGATCGCCAGCCGCCGGAGAAACCCGTCGCACTCGTCGAGCAGCGAGAGCTGCGCCTGCTCGATGCGCCGGGCGGCGCTCGTTCGCGGCGTCGTGTCGCAGAGCCCCTGAGGAACCGCGCGAGATCCAAGCCGTCTCGCGAGCTCGCGGCGAAGCGCCGGCCGCAGCGCCTCGAACGCGGCCTCGCCCTTCGGTTCGCGCCCGCCGGTCGTCGCTTCCCAGGCGTCGACGGCCTCAATCAGGGCGAACGGATACCGCTCGGCGACAAACGCGCCGAACCGGCTGGCGACGCCGGTCAGCTTCTCGAGTTCCGCGGGCTGCGCCATGACGCCTGGATCGTATCAAAGCGAGGCGAACACGCGAAGCGGCTGCCCGGATTTGGCCACAGAGTCACAGGGACACAGAGCTGCCGATTCGACGCGCGCCGCGACGCGGCGCGGCCGGCCGCAAACAGTTCACGGAAACGAGCCGCGGGCGAATCAGATGCGGTTCGTTTCCGCGAACTGTTTACGGCTGTCCGGTGGGCCTGCTTCGCAGGCCCACGCGTCGAATCGGACTCCCCCAGCCGTTTAGCGTGATCCGCTCTGCTCTGTGTCTCTGTGCCTCTGTGGCAACAACCTGACAGCGCCGGAGCGCTCCACGCTGACGCGCATGCCGGTTCGCAGGACCGCGGCGTCGCCGGGTTCGAGCGCGATGACCGGAAAGGCCTTCCCGTACATCACATCCGCGACGATCGACGCAAGGGCGAAAAATGAGTCGACACCTGTGGTCAGAATCGCCGCGGGCGCCGTGCCGGCCCGCACCGCCTCGAGGAGCACCGCGGTCGTCGTCGACGAGCCCTTGCTGAAGGGCACGACGAGGATGCGGCCGGCGGCACGAACACCGGCGAGCGGATGATGCTTGTCGATGATCTCGCCGGTATGAAAATCGTAGCCGCCCCAGAAGGAGAGCGCCTCCGTGGTGACGAGCGCGTCGCCTTCAGCCGCGCCTTCGACGATCGGCCGGCCCGTAATCACGCGATCTGCCATACCGACTCGTCGCGCACGACGCGGCCCTCGATCGCGGAGCGCACGCAGTCGGCGAGGCTGCCGAACGTGACGCGCGTGTTCAACAGGCTCGGTGCGTAATAGGCGTACTTCGCCGAGTTGGTCATCAGGGTCTGGATCTCCGCCGGCAGCATCGGTGAGGCGAGAATGCAGGTGTCGAGGGTGATCTGTGCCCCGAACTCGACGATCGGCGCCAGCACGCCGGCTTCTTCGGCGAGCTCCTTCATCAGCCGCCCGGAGGTGATCAGGAACTTCACGCGGGGGTGCGCGCGCCGGCCGGCGACCAGCGGCGCCAGCTGCCGGAATTCCGCCACCGAGAAATGCGGGCTGCCGAGAATCACCATGTCCAGCTCTCGGCCATCGGCGGTCGTCAGCTCGTTGCGCGCAGCGCGGAGATCCGCGGTGCCAATCGCCGTGGCGGCTGGCACGGGCCGGCCCTGAAAGGCCGCGTCGAGCGTCGGGGCCTCGGGAGTCACGCTCACCATGTGAAACAGCGCGACACGTCCGGACGACGCGGCGGCCGCCGCGAAGGCCTTGAGTTGATCCTCGGCCGGCTGCACCGAGACGCCGTCAATCACGGGAATCGAATCGCCGGCGAGCTTGCCGACCAGGTGCCCGAGCACCGCGAAGAACTGGTCGTCCTCCTGCAGTGCGCGCGGCACGCGCTCGAGGCGGAGCAGCAGTTCCCCGGCGCGATTCTCCGTGAGGTGGAGGCCGACCGCTGGAACACGGCCGGTGATTGCGCAGCACACGTCCAGCAGATCCGGATAGCGCTCGGTGCGTGCCCCGATCACCGAGTTCGCGAACGCGATGGCGTTCGATTCGCCCCACGCCACCTGCTGCCCGAACGACGGACGCATCTTCGTCTGGTAGGGCGCACAGGTCCACGTGGGAGACGCGCCCATCCGCTCGTACGCGAGCATTTGTCGCGCCGCCTTCGCCGCCCACTCCGGCGACACCGCCCAGTCTTTCCACCCGCATTCGTCGACGCCGCTCACGTTCAGGCTGGTCGGCACGGCGACCCGCGCGCCGAGCGACGCGAGCCGCTCGGCGAACTCGAGCGTCGCGTCGCCGAGATAGATGGTGCTGTCGATGTGCGCCTGTGACACGTCCATCAGCTCGGACGCGCCGTACACAGCGGCCATCCTGACGACAATCGACATCGCCAGCTGCGCGGCGGGACCACGATCGCCGGCGAGCATCGCCTGGTCGCTCTCGCTCAGGGTGAGCATCGGCCCTACTATAATTCGCGGAATGCGAAAGACCTGCCTCGCCGTGGCCGCTGCAGCCCTGATCGTCGCGCCGTCTGCCGCCCAACGCGGCCAGTCCGCGGCGGCCGCCGACGCCATCACGATTCTCAAGCCGGCGCGCGTGTGGGACGGCGACACCATGCATGAAGGCTGGAGCGTACGCGTGAAAGGCGAACGCATCGACGCAGTCGGACCGGAATCGGCCACCGCCGCCGCCGGCGCCAGAGTCATCGATTTGCCGGGAACGACGCTGACGCCGGGGCTCGTGGAAGGCCACTCGCATATCCTCTTGCACGCCTACAGTGAGACGTCGTGGACCGATCAGGTGTCGCGCGAGGGGCTCGCGCTGCGTGTGGCGCGCGCGACCAACCATCTGCGATCGACACTGATGGCCGGGTTCACGACCGTCCGCGACCTGGGCACCGAGGGCGCGCAGTACGCCGACGTCGAACTGAAGCAAGCGGTGGCGCAGGGGATCATCCCGGGTCCGCGTGTCCTGGCGTCCACCAAGGCGATCGTCGCCACCGGCAGCTATCAACCCAAGTTCGTCGTCGAATGGAACGTGCCCCAGGGCGCCGAGGAAGCTGACGGCGTCGACAGCCTCACGCGCGTGGTACGCGATCAGATCGGCAAAGGCGCCGACTGGATCAAGATGTACGCGGACTACCGGTGGGGACCGATGCCGGGCTCGCGGCCCACGTTCTCACTCGACGAATTGAAGCTGGCGGTCGAGACCGCGAAGAGCGCCGGCGTGCCGGTCGCCGTGCATGCCAACACCGCCGAGGGCATGCGCCGCGCCACGCTCGCGGGGGTCGAGACGATCGAACACGGCGGCGAGGGGACACCGGAGATCTTCAAGCTGATGGCCGAGCGTCACGTCGCGCTGTGCCCCACCATTACGGCGGGCGCCGGGCCATGGCCCCCGGCGAATCCCGACTCGCCCGCCGCGCAGCGCAAGCGCGCCAGCTTCAAGGCCGCGCTCGACGCCGGCGTGACGATCATCAACGGCAGCGACGTCGGCACGTTTCCGCACGGCGACAACGCGCGCGAGCTCGACGCGATGGTCGCCTACGGGATGCCGATCGCCGCCGCGTTGAAGAGCGCGACGTCGGTCGCCGCGAAGGTGCTGCACATGGAAAACCAGATCGGCGTGGTCAAGGCTGGACTGTACGCCGATGTCGTCGCCTTCGACGGCGATCCGACGAAGGATTTGTCAGCGCTGCGGCGGGTGAAGTTCGTGATGAAGAATGGGACGGTCTACAAATAGTGATCAGTAGTTCAGCCAGTACGCCAGCTTGACGAGAAACACGTTTCGCGGCGCCACGCCGAAAATGTCGTGCATGTCGCGGCGAAACGT
>Ga0193696_1000320_pt1 | contig 17604 bp, 22 predicted proteins | sample L3m1metaG_FD_145074 | JGI IMG/M metagenome (GOLD analysis project Ga0193696, IMG submission 145074) | Soil microbial communities from a riparian zone of the East river system, Colorado, United States - L3m1 | ecosystem: Environmental > Terrestrial > Soil > Riparian zone | place: USA: East River... | reverse complement strand
CCGTCACTCGCGCCATCGCCCGGCGGATCCGACGGCTGCCACTCGGGCTCATGAAGTCGCTGACCTGGGATCGTGGCGGCGAATTAGCCGCGCATCGCGCGTTTACCGTGGCTACGAATGTGAAGGTCTACTTCTGTGATCCACGAAGCCCTTGGCAGCGCGGGTCAAACGAGAACACGAACGGCCTGCTGCGCCAGTATCTTCCGCCCGCGACAAACCTGACGGACCACCGCCAAGCGCAATTGGATGCAATTGCATTGCGCCTGAACACACGGCCTCGCATGACTCTTGGATATCAGACGCCGGCGGCTAAACGTTCCGTCAAGTTGGTCACGACGGCGCACACCGAACCGGGCGCCCCCGACTCGAAGTCGTTGATCGACAGATGGACGGGCACGAGTCGCCCGCCACGTTCTAACAGACGGAGTTCTCCCCTCCCGGTTGTGCGGGAATCGTGATGGACGAGAACCTGATAGCGAAGGAGATCATCGGCGAACACGAAGCGATCCATCGCCGAGCCGATCACTTCATCGAGAGGTGAATCGAGGACAGCGGCAAAGCTGCGATTCGCATACACGATGACGCCGTCCGCGGTCAGGATCGCCGCGCCTTCATTCATCGCCTCGACCAGGGAGCGATACGGATGCTCGGCGCCACGCAGTGTATAGACCTGATTCCCCAGCGGACCGGGCACGACTAACGAATCGACTTCACCGCTGCGGATGGCGCGCAGCAGCTCCTCCGCCTCTTCCAGACGCGCCTGGAGTTCGTCGATCGGACGGGCCATGTCAGCCTCGGTCCGCTTGCGCGCGATCGGTGTCCGGCGTCGTCAGTCCAAGGATGTGCAACAGCTGCCCGGTGTTCGCCAGCGTCCCGATCACTCGTCGCGGCGGGAGCGGCAGCCGCTTCACCAACATCGGTGTGGCCACCACCTGGTCGCGGGCCGCGCGATCCGCCTGCTGGTAGATGTCGACGACCTCCAGCTCATAGCGGTGCGGTATGCCTGCATCGCAGAGGTGTCTGATATTTCGTATCGCGTCGAGCGACCGCAGCGATGCGCCGCTGACGTACAGCCGAAGTACGTAGCAACGTGTGATGGAGCGCGTGAGCGCCCGCTCGAGCTGCTGGCAGGCTGTGTCGGGCGGCGCCATGTCGATGATCGTGCTCGCGGTGTCCTGACCGGACAGCGTCCGCGCCGCTATCCGCCATCGTCGCCCGCGCGTCGACGATGACATCGGTCGCGAGCGACCTTATCACGCCCTTCAGGTGCCGGTTGCGCACTGGATAGAAACGATGCCCGGTCTGGACTCAGGAAAACCCTGACCGCGTGCGGTCTCTCGCACCCGCCTGCGCCCCTGCGTCGCGAGTAATCGCGCAATGCATCGAGAATCGCGTGCAGGTTGTCACAAAAGGGAACTGGTTTCTGCTTGCTCGTCTGACGCGGCACTCCTAGATTCAGATACCGTCTGCTCTGATCGCGCTTGGGCCCGCCAGGTAAACGCATGACCGTTGCGACGACGCACCTCGGTCTCATTGTCGACCCCGATGCGGGCAACTGCGATCGGTACCGCACCATCCTCGAACCGATAGTCTCGGACATTGAGTACGCCGAAGACGGCCGAGAGGCGCTGGCGCTGGCGATCGGGCGCCGGCCGCGATTCGTGATCACCGCCACCGGATTGCGGTTCATCGACGGTTACACGCTCTGCTCGCTGCTGCGAGCCGAGCCGGTGACCGCCGACATGCCGATCGTTCTGGTCACGGGCGACACCACGCCGGCCACTGTGACGCGGGCGCGTTCCTTGGGAGCGGATCGCGTCCTGGGCACGCCGTGTTCGTCTGGAGCGCTCCTGCAGGCAGTAACCCTGGGACGCAATCGCATCTGGACACCCCCTGACGTTCAATCGACGGTGCTGGGCTCGAAATTGCCGGAGACAGGATCCGGCGGCCGGGTCGAACAATCGAGTGGCCGGCGGAGCCGATTCCTGGTCGCCGCGCATCGGCGCTTCGAGACCACCACGCCGCCGATCCCGCCTCCGCCGCTGGTGTGTCCGTCGTGCGATCGGCCGCTGCAGTACGTGCGCAGCCACGTCGGGGGTGTCAGCGCGCGCCTTTCGGAGCAGTGGGACTACTACACGTGCCATCGCGCGTGCGGCACATTCCAGTACCGCCAGCGCACGCGCCGGCTGCGCCAGGTTTCGTAAGCTCGCCCCACCGATCGTTCACCCGGTTTCCCTTTTGCGTGTGTCGATTGGATCGCAGAGATACCATCGCGCGCCATGATGGTCGCAGCCTCACGTGACAGACGCCGTGTCGATATACAACTGAGCGACGTAAACGTTCCGCCCGTCTCGCTGCGGATTGCCACCGGCACGCCGCTTGCTGCGGTACACCGCGACACGATACGGTTCTCGGTCAACGAATAAGAGATGCACATGCTCGGTGACAGATGACGCCTTCGGCGGCAACGCCGGCGGCGGACTTTCGGTCGATCTGGGCGACAGCGGTGCCGCGGTGTTCGCGAAGGTGCGGTATCACATCGCCAACACGAAGCCGACGTCAACCGCGATCGTACCGGTGAGCTTCGGTCTACGGTGGACCGGCCGGCGTGGCTCGACGTCGCGACCGTAACGCCGCCGAATACGAATGCTCCGTGGCCATCGCATGAAGATTCTGCTCAAGCAGCTGCTCGTGCCGACAGATTTCAGCAAGCAGTCCGACGTCGCGCTGACGCACGCTGTCGCGCTGGCCGAGCAGTTCGACGCCTCGCTGCACTTGCTGCACGTCGTCGAGTCGGTAGTAGCCGCCGAGACGCTGCCCTCGAACGTCGGTCTGCAGCACGACCTCGACGAGGTGGTGGTATCAACTGCCTGGGACGAGCTCCACGGCCTCTTGTCACCTGAGGACCGACGGCGTCTGCACACGGAGTTCGCCCTGGAGTGGGGGAGTCCGTTCGTCGAGATCGTTCGCTATGCGGAATCGCATGCGATCGACCTGATCGCCATGGGCACTCACGGCCGCGGCGGCGTCAAACATCTTCTCTTGGGCAGTGTCGCCGAGCACGTGGTCCGCAGCTCGCCCTGTCCGGTGTTGACGGTTCGAGACTCCGCACGCGCGTTCGTGCGGCCGTGAGTGGCGGCGCTGCCTGCTGACGAACTCTGCAATCGTATCGATACCGCCGTCAGGGAACCGGTTTCACCTGGTGGCGCTTGCGATCGGCGTCTACATTCGGGTGCCGGTCGAAAACAGGAAATCGACAAGGAGCTGAGCATGGCTGTCGCAACCGAGACACGAACAGACGCGCAAATCCAAAGCGACGTGCTGGCGGAATTGAAGTGGGACGCTCGCGTGCTGCCGAACGAGATTGGCGTCACCGTCAACGACGGTGTCGTCACGCTCACCGGTCAGGTCGACTTCTATACGAAGAAATGGGCGGCCGAGGAGGCGGCCCACCGCGTGCGAGGCGTGAAGGCCGTCGCCAATGACATCGAGGTCCGGCTGGGTTCTGAACGGACCGACACCGATATCGCGGAGGCCGCCGTCCGCGCGCTGGAATGGGATGCGTTCCTGCCGATCAACCAGATCCAGGTCACCGTGTCGAAAGGATGGGTCACGCTCAAAGGCGCTGTCGAGTGGCAGTATCAGAAGCAGGATGCTGAACGGGTCGTCCGCCGCCTGGCGGGCGTCAAAGGTGTCACCAATCTCATCACTGTCAAGCCCCGCGTGACGCCGACGGATCTCAAGAACAAGATCGAGCAAGCGCTGGTGCGCAGCGCCGAGCTCGACGCCCGGCGGATCACGGTCGACGTCGACGGAAGCAAAGTCATATTGAGAGGCACCGTGCGATCCTGGGCCGAAAGAGAGGAAGCCGAACGTCAGGCGTGGCTCGCGCCGGGAGTGACCGCTGTCGACAACCGCATCATCATCGAGTACTGAGGCGATCGATGCCCGGTCGGCAGAGGCGCGAGTTCGCGCGTTACACCATCAGGAGAAGCCCCATGCGACGAACAGTTTCCATGACGAGCATCAGTCTGGCGGTTGCGATATTGGCCGCGGCGGCGCCAGCGTCCAGGAGTGCCGCGCAACGGAAACCGGGAGCCAACGGCCAGGCTGCCGGCGCAGCGTCCGATCAACCGGTCAAAGCCGATCTCAATGATTTGGAGCGTCACCCCGAGAAATACATCGGAAAGACGGTGGCGGTGGAAGGCGAGGCGACGGAAATCCTCGGCCCCCATCTCTTCACCGTCGACGCGCCCAAATGGTTCCACCTCTGGGGAGGGATGCTGGTCGTCGTCCCCGAACCGTTCGCGACGATCGTGCGGCGCGATGCGCCGGTCCGCGTGACCGGCACAGTCGAGAAGGTTGTTCTCGCCGAGGCCAAGCGCAAATGGTCCTTCATCAACGATCCCAAGATCCAGGTGGATCTTTTCGAAAAGCCGGTGCTCGTGGCTAAAGAGGTGACGACCGTTGCGCCATCCATCGTTAGTCTCAGAATTGGGCCGGATCAACCGACGGGCACATCCGGATCCAATGCCGCGCCCGTCAAGGATCTCAACCAGCTGGCATCGGCGACCGACACCAGCCTGGTAGGCAGCAAGGTCGAGTTGACCGGCACGGTCGCGCGCACCGAGGGCGACGGATTCTGGGTACGAACGCCGTCCGGCGGAGAAGTGTTCGTGCTTCCTGCGAAAAAGGGCACCACGGTGCGCGGTGGCCAGACCGCGGCTATTCACGGCACCGTGCTCGAAACGCCGCGCCAGAACAGAGAAGCCGGGAAGGCGAAGCATCCCATCTACATTTACGCGGACCGAATCGAGCCGAAGTAGATCGAGGCGGACCGGATCGGGGGAGTAACCGCGACCTGGTCCGCCTGTGCGTGTCGTGCGCCGGATCACGGGTGCGCGCCGCCGCACCCCGTGTGATGGCACTCGCAGAGGATCTCGACGACGACGTCCGCCGCCAGCTTGCAGTATTCGCTACAGTAGGCGCCATATCGGGCGTTCGGCTTGACCTTGCACGTGCACGGCAGATGCCCGCATTTCGTTTCAGCCATGAAACCCTCCCACGATCCGCGGCGCGCGAGTGCGGCGCGCCGGGGCTATTTATCTATCGGGATCGTCGAGCCGCTCGCGACTGCGCTCGAGCGCCCAGGCGTTCGACGCTCATTCCGGACAGGTCGTCTTGATCACCCTGATCGTTTCCACCTTCAGCTTCGGCTGATTCGTGGCGGCGGTTGCTGCCGTGTCAGGCTCGATAATCGCGACGATTTCCACCTGGTTGCCCTCGTCCTTCGCGAGCGTCGTGTTCTGCGCGTTGTCGAGGCGGTAGGTGGAAGCAGTATCCTTCGCGCCGCCGCTGGTGCCGGTTGTTCGCGAAGAATCGTTTTTTCCTGATTTCGCGTGTGTCAGCTTGTACTTCGAATCGCTCGGACTCGCGTCGGCGGCCGTCTGGTCCGTCGGCTCGACGCAGCCGATCACGGTAATGCGCGCCACCGCGGGCGGCTGTTGCGCTGCGTTCCCAGATGTCTGCGCGAGCAGTCCGAGCGCACTGCACGCAATCGCCGCCGCGCCTGCGGTGTAGATCTGTCTCCTCATCGTATTCCTCCTTCACAGGTGTCCAGCGAGAGCTGGGGTGAAGCCGATCTGACGTGCAACGACGACGCCACACGCCAACGCGGGTCAGGAGGTCCGTTCGCGTTCAGCCTGCTTGCATCTCCTCGGCGAGCTGACGCAGTCGGCGCGCGAGAGCGAACTGTGTGGCCGCAAGAATCATCGCGTAGGGTCCAACGAGCCATTTCAGCTCCGGCACCCCAACGGTGTTCGGCGTCAGCAGAAGTAGAACGGCAACGATCGCTGAGACCGCGCTGGCGAACGGCAGCGGCCATTCGCCTGCCAGCTCGCGGCGCAGGACGATCGCGACCACCGCGTCCGCCACCGCCGTCAGAATCGCCCAGCCGGCAAAGAACCTGGGAAATGTGATGACGATGCGAGGCGAGCTCATCGCGAATAGGCCACCGCCGATCCGAACCAGCGCTTCGAACAGCAGGCTGCCAACGCCGGACAGCGCCCTGACGTCGATGGTGATGGCCAGCGCGATGACACCGTCGGTGACCGCGTAGAGACCAAAGAGCAGGACGAAGGAGACCATCGACATTCCCGGGAACAGGAACACCGCGAGTCCATAGAGCGCAGAAAGAATCGCGCGAAACACGATCCAGCCCCAGTTCACAGCGAGCGCCTTGAGCATGACGCCTCCTCGAGAATCGTCACATGGCAGTCGGCGGTGATCGGCCGACGCTATGACCTTCAATCGCGACGCAATCGGCACGCCACAGGACGGCTGGACGTTGCGGGAACTCTGTTCATCTCTGCGATTGAATCGACACTGTCGAATGGGAATCTGTTTGCGGTTGCGGGGCGCATCCGGCGAGCATAGATTCCGACACACTGAAGGTGCCATGAAACACATGAATCGGGAGGAGGCGCTGATCCAGCGCCTCTTGAGAAAGACGCGCACGATTGCCGTGATCGGCGCCAGCCCTCGGCCGACGCGCCACAGCGGTGAGGTTGTCACGTACCTCCGCAACGCTGGATACGACGTGATTCCGATCCGGCAGGACCGCCTGCAAGTCGGCGGATTGCCAACCTACGCGCGCTTGGCCGACGTGGCTGGCGCGGTCGACCTGGTGATCATCTTCCGCCGCTCCGCGGCTGCTCCGATGCATGTCCGAGAGGCCGCGGCGAAACGCGTCGACGCCGTGTGGCTTCCGCCCGGAGTGTGGAGCGGGGAAGCGGAAGAGGAGGCGCGACAGCACGAGCTGGCGCTCATCAAAGATCGCTGCATCGTCGAGGAGCATCGACACCTGTTCGGCGCAACCGGCGATGCGGGCTCGGGACATCCGCAGAAAACGGGTGTTCACCTCCGCAGACGGCGCGGACCAGTCGAGGACAATCGGCGGAGTCCCGTCAATCGCGGCTACGTGGCCGCCGGCGGAGGTGGGCGGACTGCGGGTGGCGGCGTGCGCGCCGTCCTGGATGAAAAGAAGATGACCAAGGGCCGACCCTCTCCACGGCACGGCCCATTCAAACCGAAGCCGATCTAATCAGTTCACACGAAAAGCTTCTCTGATTGCCAGAACCCGGGCACTCGTCGTGTCCACGGCGCGCACCTTGCACGTGACCATCGCAAGTACGCGCGCCATGGTGAAGATCATCGACCGCCCGGGCTCGCCGCACGCACACGCGATTCGCGATTTTCTCCATCGCAGCGACGTCCCCTTCGAGTGGGTCGAGCTCCGCAGTGACGACGAGGCGAGGCGCGTCGGCGTGGACAACTGTCGCGATCCACGGTTGCCGGTGTGTGTCTTTCCCGATGGGGTTAGGATGGAACGCCCGACGATCCGGCAGATCACCGAAAAGCTCGGGTGGTTTCGCGATCCATCTCGATCGGAATACGACCTCGCGATTTATGGCGCCGGTCCTGCAGGCCTCAGCGCCGCGGTATACGGTGCCTCGGAGGGCTTGAAGACGGTCGTCATCGAACGGTGGGCGCCCGGAGGGCAAGCCGCAAGCAGTCCAAAAATCGAGAACTACCTCGGCTTCCCTGACGGCATCAGCGGTGCCGAGCTGACGGAGCGCGCGCGCAACCAGGCGTGCCGCTTCGGCGCGGAACTCCTGCTGGCGCGCGAGGGTGTGCGCGGAGAGTTCACGGCCGGGAAGCGCGTCGGCTATCTCGCCGACGGCACCAAGATTGTCGCGCGTTCGGCGATTTGCGCAACCGGGGTCGAGTACTACACGCTGCCAGTAGAAGGCGAGGAGCGCTTCCGTGGCGCCGGGCTGTACTACGGCGCCGGCGCGAGCGAGGCCTCGCTGTGCAGAAACGAGCACGTAGTGGTCGTCGGCGGCGGCAACTCCGCCGGGCAGGCTGCGGTTCAGTTTGCACGGTTTGCGCGGCAGGTCACGATGGTCGTGCGCGGCGACTCCCTCAAGACGACGCTCTCGGCGTATCTCGAGGACCGCATCGCCGCGGCGTCCAACATCGAGGTCCTTACCAATTCCGAAATCACGGCGCTCGTCGGTGACGACGTGCTGCAGACGGTTGAGATCACCAATCGGCGCACCGGTCAAAAACGGCGGCTCGACACGCACTGGCTGTTCGCATGTCTGGGGGGTGCGCCGCACACCGACTGGGCGGTAGAGGCGGGCGTCGCTCGCGACGAAGCTGGGTACCTCGTCACCGGGCCCGATCTCCTGAGCGAAGTACACCCGCCCTCGCGTTGGCCACTCGATCGTCCTCCTTACTATCTTGAAACCAACGTGCCGGGTCTGTTCGCCGCGGGCGACGTACGGCACGGCTCGGTGAAACGATGTGCCTCGGCCGTTGGTGAAGGCGCAATGGCTGTCACGTTTGTACACCGCTACCTCGCCGAAGGTTGACGCAGGGCTCAGCCACGAAAAATCGTTGGTTCGTGATTCGTCGTCAGGAATCGCTCCGAATCCCTTTGCCGTCGAGCGGTACGCCACTTGCGCGACCCACGTGTTCAGGAGGCGTGTATGGATTCGTTCCTGCTCATCAGAGGCATCGCCAGCATCGTCGTCGGCATTCTCGCAGTCGCGTGGCCCGGCATCACCATCGCCGTACTCGTCGGTATCTTCGGCGTGTACGCGATCATCGACGGCATTACCAATCTGTTCGTCGGCTTCTCCCACTCGCGCGTCGGCGGCCGATCGTGGGCGCACGTGATTCAGGGCCTGGTCGGCATCGGCGCCGGTGTCCTTACCTTCCTGTGGCCCGGCGTCACTGCGCTTGCGCTCGTCTTCTTCATAGCCGCGTGGGCGATCGTGACCGGCGCGTTCGAGATCGCCGCCGCGATCAAGCTGCGGAAGGTCATCAAGGGCGAATGGTTGCTCGCGCTCAGCGGCGCGCTGTCGGTGGCGTTCGGCCTGCTCGTCTTCGCATTTCCGGCCGCGGGAGCCGTTGGCATCGCGTTCGTGCTGGGCGTCTACGCAGTCGCGACCGGCATCATTCTTGTCGCGCTCGGAATTCGCCTGCGGTCACGCGTGTTGGTTCCGTAAGCAGCGCCGCGGCCGGCGGCGATGGCGAGGTGACACGTTCGTCGCGCCACGTTCGCCGCCCGTGAATCGATCGGAACCAACGCGAGCGGATACGCGATAACGGTCGTGCGTCAATCGCCGGTCAGGCCGAACGCCCTCACGTCGTCGGGGTTGCGGTCGTCGCGCTCGCGCACCAGCCAATACGTCACGCCGAGTGAGAACACGAGGGCCGCCAGCGCCATCAGCGAAGCGGCCTGGGTCTGAAAGAGGTCCATCACGATCACCTTTCTGGCGAGTGCCAGCTGGGCGATGAGCAGGACGAGTTTCGTGTGAATGATGCCGCGTTCGCCGTGGATCACGAACTGCAGCGTGTGATTGAACTCGAGCGCAATCAGCAGCGTCATGATCTCACCGAACACCCGCTGAAAAACGGTGTGGTCGAGTGGGTTGAGCGACTGCGCCACCAGGACCGTTGAGACGCTGACGACGAGACGGTAGAGGGCGACGAGGATGACCGCCCCCACGACCAGGGTCAGGACGAATGCGACGCCGGCCTCGAAGCGCCGATACACGCGCATCTACTTTCGCGACGTCTCGACGGGTTCGGCGTCGACGACCTCTCCCTCCCGGACGTTCGACGATGGCTGCCGCGGTGCCGCGGCGAGAAATTGCGCGGCCTGTTGGAGCGCCTCAGTGCTGCGCGTGATGACCCCCGCATCCTCCTGTTCGATCGCTTTCCGCACATTCGCAATCGCGGATTCGACGCGACTGCGATCGGCCGGCGGCAGGTCCTTCCGATCGGCGACCTGCTTTTCAACCGCGTAGGCCAGCGCGTCGGCCTCGTTGCGCGCATCGATCAGCTGCCGCCGTTTCTTATCCTCGTCGGCGTGGCTCTGAGCCTCCCGGACGAGACGGTCGACCTCCTCCTTGCTGAGGCCGCTCGACGCGGTAATCGTGATCTTCTGCTCCTTCCCGGTGGCGACATCCTTCGCGGATACATTGACGATGCCGTTGGAGTCGACGTCGAACGTGACCTCAATCTGCGGCACGCCCCTTGGCGCCGGTGGAATGCCGACCAGATGAAACCGGCCGAGCGTGCGGTTGTCGCGTGCAAGTGGGCGTTCACCTTGCAGCACGTGGACTTCGACGCTCGTCTGGTTGTCGCTCGCTGTGGAGAACACTTCACTCTTCCGCGCCGGAATCGTCGTGTTGCGCGGAATGATCGGCGTCATGACGCCACCGACGGTTTCGATGCCGAGCGACAGCGGCGTCACGTCGAGCAGCAGCACGTCCTTGACGTCGCCGGCCAGCACGCCCCCCTGGACCGCGGCGCCGACGGCGACCACCTCGTCGGGGTTGACGCCCTTATGAGGCTCGCGGCCGAAGATGTCGCGGACCATCTGCTGAATCTTCGGCATCCGGGTCATCCCGCCGACCAGCACGACCTCGTCGATCGTTTTTGGGTCGATGCCGGCGTCGGCGAGGGCCTGATTGACCGGACCCTTGGTGCGCTGCAGCAGCTCGTCGACCAGTTGTTCGAGCTTCGCGCGCGTCAGCTTCAGCGCCAGGTGCTTCGGTCCGTTCTGATCGGCGGTGATGAACGGCAGGTTGATGTCGGTTTCCGTCGTGGTGGAGAGCTCGATCTTGGCCTTTTCGGCCGCCTCTTTCAGCCGCTGCACGGCCATGCGGTCTTTGGCGAGATCGACTCCGTCGCTTTTTTTGAACTCCGCCGCAATCCAGTCGATGATGCGCTGATCGAGGTCGTCGCCACCAAGGTGCGTGTCGCCGTTGGTCGCCTTGACCTCGACGACGCCGTCGCCGACTTCGAGGATTGAGATGTCGAACGTCCCGCCGCCGAAGTCGTACACCGCGATCGTCTCGTCCTTCTTCTGGTCCAGACCGTACGCGAGCGCGGCGGCCGTCGGTTCGTTGATGATGCGGCGGACGTCGAGATCGGCTATCTTGCCAGCATCCTTGGTGGCCTGGCGCTGCGCGTCATTGAAGTACGCCGGCACCGTAATCACCGCTTGAGTGACCGTTTCCCCCAGATAGGCCTCGGCGGCTTCCTTCAGCTTTCGCAGAATCAGGGCGGAGATTTCCGGTGGGGAGTACTGCTTTCCGCGGACTTCCACCCAGGCGTCGCCATTGGCGGCCTTTATGATCTTGTACGGCACACGGGAGGCCTCTGCGGTTACCTCCTCGAACTTGCGTCCCATGAATCGTTTGATCGAGAAGATGGTGTTCTCGGGATTCGTCACGGCCTGCCGCTTGGCGACCTGACCGACCAGGCGTTCGCCCTCGCGGGTGAAGGCGACCACGGACGGCGTGGTCCGTGCGCCTTCCTGGTTGACGATGACGGTCGGTTGGCCACCTTCGATGACGGCGACCACAGAGTTCGTCGTGCCGAGATCGATTCCAATCACTTTTCCGGGCATACGCCCCCCTCTCGTGAACAGCGCGTCGATTCGCGATTTCCCGAAGATTCGCGATTCAGGCCGAGGTCGTCGAGAAACGCGTTGACGTCGTCGCTCAGACGATAAAGCAGGTTGATGAGCTCGTCGCGGCACAGCGAATCAGACTTCGGAGCGACCAACGTGCGTCGGTTCAGCGCGACAGAACTGTCTACTGTGGGATCTCCTCGCCTCAACGTCATGAGTGCCTCCGGATGGCAGAGGCAAGCGGCCTGCCGCTTCGGCCGCCACGCTGGCACGTCGGTTGCGCCGCTGTGGGCCAGAAAGGATCCGCACTTATGCGAACACACAGTCGCCTGGCCATCCTGCTGATGACCCTCCCGCTTCTCCTCGGGGCCGTACTTACCGCTGCGCAGCCGCAGGCGAAGTCCACGATCGAGGGCATCCGCAAGGAGTTGATGCAGCTGCCGTACTACGGGGTGTTCGACTTCCTGGCGTTCAACTACGACAAAGGCACCGTGACGCTGATGGGGTACGCATACAACGCGGCGCTGAAGAAAGACGCCGAGCGCGCCGTCAAGCGCGCGCCGGGGGTCGACACCGTGATCAACAAGATTGAAGAGCTGCCCGTCTCGCCAAACGATGACGAGCTGCGCTGGAAGACGTATTACGCGATCTACCGCGATCCGTTTCTCTCGCGCTACGCACCTGGCGGCGGCGCGCTGTGGGGCCACCGGCACGCGTTCGACCCGAGTTTCCATCCGTTGGGACCGGGCTTTTTTCCGGGGATGGAGCCTGCGGGCGACTATCCGATTCACATCATCGTGAAGAACGGCAAAATCACCCTGCTGGGCGTGGTCGATAGCGAGAGCGACAAGACAGTCGCGGGTATGAGGGCCCGCGAGGTGCCGGGTTCGTTCGGTGTCGACAATCAACTGATGGTCGAGCGGTCGACACAATCGTCACGGCGATAGCGGCTGGGTTGGCGAGCGGCGCGCCACCGGACCTACGCGAGTCCTGCTCGCTCCACCAGACTCTGAGTCGCAAGCTGTCAGGAAAAAGGGAACCAGATGTAAAAGCGCCCCAAAGGGAACCGGATTTCGATTGCGAGAAGCGTGCGGCGGGAACCACGATGCTTCCCGTCCGATGGCGATTCGACTCCCGCCCACCTCCACCATTACCGCTCAACAGATGGTGGACTTCATCGAACGCTGCTACTCGGATCGGCTGACGCTGCGCCGTGGGAGCGCTGCGGTCCGGGGCAAGGCGTCTCGGCTCGGCCGTATCTTCCAGGACCAGGTGGGCCTCAGCGTCCACGAATACATCACTCGCGTCAGGCTCGACCACGCCGCCCACCTCATCGCGTCGCGGATGAAGATCGAAGCCGTCGCCCTCAGCGTCGGTTATCGCAGCAAGAACAACTTCTATCGGCAGTTCACGAGGCGCTTCGGCGTTACCAGAAACCTTTCGGCACCGCGGACTGCCAAAGTCCAACCGCAGGGTTAACGAAGCGGCCATGTACGCCGCACGCTTCAACGGAACGTCTTGCCTGATCGCCGTGGATGCCCGCGGCAGCGTTAAAGGGACGGCGCTGACGTTTATCGCCACGCCCTACGTGATACTCGAGCAGGGCCTGCAGCCGTTCGAAGCGCCCGATTACGTCGAGATTATGGGAACGACGGAGTCCGATGCGCTCGAGCGGGCGGCCGCGTTTCTCGAGCTTCGCTTCGGCAAACGCGTCATTTCGCCGAAACGTCAGTGGAACGCCACGCCACTGCCGGTCCGGCTACCTCGTCGCTAGTGGGATGGCAGCCTCATGCGTCGATCCGGTCACGCGATGCAAGACATTCAATATAACCACGAGGACTTATGACGTCGCCGTCTACTCTCCGTGATTCCCGATTCGGTCGTTCCAATACGTCAGAGGACTGCATTATCAGCCGTTCGCCGGCGCTGCTCGACGCGCTCGACCGTGCGGAGCGCGTCGCGCTTGTGGATACGACCGTGCTGATCACGGGCGAGACCGGTACGGGAAAGGAGCTGATGGCGCACCACATTCACCGCCGTTCGCGCCGCGCCGCCCGTCCGATCGTCGCGGTGAATCTCGCCGCCATGCCCGATGCGCTGGTTGCGTCCGAAATGTTCGGGCACGAGCAGGGTGCATTCACCGGGGCGAACCAGCGCCGCATCGGCCGGTTCGAGTGCGCGGACCGCAGCGCACTGTTTCTCGACGAAGTGGGCGAGCTGTCGCCTGAAATGCAGATCGCACTGCTGCGCGTCGTCCAAGAAGGCGAATTCGAGCGGCTCGGCGCATCCCAGACGCGACGCGTTGACGTGCGTCTGATCGCCGCCACGAATCGCAGCCTCGAGCAGGCCGTCGACGAAGGGAGGTTTCGTCCAGACCTGTACTACCGACTGAGTGTGTTTCCCATCCACCTTCCGCCGCTTCGGGAGCGGTGCGAGGATATCCCTGTGCTCGCCGAGTTCTTTCTGCACCAGCTGATCGGGCGCCTGGACCGACGTTTCACGGGCATCGCGGGCGAGTCGCTCGATCGACTGATGTCGTACAGCTGGCCGGGGAACATCCGCGAACTCCAGAATGTCGTCGAGCACAGCGCGATCCTCTGCGACGATGCGGTTCTCTCGGTGCCGGCGGAGCTGCTGATCGAAAAGACCGCCAGACTCGATGGCAGTGGTGCGCTGGGCGCAGCGCTGCATCACAGCGAGCTCCAGATGATCGAACAGGCGCTGGAGCGCGCCGGGGGTCGTGTGTCTGGCGCGATGGGAGCGGCGGCGCGTCTCGGCGTGCCGGCATCGACCCTCGAGTCGAAAATCAAGCGATACCGCATTGACAAGTTCAGGTACCGCACGGCTCGTAACGGGCGCGATCCCGTCAGTACGAAATCGTGATCCTGTTGTCCACGGCGGTAACGCCCGGTGCCGACCACGCCTGACGCGCCGCCTCTTCCCTTTCGGCCCACGAGCGCACGGTGCCTTTCAGGATCACCTTGCCGCCGTCCACGTCAACGGTAATCCGCTGCGCGTCGCTTTCTGCCGTCCGGACCAGCGCAGCTTCGATTTTCTTCTTCAGCTCCGCCGGCGTCGGCCGCGCCTTGACCACGATCAGATTGGTCACGCCTTTGACGCCCGTCAAGCGACGCACGACGCGCTCGGCGTCTTCCCTCTGGTATTGCCACTCCACGTCACCCCGAAGCGTGACCCATCCCTTCGAGACTGTCACTTCGACTTTGTCCGTCGGCACGAATGCGTCCCACGTCAGTGCACGGACGGCGGCCGCGGCGATGTCGGGATCGGTGCGCTCGTCGGCTCTCGACAGGCGAACCTCGATGTCGTTCGCCACCGCCTTGACGCCACGGACGCGGTGAGCGGCTTCCTCGGCTGCCCAGCGCTTGGTGTACGAGTCCACCCAACCCGTGAGGGTGACCACACCGTCTTTCACCGCGACGCCGATTTCGTTGGGCAGCACGCGGGGCTCCCATTTCAGTTCAGCCAGGATGTCGGCTTGAATCTGCGCGTCGGTTTTTGTCTCGGTTGCGAGTGCCATGGTGTTTTCCCTTTCGATGACGTCCGCCTCGAACGATGCCCATGACGCGGCAAGAGTCATGCTCAGTCATCTGCTCGGTAATTCCCAGTCGGCCGCGACCGCGAGCCGCGACAAATCGTGGTTTCGCGACCATTCGTGTTCATCGCGAACTACCTCCGGGCCACACGGGCATATCGCGTCGGAGCGGGCTCGGCTCACCGCTTGCTTCGCTTCATTCTTTGGTCTCTGGGAACACAAAGAGGGAGGACACATGGCTGTTAAGGAAACGGACGCCGCCTCGACCGGTCAGAAGGAATCCGATCAGGGCCGAGAGAGTCAATCGGGCAACATGCAGCGCGGAAATCCGCGCCAAGACGACTCGCAGCGCCGCGACGCCCGGATCGCACGACGCGACGCGTTTCCGTTCACGAGCCCGTTTACGCTGCTCCAGCGGTTCTTCAACGATGACGTGTTGAATCTACTCGACGACTTCGGCGGACGCCGCAGCCAGGCTCCTGCGATGCGTACGCAGGCTCCGATTGTATGGATGCCGAAAGTCGACGTTATGCAGCGCAATAACGAGCTCGTCGTTCGGGCGGATCTGCCAGGGGTGAAACCGGATGACGTCACGGTGGAGATCAGCGACGACGTCATCACGATTTCCGGCGAGCGGAAGCAGGAGCACGTTGAGGAGAACGGCAGCGTCTACCGTTTCGAGCGAACCTACGGCACTTTCTACCGCGAGATCCCGCTACCTGAAGGGGCGATCGCAAATCAGGCCAAGGCCGCCTTCAATGACGGCGTGCTCGAGATCACAGTGCCGGCGCCGCCGGAGCAGGTGTCGCGCGGACGGCGGCTCGAGATCTCTCGTGGCGACAATCCGAAACAGGGCGAGTCGGCGGGTCGGAAGGAGGGCGCGTGAAGCGTGCGTTTCGTGTGGCACTGTTGATCATCGTCGCCTCCGCCGCGTGCAAGAAGGACTCGACCCGGTCGACGAGCGCGCCGATCCCGGTTGCCCCGGTCGCAGAAGTCACCGTCGTCGGCTGCGTGGAGCCAGCCGATCGAACCGCGGTCAACTCGGCTGGGGAGAACGATACCAGGTACATGCTGACTCACGCGCAGAGCAAGGGCTCGAACAGCCCAGTCGGCACCGTTGGGAGTTCATCGGCCTTGTCGCCACCAGCCGGCACGTACCGGTTGAACGGGAACGAGGCGGCATTGACTCCAGAGGTCGGCCATCAGGTGGAGGTCGTCGCCATCGTCGAGGATCCGGCGGTTCCCTCTGCAGCTACTGGAGCGACCGCGTCGGATGCCGCGCCCAAGCTGAAGGTCGAAACCATCAAGATGGTCGCGGTGCCCTGCCCGGATTAGTCTCATGCGAGCGATTCACCTTGACACGCACGCACGAGGTGAGCCCATCGGGTCAGCGCCAATTGCCTCTCATCCTCCGAAAAGATCAGAGAGCGATACGAAACTGTCATATCCGACAGGCTTCGGCGCTGCGGGGAAGGTCCGGTTGAAGCCGGGCCCTTTTCGCGGGCGCCAGGAATCGGACGGGGACATCGAATCGACCCGGACCCCGACGCGTCGGCAGGTACAGGCGAGCACTGCGACGAACGGCAACGGTCGCGAGCGTTCCCGCGAAACGGTGACGTCATTCGGCTTCAAATGGTGGAGCATCTCAAGGAGTTCGGAGACGTGCACGCCGCAGCGGCTGCTGGCGATCGGGTCAGCCCTTAATTGTTAAACACTGCACGTTATTCGCAGGCTAATCTCGGCGGATGGTGAGCGGGTCAACCCGAATGCGACCGAATGGGCGGCGGCGACGGGGGAAGGCTCCGCGGGTCATCGAGATCGTGCTGACCCAGTCGAAGAGAATCGTTCGCATGGATCGCGGCGTCCTGATTACCGAAACGCATCACGGTTTCGTGTGCGCGAACGCCGGCGTGGACGCGTCGAACGTCTAGACCGTTGCATGCGCCGATCACGACCCGGCAGCCGCCATGACGCGGTGGCGGCTCAGATCGATCTGGATGCGGTTTGTAGCACTCGTTGTCACGCATGATGCGATCCTACGATCACCGGTCACAGGCCAGGACCGCGCCGGTGGTTCAGATGCGGCGTCGCAACTCGCCTTTTGGTTTGCGGTCGGCCTTCGAGTGGTGTGGATCCGTCGCTAACGGCGCGACGGCCAGCCGTTGAAGGCGCTCATCGAGTACGAGCTCGAGAGGGCATACGTGGCAGCGATATCCGCGCTGCGGTTGCGGCCTATCGGTATCGTGCCGAATCTCTGTTCGGCAATCCGGACACGTCCAGCCCGTCGCGGCACGATGTCCCCGCGGCCTTGGAAGAATGGGCTGCGCGATCACGCGAGCCGGAGTGGTCCGCGGCCGAGCTGGATCCGGGGAGCCGTTGGGTGCGTCGGCCGAGGAGCTGCTTCATGAGCGCAACCGGGATCTGCTCAAAATGCGTCGGCCGTTTGGTCAGGCGGGTTCTCATCACTCGCCGACCGTAGCAGACGAGGAGCCATACGGGTCACCTCGTTTGTGGAACGCAGGTTGTCGCTAGCAAGTTCACGCCCCCTCCTCCCTCAACA
>Ga0193696_1000319_pt1 | contig 17645 bp, 32 predicted proteins | sample L3m1metaG_FD_145074 | JGI IMG/M metagenome (GOLD analysis project Ga0193696, IMG submission 145074) | Soil microbial communities from a riparian zone of the East river system, Colorado, United States - L3m1 | ecosystem: Environmental > Terrestrial > Soil > Riparian zone | place: USA: East River... | reverse complement strand
CACCATGGACGTCGATATCGTCGCAGGTGAAGCGGTCGCCGGCACGATCACGCCGGTCGGCGAGCCGCAGCCGATAGCTTGATGCGGCAGGCATGGCGGCAGTTCGCCCATAACGTCGCATGGGTGGCGCTAATCATCGCAATCGTGGTGATCGTGCTGGTGCTCACACGATAGGAGGAAACCCATGAGTCTCGGCGGCATCGTGCTCGGTATCATCAACATCGCGATCGTGGTGGCCATCTTGCTATTGGTCGGCGCCATCATCCTGTGGTTCTGCTCGTGGATGGGGATCGCTGTCCCCGGCAATGTGCAGAAGGGCTACATCGCGGTGGTGGCGCTGATCGCGCTCTACATGATCGTGGCGCTGCTGCTCGGGATTCCGTCGGTGCGGGTGATCGGCCACGGCGCGAGCCCGACGATCGGCGCGGCCTTGCCGCCGGCACCTAACATCATGCGGGAAAACTGATAGACTGCGGGCGCTCGTAAGGCGCTTTCCAGGACCACAATCAGGGCCGTCGCCCACGGGCGGCGGCCTTTTTTATTGGTCCCACCATCCAACCGGGCGGGCGTGGAATCTCGCCTTGTTGTGGCCGCCATATGTGCAGCGTGTATGGATGCACGTTGATATGCTCGCTTTCTGGCACATGCAGTTGCATCGCAGCTTCATCATAGCGGAAGAACTTGCGCTTGATGAATTCCATCTCGGGCCAGTTCGGGCAGCGCGATCGGCGCGATACCGAGACGTGGTCCCAGCCATCGCCGCTCGACGCGATCACGTTGAGCGGTTGCCCATCGATCGGGGATGGAAACTTGAAGCCGCCGCAAGTGCCATCGCCGTTCCAGCCATGGGTCTTGGTGGTGTCCAAGCGGTGAGCATCGAGTGTGCGGAGGTCACGCATCAGAGCGCCTCCATGAATTCCTCGTCGCCGTATACGACGGCGATCTGGCCGGACAGATAATCCGGGCCGCAGCCGATGCCGCATGCCTGCCGCATGCATTTGTCCCAAAGCATCGTCGCCATCATGTTCATCGGCAATTGCTTGCGCTTGCCGTCCTCGTCGCAGAACGCGACGCATCGGTGGCGGTCGCCGGCATGCGCGATCCTGTCCCAGCCGGGGACCACTTCGAGATAGCCGCCGCCGATCGCATCCTTGAGCAGATCAAGCGTCGGCGGGCCGTCGACCGGCATTGTCACCGGTTTCGCCTCCCCGGCCTTGAATACGAGCAACGTCCCTTTCATTGCAGAGCCTCTGCTATTGGCGAGACGGCGAGAATATTGCACGGGCTGCCTGGATGCGAACTCTCGCGCACCATCATTACCACTCCTCCCTCCTCCTCTTTTCAACAGCGAACGCTAAATCTCATTTTAAGATTTGACCCCTAAATCGGGTCTAAATCTAAAAATGAGAATCATCGGCACCGCTTGCCACAAGGCGCTTGTGGAGCTGCTCATTCACAACCGCGAGAAGGCTGGCCTGCGGCAACGGGATGTTGCCAAGCGGCTGGGCGAATACCAGAGCTTCATCGCGCGGATCGAGAGCGGCCAGCGCCGGATCGATGTCTGCGAGTTCCTGAAGATCGCCAAGGCCATCGGGTTCAATCCGGGGCACGCGTTGAATAAGCTATTCCGGGAGGTGGCACCCGACTAGCCGGACGATGCAGCACGCCACTGCACCGGCCCTCGCGCTTGAACGGCAGGCCGCAGATCGAGCAGATGAAATAGCATTCGCATTCGCCGGGTCGGCCGTGACAGGAAAAGCATCGCATCATGTCGGGATAGTCCGCAGGCGGATGGTTCGGCCGGGTGAATTCGTCGATCACAAGCTGGATCGATGTGGCCAATGCCGTGGCGGCTGGGCGGCGCATCGGCCGGGGCGCCGGGATTGGCGAGCCAAGATCCCCCTGCAGATCAATATACCAGCACTCCAGCGCGACCAGCAGGCGGTCGAGCATATCGAGGCCGGGGTCGTCGCGGCCATGTTCATAGCGTGAGACCTGGTTGGCGGTGATGCCGACACGGCTGGCGAGCTGCGCCTGGGTGAGGTGGCGGTCTTGCCGGATACGGCGAAGCCAAGTGGCACGAATGATCCGTGCCCCGGTTGCAGCGGCGGCACGCATGTGATTCCAAGCCCTGAATTTCGACGGTAGTACTATAACCTGTTTTTCAGATACTCGTTCCGCATGTTTTTAGAATTATTTTACGATCTCCAACCATGGGGATGGGGATGGGGAGGGGATGCCAAATCCCCTCGTTTTCCTAAGCAATTAGCCCAGAACGGCTCCCATCCTCCCCGTAAAATTAAGGTACCTTCTAGGGCTGGGCAGGGCTGTCTAGGGCGAATTGGCCCTTGCAACATCGACATAACTTGGCTATTTGTGGGGTCGTCCCGGTTCACCCAATTTCCCGCCTTTTCCGGCTCGGAGTGGGGATGCACATGGGGATGAAAACCACCACCCCCATGGGCTCCCATACCGGGAGCCACACTGGGGAACCCAAAAAAGGAACCCGAACGTGAAGACTGTTTTTGCCGCAATGCTACTCGCAACCGCCATTGTCAGCCCATCCAGCGCTGCAAACTTCTGGTTCAACCCCGACGGCACCAAGACACCCGGTGCCGCAAGAGTAATTGCTCGGGGCCTGCCTGCAGTCGGCAGCGTGCCGTTTCGCGATCTCAGCGGACCCGATTATGAAAGCCGAACGGTGATCACAACACCCTTCGGCACGAGCGATTATCGTTACCGTTCCTATTCGCGGTGAGGAAACCGATATTGCGCGAGGGGGGCTGTCTGACGGGGAAATTTCCCCGTTAGTCAAGGTGGCCTTCGAGAATAAGGAGAACGAACGTGCCCGAAGTTAATCTCGAATTCATTGCCCAGCAGATCGAGCGCGTGCTGACCGAGCAGCGGCTCATGCGAAACCAGATGGCCAGCGTTCATGACGAGCTTGCGCTGCAACGTGAACAGCTTCGCATGCATGGTTCTGCCATCGCGCGACTCAACGACACCATCACCATGGATATTCTCGATCGGTTGCGCACTCTGGAAACGAGGGGAGCGCGATGATCGCCAGCGAATTCGAAGCGGACGAGCGCATCCGCGATGCCGCGCACGACATGCTGAAACTGGTCAAGGACATTGCCAATCTCGACCACTACTGCCTAGCGCACGGCAACAAGACGCTCATCAACGATTTGCGCGAGTGGAAAATGGAAGCTCGCGCCGCCATCGCCAAAGCAGAGAGGGCCGATCATGACCGCCCAAAAAAGGAACCCGAGTATGAGCAGCTATGAAAGATATCCGCGCACTTGCCGCCTTTGCGGTGAGCGTGCATGGGCATGGGACATGCTTAAATACGGCACTCGAAACTACGCACACTTTGCCTGCTTTGCGGAACATAAAACACTTGCCGATATCGAGCGTCTTCCACAATTTCCGCGGCAGCAATTCAACTTATGGCGAACCCGTGCCGCCATGCCCCAAAAAAGGAATTCAAAATGTTCGACAAAATTTTCGGCATAAGTGCAAAGGAAAAGATCGTTAGTGCGGTTGTCTTGCTTCTGATTTTGATGGTGCTGGGATTTCAGAAAGTGCCCCCAGAGGAAGCAGCTAGAGTCCAGGAGAGGCTGCGTCAGTCCGAACAAAATCTGGACGCCGCCAAGGCCAGGCTTCAGCGATCATGGGATAACTCACCGCTCAATCCGGTGCAGCGATGACCGCCAGCGAATTCGAGATCTTGCGCGCCAACCTGCTTGGCTTGCGCGCGGATGTGGATCGGCATTTCGCCGAGGTCGAAGCCAAGCTCGACGCCAAGCCGTCGATCGCCGCGCTGTATCAAGCCGTCGTCACATTGATGTTCGGCATCGGCGCGGTCGTGACCTCGACGGTGGTTGTTTTGAAAAACATCGGCCTGATGGGGTGATGCGATGACCCGCTCCATCCATAAGCTCACCACCAAGGGAAATTCCGAAATGCCCGACGATAAAGTGCGCATCCCTGGCCTGCCGCCGATCCCGGTGGTGTCGGATGCAGAGGCTGAGAACAGCGATTTCTTGGTGTGTGCGCCGCTCACCGAGCCGATGTATTTCGCGGACAATTTCAAGGGCATCTGCTGCCACTGTGGCCGCGACATCCAGTATCGCTGGCACGCGCCGCGCAAGCCGAAGCGGCTGTGCATGGAATGCTTCGTCAAGCTGGAGAATAAGGTCGCCGTGGAATCGGAAGAAACCAAGCAGGAGCGGCCGCGATGACCCGCTCTCTCCACAAGCTCACCGCCGCCAAGGTCGCGGCCCTGATCAAGGACAACAAGCAGGGCCGCCACGGCGACGGCGGCGGGTTGTATCTGCAGATCGACGGCAACAGCGCGGCCTGGCTGTTCCGCTACATTCGCCACGGGCGCGAGCGGCAGGCCGGGCTTGGCCCTGCCCGCGATGTCACACTGGCGCAGGCCCGCGACAAGGCGCAGGCGCACCGCAGCACGCTGGCACGGGACGACGATCCGCAGATGGCGCGCCTGCGCGACAAGCTGTCGACGGTGACGTTTGCCCAAGCCGCCGAGCAGTTCCTCGTCAACTACCGGCGCGGGCTCAAGAACGAAAAGCACCGCTCGCAACTGAGCACCCGGTTCGAAACCTACGCTTATCCCAAGCTTGGCCGCCTGCCGGTCAACCGCATCACCCTCGAGCACGTGCTCGCGGCGCTGGAGCCGGTTTGGTACAAGAAACCCGAGACCGCAAACCGCATGCGCGCCCTGATCGAGAAGGTGCTGGGCTTCGCCCGCGTCAAGGGTTGGCGCTCGGGCGAGAACCCGGCGACATGGAAAGGCAATCTGGAACATGCGCTGCCAGCAGTGGGCAAGTTGCATGAGGTCCGCCATCACCCGGCGCTGGACTATCGCGAGCTGCCGGCCTTCATCGCTGAGCTGCGGACACGCAGCGCGGTGGCAGCACGCGCGCTCGAATTCCTGATCCTCAATGTCTGCCGAACGGCCGATGTCATCGGCGTGCCAGATCCAGATCGAGAGGACAAGCCGCCGCTGCGCTGGTCCGATATCGATTTTGAGGAGCGCACGTGGACGATTCCCCGGAGCAAGGCCAGCGCGATGCCGCACAAGAAACCATTGTCCGCGCGTAGCATGGAAATCCTGGCCGAGATGCGCCGGTACAAGCTCGACGACGTCATTGTATTTCCGTCAATGGAACGGCCGGGACGGTCGCTCTCCACCAGCGCGGTGCGCAATCTTCTACGCAGGGCGATGGAACGCGACGACCTATCGGTTCACGGCTTCCGCGCCACCTTCAAGACTTGGGCTGGCGAGGATACGCCGACGCCGCTCGAGGTGATCGAGTCCTCGCTCGCGCACGGCGTGATCAGCAACAAGGTCGAGGCGGCTTATCGGCGGCAGGATTTCTTCGAGAAGCGGCGCAAGCTGATGGAGACATGGTCGGAGTTTGCGGGCGGTGGCGGTGATGCAGCGACCGGCGGCGGCAACGTCATTGCGATGCGGGGCCGCAAATGACAATAGATGCATTGCTCGTGCCGATCGAAGGCGGCCTGCTTACCGTCAGACAGGCGTGCGAGTTCCTCAACTGCGGCAAGAAAAAACTTTATAAGCTGGATAGTGCGGGCCAGATCGTAATGGTGAAATTCGGTCATGCCACGCGAGTAACAGAAACGTCGCTGCGGCAGTTTGTCAGCGAATTACCCCGACGCACACAGAACCCCGGAACGGAGCTACCACGGTGACCTACCTGAATGACGGATCGAGGTAGCGAGAAGTCAGACAGGCAAGTCATCGGCGTCCTGGGCAATGACGTTAAAAGGCCCAATTCAAACCCAACGGAGAATCATCATGAGTACGAAGAAGAACGGCGCGGCCCCACGATGGTCTGGCGCAAGTGGACGAACGCCACCAAGGTGAAGAAACCCAAGCCACGCACTGCGGGCGTCTCCGCCACCGAGCACGGCCGCGCTCGAGATACAATCGAGCAAGTTGCCTTGGCCGAGATAGGCGCGGATGACGTTGTGGCCGAGAGTTAGGTGCGTATCCTCGCCGTTGCGGAGCTTGCCGCGAGCCATCTCAATTGCTGCCTTGTTGGCGAACGCCTTCGCAATTTGAACCGGACAATTGTCCGGTTCACTTAACAAGCCCTCGATCAGCCGCCGGGTGACGGCCGCGACCTCATTCATGACCGCGCCGGGGTTCTCCCCAGACTGCAAGGCATTCTCATCGGTCATCAGCCGCAGCATGGTGTCGTCGTCGAGATCGTCGATGAAGATTGGCACGCTTTCGAGTTTGGCCTTGCGGGCGGCGGCAATCCGCATATGTCCACATCCAAGCTCCTCAACTGCGGCAAGAAGAAACTTTATGACTTGGATAAGGCCGGCCAAATCGAGATGGTGAAGCTCGGTTATTCGACGCGAGTAACCGAAGTCTCATTGCGGCGCCTCGTCAGCGAATTGCCGCGACGCACCCCCAGAGGTTAGTGGGACAGCGCGCGCGCCTGGCGGCGTGGGTCGTTTCCGATGCGCCGTTTAGAGAGCAACGGGACAAATGTCCCGTTGCCTGAAAATGCCGTTTTGAGCGAAAACCGCAGGGTTAAACCTTGACGAAATCCAGAATTTAGATATTAATGCGCCCCGGACCCGCCGGTACGAGCGACGGGTCCGGCACGACTTGGCATCAGGAACGGTCCCTATGCCCGAGAATCACCTTACCACAATCTCTTTCCAAATCGTTGAACGCAGCGGTGCTGCGCCCGTTACATTGCCGCCCCTGATCGTGAAGCTTCGGGGCAACTGCCTCCAGATTGACCGGCAGCAGCTCACTGCCGTCATCCAGGCAGCGCTGGACAATGTAACGGGGGCAGTATGCCCTCATGCGGGCATACGCCCGCCTGACCGCCAACTAGAATAAGGGAGGGCGATATGCCCACACCCCGCTTTAATGGCCAGCCGACACAGGCGGCCGACATTCAGTCACTGTGCAGGCAATATGTCGGCGTCGAACCGGCACTTATCGAACAGTACGATCGTTTCCAGGTGCGCATGCAGGATCGCATCCAGTCCCGCATCGACAAGAACAATGCGCCTGACTTCATGGTCAAGCGTTACGCCCACCAGATGGCGGAAAGCCGCTTCCCGGCCCCGTTATTCACCGCGGACAACATCACGGTGGACGGCAACACCCGCGTCAAGGCTCATGAACTGCGCAACACCCGTTATATCGAGGCATGGGTGCTGCCGGTGGCATGGGAGGATGCCGATCCGGCAACCAAGCGCAAGCTGTTGCTTTTGAGTTTGGCGCTTAACGCGATGAACGGCCTACCGTTGGATGAAAACGAGCGCATCGGGTATGCGAGCGAACTCATCAAAGACGGCATCAGTGATGAGGAAATCAGGGGCAAGACTGGCCTCGAGATGTCAAAGATCACGTCGCTGCGAGCACAGCAACGTGCGAAAGAACGTCTGACCCATCTGGGCGTCGATGCCGAAAACCTTAAGTTTGCCGATCCCGTGTTGCGGGCTTTCGGCAAGCCGAACGCGATGCAGTTGGATGACGCAAACTATGTCGGCCTTGTCCAACTGACCAAGGACGCCCAGATAAAAGCCGGAGAGATTAACTCGCTGGCGGTCTCGCTCAACGAGACAACGTCCACCGAAGCTCGCGGCGACCGGCTGGCTCGCGAACGTCAAGCGCGGCAACCGCAGATTCTGGCCATTGCGCATGGCCAGCAGCAGCGGAATCTGGCGGATAGATTACGCAAAACCCTCGAAATGCTGATCGAAAAGCCGGTCACCGCATTTGTCGAGGGCAATTCAGAGAAGACCGCCGAATATGTCGAACTGCTCGATAAGGCGCTCGACAAGCTGGCTGAGGTTCGTGACTTGCAATTGAGCCGGCGTGCCACTGCAGCCACACAACCCGCATCACATGCCCAGCCGGTGGCGCCGGTCCAGTGATGCATACGAGCGGCGACCGCAGAAGCTGGCTCCAAGCTGTAGCCAGCAAGATCATGGACGGTGGGGAAAGCCCGCCGTCCATGGAACGTCTCAATCTCGTGGTTCCTCCTGAAGTCGTCACAAGAATGAATGACGGTTATGTCACCGCCGCAGCCGCGCTCGGCGAAACGGCCCGACAGGATTACAGGGCGGGCTGGCGCATCATCATCCAAGAGATGATCGCACTCCTGCGTGAACAGGGTTTTGTCGGCGGCGACGATCAAGCTTTGACTTGGATGAAGCCGCTTGATGGAGAGTGGAAAGTCGCAATGCCCGGCGAGGATCGCCAACTTATCGTGCTCGTGCTCGGCCAACGCGAGCTTCGTATGTCGCGCGACCGCATGATTATTGGCGAGCGCAGCGAAGGTAAGAACAGTCGTATCGGTGTTCCGAGCCTATTCGAATCCGGCCGAATGCATCCGTTCGAATTGCAAGTCGTCGGGCCGCGCGGCGGGACCACGCAACAGTCATTCGAATTGCATCCACTGGCAATGGCTATCCCACCGATGACCGAGGCCGAGCGCGAGGTACTGCGCGCCAGCGTCGAGCGCGATGGGGTCAAGGTTCCTATCGTCATTTACCAGAAGAAAATTCTGGACGGCCGCAATCGCAGTTACTTCGCTTCCGCATTCAAGAAGCCGGTTCGCATCGAGGAATTTGAGGGCACTGAAGAAGAAGCGCGCCGCCACGTCGCGATCCTCAATCTTCACCGTCGGCATCTCACTACAGCGCAGCGATATCTTGCGGCCGATAATCTATTTGGACGGCAGGCCGAGAAGGAAGCGGCGGAAGCAGTCGGCGGACGGCCAAGAAAAGACGAGCAAAAACCGCCGCTAAAAACAGCGGAGGTTTTCAAGCTAGATCGCAGCGGCGAATCGCACGAGCGCGCCGCCAAGCTCGCGGCCGAAGCTGGCATTCCCAACATCAGCCCGGCCGGCATGCGGGCAATCAAAGAAGTCAGAGAAGCGCCGGAAACCAGAGCCAAGATTGAGCGCGGTGAGATTGCCACCGTAGCGGAGGCTACCGCTGCCGCTCGCGCTGAAAAGAAATTGCCTGCGTCACCTCGAACGGAGGGCGTCGAAGTTATTTCGATCAATAAACGGCTCGGCCGATGTGTGGAGTTGTTGAACACGATCTTGACTGACTGTAATTTGCCCGCGGGAGCGGCGCCAGGGTCTCAAATTTCGTTGCGATTAATTCAGATCGAGTCGCTTGTCGGTCAGGTACGAGAGGCGCTGCGAGCACGAAAGATCATCTCATAGCTTGTGCTTGTTTGCTAGAAAGGTGCGCAGCGCTTTTTCGATTGCTGCTGCAGCGGCGGGCGTCACCACGCCGCGCATGAGCGCCGCAGCATCATCTTCCTCGATATAGATTTTTACCTGTTTGAGTTGGGGGGGGCCGGGGACGAGGTCGAGCAGTCGATAGCAGTTGCCAACGTTGCTCGGGTCTTTCTTTGTCTCGATTAGGTAGCCGCGGTTGATGAGTTCGTCCACCCTGGCTCGATAGCGATTACCCCCGACACGCTCCAGCTCTCTCCAACTCGTCCAGGTGAGCCCCTGTAACGCTACAAGGACACGTTCGCGCGCTGTTTTATATTCGCCGTCGAATAAATCCACGGATCATTTCTCTCCGCTCGTGCGCTGCGGCAGCGTCGGCTCTCGGGTCATGGCTTGCTCCTCTATCGCATTGGCGCCTGACAGCCGGTCATCACCACCAGCAGCACGACCGCCATCGCCAGCGTGAGGCCGAGCATTACTGTCCACGTCTCGATCAAATGCGGGTTCACTTGCGCGGCAGTTCGTTGATCAGCCGCCGCAGCGACGCCTCGGTCACCCTGGTGCTGTGGCCGAGCTTGACCATGTCGATCTTGCCGTCGCGGTGCAGCTGGTAAATTTTCTTCTTGCCGCAGTTCAAATACTCCATGGCTTGCAGGATCGAGAGCAGGCCGCCGTCGGTGTCCGTTTTCATTTGCCATGCATCCACTTGAACTCATCCGGTGGACTGTTCCTTGGGCCGCAGATGCGCAGGCAGCGGTCCCTTGGTGATGACGCGCGGGATCGACTCATCCTGCGGCAATTGATGCACACGCTCGCGTTCGACCGGGAGGAACTTCTTTCGCTCCTCCATCAGGACGGAGTTGACCTTCCCGACCATGTTCAGCAGATGATCGAGCCACGCAAGGTGCTCGTTGGTTTCCTGCTGCTGCGTGTAGCGCAGATCGTCGCCGCGGATGCGCGCGTTCTCGGCCATCCGCTGCAATCCCAGCACCAAGTCTGTCAGCCTGTCAGCCATGATCTTGCTCCTTGAATTCCGGCATTGACTGGCCGGACCAGCCGGCCTCCCACGCAAGCGCCTCGCGCGTGCGATCACTCTCGCGATACTCGGGCGGGATCGCCTTGCGCTGGTGGCCGGCGGCCTTGGCCTCCTGGCCGCGCTTGAATGCCGCGACGTTCTGGAAATGTGCGTAGTGATCATCGGTGGGAGCGGGGTCACGGTCGGCCTCGTTCCGTGCGGCGGACGTGGCGTCGATCGTGCCCCGCTCCTCGCCTTCCTCCCTGGCATCGTCAACGGTGACGGGGTGCGGACTGTCACCTGCCTGGGAAGCTCGGGAAAACTGGTCTAGTGCTGCAGCGGCGCCAGGTGCCCGCGCGATCGGCGCTGGTGCGGTCGACGGTGCCTCGTCGAGTTCGGGCAAATCCTCGTCGCCGACGATGTCGCGGCCGGATGGCAGCACCTTGGATAGCCGCCGCAGTGCGGTTTTCTTGTACATTTCTTCCGGCCATTGCTTCCAAGGCGCATCATCGCGGGTGGCACGGCTCATGTTTCTGATCTTGTTGGCCTCGGCGAGCGACATGACGGTGACGAACACGCCGCCGTCCTTGGTGGTGGCCATGGCATAGACCTTGACGATCGGGGCCTCGAAACTATCGCCGGGAACGTGCCTGAAATGCTCGCCCTGCTCGTCGATGTGATGCGCGAATGTCTCGCCCTGGCGCACGACATTGGCGGTCACCCACTTGAACTGGCCGCTGCGGCGGAAGCGGCGCAGCAGGCCTTGGTACATCGGTATCCAGGTCGCCTTTGACTTGAACGGGACGATTGCGCCCTCGACGCCGTCGGGCAGCAGGCCGTCGCGGCAGGCTTGCATGCACGCCATCCACAGCGACTGCCAGGTCACGGCCTGGAGCTCGGGATTGATCTGCGCCGAGGTCACCAGCGCGCGGATGAACTGGTCCGGCGTGACATCGGTCAGCGCCTTCGCCAGCTCGTCCTTGCGCGCCTCGAGCCGCTCGCGCATCACCACGATCGGCGGCTTGTTCACAGAGGTGGCGACGACGGCCAAGGTGTCGGTCATTGATAACTCCTTCATTGCGTGCACAGAAGTCCACGGCCCTCATCGTCTTCAAATTTTTTGAATTCGGTACGCATGAACTCGATCATCCTTTCTAGATTCCGCTGTCGTTTGCTCGGATTCGTGTGGGTCTGGAAAGTGCCCCATGCGCAGCACACTGCTGCGATCATCGCCGCGTCAATTGGTTCCTCGCCATCGAACAAGAGGCTGGCTTTTATCAACAGTTCGTTCATGTGCTTGTTGGAAGTGTTACTCATGCGGACGCTTGTCCTTGATCAGCAGCACGCGCGGTTCTTTCGGCGGCACCGTGTAGCCGGCGCGCTTCTGGGTTTTGTATGTGATCCGCCAATCTGGAAGCCCGTTGGCAAATTCCGCGTCGCCCATGAGATGCTTCACTTCGGTTTCGATTTCGTCGCAGCGATCCTCGGCCGTGCCCATTGTTTTCAACAGCTCGGCGCGTTCGGCGAGCATGGTGGGCAGCTCATTGTGGCGGCTGAAATCGATCTGCTTGCCCGGCGTCTCGCGCGGCGTCAGCAGCTTGACCACGTCGGCGTCGCGGGCGAAGTCGGGATCGGGCTCCTGGCCGGTGGCGACGCACAGCCAGAAACTACTGACCGCGGCGATGATCTTGGCCTCGCTCTCGGCGTGCCGCGGCACCTCGAGGATGACGCAATCCATGGCATGTGCGTCGACCAGCAGCGCGGCGACGGCACCGAAAGCAGCATCGGCCAGCATGCATTCGGTTAGCGTTTGAAGCACAATCCAGAACGGGATCTCAGTGCCGCCGAGCCATTCCTTGGCATAGACCGACGGTGCCACGGTCTTTGCCTGCAGCACGCCGAGGCCACGCGCTGGATCATGAATGAAGAAATCTGGTGTGCAGCCGAGCCGGATGTCGGGATCGCGTAGGTAACAATTGGGCGCCTCGAGCTTCCATTCCGGGCGCAGCTCCTCGACCGCCTTGGCGACGGCGGGCTCGAGCCAGCGGCCGCGGCGCATCACCTTGTTGTCCTCGTCGGGGAATTCGACGCCGCGTTTCTCGGCATAAATGCGCAGGGCGGTGGTGTAAGGATGCGCGCCGAACAGCGCACCGATCACGCTGGCGGTGACGTCTTCGCGCCGCCACGCGAGCCATTCGTTCCGATCGGTGATGGGTTTGCGCTCAATCGTCATTGGCTTGCCGGATCATTTCGGTCTGCATGATGGCGAGGGCTTCGCGCCGGGATGATCTGCTGGCTGCAAAACCAGTCGACCAGCGCGGACTGGGCATCGAGGCGTTCGCGCTTATCCATTGTTTTGCTTCCGCCATTCGTCAGTGAAGCTCTCGAGCCAGGTCCGGGCCTTCTCGAGCCTGGTGTCGAGTCCGATGTTGGGGATCTTGAGCATGGCTGCGGCCACGTCGGGCGGCGGCGGCAGCACCATCAGTTGATCGAGGCTATTGCGCAGGCGGCGCCAGAGCAGGGATCGCTCGCGTAGGTTCAGGATATGGGCGGCGGCCGGCGAGAGTTCCGGCCTCGGCTTGGGCTTCGGGCCGGGCGGCAGCGGGGAACGGGCGCGGACCTTGGCCTGCAATACGCTGATGGAGGCGCGGCCCTCGCTAACGTCTTTGATCTCACGCTGCGTTGCTGATGCCAGGATGCGGCGGGCGCCGGCCAACATGCTTGGCGGCACGCGCAGATCGCCGATCAGATTGATGCGCGTCGTGGCGTCTTCGACCAGGGCCATGGCCTTGGCGGCGATCATGGCGCGCTGGCTCATGGGCAATGACCAGCAGCGCGGCAGGTTCTGCTTGATCAGGAAGCTTATGGGATCGTTGCCCTCGTAGTCCACGGTATTGCATTGCAGTTTATGGGTTTCGGCGATGTGCAGGCGGGCGCGGCCGTCGAGCAGGGCGCCTTCGTACAGGGTCACTGCCGGCACCTTGCCGTCGCGCCGCAGATCGCGCGCCAGCTTGGTGTAGACCTTGCCCACCACCGGCGGGAACAATTCGGAAAAGCGGTGAATTCGCATGGGGATCGCGGTCCGCGCACATCGTTGATCGATGTGCCGTGGTGGTTCAGGTCGGGGCGAGGTGGAGCGCAGTCACCGTACACGGCGACGAAAAGCCGTCAAGAAAAAATCTGCCCAAAGCTTACGAATAAAGCACTGCTAGATATAGCACTGCTTTAGTCCGCCCGGCAGGAAACGGTATGAACCTATATCGCCCCGTATGAACCTGTGGGGAACTTTCGTTGTGTTTGCAAAGGGGTGGATAGTCTTTCGAAGGCGGTTGTCGGTGCTGATTTCTGCGCTAGAAGTCTTGTCACCAGCGAAAAGTCGCGGCATTGTGTCGGCCTCGCGACGTAAGCAGTCAGTTCTGACGCCAATCCCGCTACGCATTACCTATGCGCGGCGCCGTGAAAGGTATTGCGCAATGTCGCTTACCTATTCAAGCCAGCAACATAATGCTTTCTATACCCCATGGTCCACCGAGCGTGACGAGGCGCTCAAGCAGCTTTGGGCGCAGGGCTACAGCGCCTCGCTGATCGCCGACAAGCTGGCGAACGGCAGCAAGCTCACCCGCTGTGCGGTGATCGGCCGGGCGCATCGGCTGAAACTGCCAGCGCGCAAAGGCAAGGAGCCGCTGGAGCGCAAGCCGCCAGGCCGCAAGCCTTACCGGCGGGTCAAGGGTGCACACAAGCCGCCACGACTGCCGCCACCGCCACCGCAACGACCGCGACCGCCGCCGTCGTCGTCATTCCCTAATCCACCAATGGAGCCGGATATGCGGAAGTTGCCGCTATTACAGCTCGAGCCGCACCATTGCCGCTGGCCGCTCGGGGAGCTGCACGAGGTGGCGCATTTGTTCTGCGCCGCGGATACGCGCGAGGGCGAGGTCTACTGCCCGCACCACACGTGGATGGCGCGGCCGCGAGGGAAACAGTGAGCGACGATCCGAAGAAGCCCAACAAGGAACCGCCGCCGGACGACTACGACGCGACCGACGACTTCGCGCGCAGCATCGAGGAGATGCGATGAATGTCCTCGACCTTTTCAGCGGCATCGGCGGCTTCTCCCTCGGCCTCAAGCGCGCCGGAATGCGAACCGTCGCCTTCTGCGAGATCGATCCCTATTGCCGAAGAGTCCTCGCCAAGCACTGGCCAGATGTCCCTGTTTACGGAGATATCCGAGAGCTTACCGCCGCGCAGATTATGGCCGACGCCGAAAGCCGCAGATGCGGAGAAGGGCGGACGAGGCGATCTGCTGGCGTGGTGTCGGGGTTACGAGAACAAGCACCATCCGCCGCCATCGACCTCATCTGCGGAGGATTTCCCTGCACCGATATTTCCGTCGCCGGTAAGGGACTCGGCATCACCGGACCTCAGAGCGGCCTATGGTCGGAGTACGCCCGAATTATTGGCGAAGTTCGACCCCGCTACGTCATCGTGGAGAACGTCGCAGCTTTGCTTGGACGGGGCCTTGAGCGAGTTCTCGGAGACTTGGCCGCGCTCGGGTTTGATGCGGAGTGGCACTGCATACCTGCTTCCGCCGTTGGTGCGCCTCACAGACGAGACCGGCTCTGGATCATTGCCCACACCGAGTGCCACGAGCTACGGCACGAACCACGGCGGTGGAATGGGGCGTGTGGGACCGGTGCGGCCGTCGTTGGAGACGATGGCGCGCAAGGATTTGTGGCCGACGCCGACGCTGGCAGACAGCCGCAACACGCGCAACGCGACAGCAAACAATGGGAGCGGCTCGACGGGGCACTCAGGCACCACCTTGAGCGATATCGCTTGGATGGAAGCCAATGGGACGAAGAACGCTGGTTCGCTCAATCCGGCATGGGTCGAGTGGCTCATGGGGTTCCCGCTCGGGTGGACCGTCTTAGAAGCCTCGGTAATGCCATTGTCCCGCAAATCCCGGAAATCATCGGACGCGCAATCATGAGCGTCGAGCGCGACGACTACGACGGCGATGACGACTTCGCCAAGTCGTACAGCGAATGTCTGCGCGCAATCCGCGAGCGCAAGGCCAACGGCGGCAAAGGATGGGGAGGATGGGAGTGAGCAAAGCGGTTGCGAAAAGCAATGGTGGCGGGCAATTGAAATTCGACCTGCGTCTGCCTGGCACACTGACGCGGACGGGCTGGGAATTGCCGAAGAAACTGCCGTTCGAGGATTGGATCGCGTGTGGGCAATCGCTAGGCAAGATTGAAGTAGCGGTGCAATGGTGGCTCGGCGATTGGTGGGCTCATGGTGAGCATGCTTATGGCGACCGCAAAGCTCAATTCGAAGAAGGTGGGCCGCTGGAGGAATTGAATTTTTCGACCTGCAAGGTCTATGGCTGGGTAGCCCGAAGGGTTGAAACGTTTAACCGGTTAAACGTTCTTTCTTGGAAGCATCATTTTCATGTTGCCGAAATGTCGCCCGCGCAGCAGCGCAAGTGGCTTGAGCGCGCCGTTCGTGAGGATTGGTCTTCCAATCAATTGAAGGCTGCGATCGCGCGCCATGACGCGATCGAAAAGACGATTGCGGTTGATCTTGAGGCTCAGAAGCTCGGCAAGTTTGCCGTGCTTTATGCCGATCCGCCTTGGCAATACGAGTATCCGCCGATGGGTGGGTCTAATCGTTCCATCGAAAACCACTATCCGACAATGACCATCGAAGAAATCTGCGCGCTGCCAGTGGCAGAAATCGCGCATGAAAATTCGGTGCTGTTCATGTGGGCCACGAGCCCAAAGCTTTACGAATGTATGAAGGTTCTCGATGCATGGGGGTTCCAATACCGAACCGACATGGTTTGGGTGAAAGATAAAATCGGCATGGGCTATCACGCGCGCGAGCGTCACGAAGCTTTGCTGATTGCCAAGCGCGGCGAGTTGCCGCCACCTCCGCCGGAAGCGAGACCTGATTCAGTTCAAGAACAGCCACGTCTTGAGCACAGCGCCAAGCCTGAAGTGTTCTACGACATCATCGATCGCATGTATCCCGAGATCCGCAAGATCGAGCTGTTCAGTCGCGCGCCTGCAGCGAGGGTGCTGTGGACGGTATGGGGTAATCAAGCTGTAGCGGCGTAAGCGAATGCCTGTGCACAATTTCAACCACAGTCTCATGTGCTCTCATAGTTATGAGGATGCGCCGTGGTGGCTCGAGGTTTATCGCAAGGCATTTCCGACTCTGATGGCGTCGGTGAGCGTGCGCAAAGATGGATGGGCGCAGCGCGGTGGAATTGATCGTGTGCTGACATTGCAATGTGGCCGCACGGTTCTGATCGATGAGAAGGTGCGCGAGAAGGACTACGGCGACATTCTTCTTGAACGGTGGTCCGACGAGGAACGGAAAGAACCTGGCTGGGTGCAGAAGCCACTTGCTTGCGAATTTATTGCTTATGCGATCGTGCCGCCGCGAAAGTGTTGGTTGTTGCCGACGCTGTCGTTGCAACGGGCTTGGCGGCTTAATGGGCGTGACTGGAATCTTAAGTTTCCAATATGCCGAGCTGAAAATGAATTTCGGGGCCGGCATTGGACGACAGTTTCAACTGCAGTTCCGGCTGAGGTGCTGTTCCCCGCAATATCGAACGCAATGCTGATCGAATGGGATGGTGAGGAGAAAGAGGAACCGAACGACGGCGACTTGGCGGATTTGCCATTGTTCACCAACGGGCATGGTTGAATGGCCCAATTCCCCGGCCTGATGCTGTGGACCGATTCCTGGGTGGCCGATACGGCGCACCTCACCCGGCTCGAGCGCGGCACCTATCACGATCTGCTGGTGCTGATGTGGCGCACGCCAGGTTGCCGGGTGCCAAACGATAATTCGTGGCTGGCAAAACACATGCGAATGTCGCCGGAAGAAATATCTCAGGAACTTCGGCCAATCATTTCCGAATTCTGCCAAAGCGACGGCCATTGGATATTTCAGAAACGGTTGCAGAAGGAATTCCTGCGCTCGCATGAACTGAGCGCACGACAATCTTTCCGGGTAGGACAGCGATGGGGCACCGAGAAAGCGAAACAGAAGGCCGCCAAGCGAGCAGAAAAGGCCGCTGTTTTAGCAGGACAACATGAAACCAATCGCCATAAGTTGTTGTTTCTGAAAGAGAAGGATGGGTACCTCCCAGACCAGATAAGTAATAGAGAGTCTTACTGTAGCCGCGCGCGCGAGGATGACGAACCAGAGCAAGCGGTAGCCGAGAAGAAAGCAGGCAAGATTTCAGCCGAGCTCTACCACCTCGTCGCAGCCAAACGATCCACCAGCGAGGGATGAGGTTTCACGTGAAGCCAAAGTCAGACATCCTCGAGCGGCTACTCGCC
>Ga0193696_1000318_pt1 | contig 17646 bp, 18 predicted proteins | sample L3m1metaG_FD_145074 | JGI IMG/M metagenome (GOLD analysis project Ga0193696, IMG submission 145074) | Soil microbial communities from a riparian zone of the East river system, Colorado, United States - L3m1 | ecosystem: Environmental > Terrestrial > Soil > Riparian zone | place: USA: East River... | reverse complement strand
GCGATTTTTCGACGGCCGAGTCGGTAATTGCGAATGCCCCCGTGCTCGCGCGGCGCGGCATGAACCTCGTCATCGGCACGACCGGGTGGGCGGCTCACGAACCCGCGCTGCGGCAAGTAGTGGCCGAGGCTGGGGTGGGGATTGTCGTCGCGCCGAATTTTTCAACCGGTGTCGTGTTGTTCGAAGCGATCGTCGCGCAAGCGGCCAGGCTTTTTGCAACACGGGATGAATTCGGCGCCTTTCTTCACGAAGCTCACCATGCAGCCAAGAAGGACGCCCCGTCAGGCACGGCAATCCTGCTCAAGCGGACGATGGAGGAGTCGGGGTTTCCTCGGCCGATCGATGTCTCGTCGACGCGCGCGGGCTTCATTCCCGGCACGCATCAGGTCGGCTTCGACGGGCCTGCGGAAACGATTACGCTGTCGCACGCCGCGCGCGATCGGACGGCGTTTGCCCGCGGTGCGCTGACGGCGGCGAAGTGGATACACGGCAAGCAGGGTTGGTACACGATGAAGGACGTGCTCGGAGTCAGCTAGCCCCTGGCCCCGAGCCGCTACGGAGTGGGAGAACGCAGATGAGAACACCATTTACCGGGGTCGGCACCGCACTGGTCAGCCCGTTCACTCGCAGCGGGAGCCTCGACGAAGCGGCCGTGCGTCGTCTCGCGCGCCGGCAGATCGACGCGGGCGTGCATTTTCTCTGTCCCTGCGGGACAACCGGCGAAAGCCCGACGCTCACGGACGCCGAGCGCCTGCGGACCGTGGAGATCGTCGCTGACGAGGCGAACGGCCGGGTACCCGTCCTGGCTGGCGCCGGCGGATACGACACGAAGGAAGTCCTGCACCTCGCGGGCGAGATGCAGAAGGCCGGCGCGTCGGGACTGCTGTCGGTGACGCCGTACTACAACAAGCCGACGCAGGAAGGCCTGTATCAGCACTATCGCGCCATCGCCGAACACACCTCGCTGCCGATCATCGTCTACAACGTGCCGGGGCGGACCGGCGTCAACGTCGAGGTGGCCACGCTCGTTCGCCTTGCCGCCGTGCCTCATATCGTCGGCGTGAAGGAGGCCTCCGGCAACGTGACGCAGATGTGCGAGATTTGCCGCGCGGTGCCGCCTGACTTTCTCGTTCTGTCAGGGGACGATGCGCTGACGCTGCCGCTGATGGCGGTCGGCGGACGCGGAATCATCTCCGTGGCCGGCAACGAGATTCCGGCGGAGATGGTGCAGATGGTCGAAGCGGCGGAGCGGAACGATTTCGCCGCCGCGCGCGAGATCCACGCGCGCATCCTGCCGTTGATGCTGGTCAACTTCGTCGAATCGAATCCGATTCCGGTCAAGGCCGCGATGGCGGCGATGGGGCTGATCGAAGAAGTCTATCGGTTGCCGATGGTGCCGCCGCAGAGCAGCTCGGTGGAGAAGATTCAGAAGGTGCTTCGCGAGCTCGGGCTTCTCAAAGGCGCGCTGGTGTAGCACGGGTCTCGTCGCGATCAGGACTCCGACACCGACATGCTCGAACAAGAGATCAACGCTCTGGTTGCCGCCGGCGCGGCCGCCGACCGCGACGCGGCGCGCGCCGCGTTCGCCCGGCTGCGCGAGGAGCTCTCCGCCGGCCGCGTGCGGGCCGCTGAACCGGATGCCAGCACCGCCATCGGCTGGCGCGTCAATACCTGGGTCAAGCAGGGCATCCTGCTCGGCTTCAGATTCGGCGACATCGTCGACGTATCGATGGATCACGGTCGCGTGCCGTTCTACGACAAGGACACGCTGCCGCTGAAGAAGCCGGGGCTCGCCGCCGGGATCAGGATCGTGCCCGGCGGATCCGCGATTCGCGACGGCGCCTACCTCGCGCCCGGCGTCATCTGCATGCCGCCGATGTACGTGAACATCGGCGCGTACGTAGGCGAGGGATCGATGATCGACTCGCACGCGCTCGTCGGCTCGTGCGCGCAGGTCGGCGCGCGCGTGCACGTCAGCGCGGGCGCGCAGGTGGGCGGCGTCATCGAGCCAGTCGGAGCGCTGCCTGTCATCATCGAAGACGACGCGCTGATTGGCGGCAACACCGGCATCTACGAAGGCGCCGTCATCAAGGCGCGAGCGGTCGTGGCGGCCGGCACGGTACTGACCGGATCGACGCCCGTCTACGACCTCGTGCGCGGCGAGGTCATCAAGGCTGCTGCCGATCGCCCGCTCGTCATCCCGGAAGGCGCGGTCGTCGTTCCCGGTGCGCGCGCGGTGACCGCCGGAAAAGGGGTGGAGTGGGGACTGTCGCTCGCCACGCCCGTCATCGTGAAGTACCGCGACTCCCGCACCGACACCCGCACGGAGCTCGAAGCGTGGATCCGCTAGGCGGTCCAGATTTACCGCAGAGCGCGCTGAGCGCGCCGAGAAAACTTGGCTCTGCGTGCTTTGCGTCCTCTGCGGTTAACGTGGGTGCGATCGCAGCATGACACCAGATCCCGTCGACATCGTCGCGCTGACGCGGGCGCTCGTCGACATCGACTCCACGACGGGCCGCGAAGGCGAGGCGGGCGCGTGGCTGGCGAGCTATCTGCGCGGTCGAGGCTTCACGGTCGTCGAGCAGCCGGTGGACGCCGGGCGGTTCAACGTCATTGCCACGCAGCAGGCTCCGCCCCAGCTGGTCTTTTCGACGCACTTCGACTGCGTGCCGCCGTTCTTTGCGAGTCGCGTTGACGGCGGTCGCATTCACGGGCGCGGCTCGTGCGATGCGAAGGGCATTCTGGCGGCGCAGGTGGCGGCGGCCGATCGCTTGATGCGCGACGGCGAAACGCGCGTCGGCCTGGTCTTCGTTGTTGGCGAGGAGCGGGGCAGCGACGGTGCGCGCCGGGCGAACGAAGCGGCGCCCGGCGGCTGCCGGTTCCTCATCGACGGCGAGCCGACCGACAATCGCCTCGGCCTCGCCACGCGCGGCATCCTGCGTCTCAAGCTACACGCGAACGGGCGGGCGGCGCACTCGTCGTTTCCGGAGCTCGGCGAATCGGCGATCGACAAGCTGATCGACGCGCTGATCGATCTGCGATCGATCGAGCTCCCGGGCGATCCGGTCCTCGGTCGAACGCATTACACCGTCGGTCTCATCGATGGCGGCGTCGCGCCGAACGTCGTGCCGCCGTCCGCTGACGCCGAAGTGATGTTTCGCACGGTCTCTGACGCCACCGTCGTCCGGCGCGCGGTGGCGTCCCTCGAACGGCGCGTGACGCTCGAGCACGTGCTCGAGGTGCCTCCGGTGCGGTTGACGACCATCCCGGGGTTCGACGCCGCCGTGTTTCCCTACACCACTGACATTCCGTTCCTGGCCGGCTGGGGCGATCCGCTGCTGTTCGGTCCCGGGTCCATTCACGCCGCGCATACCGCGGACGAGTCCGTCGCGATTGCGGAGCTGACCGAAGCGGCGGATCATTACGTCAGGATTGCCCGACACCTTCTCGACGCCCCGCGCTGAGTACGAGCGCCGCCTGACGGCCTGGCGCGACCGCCTGGCCGCGCTCGATCGCCGCCACCTGATGCTGTCGAACGGCCGGCTGCTGCTGGCGGCGTTGCTGGCGCTTGCGCTCTGGTTCACGTTCGTCCGCCCCGCGCTGTCGCCGTGGTGGCCGGTCGCCACGGGCGGCGCGTTCGCGGCGCTGGCGATCGTGCACGCGCGCGTGCTGGAGCGGATCGAGCGCGCGCGGGGCGCCGAGCGTGTGTACCTCCGCGGACTGGAACGGTTGAACGGGCGCTGGGCGGGCACCGGACGCGACGGCGCGCATTTCATGGGCGATCATCCGTACGCGCGTGATCTCGATCTCTTCGGCCGCGCGTCGCTCTTCGAGCTGCTGAACACCGCACGGACCGAAGCGGGCGAGACGACGCTGGCCGCGTGGCTCGGCGCGGGGGCCACGGTTGGTGAAGTCCTGGCTCGCCAGCAGGCGGTGGACGAGCTGCGCCGCAACGTCGACCTGCGCGAAGACCTCGCCGTGCTGGCCGCCGAAACGGCGATCAGCCGCACCGGCGCGCTCGTGGCATGGGCTCTGGCGCCGTCGATTGGATTCACACGCAGCGTTGGGTTCATGTTCATCGCCTGCGGCGCTGTCGCGGTCGCGCTCGCCGTGCTGGTGTTCGCGGAGCTGGTTGCCGCCCGTTGGCTGATCTTCTGGCTGGTTGCAGAAGCCGCGCTTGCCATCTCGTGGCAGCCCCGCTTCAAACACGTGCTCGCCGGCATCGAGACGCCCGATCGCGATCTCGGTCTGCTTGCCGGTCTGCTGGCGAGAATCGAGATCGAGCGATTCAGCTCGCCGCGGCTCGGCGCGCTGCAGGCGTCGCTGCTGACGCACGGCGTGCCGCCGTCGAAGCGGATTGCGCAGCTCCGGCGCATGGTGTCGTGGCTGGATTCGACGCGCAACCAGATGTTCGCGCCGCTTGCCTATGCCGTGATGCTGCCGCAGCTGCTGGCCATCGCCATCGACGGCTGGCATCGCGACTACGGGCACGCGGTCGACGACTGGCTGCGGGTGGTCGGGGAGCTCGAGGCGCTCTCGTCGATGGCGACGTTCGCGTACGAGCATCCAGGGGATCCGTTCCCGACGCTCGTCGACAAGGGGCCACTCTTCGAGGCGGACGCCCTCGCGCACCCGCTGCTTCCCTCGGACGCCGCCATCCCGAACGACGTGCGGCTCGGTGGCGACCATTCCCACGTCATCGTGGTCAGCGGATCGAACATGTCGGGGAAGAGCACGTTGCTGCGGAGCGTCGGGGTGAACGTGGTGCTGGCGCTCGCCGGATCGCCCGTACGGGCCGCGGCGCTGCGCCTGTCACCGCTGGTGCTGGGGGCGACGCTGAAAGTGGAGGATTCACTCGAGGCCGGACGGTCGCGGTTCTACGCGGAAATCCTGCGGATTCGGACGATCGTCGACGCGGCGCGCGGACCGGTGCCGCTGCTGTTCCTGCTCGACGAAATCCTTCACGGCACGAATTCGTACGATCGGCGGATTGGCGCCGAGGCGATCGTCCGGGCGCTCGCGGAAAGCGGGGCCATCGGCCTCGTCACGACGCACGACCTGGCGTTGACCGAAGTGCCGTCACGGCTCTCAGTCCCCTCCGTCAACATGCACTTCGAGGACCGCCTCGAGGGCGGCCGGATGATTTTCGACTACCGTATGCGGCCGGGCGTGGTCGAGCACAGCAACGCCCTCGCCCTGATGCGCGCCATCGGCCTCGACGTCTAGCGCGACCTTAGAACCACACGACAGCCCAGCAGCGCATTCGCCACTCATCGAGCGGGCACGGTGGGTGATGCCTGCGAAGGCTGACGCGGAACAAACTTGTCGTACCGGGTACGCGCAAAGAGAATCGCCAGAATCGCCGCGAGAATCGCGCCGGCCGCGCAGGCAAGGAGTGGGCGACTCCAATGGCGCGGCTTATTCGCTGGCCGATCCTCGGGTTGCGCGGTGACAGGTTCAATGAACCGATAACCCTTCCTCGGTACCGTCTCAATGTATCGAGGGCTCGCGCCCTTGTCGTCAAGAACTGTTCGGAGGCGGCTGAAGACGACGTCTAGACTGTGATGAAAGTCGACGGTCCGGTCCGGCCACAGCCTGCGCTCGATCTCTTCACGGGTAATCAACTCCCCCGGCTTCTCGAGCAGCAGACAGAGCACATCGAGCGCCTGTCCGCCGAGCCTTACCGCTTGCCCGCCAGCTCTCAGGCGCCTTCGACGATCGTCAAACTCGAAGTTTCCGAACGTCTTCACCACGTCAGAACTCCATTCTGAAGCGACCGTGCCTCAGATTCTATCTGCATGACAGTCTGAGAGGCAGAATTGAGGTTTTGTGAGTTGAATCCGCGCGCACGGGATGGTGCGATGCGCGGGCAGGCATCACGCGAGCTGAACGCAATGCCAGCCGGAGGGCACACAGTGATCAGACTTCCCAGGGCTGCCGTGTGGGCGTGCGCCATCTTCTTGGCTCTAGTATTTGTCTTGGCCGGCATGTCGAAACTCCAAGGCGCCTCGGCAACGCGATGGACCGAGAGGCTTGTGCAGTGGGGCTATCCTGCGAACGCTCGATACCTTATCGGAGTGTTCGAAGTCATCGGTGGCCTCGGTGTGTTAGTTCCCAGGTGGAGACGAGCCGCCGCGGCAGTCCTGGTCGGCCTGATGTTTGGCGCGCTGTGCACGCACGTCGTTCACGGCGAGTTTCCGCGCCTCATTCCGCCGCTTGTTCTTGGCGGCCTCGCGTTTCTGTTGTGTCGCGCGCGCTTGGGCCGCCGGGTCACTGGCGAATGAGGTCGCTGATCCGCGCCAGTGTTGCAGCCAGATCCTGGCCCTCCTCGAGCGCGAATCCGCCACCCGGTTCCGACAGCGCGCGCAGGCTGTTCCGCGTGGCGGCCCAATAGGCGTTCCAACTAGCGGCGTCCACGCCGGCCCTATCGACAATGGCACCGGGCAGCAGCCGCGGATCGAGCGCAAAGACCGGCATGCGGGCGCGGCCACCAGCGCGGGTCAACGACGGCGACCGATCGACGTAGCCATTGCTGATGTAGATGATCGCGGCCGGGTCGAGGATGGCGATGGTCTCGTTCACTCGCGACAACGCGAGCGTGGCGCGATCATCCACTTCGTTCGTCGGTGTGAGCCCCCGGGTGATCGCGAGAATGTCAGACACCCTCAGGCCGTTGCCGGCGAGCTTCTTGACGACGCTGTCGACGACGCTGCGATCGTGGGTCCAGGCCACCGACACGGACGAGGGGCCGGTGGAGAGGAGCGCAACCTGGTCGCCGTCGTCGATCAACTCGGCGGCAATCGTCTTCACGAGCGTTCTGAGGTGTCCGGTGTTGCGGAAGTCCAGGTGAAGATCGTCGACGATGATGAGCCAGCGGGCGGCGGCTTGAGCGCCCGACGGCCCTGCGGCCATGAGCGTGGCGGCCGCAATGACCACAACCCTGAGCGCGTGTCTCACGTTCTTTTGGACGGCAGCGCGCAGCGACCGGCCTGACAGCCGGCATTCGCTCCATCGCTCGTCAGCTGATGGCGGGCCGAAACACCTTTCCAGAGAAGGACGGCACCAAAAAGAGGTATTGATCTGCACACCTTGAAAGGATGCGCGACGTGTCTACTCAAACTGCAGGCTTGTCGGTGCTGCTCATGGCCGTGGTCGCGGGCGGTGCGCCCGCTCAGAGTCCGGTGATGGACGGCGTGTGGCGCAGCCAGGGATACGGGAACGTGTACGAGATCCATGGGGCGACCTTGAACGCGTTCGAGGTCACGAACACCACCTGTGTTGCCGGCGGAACGGCCGCGGTCGACACGACGGCCGTTCCGGGCAGGACAGCAACGTTCAGGACTCCTGGGGGCGGCGAAACGTTCGTCCGCGCCGGCGGCAGCGCGGATCACAAGCTGCTGCACAGCGAGGGCTCGGCGTCCGACGAGCGGATCGACCGCATCCCGCGGCTGCCGGCGGTATGCGACCATCCGACGGAGAACACGCCGAACGGGAACTTCGAGGTCTTCGCGCAGACGTGGGCCGAGCACTACATCTCCTTCGATCTGAAGAAGACCGACTGGGGCAGCGTCGTAGAAGCTAATCGATCGAAAGTCACCTCCAAGGCAACACCCACCGAGCTCTTCGACGTCATGGAAGCGATGATCGGGCCATTTGGCGACACCCACGCCTTCCTCGCCGCCCCGGCCATCGACCGCGTGTTTCAGAGGCTGAGGCCTGGAACGGATCGAGCGGCCAAGGGGGGCTTACGAGCGTTCCGTAGCGGCGGCATGGCAGCGCTGCTTGGCGTGACTGATCGGGCGTACCTCAAGACCCCTCTGCGCAGGTTCTGCAACGACCAGATCCAGTACGGGCACATCGACGAGACAACCGGGTACCTCCGGATCCTGTCGTTCAGCAACTACGTCAGGGAGGGCGGCTTCGCGGCGGGGCTGGCGGCGCTCGAAGCCGCGCTCGACGACATCTTCTCCGATCGCGCGCTCGGGGCGCTCGTGATCGACGTGCGGATCAACGGTGGCGGCGCCGATCCCTATGGTCTCGCGATCGCATCCCGCCTCGCGACGAGCGAGTACCTCGCCTACACGAAGATGGCGCGCGCCGATCCGATCGACCGCAACAAGTGGACGCCGGGAGACCCGAGCCTCGTCCGGCCGAGTACCCGCCCCGGTTTTCGCGGACCAACCGTCGAGTTGATCGGACCGCTCACGATCAGCGCGGGCGAGACGTTCACGCAGGCCCTGATGGGCCGGACCCCGCCCGTCATTCGGATCGGCGAGAACACGCAGGGCGTCTTCTCTGATGTCTTGAGCCGACGGCTTCCGAATGGGTGGCGCTTCGGCCTGCCGAACGAGGTCTTCCGGACGCCGCAGGGGGCAACCTTCGACGGGCCGGGCATCCCGCCGGACGCGGCGGTTCCCGTGTTCGCGGAGGAGGACGTGGCCGCAGGAAAGGATCCCGGAGTGGCCAAGGCGCTGGAGATCCTCCGCAAGAAGTAGTCAGTCGCGGCTTAGCGCCGCCACGACCGCCCTTCCTCGATGCGTCGGAAACAGCAACAGAGAATGGCCGGAGGCTGCTCGGTCAACGAGAACGGGTATTAGTTCGGCATCTAACTTGCTCCTTCGCCGGTCGGCCACGCAACCGGCCAAGGAGAAACAGCGGCTCAACCGATGCATCGTGCGACGAAAACCGATGAGTTCGCCCGGCGCATAAAACACCGATGCAGTACTTCACTGTGAGTGCTCATTCAAAGGAGATTCGTATGCATTATATGGTGGCCTGGATGCTCGGAGTTCCGTTCAGCGTGATCGTGTTGTGGTACGTGGTCGGCCACGCCGCGTGTGGGCGCTGAGATGGTGACGAATGTTTCGGCGTCGGAGCGAACGCCCCGCATTGTGATTGCGCTCGCGGCCGGGGTCGCAGGCGCGTTGGCGCCGAGCCTTTTGCTCAAAGGCGTGTTGACTGGCGCCGCTGTCGCGATGCTGACGACCGTGGCGACCGGTTACTGTCCGATCAATGCTGCACTGGACGGAGGGAACGCCGAGACGCCGCACTGGCGAACGTTGAAGACCCACCGGGTCGAAGCGTAACTGAAGGTCGTTCGCGTCTCGACGTGAGCAGGCTGAGAGCATACATGGGTAGCCGAAGACGTAACGAAGAGACGCCACGACGTGACGGCAATGCTGACAAAGAGCGACCCACGCCCGGTCGTTCCTCCGCGTTGGAAGAAAACGTCCAGGCGGTCAAGCGATGGGAGCGGGCGATCCTGCTCGCGCGCTCGAAAGCAGAGCAGGTCGGCGACTGGATCGCTTGCACCGCCGGCAGTGGTCCCGTGCTCGTCCTCCACGTCGTCTGGTTTGGCATCTGGGTCACCGTGAATGCCGGCGCGATCCGCGGGATTCGACCGTTCGATCCCTTCCCATTCCCGTTCTTGACGATGACCGTTTCGCTGGAGGCGATCTTTCTGGCCCTGTTCGTCCTCGCCAGCCAGAACCGGCTCACACGCCAAGCCGACAAACGCAGTCATCTCGATCTACAGGTCGATTTACTTGCAGAGCGCGAGATGACCGCCGTGCTGCAGTTGCTGCAGGACATCGCTCTGCACTTGGATGTTCAGACCAGCGTGACGCCGGACCAGTTGCGAGACCTGATGAAGAAAACGGACCTTCGACGGCTAACGAATCGGTTGGAGGAGTTAGCGGAGCCCGCCACCTCGACCGCTTCAACGAATTCCACGGCTAAGGTGAGCTGAGCAAGTCGGGACGAATGTGCACCGGAACCGCCCGAGGATGCTCTGTCTGATCTCCGATCAGCTGCGCCCGTGACGAATCGCGCCCGTCCGGAGAGGCGCACTAACCCGCCAGTCACCAGCGCGCGCTAGTGAACAGTCGTGTCGTGCCGACGAAGTATGTCGGCCGCGCGTTCGGTGTCACAATACGCCGTCGACAGGAGGTGGCCATGTCAGGTTTCCGTGCGATCGGAGCGCTCAGTATCGGTCTCGCCGTGGCAACGGCAAGCGGTCTTTCAGCCGGCGGCGATGACGGCCAGCGGCTGCTGTCGATCGATCACTACGTCTCGATCGCGTCGACCGTGCCGGCGATAGCGGGCCAGAAGGCACAGCTGTACGTCCGCGAGCGCGTGCTCGCCGGCGCGGCCCTGCGCGAAGCGCCCGTGTCCGATCGCGTCGTCCTGTTCGTGCACGGCGCCGGCACTCCGGCGGAGGTCGCGTTCGACGTGCCGTATCAGGATTACAGCTGGATGGCGTATCTGGCGCGTGCCGGCTTCGATGTCTTCGCGATGGACACGACCGGCTACGGCCGCTCGACGAGGCCCGGTCGTCGATCACATCCGGGCGCTGCGTCGCGTCGACAAAGTGTCGCTCGTCGCCTGGTCGCTCGGCGGACCGCGCGCCGGCGGATTCGCCTCCCAGCATCCCGAGAAGATCAGCCGCGTCGTGCTGCTGGCGCCGGCCTACAACCGTGGCTCGGCGGCCGCGCCGCCCGCGAAGATGCCGCCGGACGGCGTGCCGATGAACACGCAGTCGCGCGAAGAGTTCTACGCGAACTGGGATCGTCAGGCCGGATGTCCGGATCAGTACGACCGCGCGGCCGGCGATGCGGTGTGGTCCGAGCTCCTCGCATCGGATCCCGTCGGGTCGACCTGGGGAACCGGCGTGAGGCGCGCACCCCAGACGGCGGTGTGGGGATGGAACCAGGCGGCGGTCGGAAAAATGATGGTGCCGATGCTGGTCGTTGCCGGTGCCCACGACAAGCAGGTGCCGCCGGATCGGGTGCGCGATCTCTTTACCGACCTCGGCGCGCCGAACAAGATTTTCGCGGACCTGGCGTGCTCGTCGCACAACGCGGCGTGGGAGAGAAACCATCTGCTGCTCTTCCGTGCGTCGCTCGAGTTCCTGACGGCGGGGACCGTGAACGGGACGAAACAGGGCATGCTCAAGCTCGGGTATTCGGCGCCGGAGTAACCCAAGGGTCCGGCTAAAGCCGGACGAGATAGGCAGCGATGTTGCAGTGCTTAGTTTCATGATAGAGCAGCCGTCGATGCCTGACATTCATCGTCCGCCGGATCCGATCGACAAGCCGCCGCCGGACATCAAGCCGGTGCCGCCACCGGACATTCCGCCGCCGGCCGGGCCGCCGGACATTCAGCCGCCGACGCGTCCCGAGCGCGGCGAAGATCCGCTCATCGCGTAACGCTCGCAGCCGAGCGCCACGCGCAAGAGCACATCCGTCTGGCCGCGGCACCCGACGAGCTGGAGACCGGACGGCAGCCCGGACGCCGTCTGGCCGTCTGGCAATGAGATCGCCGGGTGCCCCGTGACATTGAAGAGCTGTGTGAGCCGGAGCATGACGTTCCGTACCGGCTCGGTCGCCGTTCCCACTTTGACGCTCGTCGCGCCGATTGGCGGCGCCGGAATCGGCAGCGTCGGCAGCACGAGCGCGTCGTGCTGGGCGAGCGCCGCGTCCACCTCGCGGCGAAGGACGTCGCGTCCGGCGAGCGCCCGCACGTAGTCTTCCGCGAGCACGTATTGCCCCATTTCCAATCGCAGCCGCACGGGCGGTGTATACCGATCGGGCATCGTCTTCAGTGTGGCCGCGTGGTATTCGGCCGCGTCCGCCAGCACGATGAGCAGATAGATCGCGGCGATGTCGCCGGCATGACGCAGATCGATGTCGGCGACGTGCGCGCCGGCGTCCCGAAGGCGATTCAACGCTTCTTCGAAGCGCGCCCGCACCTCGTCGTCCAGCAGATCGCAGAAGTAGCGGCGCGGCACTGCCAGCCGCATCCCCTTGACCGGCATCGGCGCCGGCGGCACCGCGCCGGCGTCGCCAAGCAGCGCGTGATACACGAGGCAGGCGTCCGCCGCCGTCTGGGCGAGCGGTCCGGCGTGATCGAAAGTCCGCGACAAGGGAACGATGCCTTCGGTCGAGACTTCGCCGTACGACGGTTTCAGTCCGACGATGCCGCAGGCGGCGGCGGGGATGCGAATCGATCCGCCGGTGCACGTGCCGAGCGTGGCGAGCGCCATGCCCGCGGCAACGCTCGCCGCCGATCCTCCGCTCGAGCCGCCGGGCGAGCGCGACGGATCGAGCGGGTTGCGTGCCGGACCGAATGCCGAATCCTCGTTCGTCGTGCCGAACGCGAACTCGTGAAGGTTGGTCTTGCCGACGAACACCGCGCCGGCCTGCCGCAGATGGGCGATGGTGGGCGCGTCGCGCTGGGCGATGTGGCCCTCACGCACCCGTGATGCCGCGGTTGTCGCCGTGCCGCGGATGTCGTAGAGATCCTTGACCGAAATCGGCACGCCGTGCAGCGGCCCGAGGTCGCGGCCGGCGGCGAGCTGACGATCGGCCTCGCGTGCCTGCTGCCGCGCTTCGTCCGCCATGACCAGGATGAAGGCGTTCAGTCGCGGGTTGTCCGCTTCGATCCGCTGTAGACACTCTTCGGTCACTTGCGCGGAAGTCACTTCGCGCGCACGGAGCTTCCGGCCGAATTCCTCGATCGTCATCTCGACTCGTGGCCCGGTTTCGCGTCGGACGACGCGTTGACGTTGAAGTCGGCGGCACGGACGGCGGCGACGGACTTCGCCAGTGCCTCGAGCAGCGGTTTCAATTCGGGCAGGCCGCGCCGTTCAGCATCGGCGACCGCACTCTGCAACCACGCATCAATCTTCATCATCTAGCCCCTGGCTCCCAGCCCTAGCTCCCACGAGCAACAGCTAGCCCCTAGCCCCCAGCCCCTACTGTTTTTTTACCGAGATCGAGACGCCATCACGCAGCGGGACGATCGCGGTCTGAAGTTGCGGATGGGCCGCCAGCCGTTCGTTGTACTCGGCGATGGCGCGGGTGTCTTCCGGATTCTGCTCTGGATGAGCGCTGAACCCCGGCACGACCTCGCCGTTCCACAACACATTGTCCGTGACCAGCAGCCCTCGAGGGCGAAGCAGGCCGGTCAGGCGATCCAGCAGCGGCGAATACAGCTTCTTGTCGCCGTCCTGAAAGATCAGATCGAACGGCCCCGCCACTTTGGAGAGTTTCAGCTGCGCGTCTCCGACGATCACGCTGGTCCGATCGGCAAGCCCCGCGCGCGCAAAGTTCTCGCGCGCTTCCCTGGCTCGTGTCTCGTCCAGCTCGAGCGTGATGAGCATCCCATCCGGCGGCAGCGCGCCGGCCAGCCAGATGCCCGAATACCCGATCGCCGTGCCAATCTCCAGAATCCGCCGCGCGTCGATTGCGGTCGCGAGCACCCGGAGCAGCGCGCCGACCTCGGCATCAACCAGCGGCAGCCCCCGCGACTCGTTGTCTCGCGCGATGCCATCGAGCACGTCATCGCTACCGCGGTTGAGTGTCGCGAGATACCCTTCAACTGCATCCGGCACGATCAGACCCATCGCGATATTCTAAGGTTCTAGGGTTCTAAGGTTCTAAAGTTCTAAGGTTCACATCTAGAACTTAGAGCCCGGAACCCAGAACCCTAGAACTCTAGAACCCTAGGACCCTAGGACCCTAGGACCCTAGGACCCTAGAACCCTAGAACCTTAGAACCTTAGAACCCTAGAACCTTAGAACCTTAGAACCCTTTGATGCGGCATACGAAGATCATCGCGACCGTCGGTCCGGCTTCGGATTCTGACGACATGCTCGACGCGCTGATAGCCGCCGGCACCGATGTTTTCCGGCTCAACTTTTCCCACGGCACGCAGGATTCGCAGGCGGCGACGTTCGCCCGCATTCGCGCGGCGGCGCGACGCGCCCGGCGCGAGGTCGGGGTGCTCCAGGACCTCGGCGGTCCCAAGATCCGCACCGGGACACTCGAAGGCGGACGGCCGATTCGGGTGAAGCCGGGCGAACGCCTGGCGATCGAGACCGGCGAGTTCCCCGGCCGGCCCGGGCATATCTCCACGTCGTTCGCGGCTCTGGCGCGCGCGGTCCGGCCCGGCGATCGGCTGCTGCTCGCGGACGGCAGCGTCGAGCTGCGTGTCGACAGCACCGATAGCGCCCGGATCGAGACGACCGTCGTCGAGGGCGGCGAGATCGGCGAGCACAAAGGGATCAACGCGCCGGGTGTCCCGCTGCCGACGTCTGCGATTACGCCGAAAGACATCGAGGATCTGAACTTCGGGCTGAGTCTGGGCGTCGACATGATCGCGCTCAGCTTCGTGCAGAGCGCCGCCGACATCCGTCAGGCGCGTCAGCTGCTCGCCGACGCGCACGCCGCGGACGTGCCGCTGGTCGCGAAACTCGAGCGGCCGCAGGCGCTGGAACACCTCGACGAGATCTTCGACGTCAGCGACGCGGTGATGGTGGCCCGCGGCGATCTCGGGCTCGAGATGCCGCTCGAGCGCGTGCCGCGCGTGCAGAAGGACATCACGCAGCGCGCCAGGCGCCATGGCATCCCGGTGATCGTCGCCACTCAGGTCCTCGAGTCGATGACCGTCGAAGCGCGGCCGACACGCGCCGAGGTCAACGATGCCGCCAATGCCGTGGACGACGGCGTGGACGCGATCATGCTTGCGGGCGAAACGGCAGCCGGCGCCTATCCGGCGCGGGCGGTGCAGACGCTCGACGCGATCATCCGCGACGCGGAGCTCATCCCGCGTCTGGAAGCCACGAGGCGGGCGTCCGATTCCCGGCACCACGATCACGCCCAGGCGCTGTGCGAGGCGGCGCTCATCCTGGCCAACCGCGGAGAAGCGCAGGCGATTGTTGCCGTTACGCGCGGCGGCACCACGGCACGCCGGTTGTCGGCCCTCCGGCCGGCTGCGCCGATCATCGCGGCGACCGAACGAGGCGACACGGCGCGGCGGCTGGCGCTCTACTGGGGCGTGGTTCCGCTCTGCATCGAGCTCTGCGAGAACCTCGAGGAGGCGAGCGCGCGCGTCGGCGTCCAGCTCGTCGAGCGCGGCGTCGTCCCGACCGGGGGCGCGGTGGTCTTCGTCAGCATCAGCGCCGACCTGACGCGCAGCGACGCAAACTACCTTAAGATCCTGCGACTGTAGACGAACCATGATCCATCACCGATCAGCCACGAAAACGCGAAAACACGAAAAGCTCGATGTTTGTTTCGTGCTTTCGTGCTTTCGTGGCGATAGAGCCTGCCGATAGATGCCCGACATCCGCTACACCACCATTGGTGTCATCGTCCTTGCGTTCGTCATCGCCGCCGTGGCCGTCCGGATCGCGCACGCGGTCGTCCATCGGCTGCTCGGCGGGCTCGAGATCGTCGGCTCCGAAAACCGCACCGCGGTTCATGCCCGCGCGAAGCAGCTGATTCGGGCGCTGACGTTCCTCGCCTACGGCGTCGCCGCCATCGCGAGCATCTCGCTCGCCTTCGACCGGCTCGGCTATTCCGAGGCGGCGTGGCAGCCGCGCGACCTGCTGCACTGGACCGGGACGCACGGCGTCAACGTCGCCATCATCCTCGTCGGTGCGTTCATCGCCGTCCGCGCGGCCAACCTGGCCATCGACCACCTGCAGTTCAAGCTCGGACGGCGTCACGCGACGACCGACCTCGAATGGCAGCGCCGTGCCGCCACGCTCAGCGGCATCCTCACCAGTCTCGTCACCGCCACGGTGGCGTTCGTTGCGATTCTCATGGTGATGCGCGAGCTGACCATCGACGTCGTGCCGATCCTGACCGGCGCCGGCATCGCCGGCCTGGCCATCGGCTTCGGTGCGCAGAACCTGGTGCGCGACGTCATCTCGGGCTTCTTCCTGATCCTCGAGGATCAGGTGCGCGTCGGCGATCTCGCCCGCATCAACGGCGTCGCCGGCAGCGTCGAACAGATCAACCTGCGCACCATCGTGCTCCGGGACATCGAAGGCGCGGTCCAGGTATTTCCGAACGGCACGATCACGGCCCTGGCAAACCTCAGCAAACAGTTTGCGTACGCGGTCGTCGACATGCGCGTGGCCTACAACGAAAACATCGATCGCGTGCTGGGGACCATCAGGGAGGTCGGCGCGTCGATGGAGAGGGATCCCGTGTGGGGGCCTCTCGTCCTGGCGCCGCTGGACGTCGTCGGCATCGAATCGCTGGCCGACGGCGCCGCGACGGTCCGCGTGAAGTTCAAAACCCAGCCGCTCAACCAGGGCCGGATCGCCAACGAGCTGCGGCGGCGGTTGATGGGGGTGTTCGTCGCGCGCGGGATCCGTCCGTATTCGGGATGAACGGACAGTCTGAAATCCCGCAATCCCAATCCTGCCGTTCCGCAATCCTGGCCTCCTGCAATTTCGTCCAAACCCCTATGCTAAAGTCACGCTCTATGCGAAAGATTCTCCTGTTCGTCTGCCTCGCCGCGCTCACGACGGCGTCGCCTTCCGCGCAGGCGCCGCGTTCGACGACGGCCGCCACTTTCTCGGTGCCGGTCGTCTACCGCAAGCTGCCGAACGGCCTGCGTGTGGTGATCAGCGAGAACCACGCGTCGCCGGTCGTGGTCGTCGAGGTCATGTACCGCATTGGGTTTCGCATCGAACCACGCGAACGCACCGGGTTCGCGCACCTCTTCGAGCACCTGATGTTCCAGGGCTCGGAGCACGTCGGCAAGTTCGAGCACGTGCGCATCGTCAACGAGAACGGCGGCACGCTCAACGGATCGACACGCTTCGATCACACCAATTACTTCGAGGTGATGCCGTCGAACGCGCTCGAGCTCGCGTTGTGGCTCGAGGCGGATCGGATGCGCTCGCTGAAGCTCACGCCCGAGAACCTGAAGAACCAGCAGGACGTCGTCAGCGAAGAGGTGCGCGTCAACGTGTTGAACCAGCCGTACGGCGCCTTCGAGTGGCTCGGCCTGCCGCAGAAGGCGAACACCAACTGGTACAACGCGCACAACTTCTACGGCGACCTCTCGGATCTGCAGGCGGCGAACGCGGAGGACGTCAAGAAGTTCTTCGACACCTACTACGCGCCGAACAACGCCGTGCTGGTCGTGGCGGGTGACACCACGCCGGACGAAGTGATGAAGCTGGCCGAGAAACACTTCGGCGCGATACCCTCTCGCCCGCTGCCGCCGCGTCCCGATATCGCCGAGCCGCCACAGGCCGCGGAGAAGACGTTTTCGGAAAGCGACAAGCTCGCCCGCACGCCGGCGCTGGCGTTCGGCTATCACCTGCCGGAGCGGATGACGCGCGAGTTCTTCGCGCTGACCCTTCTTGACCCGCTGCTGGTCAGCGACGAGAGCGCGAAGCTGTATCAGGCGCTCATCAAGGAAAACCAGGTCGCTTCAAACGTCTCGGGCGGATTCAACTACGGGCTCGGCAACAACTTCGACTACAACGGCCCCATGCTCTACACCTTCCGGGTGGACTACCGTCCGGATCTCAAAGGCGCGGACGTTCTGAAGGTCGTGGACAAAGTGATTGCGGCGGTTCAGGAGCACGGGATCACGGAAGAGGAGTTGAGGCAGGCGAAAGTGAACTTCAGGTCGTCGTTTCTCGAGGGCCTCGAGAGCCAGTCCGGATTCGGCCGCGCGGATCTGCTCGCCGCGCTCGCTCTCTACGACGACAACCCGAACCGCATCAACACGATCCTGGCAGACCTGGAGAAGGTCACGACCGCGGAGGTCCAGGCGGCGGCGAAGAAATACCTCGTTCCGTCCAACCGCACGTCCATCGATCGGCGGCCCGAGGG
>Ga0193696_1000317_pt1 | contig 17652 bp, 14 predicted proteins | sample L3m1metaG_FD_145074 | JGI IMG/M metagenome (GOLD analysis project Ga0193696, IMG submission 145074) | Soil microbial communities from a riparian zone of the East river system, Colorado, United States - L3m1 | ecosystem: Environmental > Terrestrial > Soil > Riparian zone | place: USA: East River... | reverse complement strand
GCAGCGGAATGTCCTCCTGGCGGTCCCGGAGCGCCGGCACGAAGATCGGAATCACGTTGAGGCGAAAATAGAGATCCTCGCGGAAACGTCCACTCCTGATTTCCGCCTGCAGATCCTTGTTGGTGGCCGCGAGGACACGCGCATCGACCTTGATCCGCGTCGTCCCGCCCACCGCCTCCATCGTCTGTTCCTGCAGAACGCGCAGCACTTTGGCCTGCGTCTTCAGGCTCATATCGCCGATCTCGTCGAGGAAGATCGTGCCGCCGTCGGCGACCTCGAACTTACCGCGCCGATCGGCGACGGCGCCGGTGAACGCGCCGCGGACGTGGCCGAACAGCTCGCTTTCGATCAGCTCTTCCGGGATTGCGGCGCAGTTGACTTCAACGAAGGCAGAGCTCCGGCGGCGGCTCAACGCGTGGATCGTCCGCGCGACCAGTTCCTTGCCGGTGCCGTTCTCGCCGTAAATCATCACGCGGCCGTTGGTCGGGGCGGCCATGGCGACCTGCTCGCGGAGCTGACGCATGGCATAGCTCTCGCCAACCATGGTCTGGTGTCGATCGACCTTCGCGCGCAAGGCGCGGTTCTCGGCTTCGAGCGTGCGCTGCCGCAGGGCGTTTCCCACCACGAGCATCGTCCGATCGTGCTGGAGCGGCTTCTCGAGAAAGTCGAACGCGCCCAGCTTGATGCCGCGGACGGCCGACTCGATGTCGCCGTGACCCGAGATCAGCACCACCTGGGAATCGACCTGGCGCTCGCGAAGCCTGGTCAGCGTCACCAGACCGTCCATGCCGGGCAGCCACACATCGAGCACGATCAAGTCGATCGGGCCGCGGGTGAGACGTTCGAGGCACTCTTCGCCGCTCGACACCGATTCGACGATGTAGCCCTCGTCGCGAAGGTCGTCGCCGAGCGCTTTTCGAACGCCTGGCTCGTCGTCGACGATCAGGACGGTTGGTGTCATACGTTTAACCGCGGAGCGCGCAGAGACCGCAGAGAGAATTTCCCTTTTGCGTTCTCTGCGTTCTCGGCGATTCCTGTCTTCAACACGGCAACTCTATGGTAAACCGCGTGCCGCGCGGCGTGTTGTCGCCGACCTCGATGCTGCCGCCATGCTCGGCGATGATGCGCCGTACGATTGCCAGCCCGAGCCCACTGCCACGCCGCTTGGTCGAGTAATACGGCAGGAACAGCTTCTCGCGCTCGGCCGGCGGGATTCCCGGTCCGTCGTCGGCGACGACGACCCGGACCAGGCTGTTGCCGGTGTCGAGCTGGGTTTCGACGACGATGTCACCGCGGCGCTCCATCGCCTCGATGGCGTTGTCGATCAGGTTGATGATGACGCGGCGAATCTGTTCGACGTCCAGCCGCACCAGCGGCACGCCTGGCGCAAAACGCTGGGCGATCCGGACATCGCTGAAAATCCCATTGTACAGCGCGACCGTGTCGGTGATGAGCTGGCCGATATCGGTGGGGACCGTGCGCGGCGACGGCATCCGCGCGAACTGCGAGAACTCGTCGACTAGCCCCTTCAACGACTCCACTTCGCCGACGATGGTCGCCGTGCACTCGTCGACGAGCGTCTTGGACTGCGGCGGCGCGCCCGAGAAGTGCCGGCGCATGCGTTCGGCCGACAGCTGAATGGGCGTAAGCGGGTTCTTGATCTCATGGGCCAGACGCCGCGCCACCTCCCGCCAGGCGGCAACCTTCTGCGCGCGAATCAGCGGCGTGACGTCATCGAGCACCATGACGACGCCTTCGGGCGTACCCGCATCGCCGACGAGAGCCGTCGCCACTGCCGCCAGGTGCACTTCCTGCCCGTCGCGTGCCAGCACGATGTCGTGGGCGGCCGGCTCCATTTTTCCTGGTGCGGCGCCGGAGAGAACCTTGCCGATGGGCTGAAGATCGGCGCGATCGAATACAGCCAGCGCCGGCTGTCCGACGATCTGCCGGTTCAGGCTCAGTAGCCGCGCGGCCGCGCTGTTGATGGTGGCAATCACGCCGGACGCATCCACCGAGACGACTCCCGTGGTGATGCGTTCGAGAATCGTCTCGATGTATCGCCGGCGGGCTTCTACCTCGACGTGCTTGCGCTCCAGATCGATCGTCCCACGTTCGACCCGGCGGCGGCTCGTGGCCAGCTCTTTCGCCATGGCGTTGAAGGCTTCGACGAGCGATCCGAACTCGTCGTTGCTCTGCGGTTCGACCCGCTGGTCCAGGCGGCCGGCGCCGATTTCCTTGGCGGCCGCCGCCAGCATCTGGACCGGGCGCGTAATCCGCTTCGCCATGTAAAGGCCCATCCAGGTCGCGCCGACGAGAATCATGAGCGTGACCATCAGGAAGAACGAGAGGTAGACGCCGGTCAGCGGCCGTTTCAGGACGCGCAACTGCGTGTAGTTCTCGTAGGCCTGCGTCATGCGGCGCGACCGCGCCGCCATTTCACCGGTCAGATAATCGGTTGCGACCACGACGCCTTTGGGTTTGCCGTCGGCGGAGCGGACCACCGCCGCGGCATGCAGGAAGTCGCCGGCGCCACCGACCGTTTCGATCGACGACTGCGCCGAGCCGCCAAACGCCTGGGCCGCCAGCCGATCGGCGGCGGCGCGGCTGTAGCCCGGCGGCATCGACGGCGCCGCGACGTCGAGCACGGGTTCGAGCCCTGGCAGCGAGCCCGACAAGGCGCCGGCCGTTCCCTGCGCCACGACGCGGTACACCTCGACGATCTGCACACGCTGCAGCGTGACATCCGGCGCCAGCAGATCGCGCAGCGGCCGGACATCGCCTTTGGTTAGATCGACCTTTGTCAACGAGCGCGCCATCCGCGCGGCGTGCTCGCCGACCAACAGCTGCCGCTCGTGGTAGTAGTCGCTCGCAATCTTGTTGGCCGACGACAAGATCTCGTCCATCGGCGCGTTGAACCAGCGGTCGACGCTCGCGCCGATCAGCTCGCTGCCAACGATCAGCACGAGCACCGCCGGGACGAACGTCATCGCCAGCAGCAGGACGACCAGCTTGGCGCGGAAACGCGCGAAAGGCAGTGCCATCCGCCGTTCGACGACCAGCTTCACGATGTTGCGCGCCAGCACGAAGACGAGCGCAACCAGCATCGTCAAATCGGCGGCCGACAGCGCGTAGAGCACGAACTCGCTGAGGAAATCGGGCGACAACCGCGAGGTACCGCGGGCAATGGCGAGCAGCGCGATCAGGACGCCGACGAGAATGCCGATGCCGCCGAGAATCAGCCGCGGGTTGTCCCTGAAGGGGCGGCGCGGCGGTTGTGGCGTCCGCGCGGGGCCACCGGCGCGTCTTGGCGTGATCGACGTCACGGTGGCTGGCATGGGGCTTCTCGTAGGGGCTGGGGGCTAGCTACTAGCTGCCACCCTTACGATGTTCACTCCTTCGGATTCAGAAGATCCTTCAGCTCGTTCGCGAACTCGTTGATGTCGCGGAAATGACGATACACCGACGCGAAGCGCACGTAAGCGACCTTGTCCAGCTTTTTGAGCTCCTCCATGACGAAGGCACCGATGTCGTTGGTGGAGATCTCCTTCTCCGGCCGGTCCTGGAGCGTCGCCTCCACGCGATCCGCGATCGCTTCGAGCGCCGCCACGCTGACCGGGCGCTTCTCACACGCTTTCAACAGGCCGGCCACCAGCTTCTGCCGCTCGAACCGCTCGCGGCTACCGTCCTTCTTCACCACCATGTACGGGATCTCGTCGATCCGCTCGTAGCTGGTGAATCGCTTGCTGCATTCGAGGCACTCGCGCCGCCGCCGGATGACTTCGCCTTCCTTCGATTCGCGCGAATCGACCACCTTGTCGCCGAGGTGGCCACAGTAGGGACATTTCATACCGTGTGGCCCTGATCCGCCTGATTCGCCAGCCGCCTCACGCCTGCGAGGTTGAGGCCTTCCTGGGCGGCAAAGAACAGGCCGAGCAGAAGCGCGGGGCCGATCGAGAACAGGTGCAGCACGATCGCCGCTCCCACAGCCGCATCGTCCGGAGCGCCAAAGAACATCGTCGTGCCAGCGCGGAAGGCTTCGTGGAACCCGCCGATCGCGCCGGGCGTCGGCACCGCCACGCCGAGGACCAGCAGTGCCAGCAGCAGGAACGATCCGGTGAAGGGCACCTCGAAGCGAAACGCGACCGCGACCGACCAGATGCCGAGACAGATGCACAGCCACAACGGAAACGACCACGCCAACGCGATGAGGACGCGGCTGGGCCGGCGGATCGCGCCGAGGCCGCGAACGAATTTTTCCGCGATCTTCGCGACCAGACCCGCAAACGCCGAGGGCATCGCGTGTTCAAGGCGGCGCATCGCGCGACCCAGGCGCTCGGGCTGTCCCGCAAGCACGAATAGAACGATCAGCACCGACGTCGAGACCGCCGCGGCGCTCGCGCCGGCCCACTTGACGATGGCGAAGCCTGTGGGATTGGCGGTGGCGAGATCCTTGCCGAACACGAACACGAAGGACGCCAACAGGACCAGCACCGTCAGCGTGTCGAGCAGGCGCTCGAGAATGATCGTCGCAAAGGCGCCGGTCGCGGACATCCGTTCCGAACCGTCCTGCTGCCCGCCCGCTTGATGCGCCAGGAAATACGGGCGAATGACCTCGCCCGCGCGCGCCGGCAACACGCTGCTTGCCGCGAAGCCCACGGCCGTCGCTCGGAACGAGTTCGCGAAACTCGTGTGACCGAGCGGTTCCAGCAGGTACTGCCAGCGGAGCGCTCGAATCGCGAGATTGACCACCATCGTCACCAGCGAAAGCGCCAGCCACTCGGGACGGGCCCGGACGATTTCTGCGCCAACGCGCCAGAGATCGACGTTGTGAAGAAACAACGCGACCAGTCCGACCGCGATGGCCAGCACGACGATGGTGCGAACGTGCGAACGCATGCGTCTCGAGTGCCTACTTACTATAGCGCTCCTTCGACTGCCGCCCGGTCGCGGCGTCACTACATGTTGTTGTTGTCAGGACCGTGAAGCGCCCTGTAAGATTCACAACTTCTCCAGCAGCCAGGATCGTTCGTGTCGCTCTCCTCACCCATTCTTCAAACGACGATCGCCGGCCGGCCACCCGATCGTCAGGGCAAGGTTCGCGACATCTATGAGTTTGGCGACCGCCTGCTCATCGTCGCGAGCGATCGCATCTCCGCCTTCGATTACGTGCTCGGTTCCGGCATTCCCGACAAGGGCAAAGTCCTGACCCAGATTTCGTTGTTCTGGTTCAACCGGACCCGATCGATTGTGCCGAACCACGTGGTGGCCACCGACCCTGCGCAGTACCCGGCCGGAGCGCGGGACGCCAGCGACTCTCTGCGCGGACGATCGATGCTCGTCACTCGTACCGAGCCACTGCCGATCGAGTGCGTTGCTCGCGGCTATCTTTCCGGCTCGGGCTGGAAGGACTATGCGGCGACTGGCGAAGTGTGCGGCATCCGACTGCCGCCGAACCTCCGGGAGTCGGATCGCCTGCCGCAACCGCTCTTCACGCCCGCGACCAAGGCCCAGAGCGGTCACGACATCAACATCAGCGAGAAGGACGCCGCGGCGCTCGTCGGGCCGTCGGTGCTCGACAAGGTTCGCGATCTGACGCTGCGGCTGTATGCGGCCGGCGCTGCCCACGCTGAATCGTGCGGCATCATCGTCGCCGACACGAAGTTCGAGTTCGGCACGCTGCCAAACGGCGACATCATCCTGATCGACGAGGTGCTGACGCCCGATTCGTCCCGGTTCTGGCCGCGCGACGGCTACGCGCCGGGCGGCGCGCAGAAAAGCTTCGACAAGCAGTTCGTCCGCGACTACCTGGAACGCATCCGCTGGAACAAGCAACCGCCGGTGCCGGCGTTGCCGGACGATGTCGTGGAAAAGACCCGCGAGAAGTACGTCGAGGCGTTCCGCCGCCTCACCGGGCAGGACCTGCAGTGATCGGCGAACGCCTTGAACGGCTCGTCGAGGAAATGGTCGACAAAGGCGTCCAGTTCGACGATGCCGTTCACGAGTTCGAAAAGCGGTTCATCGCGCGCGTCCTCGGACAATGCTCGGGCAGCCTCACGAAGACTGCCGATGCGCTGGGGATGCACCGCAATACGCTCACCCGGAAGATGGGGGAATACAAGATCAAGCGTCGGGCAGGATAGGCGGGACGGGCAGGAAACACACCGCCTTCCCGCGAGATCCAGCCTGTCCTACCCTTCCAGCCCCTCCCGCCCCTCTCTAGCAGTCGCCCCTTGACAGTGCCAACGCCTCCCATATAATTGGCAGTCGACCTCACCGACTGCTAAGCCATAGAGGGTCACCACTTTTCTTCACAAGACGGAGCACAACGCATGAACGTCAGACCGTTGCACGACCGGATCATTGTCCAGCGCATCGAAGAGGGCGAGCAGAAAGTCGGCGGGATCATCATCCCCGATTCCGCCAAAGAGAAGCCGCAGCAAGGGAAAGTTATCGCCGCCGGCAGCGGCAAGTCGAAGGACGATGGCAAGCGCGTCCCGCTGGACGTCAAGGCGGGCGACCTCATCCTTTTCGGCAAGTATTCAGGCCAGGAAATCAAGCTCGATGGTGATGAGTACTTGATCATGCGCGAGGACGAAGTGCTCGGCGTCATCGAAGGCAGCAGCGATGGAAAAGGCGGCGACGCCAAGAAAAAGAAGTAGCTGACAGCCGCGCGCTGAAAGCTGAGAGCAACGAGCTGATAGCTACAGGAGAACAGAGAACATGGCAAAACAGATTGTGTACGGCGAGGAGTCTCGCCAGGCCATCTTGCAGGGCGTCAACAAGCTTGCCGACGCCGTCAAGGTGACTCTCGGGCCGAAGGGCCGCAACGTCGTCCTCGACAAGAAGTTCGGATCGCCCACCATCACCAAGGACGGCGTGACGGTGGCGAAGGAAATCGACCTCAAGGATCCGCTGCAGAACATGGGCGCGCAGATGGTCCGCGAAGTGGCCAGCAAGACCTCGGATACCGCCGGCGACGGCACCACCACCGCCACCGTGCTCGCACAGGCCATCTATCGCGAAGGTGCCAAGAACGTGGTCGCCGGCGCGAACCCGATGGACATCAAGCGCGGGATCGAGAAGGCCGTCGAGGCCATCACCGCCGAACTGAAGAAAATGTCGCAGAAGGTCACCGGCAACATGGTCGCGCAGGTCGGCACCATCTCGGCGAACAACGACGAGACGATCGGCAAGATCATCGCCGAAGCGATGGACAAGGTCGGCAAGGACGGCGTCATCACGGTCGAGGAAGCGAAAACGCTTGAGACCTCGCTCGAGGTTGTCGAGGGTATGCAGTTCGACCGCGGTTATCTCTCACCGTACTTCGTGACCGATCCGGAGCGGATGGAGGTCGCGCTCGAGAACCCGGTCATCCTGATTCACGAGAAAAAGATCAGCTCGATGAAGGACCTGCTCCCGGTGCTCGAGCAGGTGGCGCGGCTCGGACGCCCGCTGCTGATTATTGCCGAGGACATCGAAGGCGAGGCCCTCGCGACGCTGGTCGTCAACAAGCTGCGCGGCACCCTGCAGGCGGCGGCGGTAAAGGCCCCCGGATTCGGCGATCGCCGCAAGGCGATGCTCGAGGACATCGCGACCCTCACCGGCGGTCGCGCGATCACGGAAGACCTCGGCATCAAGCTCGAGAACATCAAGCTCGAGGACCTCGGCAAGGCTAAGAAGGTCACCATCGATAAGGACAACACGACGATTGTCGAAGGCGCCGGTTCCTCGCAGGCCATCGAGGGGCGCGTGAAACAGATTCGCGCGCAAATCGAAGACACGACGTCGGACTACGACCGTGAAAAGCTGCAGGAGCGGCTCGCCAAGCTGGTCGGCGGCGTCGCGGTGATCAAGGTCGGCGCGGCGACCGAAACCGAGATGAAGGAGAAGAAGGCGCGCGTCGAGGACGCCATGCACGCGACCAAGGCGGCCGTGGAAGAGGGCATCGTGCCCGGCGGCGGCGTCGCGCTCATCCGTTCCGCGCGGGCGCTCGACAACCTCAAGCTCGGCGGCGATCAGCAGATCGGCGTCAACATCGTCAAGCGGGCGATCGAGGAACCGATGCGCTGGATCGCCACCAACGCGGGCCACGAAGGGTCCATCGTCGTCCAGAAAGTTCGCGACATGAAGGACACCGAGGGCTTCAATGCACTGACCGACACCTACGAGGATCTCGTCAAGGCCGGCGTCATCGACCCCGCAAAGGTCGTGCGCTCGGCGCTGCAGAACTCCTCGTCGATCGCCAGCCTGCTGCTGACGACCGAAGCGCTCATTTCGGAAATCCCGGAAGAGAAGAAGGAAGCGGCCGGCGGACCCGGCGGCCCCGGTGGCATGGGCGGGATGTACTAAAGTTAAAAGTTTGAAGTGAAAAGTTAAAAGTTAAAGTTGAAATGCCTGGGCCCGGCAGGAGAAATCCTGACCGGGCCTTTTGTTTTTCAGTCGGGGCTAGGGACTCGGGGCTAGCAGCGGCTATCGCAGCGTGAAGGTCAGCTCTATGGTGACCAGCACCGGAACCGGCTCGCCGAGCCGGGTTCCCGGCGCGAAACGCCACTGCTTGGCGGCTTTGATGGCTTCCTGATCGAGGCCGAAGACGCCGTCGAGCGATCGCAGAATCTGCACGTCGCCGACGGAACCGTCAGGGCGCACGACACACTCGAGCAGCACCGTGCCCTGGACCTTCGCGCGCATGGCGTCGGACGTGTACTGCGGCTTCACCTCGCGCAGGACCCGCGGAATCGTGACGCCGTTGCCCGGACGGTACGTGCCGCCGCCCGTTCCACCGCCACTACCCGGCCCGAGACCGGATCCTGTTCCGGGACCGATGCCCGTTCCGGTGCCGGTTCCGGCGCCGCCGCCAGTGCCGGATCCTTGTGAAAGCGTCGGCGGTCCAGGCGGCGCTTCGATCGCGCCTGGAAGCGTATCTGTGGCGGCGGCGGTCAGCTTCGCAGGAATGTTGAACTGCTCGATTGGAGGCGGCTCGTTCTTGGCCTGCTTCGCCTCGATTTGCGGGGGTTTCGCGACGGGAACCGTGATCTTGTCCTTGCCCGGCAGCTCGGCCTTCCTGGGCGGCTCCTTCATCTTGTTGCCGCCACCGCCACCGCCGCCGCCGGGACCCGGCTGGCTGAGCCAGATGATGTTCTGGTTCGGCTGCTCGGGAAGGAACGCGGCCGTCGTCGCTGGATGCGGGGCGTAACGAATGAACAGCACAACCGCGACGACGATGAAGACATGAGAGATGAACGAGGCCAGCGCGGCGGGGGCGATGCGCTTCGCCGGCTGTTCGAACATGAACGGGATGTCGACCGGATGCTGTCCTTCGACGTGCACGGACAGATGTCCGGCGGAGGCGTTTGTGCGAACTCCGGCCGTGTTAGGGTCGTTCATCTGCTGTGGTAATGGGCCCGTCGAGATATTCTCGCGCACTGGTCTTGAAGGAGGCAACTGCAAAAGCAGTGCCTCCAACCTCGGGCGTATTTGCCGGCAAGAGCGTCAGGGGATTGAGCCGGTGTCCTCAGACTCGGCCGGACCAGGCTCCAATGGCTGCATTGCCGCCGCCGTAGGAATGAAACAGTGCGATGGCGTCGGCCGCGCGCGGCTCGCTGTGGACAGCGACGAGGATGCCGCCGCGGGCCGTTAGCGTCTCGAAGATCCGGCCGTCGTGCGCCTGAAAGCCCACACGCCGCATGGCGCCCGCGAGGCCGATCGTCGCCAGATCGCCTAGCGGCCCCTGCAGCGCGGCGACGAGCGGCCCGTGCGCCACCGCCGCGCCAACCACGGCGAGCTCCAATCGATCGCCCGGCCGTCCGAACGTCTTTTCGATCAGCGCCGCGGCGTCGTCGGTCGCCTTCGCGAGAATGGTCGTTCCGTCGTGCGAGAAACCGGCCTGCTTCAGCGCCTCGAGCGCCTTCGCGGCCCAGGCGACGTCCTGAAAGACTGCGACCGTAAAGAGACCAGTGTTGGTGTCAATCGTCATAGTCGGTAGTCAGGAGTCGATAGTCAGGAGTCGAGTCGGGAGTCGGGAGTCTCGTCCGTAGTCGGTAGTCTCGTCGCGACTATCGACTGACTACCGACTCTCGACTACTGACTACCGACTACTCAGTTCAGCGCTGTAATGTATCACGGTGGATATCGCCGTTGTGGGCGCGGGACCGGCGGGCGCGCGAGCGGCGTGGGTCCTCGCCCGCCATGGCGCACGGGTCACGATCTTCGACGCGTCGCATCCGCGCGAGAAACCGTGCGGCGGCGGCGTGACCGGCCGCGCGCTCGCGCTGGTGTCTGACGCCATCGACGCGACGTCGTGTGCGCGGACACCGATTCACACCGCGCGCTTCGTCCGCCTTCGCGCCTCCGGCGCTTCGGCGGGACAGGTCCGCGTTGGCGCCTCCGGCGCTTCGGCGGGACAGGCGCCCGATCGCACCGGCCTGACCAGTCGAGAATCGGCGACCGTCGACCTCGATCGCGGTGCGCTCGTGGTCGCAAGCCGCGCGGAATTCGACGCCGCGCTCCTTCACGCGGCGCAGCAGGCGGGCGCCACGCTGGAATCTGCGCGGGTGACCGATCTACGCATCGATGCGGATGGCGTGACGCTGGAAACGCGCCACGGGCATCGGCGGGCCGACGTCGTGATCGGCGCCGACGGCGCCAACAGTCTCGTGCGCCGTCGCGTCGCGCAACCGTTCCGGCGCGATCAGCTCTCGATCGCGACCGGCTTCTTCGCGCATGGCGTCACGAGCACCGAGATCGTGATCGCATTGGTCGCCGATCCGCCCGGCTACATCTGGTCGTTTCCGCGCCCGGGACACCTGGCGATCGGCATCTGCGCCGAGGCGACTGTGGGACACTCTTCGGAGGCTCTCCGCGCGCGCACCGCCGAGTGGATTCGCGCGACCGGCATCGCGCCCGGCGCGCGGCTCGAGCCGTACGCGTGGCCGATTCCGTCGCTGGCGGTGCGCGACGCCCACGAGTTGACGGTCGCCGGATCGCGCTGGCTGCTGGCCGGCGACGCGGCGGGGCTCGTCGACCCGATTACGCGCGAGGGCATCTACTTCGCGCTCGCGTCCGGTCAGTGGGCCGCCGAATCGCTGCTGCGTGACGGCTTCGCGTCGGCCTATTCGTCGCGCGTCGCAGAGGAGGCGGGACACGAGCTTGGCCGCGCGGCTCGCTTCAAGGCAGGTTTCTTCCGTCCTGCTTTCATCAACGTCCTCATGCTCGCGCTGCAGCAGAGCGCGGGCGTGCGCGCGGTGATGGCCGATCTGATCGCGGGGCGGCAGGGTTACGCGGATCTCAAGTGGCGCCTGCTGAAGACCTTCGAGATCGGGCTCGCGTGGCGGGCGCTCACTTCGAGTAGTAGCCGTCCCGCGCTTTGACGCGGACGCCCGGGCGGTTCACGACGACCTCAATCGAGTGCCACGACGGCTGGGCGGTCACCGGGCGCGCCGGCGTGTAGCCGAGGAGGAATTGCGATCGCAGCTCGTTCGCGATCGAAGTCAACGTCGCCGACAGCTCGCGAGAATCGGTCTGGAAGACTGAACGGCCGCCGCTGGCCGTCGCCAGCTCGGCGAACACCGCGGGCCGTTGGGCGCCGATGGCCACCGGATACACCAGCACGTCACGGCGCCTGACCAGATCGACCAGGGCGGCAGCCGTGATCTCGCTGTAGCGATCGCTACCGTCCGACAACACGACCAGCGCCCGGCGTCCTTTCGCCGACTGAATGGCATCGAGCGCGACCGCAATGGCGTCATAGAGCGGCGTGGTGCCCCAGGCGTCCAGCCGGTCGATCGCGGCCAGCGCGGCCTCGTGATTCGTCGACAACGGCGCGACGACCGTGGTCTCGCTGCCGACGGCGATCACCATCACCTGATCAGCCGGTTTCAGCGCGTCGGTGAATGCGCGCGCGGCGCTCTTCGCCGTGTCGAGCCGCGCGGCGCGGCCGGCGCCCATGCTGAAGCTGCGGTCCAGCCCGATGGCGACGGCAAGCGGGAAGTCGCCGGCGGTAAATGCGGAGATCGTCTGGGGCGATCCGTCCTCGAGGATACGAAAATCCGCGGCCGTCAGGTCCCTCACCGGTGCGCCGCGTTGATCCGTCACGGTCGCGTACACTTCGACGAGGTTCACGCCTGACGTAAATTGCGCATAAGTGGTGCCGGCAAGCGCCAGCGCGATTACTAGTGGTACAATTGCAGCTTCAAGGAGCACTGCCATGGGCCGTCTCGGGCTGCCAGAACTGCTGATCATTCTGGCGATTATCATCGTCATTTTCGGAGCAAACCGCTTGCCGGGACTCGGTCGCGGCATCGGCAGCGCGATCAAGAATTTCAAGGACGAGTTCAAGGAAAAAGAGGACGACAAAGAGAACAACCGGCGCGCGTCATAGCACGACGCGCGTATCGCCCATCCGCCGCGTGACCCGTTCGCGGTCGAGATATTCCAGCAGCGGAATCGCAAACTTTCGCGTCACTGCGAATCGTTCCTTGAACGTGGCGACATCAATGCGCGCCGCGCCGCCCGCCGACGACTTCTTCAACCCCGCGACTTCGTCTTTCAGCCGCCGCAGCGCCTCGTCGTGAAAGACGAGCACGTCGACCCGCACCAGCACTTTCTGCCGCAGCAGCAACTTCATCACGCGATCGGCGACCGCCGGAGCAATGCCGGCGGCGGCGGCGATCGCCGCCGCGTCCGGCGGCGTGAGACCGGCGTCGCGGTACGAGCGTTCGATCGCGGCGCGCGCGCGATCCTCTTCCGGCGAGAGCTCGACACGGTGGCTGGCAAGCGCCACGCGCTCGCGCACGGCAATGGTTCCGGCCCTCGCCAGGTCCGCCAGTACGCGCTCGAACACCGACGCGTGGCCGTGGCCGAACAGCTGCTCGCGCAGCTCTTCGCGAGGAATCCCTTCAGACAGCGGGTGTGCCCGATGGTGCGCGGTGAGCGTGGCCACAATCGCGTTCTCGAGGCGAGCCGCGATTGGCGGCGACACCAGGACGTCGCCAGCTCGCACGGCCTGCCCCGCCGTCACCAGCGCGTCGACCCGCGAGTCGAGCGTCGCGGGATCGACAGCGACGCGCGACACCATCGCGGCCAGTGAAAGCCCGGCCTGGCCGGCATCGCCAATCATGATGGCGGCCGCGCGCTGCTCCGCCGCGGCGCGATCGCCCACGGCCGGATCGAACAGCAGCGCCTGCACGCGCTCGAGCGCGGCCCGGCTCCGGATCGCGCTCCGCGGCGGGCGCGGGTCGAGAATCAGCCCGCCGGCAACCGTGGTCGGCGGCGAATAGGCGCGCAGGATGTACCGGTCGCCGCGCGTCAGCACCGCGGGCGCTTCGAGGCGCAGCCGCACCACGGCCTGCGAGCCGCCCGCAATTTCTGGAATGGCCCGGTCCTGAAGAGGACCGATGACCGCCACGCGGCCGAGGATCTCGGCGGTACCCTGATGGAAACGCACGCGGGCGCCGTGCTTGAGCGGCCTGGCGCCGGCAATCACTTCGACCGAGGCGTCAGCGAGCCGGGTCTCCTCGAACGCGTCGGGTGTGACGAGCGCCTGTCCGCGCTGCAGGTCACTCACCTCGACGCCCGCCAGATTAACCGCCGTGCGCTGACCGGCGAGCGCTTCGGCCTCGCGCCGGCCGTGAACCTGTAGTCCGCGGACCTTGACGCGCCGCGTCCCGGGCGCCGCCACCAGCTCGTCGTCGGTCCCGAGCCGCCCCGAGACCAGGGTGCCGGTGACGACGGTGCCGAATCCTTTCATCGAGAACACGCGATCGATCGGGAGTCGGGTCACCGACTGAACCGCACGATCCTGAGTCCGGCGGCTGACCTCAGCGAGCGTCGCGCGAAGGACGTCGAGCCCGGCGCCAGTGCGCGCCGACACGGGCACGATCGGGGCGCCCTCGAGAAACGAGCCGGCGACGAGCTCCCGGATCTCGAGGCGCGCGACCTCGATGGTGTCCGCGTCGACGAGATCGGACTTGGTCAGGGCGACAAGGCCGGCGCGGACACGCAGCAGGCGGCAGATGTCGAAGTGCTCCCGGGTCTGCGGCTTCACCGACTCATCGGTGGCGACCACCAGCACGACGAGGTCGATGCCGCCGACGCCAGCGAGCATGTTCTTGACGAACCGCTCGTGGCCCGGCACATCGACGAAGGCGAAGTTGATCCCGTCGATCTCCTGGTGCGCGAAGCCAAGATCGATGGTGATCCCGCGGGCCTTCTCTTCCTTCAGCCGGTCGGGATCGGTCCCCGTCAGCGCCAGCACGAGCGCGCTCTTCCCGTGATCGATGTGCCCCGCTGTGCCGACGACGATCGATTTCATGGCCACAGAGGCCCAGAGACACAGAGACGTTTGACCGCAAAGCCCGCAAAGGCCGCAAAGGCCGCAAAGGCCGCAAAGGCAGCTGCGAGCGATTCGATTCGATGGCGCCGCGACGCGGCGCGCGTGGCCCGAGTCGGATCGATCCTCGAACCAAATCGATCCTGAAAGGTTCGTGGATCGATCCGATCCGGCCGCGCTAGCCGGCCCGCGATGCGGGCCGGCCAGCGAACCGAATCGGCATGGCGATCTCTGTGACTCTGTGCCTCTGTGGCCACTTCTTCTTCGTGCCTTCGCGTCTTCGTGATCTTCGTGGTTATCGTCGGCGTCCGGCCTTGCGCTGGCGCCGCTCGTTGCGCCCCGGCCGCTGCTTGCGCTTCTTCTCGAATTTCGGCGCCGCCTTGCTCCGGCGCGGGCCGCGCTCGCCTTCGCGCACGCGCTCCAGGATCTCGACCAACCCCAGGTCGACCTGCCGCAACTCCATGTTGACGCGGATCACCTGCACCTTCACTTTGTCGCCGAGCCGGTAGACCTTGTGGGTGTTCTCCCCGCGCAGCAGATGCGCGGTCTCGACGTAACGGTAGTAGTCGTCCGCCATCGTCGACACGTGGACCATGCCCTCGACAAAATGTTCGACCAGCTCGATGAACAGGCCGAATGCCGCCACGCCTGTGACGTAGCCTTCGAATTCATCGCCGACCTTGTCGGCCATGAACTTGACCTTCTTCCACTGCAGCAGCTCCCGCTCCGCATCGTCGGCCCGCCGCTCCATTTCCGAGGTGTGACGCGCGATCTCCGGCAGTTCCTCCCGCCACTCCTCGCGCTCCTCGGCCGTCAGCAGCTTGCGACGCGAGGCACGGAGCGCGCGATGGACGACCAGATCCGGATAGCGCCGGATCGGCGACGTGAAGTGCGTATAGCTGGGCGCCGCGAGGCCGAAGTGGCCCAGGTTTTCCGGCGCGTAGCGCGCCTTCTGCATCGTGCGCAGCATCAGCATTGCGATCGGCTTTTCTTCGGGCTTTCCGTGGATCTTCTCGAGCAGCTTCTGGAAATGGCGCGGCCGCAGCGCGTTGGCCGAAGCGGCCAGGCTGTAGCCGAACCCCGAAATGAATTCCTCGAACTTCGCGACCTTGAGGATGTCGGGCTCTTCGTGGATGCGGTAGAGCGCCGGCGCCTCCTCGCTCTCGAGGGACGACGCCACGGTCTCGTTGGCGAGGAGCATGAACTCCTCGATCAAGCGGTGGGCGACGTTGCGCTGCAGCGCGATGATCGCCTCGACCACGATTTCGATTTCGATGATCACCTCCGCCTCGTTCAAATCGAAATCGATCGACCCCCGGCGGCGCCGCGCGTCGTTGAGGATCTGGAACAGCTCGCGCATCTGCTCGAACATCGGCACCAGCGGCGCGTACTGCGCGAGCAGCGCCGGATCGCGATCCGTCAGGATGCCGTTCACGGCGGTGTACGTCATCCGCTCGTCGCTGTTGATGACGCCGTCGTGAAACTCGTGGCGGACGACCTGGCCGTGGCGATCGATTTCCATCAGACAGGACTGCACCAGTCGATCGACGTGCGGATTGAGGCTGCAGAGGCCGGTGGCGAGCTCCGACGGAAACATGTGGACCGCGCGCTCGGGGAAATAGACGGACGTGCCGCGGTCGTACGCTTCGCGATCGAGCGCGCTGCCCTCGTGCACGTAGTGCGAGACGTCCGCGATGTGCACACCGAGCCAGAAATTGCTGTTCGGCAGCCGCTCGATCGTGATCGCATCGTCGAAATCCCGAGCGTGCTCGCCGTCGATGGTGACCGTCGGCACGCGCCGGAAGTCGGTACGGCCGCGGATGTCCTTTTCCGAAACGGTGGCGCCGAGGCGGACGGCCTCGGTGACCGCTTCAGGCGAATGCGCGTCGGGAATCCCCCATTTGCGGATGATGATCTCGGTGTCGACGCCTGGTGCGTCGATGTCGCCGAGCACATCGGCGACCCGGCCGATGGCGCCCCGCGTGGCGGTCGGCCAGCGCGTCAGCTCGACGATCACCATCTCGCCAGGCGACGCGCCGCCCTCCTGACCGGGCGGGACGACGATGTCCATCAGCACGCGGCGGTCGAATGGCGCGACGTGGCCCATGCCGCTGTCGTCGCGGTCGTAGCGGCCGACCAGCGAGCTGTTGCGGCGCTCGAGCACCCGGATGACCCGCCCTTCGGCGCGGCCGCCCTCCTTGATGCGCTCGATGCGAACGACGACGCGGTCGCCGTGCATCGCCTCGTTGAGATGCGGGCTGGAAATGTAAATGTCGCCGGCGCCGGATTCGAGTGGACGCTCCGGTGTCACGAACCCGTAACCCGCAGGGTGCGTCTGGAGGCGGCCGACGTAGAGATCCATCTTCTCGGGAAGACCGAAACGCTCGCCGCGAATCTGAATGAGATCTCCCGACGCGACGAGCGATTTGATATGCCGCTTGAACGACGTGCGGTCGTCCTTCGGCACTTTGAGTACTTGCAGCAGCTCGCGCATGCCGGCGGGATGATGCACCCGCTCGCGCATGAGTGCGAGCACCTGATCACGTGAAAACATTGAATTTAGGCTAACAGAATTACTTGAAGGTCGCCGACGTTGGTGCCGGTCGGACCGGTGTGGATAAGATCGCCCAGCGCGTGAAAGAACGCGTAGGCGTTGTTGTCTGAAAGAAACTGATCGGGCCCCAGGCCGGCGGCCGACGCCCGCGCCAGCGTGGTTCGATCGACGATCGCGCCCGCTGCGTCGGTCGGCCCGTCGACGCCGTCCGTCCCCGCGCTCGCCAGCGCCACCGGCGCGCCGGCGGTCGCCAGCAGCGGCGCCGCCGCGAGCGCGAATTCCTGATTGCGTCCGCCCTTTCCCGATCCGGTGACGTGCACGGTCGTCTCGCCGCTCGAGATGATACAGACCGGGCGCGGACCGCTGCCAGCCTGCGCCATCGCGCGCTGGAAGTGCGGCAGTGCCATCGATCGCGCTTCGCCCGTCACCGCGTCGTCGATGCGAACGACGCGGTAGCCACGGCGCGCGGCTTCTTCGGCGCCGCCGACCATGGCGTCACGCCGCGATCCGATGACGGTCGTGATCGTTCGCGCGAGCCGGGGATCGCCGGGCGAAGGCGTGTCGTCGATTTCGCCGGCGGCGCCGCGTCGCAGCCGCTCGACGACGGCCGCCGGAAAGGCCGCCGGCCCTCCGAACCGGTTCAAGACGCCGAGCGCGTCGTCGAACGTGCTGGCGTCCGCTACCGTCGGCCCGGATGCGATCACGCTCAAGTCGTCGCCGACCACGTCGGAGATGACCAGCGTGCGGCACCATCCTCTGGTCATCTCCGACG
>Ga0193696_1000316_pt1 | contig 17665 bp, 21 predicted proteins | sample L3m1metaG_FD_145074 | JGI IMG/M metagenome (GOLD analysis project Ga0193696, IMG submission 145074) | Soil microbial communities from a riparian zone of the East river system, Colorado, United States - L3m1 | ecosystem: Environmental > Terrestrial > Soil > Riparian zone | place: USA: East River... | reverse complement strand
CGCGTCTCCGCGTGATGCGCGGCGACGTCCACGAACAGCCCGACCTCGCCGAGCGGTTCAACGTCGGAGCGGTGCCGACGCTCGTGCTCGTGAAGGGCAAGCGGGTCGTCGACCGCATCGACGGCCGGGCGAGCGCTCCAAAGATCGAGGGCATGATCGCCCCGCATCTGGCTGCCGCGGTCGCCTGAGGAAAACCGCTTCGCTTTCAGCTACGTAGGTCCCGGCTGGATGCCCGGGCGCCACTGCCCCGGTGCCCGGGCTCCTCATGAATGGGGCAGACAGGGAGGCGAAGGGGATGAGACGAAGGGGAGTCATTGCGGCGCTCGCGGTTTGCGTCGCAGCACTCGGAGTCGCCACGTACGCACTGGCCGGCGGCTCGGGGGCGGGGTTCAACCACCTCACGGCGACGATGAGCGGCTACCAGGAAGTGCCGGCGGTCTCGAGCGGCGCCTCGGCGACGTTCACGGCCGACGTGAGCAAGGACGGCAACTCGATCGACTGGCAGCTCAGCTACGGCGGGCTGGAGGGGGCCGTCCAGCAGTCGCATATTCACTTCGGCCAGCGAAGCGTGAACGGCGGCATCTCCGTGTTTCTCTGCACGAACCTCGGCAACGGGCCTACCGGCACGCAGCCTTGCCCGCAGTCCGGAACGATTCACGGGACGATCACGGCGGCCGACGTGTCGCCGGCGATCGGAGCGACCGCCGGGGCGAGAACACAGGGAATCGATACGGGCCAGTACGACGAGCTCGTACGTGCGATCGACGCCGGCAAGACGTACGCGAACATCCACTCGACTATGTGGCCGGGAGGAGAGATCCGAGCACAGTTGAACGAGGGCGACCCGCACAACTAAGTCGAGGGGCGCCCGGCCTCACGCCGGGCGCCCACCTCACCGTTGCTCGAGCCTGCGGATGACGTCGAGGCCGAACTCGGCCGCCCGTGCACCGTCGACGACACGGTGATCGAACGTGACCGAGATGTAGCCGACACGCGCCGCAACGACTGAGCCGTCGCGCACCACCGGGCGATCGCCGATCCGACCGATGCTGAGAATGGCGACTTCGGGATGATTGACGATCGGCGTCTGCAACAGGCCGCCGAGCTTGCCGGCGCTCGTCACCGTGAACGTCGAGCCGCGCAGCTCCTCGGGCGCGAGCTTTCCCGCGCGTGCGCTCTCGGCCAGGCGCCGCACCTCTGCGCCGAGCTCGTCGACCGAGCGGCTGTCGCAGTCGCGCACAACGGGAACGAGGAGCCCGGCGTCGGTCTGCACGGCAACGCCAAGGTCGTAGCGGTCGAGGAAGACGATCTCGTCGCGCTCGAGGCGCGCGTTCAGCTCCGGGAACTCCTGCAGGGACTCGGCCACGGCCTTGAGCACGGTCGGCACGAGCACTTCGAGATCGACGCCCGAGAAGTCACACTCCTCGACCCACGTCACAGCAGGGACTTCCCGATGGGCTCGCGCCATGTGCTCGGCGATCACGCGCCGCACACCGCGCAGAGGCTCGCGCCGGCCCTCTCCCGGCGCCGCCGCGCCGCGGACGTCTTCCTCGGTGACGCGCCCCTGTGGGCCCGTGCCAGTGAGCGAGTCCAGGTCGACGCCGAGCTCCTGCGCGATCTTGCGCACGAGCGGTGTCGCGCGTCCTTTCGCGGCAGGCGCCGGCTGCGAGACGGCGGGACGCTCCGGCTCTACCCGGGGCGCGCCGTCGCCCGAGTCGCTGCCGATGACGACGAGCACCGTCCCGACCGGGACGACCTTCCCTTCCTCGACCAGGATGCTCGTGACGGTGCCTGCAGCGGGTGAGGGAATCTCGACCGTCGTCTTGTCGGTCTGGATCTCGACGAGCGGGTCGTCCTCGCCGATCTCCTGTCCTTCCGACACGAGCCAGCGGGCGATCTCGCCTTCCGTCAGGCCTTCGCCGAGATCGGGGAGCTTGAATTCGTAGGCCACGGTCAGATTCTTATCGCGTCGTGGCGGAGGACTGCATGCACACCCTGGACGCCGTTGACAACCTGCGTCACCCGTAGGTCGACGACGACGCTGGCAAGCCCGAGCGCCTCGCGGCGCTCCAGCGCGAGCTCCCGCTGCATCAGGTCGAGCATCGCGCTCGTCGCGATCGCTGCAGCGGTGTCGAGGTCTTCGTCGAAGCCGAACGTCACCCATGCTTCCGGAGTCCACGCGAGCGGCGTGTCGAGCTGCGGCTCGTCTCGGACCGTCAGCGTCAGCTGCAGGCGATCGAGGCCGCATTCGATCGCTGTCTGCGAGACCTCGCCGTCGCCCTGGCGCGCGTGCCCGTCGCCCGCGGAGAAGAGCGCTCCGTCGACCGGAATCGGGAGGAAGAGCTTGGTCCCGGCGACGAGCTCCGTGCAGTCGATGTTGCCGCCGCAGGGCCGAGGCGGCCCGGTCGAATGCACGCCGGGCTCGCCCGGAGGCATCCCGAGCACGCCCGCGAAGGGGCGAAGGTCGACCTCACGTCCCTGCTCGTCGCGACCCGTTCCCGCAACCGCATCGAGGCGCCAGCGCAGGACGCAGGTCTCACCGTCTCCGAGCCCGAGGTAGTCGTTGAGCGGCGAGGGCCAGCCGGCGGCGAACGTCGCACCCCAGGAGCCGACCCGCACCTCGTCGATCCGCACCTCGAGCGTCTGTCCGGCCCGCGCCCCTCGGATCTCGAACGGCCCGATCAGTGCGTGCCCGTCGTCCAGCTCGGCTTCGCGCGGCTCGAACTTGTCGGCCGGTGTGACATGCCAGCCTGCGTCGAGACAGGCGAAGCCAACCGTGTCGCCACTGTCGATCGTCAGGATCGGCGGCAGGTCTCGCGAAAAGTGGCCGTGGAGCGTGCGCCGCTCGAGCGGGATCTCGTGGATCACGCGCGCGGGAGCCCGATCCAGGCGTCGCGGGGTGCGAGCAGGACACGGAGCCCGCCGCGCCGGCCGCCGTCGAAGAACTCGTGGATCGAGACCGCCTGCCAGTTTTCGGCCGCCAGGTTCCGGGCCACCTCTGCGGGCACGTAGCCGGCCTGCAAGCGACGGTCGTCGTCCCACACCCCGACGGCGTTGGGATCGTGCTCGTTGTCCGGTTCGGGTACGAGCGCGAGCCGCCGGCCGGGAGCGAAGGCATCGTCCTGCAGCGCGTCCAGGCGGTAGGACACTCCCGCGACCTTGATCACGCGAATGCGCGGATCGTCGGTGCGCACGAGCTCATCGGTTGCAGCATCTCGCAATCGGTACCCGTCGCGCGCCCGTTCCAGCCAGAGCCGCAACCGTGGCCTCGCCCCTCGTTCCGTCACGCGGACGGCCCGCCCTAGAACTCGAGCAGGCGCCGCACCGCGGCGACGACGCGCTCCGGCGAAGGCATGTACGCGTCCTCGATCTGCCAGTACGGATAGGGAACGTCGTAGCCGGTGACGCGGAGCACGGGTCCCCTGAGATCGAGCATGGCTTTCTCCGCGAGGATCGCAGCAAGCTCGGCGGCGAACCCGCACGTGCGCGGCGCCTCCTGCACGATCACGACCCGGCCGGTCTTCGCCGCAGTCGCCAACAAGGCTTCCTCGTCGAGCGGTTTCAGCGAGCGAATGTCGAGCACCTCGACGGAAACGTCGTCGAGCGCGTCCGCGGCCGCTTCGCAGACCGCGACCATCGAGCCGTACGCGACGAGCGAGACGTCGTCGCCCCCGCGGGCGAGACGCGCCTTCCCGAGCGGCACGACGTGCTCGCCGTCCGGTACCTCGCCCTTCGTCGTTCTGTAGTGAAGCTTCGGCTCGAGGATCACGACCGGATCGGGATCGCGGATCGCCGCGGCGAGGAGACCCTTCGCGTCGGCGGGTGTGGACGGGATCGCGACCTTCACGCCGGGTGTGTGCACGTAGTACGTCTCGGGCGAGTCGTCGTGCAACTCGGGTGCGCGCACACCACCTCCGTAAGGCATCCGCACCACGAGGGGAAACTCCATCTTGCCACCGGTGCGCCACCGATAGCGGCCCACGTGCGTGATCAGCTGGTCGAGGCAGGGATACGAGAAGGCGTCGTACTGCATCTCGCACACGGGGCGCCAGCCCGCCATGCACAGCCCGACGGCAGCGCCGAGGATGCCCGCCTCGGCGAGCGGTGTGTCGAAACAGCGATCCGGTCCGAAGCGGTCGCGCAGTCCCGCGGTCGCTCGGAAAACTCCGCCTGCACGGCCGACGTCCTCGCCCATCACCATCACCGACGCATCGCGTTCGAGCTCGACGTGGAAGCAGTCGTTGATCGCCTCGACGATGGAACGCTCAGCCAAGCGTGCCTCGCAGCTCGTCGAGATCGGACCCGAACGACGCGGGCGGATCGACGAGCGCATTCGAGAACAGCAGCTCGACGTCGGCGGCGGGCTCCGCCTCCGCCTTCTTGATGCCCTCGCGCATTTCGTCCGCGGCCTCGGCGCGAATCGACGCGACGAGATCGCCGTGCAGGATTCCTGCGCGAGTCAGATAGCCCTCGAAGCGGCCGACGCACTCGCGCTTCTTCTCCTCCTCGACCCGCTCGAGGTCGATGTACGCGCTGGGATCGTCGGCCGTCGCGTGCGGCGCTGTCCGGTAGGACACCGCTTCGATGAAGGTCGGTCCTTCCCCGGCTCGCGCACGCGTGACCGCTTCGCGCGTCGCCTCGTAGCAGGCGAGGACATCGGTTCCGTCCACGCGCAGCCCCGGGATGCCGTAGCCGACAGCTTTGTCGGCAAGTGTCTGCGCACGCGTCTGCGCCTCGACGGGAGTCGAGATCGCCCAGCCGTTGTTGTTGCAGAAGAGGATCAGGGGCGCACCGGTGACGCCGGCGAAGTTCGCGCCTTCGTGGAACGCGCCCTCGGAGGTCGCGCCGTCGCCGAAAAAGGCGATCGCACATGCGCGCTCACCCTTCAGCTTCTTCCCCCAGGCGAGCCCGGCCGCGTGGGGCACGTGCGTTGCGATGGGAACGCAGATCGACGCAAGGCGGTAGTCCTCCGGGTTCCACCAGCCCGCCGGATGTCCGCGCCACCACGAGAGCACGGTCTCCGCCGGCATGCCGCGCAGCAGGCCGATCGCCGACTCGCGGTAGGAGGGGAAGATCCAGTCCTCGTCGTCGAGCGCATGAAACGCACCTGCCTGCATCGCCTCGTGGTTCCAGAAGATCGCGTAGGTGCCGATGCGCCCCTGCCGGTGGTAGACGACCGAACGCTCGTCGTAGGTGCGCAGCCTGACGAGTGAGCGATAGATGTCGAGGAGCTGCTGCTCACCAACGCCCTCGACCTCGCGATCGCCCGCGCCGTCCACGTCGCCGATCACGCGCCGCAGGTCGCGCTCGGCAGGAAGAACCTGCGCCATTGCAGGCGCGACTCTAGCCGAGCAGGAGCTTCACGAGCCACGCGTCCCGGTCGGCGAGGGCCTGCGCGTCGAGCTCGTGCGGCGCGTCGTAGGAGCGGCGCTCCTTCGGTGCGCTGGCCGCACGGAAGTAGGCGTCGACGTCCTTCGCCGGGGAAACGGGATCACGCGTTCCGTTCTGAAAGAGGAGCGAGACCGGCGAAGCGGTCGTGACGTAGTGCACCGGGTCGATGACCGAGTAGGCACGGACGTATGCCTTCAGCTTCCTGGCGCCGAGACGCTTGCAGGCAACTCCAATCGCGGTGCTCAGGTGAGCTCGGCCCGACTGGATCACGGCGCCGCGAAGCCGATGATCGACACCGACGAGCGCGCCGGTGACGGCCGCGCCGAAGCTGAAGCCCACCGCCGCAACGCGCGCCGGATTCGCGCCCGGCAGCTGCGCAAGCAGGTCGAGCGCACGGCGACGCGAAATCACATAGTTCGAGAAGGCCTGCACGTCGGCGGCGGCGCGACAGCTCAGCAACACACCCGGTGGGGCGATCGTCAGCGACGCGATCCCGCGCCGCGCGAGCCGGTCCGCATCGGGCAGCTGGGTGGTGGCAGTCCCTCCGTAACCCGGCGATAGGAGGACCACAGGCCACGGACCGCTCCCGGCCGGATGGGTCCAGTAAGCCGCCCTCTGTCCTCGGCCCGCGTCGAAGGAGAGCGCCTGGCGCAGCACGCCGTCAGTCGCCTGGACCTCGCCGAGCCTCGGGCTGAGCGGGCGGTTGCGGTCGTACGAGAACCGAGGCCGTGCCGCGAGCGCCGGGGGGGCCACCGCAACGTCCGTTGCCACGGGCGCCGACGAGGGCGCGAAGCCGGCGAGCAGCGTCGCCAGGATCGCCCCGATCACCGCGACAGCTCCTTCAACGCCCGCTCGATCCACTGCACGCGGCACGGCATCAGCTCGAGGCCGTAGCGAAGGGTCAGATAGCCGTAACGGCTCGCCGGCTTGCCCGAGATGTTCCGCTCGATCGCGCGGTACTCCTCCAGTGCCGCCAGCTGCTCTTCGCGCGCGCGCTCGAGCTGTGCCAGGAGCGCCGCGCGTGGCACGAGCTTCGCGAAGAAGACCTTCAGCATCAACTCGTCGAACGAGCGTGGCTCCGTGTGCTCGAGCCAGCTGCGCACTGCTCGTTTCCCTGCAGGCGTCAGCGTGTAGAGCTGCTTGTCCGGGCGCGTCTCCTGTCGAACCGTGCGGCGGCGCGCCAGCCCGGCGTCGACCAGGCGGGGGAGGATCGCGTAGAGCTGACTCTTCGCAGGCGACCAGATGTGACCGACACTGGCCTCGACGCGCTTTAAGAGGTCGTAGCCCGAGCGCTCGCCTTCCGCCAGAACGCCGAGGGCGACCGCCTCGGTCGTGGTCAGAGTCGTGGTCTGTGCCGGAATAGTCCGCACCGGACTACCCGACGCGTCCTGGGGCCGAAAGTTAGGAAAGCACCGAGATCGAGCCGCGTTCGGCTTCGAAGACCGCCTCCGTCACGTCGCCGAGGTCTTCCCCGTCGACTTGAAGCGGCAGCGGCCGGTCCGTCTTCACTTCGATCCGGTCGAGGTCGTGGCCCCGGAGGGCGTTGCGCGCGGGCCGGCCCGAGGCCAGGGCGTACAGAAGTGGCGGCAGCGTCCGCGGCGTCACCGACACCGGTGCAAGGAAATCGAGCCCCTCCTCGAACACAGCCTCCGGCGTTGCCTTGATGGCGATTGCCTTGAGAAACGAGTAGACGTTCACGTTCGCGACGAAGACGAACGCGGCGCGTCCGAAGCCCTCCACTTCGAGCATCGGCTCAAGCCTGCCGCGGTGCTCGACGAGCAGGCGCGCGAACGTGCTCACGAAGGCGAGATCTCCCGGCCGCGTCCCGTCGGGAGACCGGCCGCGGTCGTCGATTCGCCGGACCACCTCCGCGTCGATTCCGATCCCCGCGCCGAACGCGAAGCGCCGGTCGTTGACCCGCCCGGTGGAGATCCGGCGGAAGCGATTCGCCTCCAGCGCATCTGCAAGCTGCGCGGCCGCCGCGGCCGGGTCGCGCGGCAGGCCGAGCGCGCGCGGCAGAACGCTCGTGCCCCCTCCCGGGACGAAGCCGAGCGGAAGGTCGTTGCGCTCGATGCCGTTCAGCGCCTCGTTGAAGCCGCCGTCGCCGGAGAAGACGATCACGGCATCGGCGTCGTCGGCCTCACGGGCGAGCGCGACCGCGTGTCGCGGCCCCTCGGTCCGCACCGTGCGCACGTAGGCGACGCGCATCAGCGCCCGCTCGACGGCCGCGATCGCCTCCTCGGTGACCCGGGTCGCGAACGGGTTGACGATCAGAACGGCACGTTTCATTGCGGCGAGCATGCCATGCGAACTCGATCAAAGAGTTGCGTAGCCGCGCATGCCGTCGAGCAGGAAGGCGTAGAAGCGGTCGGCAAGCTCATCGGTATCGGACTGAGGCCGCAGCCAGGTGTAGGCCCAGTTCGCCGCGGACAGGGCGAGCAGTGTGGCGGTGGCGTCGTCGAGATCCGTCCGCAGCCCGCCGAGCTCGCGCCCTTCGCGGAAGAGCGCGCGGAAGCGGTCCTCGTAGCGACGGCGCTCGGCGAGGAACTCGTCGCGCCGTTCGCCCTCGAGGTAGCGCCATTCACGAATGAAGACCGTCGCGATCTCGAGCTGCTCGGAAATGACGCGCAAATGCGCGCGCAACGCGAGCCTGATCTTCTCTGTTGCCGGCAAGTTCTCGGGAACTTCGTCGAGGGCGGCGTGGAAGGCGACCGCGCCGTCGTGCGCGACCTCCCAGAGCAGATCCGCCTTCGAGTCGATGTGGGCGTAGAGCGATCCCTTCTGGACGCCCATCGCCCCGGCCAGGTCGCCGATCGACGTGCCGTGGTAGCCCTTCTCGGCGAAGAGCCGCGCCGCCTCACGCGTGAGCTCCCTCTTCCGGCTGGACATGCTTCAATACACCCTAACGATCGTTAGGTAGGGAGGCCGAGAACCCATGAACGAGCAGGAATTCCTCGAGTACGTGCAGTCCGGAGGCCAGGTCGAGACCGCCGACTGGATGCCCGACGACTACCGGGCGAAGCTCATCAAGTTCATCGAGATGCACGGCAACTCCGAACTGATGGGCGTCCTCCCCGAACGCGAATGGATCCTGCGCGCGCCGACGCTCCAGCGCAAGCTCGCGCTGACGGCGAAGGTGCAGGACGAGGTCGGCCACTCGCAGCTGATCTACCGCGTCGTCGAGGACCTCGGCAAGCCGCGCGAGCAGTGCCTCGACGACCTCATCAGCGGCAAGGCGAAGTTCCACAACGTCTTCCACTACCCAACGAAGACGTGGGGCGATGTCGGCGTGATCGCGTGGCTCGTCGACGCGGCGGCGATCATCTCGCAGAAGGCGCTCCTCAAGTGCTCGTACGCGCCGTACGCGCGGATCATGAAGAAGATCTGCTGGGAGGAGTCCTTCCACATCCTGCACGGGCGCGACGTGATCCTGACGCTGATGAACGGCACCGACGACCAGCGCGAGCTCGTGCAGGAGTCCCTGAACCGCTGGTGGGGACCGCTGATGCAGTTCCACGGCAATCCGATCGCCAAAGAGGAAGACCCGATGTACATCTGGCGGATCAAGTCGCAGGGCAATGAGGAGGCCCGGCAGCAGTTCCTCGACGGCTACGTCCCGCAGATCTGGGAGCTAGGCCTGACGGTTCCCGACCAGAAGCTTCGCAAGGACGACGAGGGCGTCTGGGAATACAGCGAGCCGGACTGGGACGAGTTGAAGAGCGTCGTGACCGGACACGGCCCGAAGTCACAGGAACGGCTCGACCTCAGGCGGATGGCGCGTGAGAACTCGGCGTGGGTGCGCAAGCTCGTGCTCGCCGAAGCGGCGTGATGATCTACGAAGTCTTCCGCCAGGAACGAAAAGGACAGCCGCTCCAGCACGCGGGTTCGGTTGAAGCGGCCGACGATCACTTCGCAGACGTCTATGCGCGCGAGCAATACGGCCGGCGCGGCGAGTCGACGGCGCTATGGGTCGTGAACCGCGACGCGGTGATCGAGATCGACGACTTCATCGACGAGCTCAACCGCAACTACCACCGCGTCGACGGCTATCCACTCAAGCAGAAACTCAAGGAGGCCCGTGAACGAGCAGGAACAGCAGCTGCTCCTGGAGATAGCTGACGACGAGCTCATCCTCGGCTGGCGCGACTCGGAGTGGACCGGGATCGCGCCGCTCCTGGAAGAAGACGTCGCCTTCTCGTCGATCGCCCAGAACGAGATCGGGCACGCCCGGGCTCTCTATGAGCTCGTTGCACGCGAACGCGGCACGACCGCGGACGAGCTTGCTTTCGATCGCTCGCTGGACGAATACCGCTGCGCGCAGATCGTCGAGTTGCGCCTGCTGGACTGGGCGCAGACGATCGCCCGCCACTACCTGTACGAGGAAGCGGATGCGATCAGGCTCGAACGGCTGAAGCAGTCGGACGATGCCGAGATCGCGGGCCTGGCGGCGAAGATTGACCGCGAAGAGGCCTATCACCGCATGCACGCGCAGATGTGGCACGAACGTTTGCAGAACGAGCCCCGCTACCTGGTGGCGTTGGAGGAGCTTCGGCCCCTGCTCGAGCAACGCGGGGAGCACACGTCAGAGCTGCCCGAGCTGTGGGGAGAGATGACGATGGTGCGGCGCTCGCAGCCGGCGGGTACGAAGTGGTGACCGAAGCGCAGGTCTGGGACGCGCTGGCCGAAATCCCGGACCCGGAGATCCCTGTCATCTCCCTGGTCGACCTCGGCGTCGTGCGCGGCATCGACATCGACGACCGACGCGTCCGCGTCGAGTTCACACCGACGTTCCTCGGCTGCCCTGCCCTTGAAGTGATGCGCGACGCAATGGCCGATTCGATCCGCGCGCTCGGCGCCGAGCCGGAAATCCAGGTCCTGCTGGACGACTCGTGGTCGACCGACCGCATCACTGCGGAAGGCCGCGAAAAGCTGCGGGCGTCGGGGTTTGCACCGCCGTCACCGCGGGGGGACACCGGCGCACCGACGCTCGTGCAGCTGCAGAGCAACGCTCACCGCTGCCCGTATTGCGGTTCGACCAAGACGCGGCTCGAGAACATCTTCGGCCCGACGCCTTGCAGGTCGCTGCGCTACTGCGCGAGCTGCAAGCAGCCGTTCGAGCAGTTCAAGACGATCTAGCGTTGGGACGCCAGGTCGTCCTGCTCCGCGGCATCAATCTTGGACCGCGCAACCGAATCGCCATGGCCGACCTGCGCGAGCTGCGCGCCGACAAGGGCTTCGAGGACGTGCGGACGTACCTCCAGAGCGGCAACGTCGTGCTCTCGAGCAGCGCAAAGCCAGACGAGGTGGCACGAAAGTGCGAACAGCTGATCGAGGAAGCCTTCGGGCTCGACATCGCTGTCGTCACGCGCACGCGCCCACAACTTGCGCAGGTCGTGAAGCGGAATCCGCTCGGGAAGGTTGCGAAGGATCCGAAGCGCTACCAGGTGAGCTTCCTCACGACGAAGGCGCCGGCCGAGCTCGTCCGCCGACTCGAGTCCGCCGCCGTCGCACCCGAACGACTCACGGTCGTCGGCCGCGAGATCTACGCGTGGCACCCGGAGGGCGTCGCACGCTCCAAACTGTGGGGCTTACTCGCGGGGCGGCAGCTCGGCGTGACTGCGACGGCCCGGAACTGGACCACGGTCACGAAGCTGCTGGAGCTCGCCGTCGAGTAGACCCATGCGCTCAGCGCACGAGCTGATACGGCACCGAGGCGAGGATGACGTGGGGCTCGAACAGCAAGAGCCGCTTGACGTACAACGCCCGCTGGTTGTGAAGGGCACGGCGCCAGCCCCTGACGACGAGCTCCGGCATGACCACGATCACCTCGGTCCTCCCGTCGCCCGTCAGCTCTCGGAGGTACGAGACGAGCGGGCCACCGATGTCGCGGTACGGCGCCTCATCGACGTCGAGCGGGATGCCGGGCATGTGCTCGAGCCAATCGCGGCGGATCGCGTCGCCCTCTTCGGGGCTGAACGCGAAGTTGATCGCCCGCGTATCGGCGACGTCGAGAGTATTGGCGTAGTTGACGGCGCGCATGGAGGCGGCGTGCACACCGGAGACGAGAACTCGGACGACGGCGTTTTCGGGCGTCGCCTCCGTCATCCCGGTGAGAGCGGGAACGCCTGCCACGACGACGCCGGGCTCCGAGAGCAGGCGGAGCTTGAGCTGCTGCTCGCGTGGACGTCTCGCTGCGTCGAGGAGCGACGGCCGGCGAAAGAGCTCGGGGATGACTACGGTGACGAAGTCCGACTCGCCCCGCGGCAATCGCCACACTTGCTCGAGGACCGCGTCTGACAGCCCGAGAGATCCGTCCAGCACTTCGAGACGGGACTGCTCGTCTGCGAACCGGAACCAGCGCGGCTTGATCGCCGGGTCTGCCGACGGCCGCGGTACGTGGATCGCCCTGTAGCGCCCGTTGGTGGTGGAGCGGACGAACCAGAGCGCATCCACCGTCGCCTCGTCGATCGACTCGACCAACAACAGCGCGGTGTTCGTCGCGGCGGGTGCGGCGATCACGGCTTCCGCGCCTGCGCGCAACCGGCGCTCGACGCCACGGTAGTGACGACGAATGCCGTAACACAGGAGAACGAGCCCAGGGATTGCGATCGTCACGATCCATGCGCCTGCCGCGAACTTCGTGACGACCACGATTGCGGTGACGATGCCCGTTGCCGTCGCGCCGACGCCGTTCACAACGGCGCGCTGGCGCCAGCCCGGGTCACGTACCCGGCGCCAGTAACGCACCATCCCGAGCTGGGAAAGGGTGAACGCGGTGAAGACACCGATCACGTAGAGGTGGATGAGCGAATCGACGTTCGCTCCATAGATCCAGATGAGCAACGCTGAGAGCGTCGCGAGCACGAGCATCCCGTTCGAGAACACGAGGCGGTCGCCGAGATTCGTGAACTGACGCGGTGCGAAACCGTCTCGCGCGAGCAGGGCAGCGAGGCGGGGGAACCCCTGGAAGGACGTGTTCGCGGCGAGCACGAGAATGGCAAGCGTGAGGACCTGTACCGCGTAGTACATGAACCCGACGGCCGAGCCGTCCGGGAAGGTCGCCCTCGCGATCTGGGATACGACCGAAGCCGTCCCGCTTGGGCGCGCGTGCTCTTGCACGGCCAGGTACGACACGCCGAGGAAGAGCACGATCGCTATGCCCCCGAGGACCGCGAGCGTGGTCGCCGCGTTCTTTCCGTGGGGCTTCCGGAAGGCGTTGACGCCGTTGGCGATCGCCTCGACGCCTGTCAGCGCGGTCGAGCCCGACGAGAACGCCCGCAGGAGGACAAAGAGGGTGACCCCACCGGTCCCCGCGGCAATCGGGTTGGGCACCACTGCGTGCGGTGGGTGTCCAAGAATCGTCTTCACGAGTCCGACCCCGACGAGAGCGAACATCACGGTCACGAAGCCGTACGTCGGAAGCGCGAACGCGAGACCGGACTCGCGAACGCCGCGCAGGTTGACGAGGACGATCACCACGAGGCACGCGAGCGCGAGCACGACCTTGTGACTACTAAGCGATGGAGCGAGCGACGTGACCGCGAAGATGCCGGCGGCTATCGACACGGCGACCGTGAGCACGTAGTCGGTGAGCAGGGCGGCCGCGCCGACGAGGCTCGGCAAGGTGCCGAGATTCTCCTTCGCGACGATGTAGGCGCCGCCGCTCGTCTCGTAGACCCGGACCGTCTGTCTGTACGAGATGACGACGATCGCGAGCAGCACCGCGATTCCGATCGAGATGGGGAAAACCAGGTGGGCCGCTGCAGCCGAGGCGCCGATGAGGACGACCAACGCGGCCTCGGTCGCGTAGGCGACCGACGACAGCGGGTCCGAGGCGAAGATCGGTAGCGCGAGGGTCTTCGGGAGCAATGTCTCCTCGAGCTCCCCCGTGGCCATCGGCCTGCCGACGACCGCGCGCTTCAGAGAACGCGCCGGCGGCCCCTGAAGCGTTGCGTCTTTCACGCGGCCCGTCGCGTGGCGATCATCACGGGGCACGGCGCGTCGTGGAGAACCGACCACACATCCTGCGAGAAGGGCCGGCGAGAGCGACGAGTCGAGGCGGCAGTCGCCCCGACGACGATCAAGGAGGCGTGTGTGTCGCGCGCGACGTCGGCCACCGCTCGGCCGATCTCGCCGGGGCGAGCCCGCACGATCTGGCGGCGGGCGGAGATCCCGTAACTCTCGACCAGGTCCCGCTCGCGGGCGAGCTCTTCGCCGAGGGCCGCTTCCTCCTGCTGGAAGTGCGCGTTGAACGGCAGCTCCCAGTCGACCACGAGCGGCGCGATGAGCACGACGTGCGTCCCCCGCTCCCGTGCAAGCCGGCACGCGAGATCGAGTGCATGTCGAGTCGGCTCGGTCTCGAGCAGCGGTACGAGCACCATGCTGCGGTGTCTGGAATGCGGGCGGAGGGATCGCAACGGGCCGGACAACGACATCCACTCACCGTAGGTCGCTTCAGATCAGCGACGACTCAAGATCACCGGCACGAGCCTCAAGATTCGCTCAAGACGCACGCACGAGGCGATAGCCCGCACCGGGCTCGGTGAGCAAATAGCGCGGGCGCGTCGGATCCTGCTCGATCTTCCGTCGCAGCTGCGACACGTAGACGTGGAGGTAGTGCGACTCCGCGCCGTAGTTCGGTCCCCAGACAGCCCGAAGAATCGTTGGATGGGTCAGCAGCTTTCCTTCGTTGCGAGCGAACAGGCGCAGGAGATCGAACTCCGTTGGTGTGAGGGAGACTGGGGCACCGTCGACTGTCACGGAACGCCGCTCGAGGTCGACCACGAGCCCACCGAGGTCGACGACCGGCTCTGCCGGAGCATCCGCGCGGCGCAACGATGCGCGCAGACGCGCGAGGAGCTCGTCGATGCCGAAGGGCTTCGTGATGTAGTCGTCGGCGCCCGCGTCGAGTGCGGCCACCTTCTCCTGCTCGTCGCCGACGGCCGACAGGACGAGGATCGGTGCGTCCAACCAGCCACGGAGCTCCCTGCACACATCCGTGCCGCTTCCGTCCGGAAGGATGAGGTCGAGGATGACGCCGTTCGGCGGCCGCATCGCGGCAGCCGCAAGCGCCGCCGCAGCCGTCGAGACGGCTTCGACCTCGTAGCCGGCACCCTGAAGACTGGTCCGCAGAGCTCGCAGGATCTGCGGCTCGTCGTCGACGACGAGGATCCGCACGTCGCTCATCTCACGACGGCAACGTTCTCGGCAGCGGCCGGCAGATCTAGCACGAAGGTCGACCCGCCCTGCTCGCTCGACGACTCCACACGGATGACGCCGCCGTTTGCCTCCGCGAAGCCGCGCGCGATCGCCAGACCGAGGCCGCTGCCGCGACCCTCGCCGCTGCCCCGCTCGAACGGCTCGAAGATCCGTTCGCGGTCGCCGGGCGCGATCCCAGGGCCGCGATCGCGGACGCGGATGAGCACGCGACCTGCGCCACGACTCGCCGCGACCGAGACGGGATCGGTCGGAGACGAGAACTTCAGCGCGTTCTCCAGGAGGTTCACGAGCACACGCTCGATCTGCGCAGCGTCGACCCGGATCGGCAGGGGACCCGGTTCCTCCAGGGAGACCGTTACACGGTCGGCCTCGACGCCGAGCTGTTCGAGCGCCCTCGCGAGCACGATGTCGACGGTCCACACCTCGGGACGGCGCACAGCCGGGCCTGCGTCGAGGCGGGAGAGATCGAGCAGGTTCTCGACGAGCCGCTCGAGGCGATGCACCTCGATGCGAATCGTCTCCCACAGCGCCTCGCGATCCGAGGAATCCAACGTCAGCGCCGGGTTCTCGAGACCGTCGCTCGCAGCGCGGATCGCGGTCAACGGTGAGCGAAGGTCGTGGCTGACGGCTCGGAGGACAGCAGTCTTCACTGCGTCGCTCTGCCGCAACGTCTCAGCCTCCACCGCCTCTCGTGCAAGCCGGCGCGAGCGTGTGGCCAGCTCACTCACGACGACGGCGGTCACGAGATAGGCCGCGAGCGCAACCCAGTTTGCGGAGTCCCGCAGAGCGAACGTGTGAACGGGTGGGAGGAAGAGAAAGTTGAACGTCAGCAAGGAGGCGACGCAAACGGGGATCGCGTACGCCAGTCCCCGAAATACTGCGACCGTGACGACGGCAATGACATAGAGGACGCCGAGGCTCAGGACGGGCGCGGCCGGGCGGAGCGCGTAGATCGCTCCGGTGACTCCGGCAACGGCAGCGACGCTCAGCCCGATGCCCTTCGACAACTCGATTGCACCGCGCCATGTCATGAAGATCCTCGCTGCGGGCACACGACGGCTCTATCCCGGAGCTTCCTCCAACACGTTCGGCCCGTCCCTGTCCTCGAAGCGGTCGAGCACGCCCGATTCCTCGAGCCGGCCGCGCGCCTTCTCCGCGTCGGCGACGGAATCGAACTCGAGAAAGACGAAGACGTGATTCGGATCGTCGACCTTACGAAAGATCCGCTGGCGTGTTGCCTTCGCGCGCGCCAGCGGGCGATCCTGGTCGAACATCGGCCTCCATGTGTCGTAGTCGCCGGTCTGGATCCGGGTGATGATGAAGGCCGCCATGGATTACGAGGGTGAGGTCGCGGCGCGTTCGGCCCCGGCAGGCTCGGCAGCGCCCGTGCGTGCATGCTCGGTCGCCCAGTTGAGCGCGTAGTCCGCGACCTCTTCCCAACCGTCCTGACCCGGCCAGTGACAGCGGCCCGGGTACTCGTTGTGGTCGGTCGCAGAGGGCGCCTTCCGCTGTTGCTTGAAGTTCGAGAGGTTCACCGACGGCGGACAGATCCGATCGATGCCGCCCGTGATCAGCAGAAGCGGCGCTCGTGCTGGGTTCTTGTAGTTGACCTTCGACTTGCCGTTCGGGTTGAAGTTCGCGAGGCCCGCCTGGAAGAACGGCCGCGCGCTCCCCGGGATGTAGTACCGGTCGTAGACTCTGTCGGACTCGTCCTTGCTGACCGCGTTCGTGAAGCACCAATGGAACTGCTCCGTGGTCAGGGGCGTCTCCTTCTTCAGGTTCGCAGGATTCCCGAGCGCCGGCCACGCTGACCTGAGCGTCGAGAACGGCAGCTTGAGCACACCCTTGGGCGCAGCGGTGCCGAGCGTCACACCGGCGACGCCAAGCCCGCGGTCGAGCAGGAGTTGGGTGAAGAGGCCGCCGAACGAATGGCCAACGATGATCGGCTCCTGGTCGAGATCGCGAATGATCGTGTCGTAGTGATCGACAACTTCGGTGATGTCGATTCCGCGCAGCGGCGCAGGATCGCGGCGCAACTCCTCCGGCTCCTTGTCGAGCCCGGGCCACGCAGGCGCAAGCACGCGATGGCCACGGTCGGTGTAATGGCTCGCCCAGTGTTCCCAGCTGAGCGGTGTCATCCACATTCCGTGGATGAGGACGATCGGTGGTTTTGAAGCCGTCGAGCTCATTCGAGCCCTCCCCGGTTTGGCACTCGACCCCGCGCTGTCCTGCCCTCAGTCGAGTTATTGCACAGCCGGCCGACTCTAGGCCACCCGAAGGCTCGGGTAGGCTCGTGCGCGTGAAGGTCGAGATCTTCTACTGCCCCGTCTGAAACGGCTATGACCGCCGGGCTGCGAGTCTCGCGGCCGAGTTGAACGAGAGCACTCCGCACAAAGCGGAGGCCGTCTCCGGGGAGAAGAGTCAGTACGACGTCGTCGCCGACGGAAAGGTGATCTTCTCGAAGCAGCGCGAGGGCCGATTCCCCGAGCACGACGAGATCATCCGGGCTCTGTCGTCGTGACCTCGGGCGGCGCAAGTCGCGGATAGGCCGGAGTCACCAATATGACGTACGCCTGCACCTCGAGCTGGTAGCGCAGACAAAAGGTTCCGAGCTCCTGCAGGCCCGCAGTGTTGCGGCCGAAGATCACGCCGGCGAACCAGGCGGGGATCGCCACGGTCGACAGAACGACGCTCAGCACGCTCCCGAGCACGATCACCGGCACGGCGAGCGGCAGGCGAAACAGCGTGACTAGCCGCTTTTGCCTCGGCCGCTCGGGGATGTCGATCCGGAACGGATGGTCGACCGTGTGCAGCGGGTCCGGGTAGCGCGCCGAGAGCAGATCGAACCAGGCTGTGACCTGCCCCTGGTAGCGCACGAACGCTGCGAGGAACCTGTGTAGCCAGGTCGGCAACCGTCCCTCGATCAGCAACGCGAGCCAGGCGATCGCAACCGCCGGTGCGACGAGGAGTAACCAGACGCTCAACACGATGTAGTGCGGCACGACGAGCGGCAGACGCAAGAGGACCGCGAGCCTGCGCCGGCGCAGCGACTCAT
>Ga0193696_1000315_pt1 | contig 17666 bp, 10 predicted proteins | sample L3m1metaG_FD_145074 | JGI IMG/M metagenome (GOLD analysis project Ga0193696, IMG submission 145074) | Soil microbial communities from a riparian zone of the East river system, Colorado, United States - L3m1 | ecosystem: Environmental > Terrestrial > Soil > Riparian zone | place: USA: East River... | reverse complement strand
GCGATTCGCTGATCAGCCAGGGAATCTGCCGGCCGCCGAAGTCCGCGAGGATGTTGCGCTGCCACTTGATCGTGCCGTCGGCGAGGGCGAGGCACGCGAGGTCGCCGCTCTCGGTGAGGACGTACAACCGATCGCCGTCAATCGTCGGCGTCCCACGCGGCCCCGGCCCGCGATCGTTATAGCCGCTGCGTCCAATCGACCGCCGCCAGACGACCTTGCCGTCGGCGCTGTTCAGGCTCGCGACGGTGCTGGTGCGCTCGGCCGCGTGCAGCGCCTGGACGAAGATGCGATCGCCCTTCACCGCAACCGATCCGTAGCCGGCGCCCAGTCCCGAAATCGACCACACGGCCGGCGGTCCCGATGGCGGCCACTGCTGGAGGAGGCCGGTTTCCTTCGACAGACCGGTGCGATCGGGCCCCTGCCACTGCGGCCAGTCCGCCGTCGCGCCTCCGGCGCTTTGGCGGGACAGGTCCGCCGTCGCGCCTGCGGCGCTTTGGCGAGACAGGTCTGCGGGCGGTTGGGCTGCGGCCGCAACGGTGAACCCGAGCACCGACACGATCGTCCATAGCTTCATCGCCCAGTCCCTACCTGGACCACGAAGACACGAAAACACCAAGAGCCTTGTTGGTCACGGCATCCGACACGTGACACCAGAATACAACTACCTATGGGAGAATTCTGACCATGTTGCCATTCAGACGGTTCTCGTGTGCCGCCGGTCTGTCCGCGCTGTTGCTCGCGGCCGGTGACGCGTACGCCCAGCCGGACGCCCAGCCGGTCATCCGCTTCACGTTGCCGCCGGTCACCGTCACGGCGCAGAAGGAACCGGCCGATCCACAGACGCTGCCGGTCAGCGTGACCGCCGTCCTGCAGGGCACACTCGAGGACGCCGCGGTGCGCAGCGTGAGCGATGCCGCCGGCTATGCGCCCAACACCTACTTCAACGAATTCACGGTGCGGAAGCTGAGCAACGCACGCTTTCGCGGCGTTGGCGCGGGACCGGCGAATCCCGGCGTCGCGAGTTACATCGACGGCGTGCCGCAGCTCAACGCCAATTCCTCGAGCGTCGAACTGATCGACGTCGCCCAGATCGAGTTCGTGCGCGGTCCGCAAAGCGCGCTCTTCGGACGCAACGCGCTTGGCGGCGTCGTCAACATTACGAGCGGCCGTCCCTCGCTCACGAAATGGAGCGGCGGCGTGAGCGGCCCGTACGGCAACTTCAACGGTGGCGATCTGCGCGGCGCCGCCTCGGGTCCGATCGTCGCCAACAAGGTCGCCGCGAGTGTCGGGTTCGGGTACTCGACGCGGGACGGCTATACGAAGAACGACCTGACGGGACACGACCTCGACTCGCGGTCCGCCGTTTTCGGCAAGGGACAACTGCTGTGGAAGCCGAACGCCCGCTGGGAGGCGCGCGCGATGTTCAACGGCGAGCGCGCGCGCGACGGCGATTACGCGCTCAACGACCTGGCGGCCGTGCGCGCGAACCCGTTCCACGTGTCGCGCGACTTCGAGGGATTCGCCCACCGCGACATCCTCGGGCAGACGGTCCAGGTCACCTACTTGGGCCCGCGCGTCGATTTCTCGACGACGACCGGCTTCCTCAAGTGGAAGACGGAGGATCTGACGGATCTCGACTACACGCCGCTGCCGCTCATTACACGCAACAACGCCGAGGAGGACTTTCAGTTCACCGAGGAGGCCCGCTTCTCGTCCTCGAAGGCCGCGCCGGTCGTCCTCTCGGACCGCGTGACCATGAAGTGGCAGGCCGGTCTGTTCGCCTTCACGCAGAATTACCAGCAGGACGCCGTCAACAACTTCTCGCCGTTCGTGCTGTCGCCATTCATCAACTTTCCCATCAGTCAGCATTCACCGCAGTCGACGCTCGACGATCGCGGTCTCGGCATCTATGGGCAGGCCACCTGGACCTTCTCGAAGAACCTGGACGTCGTCGCCGGCGTGCGCGCCGACCGCGAGCACAAGACAGCGGCGTTGAGCACGTTCTTCGCGCCGGCGTTGCCTGCTTTCGGTCCACCAGTGACTCTGAACCCCGAGCGGGACTTCACCGATGTGTCGCCGCAGTTCGCGGTTTCGTATCGCCTCACACCGGCGGCCAGCGTGTACGGCACCGCCGCCCGCGGGTTCAAGGCCGGCGGCTTCAACGCCGCGTCACCGTCCGGTGGGGAAGCCTACGACCCGGAGCACAACTGGAACTTCGAAGGCGGCATCAAGACAACGGCCGCTTCGAATCGCGTGACGGCGAACCTGGCGGCGTTTCATATTTCGTGGGACGACCTGCAGGTCTTCATTCCCAACCCGCTGGTGCCGGGGCAGTTCTTCATCGGGAATTCCGCCGGCGCGACCAGTTCCGGCGTCGAGTTCGAACTGCACGCCCGGCCGGATCGCTCGGTGGATTTGTTCGGCGGCGCCGGGTTCACGCACGCGCGTTTCTCGGACGGCAGCTTCTCCAACGGCGTCGACGTCAGCGGCAAGACGCTGTCGAACACGCCGAGCTATACGGCGGACTTCGGCGTCCAGTATGCGCGTCCGCTGCGCGAAGGTCTGTCGCTGACGGCGCGCGCCGAAGCGATCTGCTACGGCAACTTCAAGTACGACGATGCGAACACGGTGGGACAGGACGCTTACACGTTGACGAACCTGCGCGCGGGACTGCGCGGCAGGCGCGCGTTCGGCGAATTGTGGGTCCGCAACGCGTTCGACACCCGGTACATCCCCGTGGCGCTGCCCTATCCGGGCCTGGCGCCGTCGGGGTTCGTCGGTGAAGCGGGCGCGCCGCGGACGTTCGGGTTGCGCGCGGGCGTGACATTTTGAGAGGCAGGCCTAAAGGCCTGCGCTACGAGTACCGCCGCCATTTCGCAGCGCAGCGCTGTGCGACACTCGTAGCGCAGTTGTCGGGGCACTAGTAGCGCAGCGGTCGGGGCACTCGTAGCGCAGCCCTTTAGGGCTGCCAAGAAAAAACGATGGTGAAAAAAGCACTCGTAATCATCGCGCTCGCCGCCAGCGCCGCGCTGACGGCCGCGCAGGGACCCGGATCCGCGGCGCGCGGCGTCGCCCTCGGCGACTGGCCCGAGGCCCGCGGCCCGAATCGCGATGGCATCTCGAAGGAAACGGGCCTGCCGGAGAAGTGGGCGCTCAACGGCCAGAGCTTTCTCTGGCGAGTCCCGTATGGCGGCCGCTCCGCGCCTATCGTGATGGGCAACCGCGTGTACGTGCAGAACCCGTCGGGCCGCGGCCCCGACCTGCAGGAGCGCGTGATGGCGCTCGACGCGGACACCGGCAAGGTGGTGTGGGAATACAAGTTCAACATCTTCCAGAGCGACGTGCCGCCGCACCGCGTCGGTTGGGCGTCGCCGGCCGCGGATCCCGATACGGGCAACATCTACGCGTTCGGCGTCGGCGCGACGGTGGTTGCGCTCAGCAAGGACGGCAAGAAGCTCTGGGACCGATCGATCGGCGAGGAGTTCGCGGCTTTCACGACCCATGGCGGCAGAACGATGTCGCCGCTCATCGACGGCGACCTCGTCATCGTCAGTTCTCCGATCTCGAGCTGGGGCACGCAGGCTGGCCGTGCGCACCGTTTCGTGGCCCTCGACAAGCGCACCGGCGACATCGTCTACGTCGCCTCGCCCGGCGGGCGTCCGTACGACACCGCGTACGCGATGCCGACCATCACGACCATCAATGGCCTGCGGCTGCTGATTTGCGGCATCGGCGACGGCGCCGTCCACGCGATGAAGCCGCAGACCGGCGAGCGCGTGTGGAGCTACGTCGCGGCCAAACGCGCCATCAACACCGGCGTCGCCGTCGCGGGCACATCGGTCATCGTCTCGCACGGCGACGAGAACCTCGATTCGAGCGAGCTCGGGATGATCGGCGCGATCGACGGCTCGCAGACCGGCGACATCAAGACGACGAAATGGGCGGTCAAAGGCGATCAGTTCGGCTTCTCGTCGCCGGTCGTCGACGGCACCAGGGTCTATCAAATCGAGAACGGCGGCAGATTGAAGGCGTTCGACCTCAACGACGGCCGCGAGCTGTGGCGGCAATCGCTCGGGACGGTTCAGAAAGCGCCGCTGGTGATGGGCGACGGCAAGCTCTTCGTCGGCACCGAGAGCGGCAAGTTCTTCATCGTGCGGCCGCTCGCCGACAAGGCGGAAGTGCTGAGCGAAGTCGAGTTGCCGAAGAGCCTCGACGACAATGCCGGGCAGTCGGTCGGGATTCCCGAACCGGTGTTCGGCGGCGCGGCGATCTCGCGCGGCCGCGTGTTCTTCGTGTCCACGGGCGGCGTGTATGCGATTGGTCCGAAGGCCCCCAAGGCCACGACCGGCATCGCGGCGCCTCCCGGAGTTGAAAAGGGGGACGGCCCGCCGGCGCTCGTGCAGGTCAGCCCGACCGAGCTGGTGCTGAAGCCCGGCCAGACCGTGAAGCTGCGCGCGAAGCTGTTCGATGCGAAAGGACGATTCCTGCGCGAAGAACCGGCCCAGTGGTCGCTTCAGGGGCTGAAGGGTACGGTCGCCGACGGATCGTTCACCGTCGCGGCGGATCCCGTCGACCAGGCGGGCACGATCAAGGCGACGGTCGGCGGAGTCTCGGGCGAGGCTCGCGCGCGCGTGGTGCGGCCGATGCCCTTCACCGAAACGTTCGACAGCTACGCCGACGGCGCCGTGCCGGCAGGCTGGGTGAACGCCACCGCCGGAAAACTCTCGGTGGCGACGCTCGACGGCCAGAAGGTGTTGACCAAGGCGCCCGACAACACGATCTTCAAACGGATTCGCGCCTTCATCGGTCCAGTGGACTGGTCGAACTACACCTTCGAGGCCGACGTACGCGGCACGACGCGGCGCCGCCAGATGACCGACATCGGAATCACCGCGCAGCGCTACTCGCTCGTGCTGTACGGAAACTCGCAGCAATTGAAGATCGAGCCGTGGGAACCGGAAACCCAGCGGTCCGCCGTGGTGCCGTTCACGTGGAAGGCCGACACCTGGTACCACCTGAAGCTGCGCGTCGAGAACACGCCCGACGGCAAAGTGCGCGCGCGTGGTAAGGCGTGGGAAGCCGGACAGCCCGAACCGGCGGCCTGGACGATTGACAAGACCGATCCCATCGGCAACCACGCCGGCGCGCCCGGTCTGTTCGTCGACGCGGAATTCGGCGCCTTTCTCGACAACCTGAAGATCACTCCCAACACGAACCCATGACCATGAAACGCATCCTGTTCGCGACGACGCTCGTTCTGCTCTGCTCGACGCTGCCGGCGGGCGTCGGCGCGTCCGATCCCGGGTCCGGCGACTGGCCCATGTGGGGCGGCACACCCGACCGGAACATGGTGTCGAACATGAAAGGGCTGCCCACCGAGTGGGACGTCAAGACGAAGAAGAACGTGAAATGGGTCGCCGAGCTCGGATCGCAGAGCTACGGCAACGCCGTGGTGGCCGGCGGCATGGTCTTCGTCGGCACCAACAACGAAGCGATGCGCGATCCGAAGCAGCCAGGCGACCGCGGCGTGCTGATGGCGTTCAAGGAAGAGACCGGCGAGTTTTTGTGGCAGCAGACGCACGAGAAGCTCGCGTCGGGCCGCGCCAACGACTGGCCGTACCAGGGCATCGCCGCCTCGCCGCTGATCGAGGGCACACACCTCTACTACACGAGCAACCGCGGCGTCGTCTGGTGTCTCGACATCAACGGCTTCCGTGACGGGAAGAACGACGGCCCGGTCACCGACGAAAAGCTCACCGGACCGCACGACGCCGACGTGATCTGGTCGTTCGACATGATGGAAGAGGTCGGCTCGTATCCGCACAACATGTCGAACTCGTCGCCGGTCGTCCTCGGCGATCTGGTGTTCGTCAGCACGTCGAACGGGCAGGACGAGAGCCACGTGCACATTCCGTCGCCGAAGGCGCCGGCGATCATCGCGTTGAACAAGAACACCGGCAAGCTGGTGTGGGAAGACAACTCGGTCGAGGATCGCATCCTGCACGGCCAGTGGTCGACGCCGTCGGTCGGCAAGATCGGGGGCGTGGATCAGGTGGTCAGCGCGCAGGGCGATGGCTGGGTGCGCGGCTACGAGGCCGCGACCGGCAAGAAGCTCTGGGAATTCGACACCAACCCGAAGGATTCCGTCTGGCCGAAGAACCGCAACGAGGTGATCGGCACACCGGTCATCTTCGAGGACCGCGTCTACATCGCCAACGGCCAGGACCCCGAGCACGGTGAAGGCGTCGGTCACCTGTATTGCATCGACGCCACGAAGCGCGGCGACATCACGACGAGCGGACGCGTCTGGCACTACGACAAGATCCGCCGGTCGATTTCGACGGTGTCGATCGCCGATGGGCTGCTCTACATCCCGGATTTCAGCGGCTTCCTCCACTGCCTCGATGCGAAGACCGGGCAGGTGTACTGGACGCACGACGTGTTCGCCGCCGTGTGGGGTTCGACGCTGGTCGTCGACGGCAAGGTGTACCTCGGTGACGAGGACGGCGACATCGTGATCCTGCAGGCGGGCAAGGAAAAGAAGGTGCTCGCGGAAATGAACATGGGCAGCGCGGTCTATGCCACGCCAGTGCCGGCGCACGGCGCGCTGTTCCTGAACAACCGGAACCAGCTGTTCGCGCTTGCGACGGCGAAGTGACGATGTCGCCACGGGTCGACAGGAGGCTAGAAGATCAGGAGACTTTTCTTCAAAAAGAAAAACTCCTGACCTCCTGGCCTCCTGTGATCCTTCGTGCTTTCGTGCTTTCGTGGCTAGCGATCTCGCTGCCGCTGTCGGCGCAGCAGTCCGCCCCCAACTGGCCCCAGTTCCGCGGCAACGCGTCGCTCACCGGCGTCGCGGCGACGGCTCCGCCGGCGACGCTGGCGCTGAAGTGGACCTATGACGCGGGCGAGGCGGTCGAATCGTCCGCTGCGCTCGCCGACGGCGCGGTGTACGTCGGGTCGACAAAGGGCGAGTTGATCGCGCTCGACCTCGAGACCGGCGCGCTGCGCTGGAAGTACGAGACCGGCGCCGGCGGCTTCATCGGTGAATCGTCGCCCGCGGTCAGTGACGGAACGGTGTTCGTCGGCGACCTGGCCGGGCTCGTGCACGCCGTCGGCGCGAAAGATGGCAAGCGCCTGTGGACGTTCAAGACCGACGGCGAAGTGAAATCGTCGCCGGCGATTGCGGACGATCTGGTGCTGATCGGGTCGTACGACACGCACCTCTACGCCATCGATCGACGGACCGGCAAGCTGCGGTGGAAGCTGCGGACGGAAGGACCTGTCCATGCCACGCCGGCGGTCCAGAACGGCATCGTCTACATCGCGGGCTGCGACGAGCGCTTTCGCGCGGTCAACGTCGCGGACGGCAAGGTGCTGTTCGAGATTCCGCTGGGATCGTACACGGGCGCGTCGACGGCGGTGAGCGGCGAGCGCGCCTACGTCGGGACGTTCGACGCGGAGCTGTTTGCGCTCGATCTGCACGCGAAGAAAATCCTGTGGCGCTACCGCGATCCCGAGCGGGAGTTTCCGTACTATTCGTCGGCGGCGCTCGGCGCGGCGATCGGCACGACCGGCGGCGCCCGCGTCATCGTCGGTGGACGCGACAAGGCGGTCCACGCGGTGAATGCGGCAACCGGCAAGTCGGCCTGGAAGTTCATGACCCGCGCGCGCGTCGACTCGTCACCGGCGGTCGCCGGCGGCCGCGTGTTCGTCGGCTCGAACGACGGCAAGCTGTACGTGCTCGACGCGGCAACCGGCCAGAAGCGGTGGGAGTTCGACGCCGGCGATGCCATCACGGCCTCCCCCGCCATCGGCGGGGGGCGGGTGGTGGTGGGCTCGGCGGATGGCCGGATTTACTGTTTCGGGTAAGCTTGAGAAAGTGGAAAATTAAAAGTTAAAAGTTAAAAGTTAAAAGTTAAAACCAGAAAACGCAGAACCAAGAACCACGCGCCAAGAACGAACCCGGAACCTTAGAACCTTAGAACTCTAGAACCCTTGAACCCAGAACCCGTCTCCGTCGCAGATCAGACCGACGTCGGCAGCTACTTCGTCGCCACCTATCCCCCGTTTTCCGTGTGGTCGCAGGAAGCCGTGGCGCGGGATGCGCGGCCGGCGCTCGAGTCGCCGCCGGTCCCGGGCGTTCCGCTCGGGCTGTACCTGCACATCCCCTTCTGCAGGAAGCGCTGCCACTTCTGCTATTTCCGCGTCTACACCGACAAGAACGCGCAGGAGGTCGGGCACTACCTCGATGTGCTGGCGCGCGAATGGGAGCTGTACGGGCAGCTGCCGGCGATTGCGGGGCGGCCGCTCAACTTTGTGTACTTTGGCGGCGGCACGCCATCGTTTCTGTCGACGCAGCAGCTGCAGAGTCTGGTCCGGCGGCTGACCGCGGTCACCCCCTGGACCGGCGCCGAAGAAATCACGTTCGAGTGCGAGCCGGGCACGCTCACGGACGCCAAGCTCGCCGCCATCCGGCGCATGGGCGTGACGCGGCTGAGCCTCGGGGTCGAGAACTTCGACGATCGCATCCTGGAGATCAACGGCCGCGCGCACCGCTCGCCGGAAATCGCGCTGGCGTATCGCGCGGCGCGCGCGCTCGACTTCCCCCAGATCAACATCGACCTCATCGCCGGCATGCTCGGCGAGACCGAGGAGAACTGGCGCGCCTGTGTCGAGAAGACGCTGGCGCTCGAGCCGGATAGCGTGACCATCTACCAGATGGAACTGCCGTTCAACACCACGATCAGCAAGGATCTCCTGAAGGGGACGCGGATCTTCGAAGAGCCGATCGTGAACTGGTCGACGAAGCGGCGATGGGTGGCCGAGGCATTCGAGGCGCTCGAGCGGGCGGGTTATCACGTGCGCAGCGCCTATACAGCGGTGCGGAATCCGTCGCGAACGAAGTTCATCTATACCGATCGCCTGTGGCAGGGCGCCGACATGGTCGGCCTGGGCGTCGCCTCGTTCGGCCACGTCAACGGCGTCAACATGCAGAACGCCGACACCTGGGAAACCTACAGCGAGTCGGTCGTCCGCGACGAGATTCCACTGCGGCGCGCCTACCGTCCGACACCTGACGAGCGCTTCATCCGCGAGATGGTGCTGCAGCTCAAGCTGGGAAGCGTCCGGCCGCAATACTTCCGGGACAAGTACGGCGTCGACATCCTCCAGCGCTTCGCCGCAGAGCTCAACGGCCTGCGGAACGAAGGGTACCTGAGCGAAGCCAGCGATCAACGTGTGGCGCTCACGCGGAACGGCCTCCTCTGCGTCGACGTCCTGCTGCCCCGCTTCTTCCTGCCGCAGCACACCGGCATCCGCTACACGTGATGGACTCGTCGACCGCGGGTGATTTGGCCACAGAGACACAGAGTCACAGAGACGAACGCTTGTCCGATGCGTCGCACGCCGCCGCTTCGCGGCGGTGGCGCAGATCGCGAACCGCTGAAAATGCAAGCGCTGTCGCGTTCCGTCGCTTGTATTTTCAGTGGTTCGCGTATGCGCCGGATCGGCCGGGCGCAGCCCGGCCGACGTGCGACGCAGGCGATCGCGCTGCGTGGTCCGCGGTCGACACGTCTTCGTGTTTTCGTGTTTTCGTGGCCTTCGTGATCCTCGCGGCAATCCTGGATGGCGCCATTGCCTGACGTCGTCGTCATCGGCGGCGGTCCCGCCGGGTCCACAGTCTCGACGCTGCTTGCGCAGCAGGGTTTCCAGGTCGAGCTGTTCGAGCGCGAGAAGTTTCCGCGCTTTCACATCGGCGAGTCGCTGATCCCCGAGACCTACTGGGTGCTGAAGCGGCTGAACATGCTGCCGAAGATGCAGGCCAGCCACTTCGTCAAGAAGTACAGCGTGCAGTTCGTCAACGCGAGCGGCAAGCTGTCGGCGCCGTTCTACTTCTGGGACAACAAGCAGCACGAGTGCTCCCAGACCTGGCAGGTGGCGCGCAGCGAATTCGATCAGATGATGCTCGACAACGCCCGCGAGCACGGCGTGGTGGTGCATGAAGGCGTGCGCGTCCTCGATGTGCTCTTCGACCCTTCGACTTCGCTCAGGGCAGGCGGCGAGCGTGCGGTCGGCGTCACCATCCGCGACGAGGACGGAGCGCGGCGCGACGTTCTCGCGAAGGTCGTCGTCGACGCGAGCGGCCAGGCCGGTCTGATTCAGAACCGCCTGCGCCTGCGCGTGTGGGACCCCGTCCTGAACAAGGGCGCCATCTGGACGTACTGGGAAGGCGCCTACCGCGACACCGGCCGCGACGAAGGCGCGACCATGGTGCTGCAGACCGCAAACCGGAAGGGGTGGTTCTGGTACATCCCCCAGCACAACAACATCGTGTCGGTCGGCGTGGTGGCGCCGTTCGACTATCTGTTCAAGAACCGCGGCCCCTACGAACAGACCTACGAGGAAGAGGTCGAGCGCTGCGCCGCCGTGAAACAACGCGTCTCGAGCGGCCGCCGCGTCACCGGTTACTTCGCGACCAAGGACTACTCGTACCGCGCGACGCGCGTCGCCGGCGACGGCTGGGTGATGATTGGCGACGCGTGGGGATTTCTCGATCCGCTCTACTCGTCCGGCGTGCTGCTCGCGCTCAAGTCGGGCGAGCTCGCCGCCGACGCCGTTGTCGAAGGCCTGAAATCAGGCGACACGTCGGGGCAGCAGCTCGGCAAGTGGGGGCCGGCGTTCAACGAAGGCGTCGACCGGATGCGCCGCCTCGTCTGCGAGTACTACGACGGCTTCAGCTTCGGCGCCTTCGTCCGCAACTTCCCGGAGCTTCGGGGAACCGTCACCGACCTGCTGATCGGCGATCTCTTCACCGATCGCGTCGACAAAGTCTGGCAGCCGATGGAGTCGCTCTACCCGCCCGGCAAGGCGCCGATTCCGCCTTGGAACATCGGCACGGCGCAGGACGCCGCGCCCGAGAAGGTCAACGAACTCACGCTGCCAGAGGGACGAAAGCCTTAGCCCCGGCGACCGCGCGCCCGTCAGAGGGCGGCGGCCGGTCCGCGCGATTGCGCTCGATCCACTTCAGCAAGCCGTCCGCAGCATCCTTCGCCGCGCGCGATCCGGTGCCGGGCCCCATCCCCTTCAATTCGCTTTGATGTTCGCCGAATGTGACCCGCACACGAATGATCGTATTGACGAACGGCGTCAGCTTCACGCCGCCGAATCCGCCCTCGCCGGCGCTCTGCTGCTCGCGATCGGTGACCTCCACGGTGACGTCGGCCTGGGCCCGATCGTCGACGACTCTCAACCCAGCCTTGCGGCGCAGGGCCTCGCGCAGCTCGCGAACGGCGGCGAGCCGCCCTTGCAGTGCGTCGCCGGGCGGCGAACCGCCTGGCACTTCGGCGGCAACGACGTAGATGCGGACCGATTCCTTCCCGTGCGTCTTGGCTTGACCGCCACGGGCTGCTAGAACGGTAGACAGCACAAGCGCGACAACAACCGTCATGTCTGAATTATCGCTCCACTCGACGATGTGGAATCGGTCCCGAATCCTCGAGACGGCGCGCCTCCGTCTCCGGCCTCTTACCGTTGCCGACGAGGCCGATCTGCACCGGCTGTTCACCCTGCCCGGCGTGCGCAAGTACCTGTGGGACGATGAAATCATTCCACTCGAGCGCACGGCGGTCCTGGTCGAAGCGAGCCTGGCGTCGTTCGAGGCGCACGGGCACGGGCTGTGGGCCGTATCTCTTCCGAACGACGACGCCTTGATCGGATTCTGCGGGTTCTGGCGCTTCCACGAACCGCCGCGGCTCGAGCTCCTGTACGGCATCGCACCGGGGCACTGGGGCCGCGGGCTGGCCACTGAAGCCGCGGTCGCAATGATCCGCTACGGCTTCGACGTGCTCGGGTTCGCGCGGATCGAAGCGAGCACCGACGCCGCGAACACCGCGTCGGTTCGGGTGATGGAGCGCGCCGGTCTACGCTTCTGGAAGCGCGAGATGACCAACGGACTCGACACGATTTACTACGGCGTCGATCGCAACTCGTTCGTCACGAAAACACGAAAACACGAAGAAACCAAATAGTTGTTTCGTGCTTTCGTTATTTCCTGGCGATCCCTGGGGATTGCCGGGATGGGCGGTAGACTGGATGTATCTATGAAGGCACCATACGTTGCTGCCGTCGCTCTGGTCGCCGTCTCTGCGGCGCCGCACATCGCTGCTCAGAATCGTCCCACCGACTGGCCGCAATGGCGCGGGCCGAATCGCGACGGTGCCATTGCTTCGTTCACCGAGCCCAACCCGTGGCCGGACAAGCTGACGCGGAAGTGGAAGGTGGAGGTCGGGCTCGGCTATGCCACGCCCGTCGTCATCGGCAACCGCGTCTACATGTTCGCGCGGCAGGGCGACGAGGAAGTGCTTGGCGCCCTCGACGCCGACACCGGCAAAGTGCTCTGGCGCGCCGCCTATCCGGCCGCGTTCACGATCAGCCCCGCAGCGGCGCGCCACGAGAAGGGACCGAAGGCGACGCCGACCTTCGCCGACGGCAAGCTGTTCACGCTCGGCATGACCGGGATTGTCAGCGCGTTCGATGCGGCGACCGGCAAACGCCTGTGGCAGACGGCGTCGTCGCAACCGGGGCCGTTGTATCACACGGCAATGTCGCCGCTCATCGACCGCGGGCTGGCCATCGTTCACGTCGGCAGCCACGGTCGCGGGGCCCTGACCGCCTTCGACGTGAACACCGGCGCCGTGAAGTGGCGTTGGGACGGCGACGGCCCGGGCTATGGCTCGCCGATCGTGGCGGAGTTCGACGGTACCCGGCAGATCATCACGTTCACTCAGGACAACCTGGTTGGTGTCTCCGCGTCCACCGGCGCGCTGCTGTGGAAGCGCCGCTTCGAGACAAATTACACACAAAACTGCATCACTCCTCTGCTGTACGGCCAGACAGTGATCGTGTCCGGTCTCGACAAAGGAGTGACCGCGTTCAAACTGGTGAAGGCCAACGGGCAGTGGAACCCCGTGGACGTCTGGGAAAACACCGAGGTATCGCTGTACATGACCAACGGCGTCATCGTCCACGACACCTTCGTCGCGCTGTCGCACAAGAACAGCGGGCAGTTCTTCGCCCTCGACGCCAGGACGGGAAAGACGGTTTGGAAGAGCGCGCCCCGTCAGGCGAACAACGCCGCAATCAGCCGCGCCGGCGATCTCCTCTTCATCCTCAAGGAGGACGCCGAGCTGCTGATCGCGCGAAGCGGGGCGAGGGGCCTTGAAACGGTGAAGACCTATTCCGTCGCCGACAGCGCGACCTGGTCCGCACCGGCGGTGTCTGGCCGTAGGCTTTTCGTAAAGGACGTCGGCACCCTCACGCTGTGGACGATGGATTAGCGATTACAATCCCACTCGACATGGCCACCGTCACACACAGCACACCACACACGAGGAAATCTATGGGATGGGTCATCTTCGTTGCCGGCGCCGTCTTGTCCTGGGGCGCGTACGGCGCCCTCCTGCACATGGGACAGACGCAGCTCGGCAACCCGTTGAAAGCGCTCCTCTGCGTCGGCGTCGCGTACTTCCTGATCGGCGTCATCATTCCGGTCGGCGCGCTCTCGGCGCAGGGGAACCTGTCGGGATTCAACTCCACGGGACTCATCACCGCCACGATTGCCGGCGCGCTCGGCGCCGCGGGCGCGGCGTGCATCATCTGGGCGTTCAAGACCGGCGGCCTGCCGGTCTACGTGATGCCGCTCGTCTTCGGCGGCGCGCCCCTGGTCAACGTCCTGGTCACGATGGTGATCCATCCACCCAAGGCGGCGATCAACCCGATGCTCTATGTCGGATTCCTGCTGGCGTCAGTGGGCGCGGGGATGGTGCTGTACTTCAGACCGACAGCGTAACGGAGTAAGAACGTAGCGCAGCCCTTTAGGGCTGCCGGCGGCCGTTGGCAGGCCTAAAGGCCTGCGCTACGAGGCCGCCGTGAGCTCACTCTTAGAAAATCATGCCATTTCAGCGCTTCGCGTCCAGCGTATTCCTGCTTTCGCTCCTGGGCGTTGCGATGTCCGTGTCGCTTCCCGCGCAGCAAACGCCTGCCGTCAGTCCCAGCCTCTTCGCGGAGATGCGCTGGCGCAACATCGGCCCGCATCGCGCCGGCCGGACGAAAGCGGCGGCCGGTCACGCCAGTCAGCCGTACACCTTCTATATCGGGATGGTGAACGGCGGTGTCTGGAAGACGACCGACGCCGGCCGGACGTGGAAGCCGATCTTCGACGACCAGCCGACAGGCTCAATCGGCTGGGTCGCGGTTGCGCCATCCGATCCGAACATCCTGTACGTCGGAAGTGGTGAAGGGCTGCCCCGGCCCGACCTGGCGGTCGGCGACGGCATCTACAAATCGACGGACGCCGGCGCGACGTGGACGCACCTCGGATTGCGCGACGCACAGCAGATCCCGAAGATTGCCGTCGACCCGAGGAATCCGAATCGCCTCTTCGTCGCCGCGCTCGGTCATCCCTACGGTCCCAACGAAGAGCGCGGTATCTTCCGCTCCACCAACGGCGGCCAGACATTCGAGCGCGTCCTGTTCAAGGACGCCAACACCGGCGGCAAGGACGTCGACATCGATCCCTCCAACCCCGACATCGTCTACGCGACGATGTGGGAGCAGCGGCAGGGACCATGGGAAAACGGCGCCTGGGACGGCACCAACGGCGGGATCTTCAAATCGGTCGACGGCGGCACGACGTGGAAGCCGCTCACGCAGGGATTGCCAACGGGCATCGTCAACGCCGAGCTCGCCATCGCGCCGAGCAGTCCGAGACGTGTCTACGTCACGCTGGAAGCTGCTGACAACGGCACTGGAATATTCCGATCCGATGACGCCGGCGAGACCTGGACGCGCATCACCACCGATCCACGGCCGGTCAGCCGGATCAACGAAGTCGTGCCGCACGTGCACCCGAAGGATCCAGACACGCTCATCGTCACTGACGTCGTCAGCTACAAGTCGACCGACGGCGGCAAGACGTTCGTGCCGTTCAAGGGCGCACCGGGCGGCGACGACAACCAGAACATCTGGTGGAACCCGAACGATCCCAACATCATGCTGCTGGTCGTCGACCAGGGCGCGGTGGTGACGCTGAATGGCGGCCAGACGTGGAGCTCGTGGTTCACGCAGCCGACCGCGGCGCTCTATCACGTGATGGCCGACAACGCCTTTCCGTACCGCGTATGCGGCGGACAGCAGGACAGCGGGTCCGTCTGCGTGGCGAGCCGGGGCAACGACGGACAGATCACGTTCCGCGACTGGCACCCGGTCGGCGTCGAAGAGTACGGATACGCGGCGCCCGACCCGCGCGATCCCGATCTGGTGTACGGCGGCAAGGTGACGCGGTTCGACCGTCGCACCGGTCAGGTGTCCGACGTCGGCCCCGTACGGAGCGGACGCGGTGGGCCTGCCGCCGGGCCCTCGTACCGCACCGTGCGCACCCAGCCGGTCGTCTTCTCAACGGTCGATCCTCGCGCGCTTTTCTACGGCAACAACGTGCTGTGGAAGACGATCGACGGCGGCATCAACTGGAAACAGATCAGCCCGGACCTGACGCGCGAGAAGTGGGACGTCCCGAAGAGCGTCGGCACCTACGCGTCGCGCGTCCAACGCCGCGAGCGCGGCGCCATTGGCGCCCAGGTGATTTACACCATCGGGCCGTCATACGTGGATATCAACCGCATCTGGATCGGCACCGACGACGGCGTCGTCGCCACCACCGCCGACGGCGGGCTGCATTGGACGGATGTCACGCCGCCGCAGCTGACCTCGTTCATGAAGGTGTTCATCATCGATCCGGGCCGGTTCGACCCGCTGACGGCGTACGCGGCGGTGAACACCCTGCGGCTCGACGACATGAGCCCGCACATCTACCGCACGCATGATGGCGGCAAGACGTGGACGGAAATCGTCAACGGTATCCCGGGCGGCGCGCCGGTCAGCGTGGTGCGCGAGGATCCCAAACGCAAGGGACTGCTCTTCGCGGGTTCGGAGACGCAGGTCTACGTGTCGTTCGACGATGGGGACCACTGGCAGTCGCTGCGACTGAACATGGCGCCGTCCTCGGTGCGCGATCTCATCATCAAAGACGACGACCTCGTCGTCGGCACGCATGGGCGCGGCATCTGGATTCTCGACGACATCACACCGCTTCGACAGATCGCTGAAGGCGGCGCGAGCGCGACCCTTCGAGAGCCTCAGGGTCGCCCTGAGCCTGGTCGAAGGGCGACGGCTTTAGCCGAGCGAGACGCCATCCTCTTCAAGCCCCAGACGGCGTATCGCGTCCGATGGAACATGAACACGGACACGCCGCTGCCGCCCGATGAACCAACCGCGCCCAATCCGCCCGAAGGCGCGATCGTCAACTACTACCTGAAGTCCGCGGCCACCGGACCGGTCACGCTCGAGATACTCGGCGGCGACGGCAAGCTCGTACGTCGGTACTCGAGCACCGATGACGCATTCAAGCCGGATCCGGCCACCATCAACATCCCGTTGTACTGGTTCCGTCCGCTGACGCCGCTGTCAGCGGCGGCCGGCATGCACCGATTCACCTGGGACATGCACTATCAGCCACTGGATGGCGGAGGCCGGATCGGCGGCCCGACGCTTCCTATCGCAGCCATCGGCCACAACACCGTGTCGTCGCCGACGACGCCGTGGGTCAATCCTGGACAATTCACGGCCAAGCTCACGGTCAACGGCAAGAGCTACACGCAGCCGATCGTGGTGAAGCAGGATCCGCGGGTGAAGACGCCCGCGCTGGCGATGCAGCAGGTGTACACGCTGTCGAAGGCGACGTACTACGGCGCCGTCGACGCGCAGGCGGCCGCGCGCCAGGCGCGGGCGCTCCGCGACCAGATCGCCGACGTCCGTCCTCGCGCCAGCGGCGCCGCGGCGGACGCGCTGGCGACGCTGGACAAGAAGCTCGAGTCGCTCGAGCCGACACCGCAGGCACCCGCGGAGGGGCGGGGCCGAGGAGGGCGTGGAGGTGGACGCGGCGGCGGCGCGCCCGCGGCACCGCCGGGATCGCTCAGCGCCGCGAGCGCCGCGCTGGCTGGCGTGATGAACCTGCTGCAGGGTGCGGACGTCCGTCCGACCACGGTGCAGCTGACAGCGAACGCGAATGCGCGGACGACGGCGGCGGAGACGATGGCGAAGTGGACGGCGATCAAGACCGTCGATGTGGTCGCCGTGAACGCCGCGTTGAAGGCCGCCGGCCTGCCGAGCCTGGCTACGACGCCCGCGGCACCACCGTCCACGCAGCCGGCCGCAGCTCCGCAGCCCGCACAACCGGCGGCATCCGACCGCGCCGAGGCCTTGTCCGAAGCCGCTCGTCGCGGCGACGCGGCAAAGGTGAAGGCGCTGCTCGACGCCGGCGTCGACGTCAACACGAAGTTCCGCTACGACCGTATGGCGTTGTCGTTCGCCGCCGACCGCGGGCATCTCGAGGTCGTCAAGCTGCTCGTCGAGCGCGGCGCCGACCTCAACGCCAAGGACACGTTCTACAACGCCACAGCCCTGACGTGGGCCGTGAACCCGGCGATGGGACGCACGCCACAACACTCTGAGGTCGTGAAGCTGCTGCTGCAGCGCGGTGCGCAAGGGAAAGATCAGGCCCTGATGGGGGCGCTTGGCGATGCCGCGACGGTCAAAGCGATCCTCGAAGT
>Ga0193696_1000314_pt1 | contig 17703 bp, 15 predicted proteins | sample L3m1metaG_FD_145074 | JGI IMG/M metagenome (GOLD analysis project Ga0193696, IMG submission 145074) | Soil microbial communities from a riparian zone of the East river system, Colorado, United States - L3m1 | ecosystem: Environmental > Terrestrial > Soil > Riparian zone | place: USA: East River... | reverse complement strand
GATGATCCACGCCGTCGCGTGGCTGCGCGATCGCGAGGGCTACCGCTGCGATGCGGTGATGATTCTGCAGCCGACCTCGCCCTTTCGGACTCCCGACGACATCAGCAATGCCGTGCGGCTGCTGGAATCGAGCGGCGCAGATTCAGTGGTCGGCGTCGCCGCCGTCCCGCCGCACTTCAATCCGATGCGCATCCTGGCTGCCGACGACGGAGGCATGGCGACGCTCTTCGTCTCGGGTGAACCCGTACGGCGTCGTCCGGTCCGCCGGCAGGATCTGCCGAAGGCCTGGGCGATCAATGAGGCCATCTACCTGTTTCGCACTCCGCTGCTGTTCGCCGCCGAGCCGAGTCTGTACGGCGACCGCACCGTGATCTACGTCATGCCCGACGAGCGAAGCCTCGCGATCGACGACCCACGAGACTGGGATGCGGCGGAGCGGGCAATCGGGGAACACACCGCCGGTTGACGCCGGAAACCAAGGAACGCACACATCGTGAGCAGGCCGGACATGGATATCGAAGCCCATCGCGATTTGAAGCTGCTCGAAGCGGTCGAGCAGGATTCCCGCGTCACGCAGCGCAGCCTCGCGCAACAACTGGGGATCGCGCTTGGACTCACGAACATCTACCTCAAGCGCCTGGTGCGCAAGGGGTACATCAAGTGCGTGAACGTGCAGTCCAATCGAATCAGCTACCTCATTACGCCGCGCGGCATCGCCGAGAAGGCGCGGCTGACCTACGAATTCCTGGACTACTCGCTTCACCTCTATGGCGAAGTGCGCCAGCATCTGCGAAGCGTGCTTCAGGACTGCGCGGCAGCCGGCCGCCGCGTCGCTATCTATGGGCGCGGCGAGGCCGCGGAGCTGGCCTACCTCTCGCTCAAGGAATGCGGTCTGGAGCCCGTGGCGATCTTCGACGTCGAAAGCGGCCCCGAGTTTCTCGGCATGCCGGTGCTGGCGGTCAGCGGCCACGGCCAGGTGAACTACGACCTGATAATCGTCGCGACCCTCGAGAGGTCCGGACAGCAGCTGGCGTCGCTGGTCGGAGACGGCGTGCCGCGTGAAAAACTCGTTCCGCTTCGACAGGAACAGCTGCCTCGGCGCAGACCGGCGCCCGAGCTGGCTCGCACAGGGACCGGTCAGGACAGGTAGACGCGCGCATGTCTCTGACGAGCAAACGCATCTGCATCACCGGCGGCGCCGGGTTTATCGGCTCGCACTTGGTGCAGCGCCTGATTGAGGACAACGAGATCGTCGTCTACGACAACCTGCATCGCAACGCGCTGCAGTTCGCCCACCTCGAAAACCACCCGCACCTGCACTTCATCAAGGGCGACGTGATGGACTACGAGGCGACGCGCCGGGCGCTCGACGGCTGCCAGGTCGTCATCCATTGCGCGGCGATTGCCGGCGTCTATTCGGTGGATCGCAACGCGGTGACGACCATGGAAGTGAACATGCTCGGCACCCACCAGGTGGTCAAGGCGGCGCTCGACGTCGGCGTCGAGCGGTTCGTCGAGTTCTCGACGAGCGAGGTCTACGGTCCGTTCATCCACAAGGGCAAGGAAGACGATCTCACGACCATCGGTCCGATTGGCGAGAGCCGATGGGTCTACGCGGCGAGCAAGCTGGCGTCCGAGCATCTGTCGTACGCCCACTACAAGGAGGACGGCCTGCCGCTCGCGATCGTCCGTCCGTTCAATGTCTACGGCCCTCGGCAGGTGGGCGACGGCGCCATCCGCGGGATGATTCTCCAGGCGCTGCAACACGCGCCGATCACGCTCTACAACGACGGGACGCAGATTCGCGCGTGGTGCTTCGTCGAGGACTTCGTCGACGGCGTGCTGCGCTGCGCCGCCCGGCCCGAAGCGATCGGCCAGGCGTTCAACCTCGGCAACCCGCAAGGCACCATCACCAACTTCGAGCTCGCGAACATGATCCTGCGCCTGACCAATTCGAAGTCGACGATCGTGTTCAAGCCGCACCCTGGACCAGAGGTTGATCTACGCGTGCCGTCGATCGAGAAAGCGATGCAGTTGCTCGGCTTCAGCCCGAAGGTTTCTCTGGAAGCGGGCATCTCGCGCACGATTCCGTGGTACGTCGAGCACATGGCGGCGATGGCGCGATGAAACTGATTCTCACCGGCGCGTCGGGCTTTGTCGGCCGCAACGTGCTCCTTCGCGCGCCGCGCGAGTGGGAGATTCTGGCGCTCTACCATCAGGCGACGGATCTCGAGGCCTTCGTGTCGCGGCACCGGCTTGCCCACGTCAGGCCCGTCAAGTGCAACCTGACCGACGAGGCCGAGGTCCGCGCGGTGGCCGCGCGGACGCCGCGCTCTATCTCGCCGCCAACAGCGACCCCACGGCGTCGGCGTCGCGTCCACGGTGGGACCTCGAATCGAATGCGGTTGCGCTGATCAATTTCCTGCAGCATTGCCCGGTGGCCCACATCGTGTTCGTCTCGTCGGGCGCCGTCTACGACGGCCTGGTCGGCGACGTCACGCCATCAACCCCGGTGGCCCCGCGATTGCCCTACGCGATCTCGAAGCTCGCATCGGAGCAGTACGTGCGCTTTTTCGCGGAACGGCAACACGCGGTCGATAGTTATGCGAACGTCCGTTTCTTCGGCGCCTACGGTCCGTACGAGCCGGAGCGGAAGATCACCACGCGTTGGCTGCGCGCGGTCATGGCCGGCGAACGGTCGTTCACCCTGCGGGGCAACGGGCAGAACCTCATCGACTTCATGTACGTGGACGATGCGGTTGACGCGTTTCTGGCGCTGGCGACCGCTGCGGGATACTCCGGCACCGTCGATCTCGCGTCCCACGCGCCGGTCAGCGTCAACGACGTCGTGCAGACGATGGCGCGTGTTCTCGGCGTCGAGATATCGGTGGCGCACCAGGGACACACCGAGGAGTTCATCCAGTTCATCTCCGTCGACCGGACGATGCGCGAGCGGTTCGGGTTCGAGCCGAAAGCGTCGTTCGAGGATGGCGTGCGCCGTCTGCACGCGCACTTCGTGCGGGAAGGGTCGGGCGTTGGCCAGTCGGCATAGCCTCAGCGAGCGTGCGCTCCACGAGCACGTCGCCGAAGTCGAAGGGCACGAATCGCAGGTCACCGGCATCGTCGGCTACTTCTACGCGATGTACCGTGCCGAAGTGCTGGCACGCGTACAGGGGATCCGCGGCCGTGACATCCTCGAAGTCGGGTGCGGCGAGGGGATGATGTTCGAGGGCACGAACACCGCGCCGGTGCAGATGGACGTGTCGCTGACCCGCGTCGGTCGGGCAGTCGGCAAGTGCCGGCTGCTGCTGTGCGCCGACGGTTATCAGTTGCCGTTCGCCAGCCAGCGATTCGATGTGGTGCTTCTGATCGCGGTCCTGGAACACACGCGTGAACCGTGGCGGATGTTGGCGGAAGCGCGGCGCGTGCTGAAATCGGGCGGACGGGCGATCATGGTGGTTCCCAACGACGCCACGATGAGCGCGGGACGGCTGCTGCTCCGCAAGTTTCCGATTCGATATCCCGATCACCTGACGTTCACGACACCGGGGAAGATGCGCCGCTGGCTGAGCGAAGGCTTCCGGATCCGCGAAGCGTTCACGCTGCCGTTCCGGCGCCTGCCGTTTGCCGTGAACCTCTACTACTTCGTCGTCGCCGAGCGCCTCTAGGCACTGATTGTCCAGCGATCGCATCGTCGTTCTCGGCGCCGGACCGGCGGGCATGTCCGCGGCCTGGCGGCTGTCGGAGCTGGGTCGTCTGGTGACGGTGCTCGAGAAGGATGGGGCCGTCGGCGGCATGGGGAAGACGATCACGGTTGGCAAGTATGCGGTCGACTACGGCCCGCACACTTTCCACATCCGCGAGACGGCAGAGAGCCGCGCCATCCACGAGGCGATTCGCCCCTTCTTTGGCGAGGACCCGTTGATCCTGACGCGCGGCACGCGGGTGCTGCTGCGCGGCAAGGAATACATCTACCCGCTCGAGATGCTGCAAGTGTTGACCGGCGTGAGCCCGCTGCTGTCGGCGCGGATCGTCTTCGATTACCTGATGGCCACCGTGAAGTCGGCGCTGGCGCCTCCGCGCAAAGAACACTCGTTCGAGGAGTGGGGCGTCAGGAATCTCGGGCGCACGCTCTACGACTTGTGCTTCGGGCTGTATTCGGCGCGGGTGTGGGGTTTGCCGACGTCCCAGATTTCGTCGAAGCAGGCGCAGCGGGTCGCCAAGCTCAATCTGAAGAACATCATCCTGCGCACCCTCGGCATCAAGGCCGACCCGGCCACCTACTTCACGAAGTACATGTACCCGCGCAAGGGCATCAGCGTGCTGTACGAGCGGATGGCCGGCGAGGTGAAGAAGCACGGGAATCAGGTGCTGCTCGAATCGCCGGTCGTGCGACTCGAACGCCAAGGCGATCGGATCGCGCGCGTCGTGTATCGGCAGAACGGGCGAGAAGAAAGCCTCGAGTGCGCCGGTGTGTTGTCGACACTTCCGCTGCCGCAGCTGGTCGGCATCATCGATCCGCCGCTGCCGCCGGCGGTGGCCGCGCACGCGTCGAAGCTGCGCTATCGCAGCCTGAAGTTGATTTATATCGCGCTCAAACGCCCGCAACTCACCGACTACCACTGGGTCTACCTGCTGGACGAGCACTTCCGCGTCAACCGGATGTCGGAGCAGAAGAACGTCAGCGCCGAAATGGTGCCGGGCGATCGCACGATTCTCTGCATCGAGCTGTCATGCTGGCGCGACGAGCCGGTGTGGCAGGCGAGCGACGAAGAGATCTATCGAATTGCGCTGAAAGATCTGCTGAAGATGGGTTACGGCGTCCGCGAGGACGAGGTCGAGAACTACTACATCGCGGACATCGCGACGGCGTATCCGGTGTACGAGCTCAACTTCGAGGACCATCTGATTCCCGTCCTCGAGGGCGTCCACGCGGTGACGAACATGCTGACGCTCGGCCGTCACGGCCTGTTCCTCAACAACAGCATGGACGACAACGTGCTGCTCGGGATGAAAGTGGCTGATCAGGTCGTGAAGGGCGGCTTCAACAGCCGCGCCTGGCTGGCCGAGATGCTGGCCTATATGAACCTGCGATTCGAGGGGAAGTGATTGTCCGCGACGCCGTTTTGGGCCATCGCCCTGCTGGTGGGCCTGTTCTGGCCCTCGCGGCTCATCGGCCCGCTCGACGGAGCGCCGCTGGATCAGCGGCTCGAGGTGGTCGTTCTCGGGATGGTGGTGCCGGCGCTTTGGTACCTATGTCCCTCGTTTCTCCGAACAGGGTTCGCGCGCGCAACGATTGGGACGCTGACGGTCTGGAAGATCGCGACCTGGTTTCTGGTGGCGCAAACCGGCTGGTGCGGCCTGTTCGCGTCGAAGTACGAGTCACCTGTCGACAGCTACCGGATCGAGCGAAGCTGGGACGCGCGAACGTTCTGGAGCGGGACGCCGCCGACCTGTACCGCGATCGTCGCGCGGCCGTTTCGTTCCCAACTTGGTTACCCCGCCTGGATCCTCAACATTCCGTTCCCCGCAGACTACAACTTCACCGGCAGGATGTATTCACTGCCGACCGAAAACCCAAGGCCGCCTCGCGGCGTTCATGCGCTCCTCGTGGACGGATGGATTTATCCAGGCGCGGACGGCACGCTCGCCTTCGATGTCGGTTCGGATGTGACGCTCACGGGCTCGATCGATCGGGCGCCACTTCCGCCGCAGTCGGGCACCACAGTCCATGTTCCGCTCACTCGGGGCGCGCACTCCATCGCGTTGCGACTCGACCTCGAGCGTCGCGACTGGCGCTTCGTGCCAACCTGGAACGGCTCGAACGTGTTCAGCGCGTTGACCACAAGCGTGGCGGAGAGAACGCCCGCTCAGTGGAGGTTCGTGCGCTGGGCGTCCTGGGTCACGCCGGCGCTGATTGTGGTCCTGGTGGGCGGTTGGCTCGCTGCGGCGTATCGCGGTCTTGCCGCGCCGTGGGTGATCGCGTGGGCCGTCGCGACGGCGGCTGCGTTCTTCGTCGTCGGTGCGGGCGTCACGCGCCCCGCAGGTCGGCTGACAGTCATCGCGCTACTCTGCGCGGCAGCCGTCCGTGTGCCCGAGCGGCTTCGAACCTGCCGTGGCGCGTTCCTGTTGATCGGCCTGCCGTGGCTCGCCTTCATAGGCGGCCGGGCAATGGTCGACGTGGGACGGTTCCAGCTCTATTTCTTCGGCGACGATTCGCTGACATTTCAGCGCTACGCCTACCGGATCTTCATGGAAGGCTACTGGCTCGAGGGTGGGGAACGCACGTTCTGGAACCAGCCCCTGTATCGCTGGACGAACGGCGTCCTTCACTTGTTGTTCGGCGATTCGAGCGTTGGTGAGATGCTGGCCGATGCCGCGGCGCTTCTCATCGGTGCGCTGTTTGCGTTCGAGGTGGTGCGCCGCGTGTCGACCTTTCGCGCGGGGCTGCTTGCCGGAGTGCTGACGCTTGTCACCATCGTGCTGGGACCGAACTGGTATCTGCTGGGGCGCGGCCTCTCGGAAGCATCGGCGGCGGCGTGGGTGTATCTCGCGTGTTTCGCGTTGCTTCGAGCGCGCGATCAGGAGTGGCCGGTCGCGATGCTCGCCGGACTGTGCGCCATGCTCGCGTTTTTCACGCGACTGAATCATCTGCCGCTCGTGCTCGCGCTCGTGGCGCTGACGTTACCGTTGTCCCTTCCTGCTGGATCGCTGACGCGCCCTTCGAAGGTGTGGTCGCTCCTGCCGAAGCGTGCGGCTGCCACGTACTTGCTTTGTATCGGCGTCGCAGTGGCGGCCTTCGCAGCGCGCACGTGGTACTACACCGGCGTGTGGAGTGTCTTCGCAGGCACCACCCGCGAGCACAACGGGACCGGACTGGCGCTCACTTGGAGTGCGCTGGCGTCCGGTGAAGCCTGGCGCCGCGCTGCCGAGAGTGTCCTCATGATTGTCACGGTGCAGGACCCGCCGCGCTTCGACATCCGCGCTGTGCTGGTCGTGGCAGGCGTGATTGCGGCGGTCGGAGGTGTGCTCAACGCTCCGTTCCTGCGGCGCCTGCCGCTCAGCCTCGTCGTGTGTTGTCTTGGCGCGATCGTCGGCGGCCTGGTCGCGAGAGGCGTCGCGTATCCCGGCCGTTTTTCCCTCCACCTGATTCCGATGGCCGTTGCCCTGTCGGTGTGCGCCGTCACGCAGGCGTCCGGGAGGTTCGTCTACGAGGGGAAGTGACGTCGGCGATCGCGACCGCGGCCAACAGCAGCACGATAGGCATCGCGGGCAACGATTGGCGCGCTTCCTTGAGCAGCGGAAAATGAACGGCCGTCACGTAGACGATCGGTGTCGCGAGCAGCACGGCGGCGGCCACTCGGCCAGTGCGGGCGAAGATGAGAAGTCCGTAGAGGGCGGCGAGCATAATCGCCGCCTGGATGGCCCAGCCGGTTCGAATCACGAGCGGCGGCGTCGCGTTGATGTCGCTGTAGCGAATCGGAATCTCGCCCGCCCAGAGGATGAAGACGCCGCGCGCGAGGCGTTTGACGAGTTGGCCCGCGCTGTTGCGACGGATGTTGTCGAGTCCGACGCGCAGGTATTCGCGATCGGCGGCGACGCGGGCCCGTGCGCGCTCGTTGGCGTCGGTTGGTTCGACCCAGATGCGGCGGATGGTCTTCCACTGATGCACGTACTCCAGCATCGGGGCGGCCGGCAGGCCTTCACGAGCGGCGACCGCTTCGACGCGGCGATCCAGTGTGGCGGGATCGTCGACCTGATCCGCGACGTCGGTGAGCTCGTCCTGAAGGCGGCCTGACCACATGGCCTGCCACGATCCTTCCCAGATGCCGCGACCGATGCCACCGGCGGGCGAGAGAGTGAACGAGCCGAGGGTCAGGTAGTTGTACGTGAACCACGGCAGCATCGTGATCGCGAATGCAGCCATCATCGCGGACCAGTTCCACGGCGTGGGCCGCGGATCGACGCGTACGAACGGCAGCACGACGAGGCCGGCGGTGGCGAGCGCGAACGGAAAGAGGACGAAGACGGGACGGCTGAGCGCGGTCACGCCGCCCGCCACGCCGAGCAGGATGAACGTGCGCATCCGCGGGTCGTCAACCGCCGACACCGCCAGCCACATCGTGATGGTGAACCACAGCGTGGTCCACACTTCGGTCAGCACGAGCGGCACGAAATATGGAATCGCCGGAAAGAGCGCGGTCAGCAGCGCGCCGAGCCACGCCGTCCGGTCCAACGTGAGCCGTCGTCCGATCCCGAAGACCAGCAGACACGTGACCGCGAACAGCGCCATCTGCGCGATTGCCACCGGCAACTGCCGCACGCCGAAGACCTTGTAGATGATCGCCACGAAAGCCGGGTAGGCAGGCGTGCGAATGACCTCCGGGACGAATGGCGTGGCGTCCGGAAAGCGCGTGAACTTCCCCGTCGTTGCCAGCACCTCGCCGAGGCGGCGATAGCCATCCTGGTCGCTCCATGACACGAACCAGTCGCTGCTTTGGTACCAGATGAAGAACAGAGCGTGAAGCGTGGCAACGAGGCACACGATCCACAGCGCGCGGCGCACGGGCATCGCGAGATTCTACTAGTGCAGCAGTTCGCGGTACAGCCGTTCGACATCGTCGATCAGCCGATCGAGACCGTAGCGGCTCGAGACTGCCTGTCGTCCAGCCTCGCCCATGCGGCGGCGGCGATCGCGATCGGCGAGCAGCGCGTGCACGTGCTCGGCGAGCGCCGGCGCATCGCCGAACGGTGCGAGCAGGCCGACGCGATCGCTCTCGATGACGTCGCGCACACCACCCACGTCCGTGCTGACGCCGGGAACGGCAGCGGCAAGGCTCTCGATCAACGCCACCGGCGTGCCTTCGTTGCGAGACGTCAGCAGGAACACGTCGGTCGCGGCATACAGCCCCTCGAGGTTACGCTGCCAGCCCAGAAAGCGTACCCGGTCGCTGATGCCGATGTCACGAGCGCGCTGCTCGAGCGTCGATCGCAATTCGCCGTCGCCCGCGACGAGGAACACCGCGTGCGGGTCGCTGGCGGCGACGAGCGCAGCGGTATCGAGGAACAGATCGTGGCACTTGATGCCGGTCAGACGTCCGGCCGTCGAGACCACATGCGCGTCCGCCGCCACTCCGACTGCCGCCCGGGCCGCCAGCCGGTCGATGTCGCCGATGGCGGCCATGCGCTGCAGATCGAAGCCCAGCGGGATCACGCGGTATTGATCGGGGCGGCCGATGCCGTGTTTGCCGACGAGTTCGTCGTGAATTGTCGGCGAGATGGCGACAAGGCGATCGGTGACGCGCGCCAGAGCACGCTCCATCGAAATGAAGAGATTCGTCCGCGTTGGACCGAAGTAGCCCTCGAGCACATGTCCGTGGTAGGTGTGCACCACGCGCGCAGGCGAATCGCGCCCGGCCGTTCGATTGAAGAACGCGGCGGCCAGTCGTCCGATGGTGCCGGCCTTCGCCATATGGGTGTGGACAATGTGGGGACGGAAGTCGCGCAGCACGTCGAGGATCTGTCCAAACGCCATGGTGTCGTGCAGTGGCGCGATCGGTCGTCGCAAGGTTGGGAGGTAACGCGCGGCTTCTGGAGACGTCATCAAATAGCGCATGTCGCCTTCGCCCGCACCGAGGTGTCCGTGAACCAGGCGCGTGTCGAAGCCTCGTGCTGCCAATCGTTCGGTCAGCGTGATCGCCTGGATCGACGGTCCGCCGATATTCAGGCGAGTGATGATGCGGAGGACACGTGTCATCGCGTGAGCAGCCAGACACTCTAACACCTGCCGTACCGCCGGGCGTGGCAGGAGCGGGCACCGCCGCGCGAACACCGCTTTCGAGAAGGCGCCGATGGGCCTTCGTCGCAGCGGCGCTCCTCATCGCGATTCTCGTGCCGGTCGGCGCCCTTGCGGTGATCGATATCTATCTTCATACCCGGTTTCAACGTACCGGGGGCGTGAACGTATGGGGCTATCGAGGTCCGATCGCCTCTCGGAAGCGGTCGGGAGAAAAGCGCGTCGTGATGCTCGGTGGCAGTTCGGCGTTCGGATATGGCGTGAGCTGGTCGGAAGCCATACCCGCCAGGCTCGAAACCAAGCTTCGCGAGGCCGGCGAGCGCGCGTCGGTCGTGAATCTGGCCTACAACAACGAAGGCGCCTACTCGTTCAAGTTCACACTCGACGACTACCAGTACCTCGATTACGACTTGGCCCTTCTCTATGAAGGCTACAACGACCTGATGGGAGATCCGCGCGGCCCCAACCTGTCTGTATTCAGGCATGATTCGCCGGTGTTTCGCGTAACGGGCTACCTGCCGATGTTCCCGCTCGTCTTCCGAGAGAAGGCCGCCTCGGTGCTGCACCATGGCGACATCAACGAGTGGTACGACGAGCTGCGATCGGGCAAGAAGGTCGTGTTCGACGCGTCGCTATCCGATCGGGCTAAGGCTGGCGCGCTGACGGCGACGGCCGCCGTGGGGGATGCCATCCAGCGCCAGGTCGGGCGCATCTCGCCCCAGGCGCCGCGGTCGATCGCCACGCCGGGCGCGAGCGGATGTCCGTATCCGTGGGCGGAATACTGTCAGTCGGTTCTCACGGGGATTGAGTTCGCGGTCCAGCACGGCAAGCGGGTGCTCGTCGTGACCCAGCCGTATCTCCTTGGAAAGTCACGTGAGCGCCACCACCAGCAGCAGCGTGCGATTGTGGATGCGGTGCAGCGCCGGTTTGGCTCGGATCCCCGTGTGGCCTACTTCGACGCCGGCCCGACGGTCGATCTGTCGGACCCGACCGTTTCATTCGATCGCATGCACTTGACGGCGCTCGGCAACGAACGTGTCGCGAGCGCGCTCGCCGCACCGGTTCGCGATCTCCTCGAGCGATGATGCGCGAACAGCACCAACCGTGAACAATCGCCGCGACGGAGTCGACGACCGGCCCGGAATGCGATCGCAGGTGCGGTTGATCGGCCTCTGTTCCGCAGCGCTGTTCGGTCCCCTGCTCTATCCGCTTGTCACTGGCAAGGTGTTTACGAAGGACGATCTGGGCGCCCTTCATCTTCCGTTTCGCTATGTGTATCGCGAGGCGCTGCACGCGGGTGACTCGTTTCTTTGGACGTCAGTCTATCGTTCGGGCTTCTACCTGCACGGCGAAGGTGAAGCGGGAATGGCACACCCGGTTCATTTCCTCCTGTATCGATTCTTGTCTCTCGGACCGGCGTTCAACCTGGAGATTGTCAGTACCTACGTCGCGATGCTGGCCGGCATGGGCCTGCTCCTTCAGCGGCTGGGACTGTCGACCGAGGCGGCCTGGTTCGGAGCGATGGTGTTCACGTTCAGCGGGTTCAACCTGTTCAACCTGATGCACGTGAACCACATCGCCGCGGTCGCACACATGCCATGGATTCTGCTCGGTGGTCACATCCTTCTGACGTCGACCGACGGAAAGAATCTGGCGTGGGGATTCGCCGGCCTCGGCCTTGCGGTCGGCTCGCAGCTGCTCGTCGGCAACCCCCAATATGTGTGGTTGACGATGCTCGTGCTCGGCTACATGGCGGTCTGCCTTGTCCGGACGCGGGCCCGGTCCTTCAACATCCTGCTATTTGTCGGTGCCCTGACCTGCGGCGCCCTGATCGGGGCCGTCCAGCTCCTGCCGACGCTTGACTTCGCGTCCGCGTCAACTCGTACGGGATGGTCTCTCGATCAATCGCTCTCGTTCTCGCTAGCGCCGCTGAACCTCGTGCAATTGGTCTCACCGTTCGCCATGCGGTTTCGGATCCACGCTCCGCCTGCGGAGGCGTTCATCGTCCACGAGTTCATCGTCTATAACGGAGCGTTCTGTACTGTAGCCCTCGCATGGGTTGCGATGCGATGGCATGAACAGACGCGACGTGGCATGTTGACCGCCCTGCTCGCGTTCGCCGCGGTCAGCTTCGTGCTGGCGATGGGTCGTTATGGGTGGCTGTACGCGTGGCTCGCCCACCTGCCGGGTCTGCGCAATTTTCGAGCGCCGGCGCGCCATCTGGTGCTGTTTCAATTGGCGCTCAGCGCAATTGCGGCGGTCGTGTTCGAGGATCTCGCCGGCATGGTCCGGCGAGGAGAGAAGACCCAGCTGAGGCGGCTCTGGCCCATCGCAATACCCATCGCATTGAGCGTGGCCATTACCGCCATCGCCGCAAGCCTCGTGGACTCGTCTTGGGCGACAGCTCGCGGACTGTCACTTTCTGGAGCTATGCGCTCGCTCCCTTGGGCTGCGATCGTGATCGCGATGTCGCTCCTGTTCATGCTGGCTGGGCGCGGCCGGCGATGGGTGCTTCCTGCTGTGATCGTGTTCGTGGCCATTGATCAAGGCGTATGGGGTTACTCGTACGCCTACCGCTGGGGTCCTGTGCAGAGGCTCACCGAACTCGAGGTAAATGCCGATGTTCCGGCCGGGGCTCGCCGTGGCGATCTGCTCGCGCCCGCGATTGAAGGCGGTCCTGCGAATCTGGCGGTTTTGCGGGGCATGCGGCTCACGCCGGGGTATACCGGCCTGGCCCCGTTGTCCGTGCTCGATTCGAGCGACCGGATTGCCCAGCGGGTCGCTGGAGTTGCGTGGCGCGAGATCGAATACACATGGGTTCGTCTGCCAGACAGCATGCCGCGCGCGCGCCTCGTTTCGTCAGTCCGGCGCGGCCACGACCTCAGAGAGGACATCAGGACGATCGATATTTCGCGCACCGCTCTCGTCGATCGGGACATCGATGGCCTCTCCGGGTCTCCCGGAGCTGCGGTCGTTCTCGAAGATCGCCCAGGGTCGATCATCGTCGAGACGCGCGCCGACGGCACACAGTTGCTCGTCCTCACCGAGCGATTTCACGACGGGTGGCGAGCGACCGAGGACGGCGCCGCGCGCGATCCGATCCGCGTGTATGGCGATTTCCTCGGCTGTGTGGTCGCGCCAGGCCACCATCGAATCGCGCTGACGTTTGCACCGACGAGCGCGACGTATGGGCTTCGCGCCAGCCTGGGCGGCCTCGCGCTGACCGTCGTCGCCACAACGGTGCTCTGGTCCCGGCGCGCGCGCAGTCATCGGGAGCAAGACGGTCGCGTCAGGATCTGATGACACGGCCAATGACGCCGCTCCGAACCGGCGGCTCGAGATGGTGAGCGCGTCGCAATGAGGCCGGCCTGCAGGAACGGTTCGTGAAACGGGCCCTATGGTCGACAGCCCTGATCATTGGACTTCTCTGGCCCGGCCGTGCGCTGCACATGTTCGACGGGTTGCCGCTCGATGGCTTGGCGGAGGCCACTCTCGTTGGGGTGGCCGTCCCGGTCCTGTGGATGCTGGCGCCGCGGTTTCTCGACGAGCGATGGGTGCGGATGGCGATTGCGTGCCTTGTCGCCCTGAAGATCGCCGGGTCGATATTCCTGACGCAGCAAGGCTGGTGCGCGCGCTTCCAGACTGCAGCCCCGTTTCATAATCGCGTGCTGACGATTCCGATCGACGAGCCCAACGGCGTCCTGCGCAGCTGGGACGTGCGCGCCGACTGGCGGGCCGACGCGCCGGCCTGCACGGCCATCATCGATCGTCCATACACGACGTGGTCGTCGTTTCCAGCGTGGTTCGTTAATTTCACGGACTTTGTGGATTTGCCCGATCGTGTGGGGATCCGTACCGACGAGTCGGCGCGCCACTTCACACTCGACGTCACCGGCGCCTTGACGGTGGCAGATGCAGGCCGCTTTTCAATCGATCTCGACCACGACATGGCACTGGTGGGGCAGATCGATTCGACGCCTGTCGAATCCTCGGGCGGCGCTCCGATCGGCGTCGCTCTCGCGCCAGGTACTCATGACGTCGCTCTTCACTTCTCGATGAGCGGCAATCGATGGAAGTTCGTTCCACTGTGGAACGAGCGCAATGCATTCCGCAGTGCGACCCTGACCACAGCGAGACCGGTTCCGACCGATCGGCTCGCGCCGCTCTCTGGGACGGCGACCGCTGCCGTCGTTGTCGTACTGCTTCTTGGCTGGATGGGATGGCTGGTTGTCCAGTACTTCGGCGAGCCGGCGCTTCTCGCGTGGACCGTCGCCGCCAGTGTGCTGCTGGCGGCGCTGGCTCTTGGCGGCAGAGGGGAACGGGCGGCTGGACTCCTGCTGTTAGGAGCCGTCGCCGTTCCAGTTGGTGCCTCTGCACGCAATTGGCGTGGAGCATTGATGCTCGTCGGCGTGCCCTGGCTCGTCTTCTTTGTCGCACGCACTCTTTCAGAGATCGGTCACATTTCGATGTACTCGGTCGATGACTGGCTGGCGTACCAGGTCGCCGGTTACCGGATATACATGAACGGGTTCTGGCTGGAGGCCGGTAACAAGGTGTTCGACTATCAGCCGTTGTACCGATGGATCACAGGCGCGCTGCATCTCGTGTTTGGAGACTCCAGCGTCGGTGAGGTCTATTGGGACGCGGCCTGCCTGCTGGCTGGTGGATTCGTCGCTTTTACACTCGTCGAGCGCGTGGCCGGTTTCCGTTGGGCCGTTGGCGCGGCCGCCGCGACGCTCGCCATCTTCACGCTTGGCACGATTTGGTACTTCGTCGGCAGAGGGTTGTCAGAGATCGCAGCGGCCGGCTTTGCTTTCCTCGCCGCGCTGACGATCGTTCGAGCGGATCGCCGGCCGCCGGTCGCGGTCATCGCTGGAAGCCTTGCCGTGCTCGCGTTCTATGCCCGGTTGAACCAGCTGTTGTTTGTCGCGTTTCTCGCGGCCCTGTGGCTGCCGCCTCACGTTTCGGCATCGTGGCGTTCGGTGTCGAAGGCCATCGGTCATCTGGATCATCGGCGTCTGCTCGCATATTTTGCCGTGCTCGCGGCTGGCGTCGCGCTGTTCGCGTTGCGGACCTGGTGGTACACCGGCGTGTTCAGCGTTTTGTACGGCACCAGTCTGAGAAACAACGACACCGGCCTGCGATTGTCGACCATCGGATCGACGGACGTGTGGCGACGGGTCGTTCACAGCCTGAGCGCGCTGGTCTGGATGAACGAACCGCCGTCACCTGACCCTCGCGCTCTCGTGGTCGTCGCCGGCGCCGTCTTGTCCGTGCTCGCGCTTCTTCAGGTGCCTCGCTTCTCCCGCCTTCCGGCATCGATCGCCGTTGTGACGGTTGGAGCCGCCCTGAGCTCGTTCGTCGCCCACACACACGCGTATCCAGGCCGCATGTCGATTCATCTCGTGCCGCTCGCCGTGGCGATGACCGTGGTGGCTGTGCGGGGGATGTTCGGTGTTCGGGTGATGGACGTGCGGCGCGACAGCCTCGGTCGCCGGGCGCCAGCATGACGAATTCGACCAGGCTCGTCGCGATCTGGGCGCTGTTTGCTGTCACCCTTGGATTGGTTGCCTATGCGTCGCCGCTCCCGCAGCGCGTGACCGATCGCGACGTCTACGAAGCGACCGCGGCGCACGGCGTCGTCGTCGATTGTTCGGATATCCATTGCTTCCGGGTGCTGGTGCCGTGGCTGCTGGGACCGCTCCCCGGTGCATCGATCGTCAGATGGAAGGCCTATGCGGTCATGGCCAACGCCGCTTCTGGCGCGGCGGTCTTTGCGCTGTGCCTCACGCTCGGCTTCGAGAGGCGCTCAGCGTGGTTCGCCTCGATTGCTTCGGCGTTCGGGTTCGGATCGCTGTACACGCTCCACGATGTGTACTCGTCCGATCCGCTGATGTACTTTCTGGGCCCGTTCCTCACGAACGAACTGATGAACGGCCGGGTCGCGTTCGCAGGGATGGTCGGCGCGGTCGGTGTGCTGGCCAAAGAGTTTGCCGCCGCGCCCTTCTATCTCATGACGTGGTGTCTGGCCGTCGAGCGCCGATGGAGAGAGGCGGCTCGCGTATTTGTGGCCGCCAACGCCGTCTTCATCGTCTGGTTGCTGATGACGCTGACGCTCATGCTGCGCTTCAACTACACGTACGCCGGCAGCGCTTCGGCGGACCTGGGCGGCGGTGCCAATCTGGTCGGCTGGCTGCACCGGCAGAGCACGCGGGGTGTGGCGGCGGCGATGTTCAACGAGTTCGGCGTGCTCTACATCCTCGCGCCGGTGGGATTCTTCCTGGCGCCGCAGCGGCTGCGGCTGCTGGCCCTCCTATCGCTGCCGATCGCGGCGTTCTTCGGCTACGTACAGCAGCCCGACCGAGCGCTCTGGAATCTTCACTTCCTCGTCGTGCCGATGGCGGCTCTGGTGCTGGGCCGCGCTCCAACACTCGGCCTGCTCACACTCGCAGCATTCGTCGTCGGCAACCTGCGTGTCGGGGCGCAGCTGCCGATCGGGTCAGCCGGCAAGATCGCGCTCGCCGCGTCGATGGTGTTGGGTCTGGCGACGATCGTCACGACGTTTCGTGGCACTTCTTCATGACAAGAGGCGTGTTTGCGGCGCTTGCCGTTGAGACCGTCATGCTCGCCTTTCTGTTGACGATCGTGGCCGATCAGATCGCGCATACGCACGTCGAAAAGCTTGGAGGCGTGAACGTCTGGGGGTATCGCGGTCCTGTCCTGCATCAGAAAAAAGCGAATGAAGTGAGGATCGTCGTCACTGGCGGCGACCTTGCGTTCGGTTGGGGCGTCGCGGCCAGCGAGGCGATGGCGCCGTCGGTTCGCGAGCTCGTATCGAGACGCGTCGATCGGCCCGGTCAGCCCGATCGCCGGGTTACTGGCGTGACCGCCGCGGCGCAGGGGCTGGCGCCCGCCGCCTATGCTTCGTGGATCGATCGCTTCGCCTATCTGCGGCCCGACGTCATCTGTATCGTCGTCGATCCGATTGGCCATGTCTTTGTCCAGTCAGCGTTTCTCCCGGCCCGACGCTCACGCGCCTCGATGTTCGGCTACTCGCCGATTCTTCCGCTGGTGCTGCAGGAAAAAGGAACACTGGTCCACTCCTCTCTACTGCGTCTCGCGGGCGACACGCTCGCTGCTGCCGACGCGGCGCTTGGGGTACGCGAGAACAGGGATGCGGCCGCGATCGTGCAAGGCACGGATTACACATCATCCATTGACGCGGCGGTTCGGGCAGGACTACGAAGCTCGACCGGCGGCGTCGTGGTCGTTCTCAGTCCATCTTCTGACAATCGTCGCGTGAAAGCGGAGATGGCATCGAGCTTCGCTGGAGAACGGGTGCGTCTGGTCGATCTCGGCGACGATCCGAGAATGCTGGCGACGACTCTCCGCCTCGACGGCTTCAATTTCAGCGCGGCCGGACACTCGGTGGCAGCCGAGAACGTCGCGCCCGCGGTTCTGGAACTGATCGGGGAAGTGGGACAGCGCACGCAATGACGCGCAGGTAGAGGTTTGTATGGGTAAGGGTCGTGTGGTCTCGGAATTCCTGGCGTTTCTCCGCCAGGAGAAGAAGTACTGGCTGATCCCAATCGTTGTTGTCTTTGTGCTCTTCGGACTGCTCATCGTCTTCTCGCAGTCGAGCGCCGTCGCTCCCTTCATCTATGCCCTCTTCTAGAATGCCGACCGACGAAGCGCAGAAACCACTCATCGACCACGCCGAGCCAATCCCGCCCGGTGCGTATTGGGAACTGCTCATGAACCTCACCAAGCGCGAGGTGAAAGGGCGTTACAGCCAGTCGTTCTTCGGCGTGGCGTGGGCGATTGCGCAGCCGCTCGCGACGATGGCGGTGTTTACGCTGGTATTCGCCCGCCTGGCGAAGATGGATTCCAATGGGGCGCCATACCCG
>Ga0193696_1000313_pt1 | contig 17709 bp, 13 predicted proteins | sample L3m1metaG_FD_145074 | JGI IMG/M metagenome (GOLD analysis project Ga0193696, IMG submission 145074) | Soil microbial communities from a riparian zone of the East river system, Colorado, United States - L3m1 | ecosystem: Environmental > Terrestrial > Soil > Riparian zone | place: USA: East River... | reverse complement strand
CACCAGCGAGACGGGGACCTACCAGTTCCCGCGTCTGTCGATCGGCACCTATACCGTGAAGTTCGAACTCGCAGGCTTCAAGACCGTGGTCAACGAGGACATCTTCGTCACGGTTGGCTTCAGCGCCGCCGTGAATGCGCAGCTGGGCGTTTCGACGGTGCAGGAAACGATCACCGTCACCGGCCAAAGCCCCATCGTCGACACCAGGAACACCGGCACGAAACAGACCTTTACCAACGAGCTGCTGCAGAGCATTCCGTCTGCGCGCGACCCGTGGGTGATCCTCCAGCAGACTGCCGGTATCGCCATGGACCGCGAGAACGTCGGCGGCAACATGTCGGGGCAGCAGTCCAACTACGTTTCGCGCGGCGGCAACCCGTTCAACAACAAGTGGGCGGTTGACGGCATCGATATCACCGACATGGCCGCGACCGGCGCGTCGCCCACCTATTACGACTTCGACGCGTTCGAGGAGATGACGATCAACACCGGCGGCGTCGACGTGACGCAGCAGACCGGCGGCGTCGGCATCAACCTGGTCACGAAGAGCGGGACCGACCGTTTCAAGGGTTCGTCACGCTACTACGTCACCGACGAGAAGCTGGAATCGCAGAACATCACCGACGCGCAACGGCAGCAGAACGCCGCGGGTGGCAGCCCGATCCAGAACATCAAAGACTACGGCATCGAGATGGGCGGCCCGATCAAGAAGGGCAGGGCGTGGGTCTGGGGCGCCATCGGCAAGCAGACCGTCGGGACCGGCGTCGTCGGCTTCTACCTGCCGACCGCAACCTGCCAGGCGATCAAGGCCGCTCCGCTCAATTCTTCGATCGAGGATGTCAACGCGTGCTTGAACACCGACCTCACGGAGCTGCAGACGACGAACCTGAAGGGCGAGATTCAGCTGTTCAAGGGCAACAAGCTGAGCCTCTACAACCTGTTCTCGAAGAAGGTCCGCAACGCCCGCAACGCCAGCGACACGACGCCGCCCGAATCGACCGTCCGCCAGGCGGCGGTATCGAGCCTGTACGGGCAGTGGGGCTGGACGACCGGTCCGAGCCCGACCTACAAGTTCGGCGATCAGTGGGTCGTGAGCGACCGCCTGCTGCTCGACGTGCAGTACGCGCACGTCGGCAATAACTTCATCCTCGACTACCACGAGGATTCACTGCGCGACGTGCAGCCGACGTTCCTCATCGCCGGCAGCATCAACGGCCGGTCGACGCCGGACGGTTCGCAGTCTGTGAACATCCGGCCGGTCAACAGCGTGAACGTGAACGTCAGCTACTTCCTGCCCGGCAGGATGGGCGGCGATCACTCGTTCAAGATCGGCGGCTACTGGAAGGACGCCTACAGCTACAACTCGACGCATACAGCGGGTTACGCGGCGGCCCGTTTCCCGACGGCAGTGTCAAACGACTGTCTGGCGTTGTCGCTGGCCAACCCGAATACCCCGACGGCGTGGTGCCAGGCGCAGATCGCGCGCGACGGCCTGAGCATCTACGACCTGAAGAACATCTCGGCGTACGCGCAAGACTCATTCACGCGGGGCCGGTTCAACGCCAACCTGGGGATTCGTTACGACTTCAACCACGATCAGGCGCTGGCTGCCAACGTCGGAGCCAACCCGCTCGCGCCGGCGATTCTGCCGGCGATCAACTTCCCGGGGGTCGATCCGGGCGTCAAGTTCAACAACATCTCGCCGCGTGTCGGACTGACCTACGACGTGAAAGGCGATGGCAAGACGATCGCCAAGGCGAACTGGGCGATGTACTGGGGTCAAGTCGGCACCGGCGGCATCTCGAGCATCGTCAACCCGGTGTCGCGCACGAGCCTCCGGTATCCGTGGAACGACGCGAACGGCGACAAGTCCATCCAGGCGAACGAAATCGACATTCGCAACGGTGGCCGGAACTTCTTGGCCGTCGCCGCCGGTAACTGGGATGCGAACAACCCGGCGAACACGCAGTCGACCAACTCGGTCGATCCCAACATGAAGAACGATCGCACCGACGAGTTCATCGTCGGCTTCGATCGCGAGATCGGCCTTGGGTTCGCGGCCGGTGCCAACTACATCTGGCGCCGGTATACGAACTTCACGTTCGACGACACGCTGGGTCTTCAGCCGTCGGACTACGCAGCACTCCAGTTCACGCCGGCTGCGAGCACCTGTCCAGCCGCCAAGAACGCCCGCTGCCCGACGGTGACCTACTACCAGCCGCTGTTCCAGCTGCCAACGATTCAGCAGCGGACGTCTCTTTCATCGGACCTCTACAACCGGACGTTCAACGGACTCGAGCTGACGGCGCGGAAGCGGATGTCGCATCGCTGGCTGATGAACACGAGCTTCTCGTACAACAGCACGATCGTGAACAACGGTTTCGCGGGCGCGGTCGCGAACACGATTGGCGAGGACCCGACGAACCTGGCGACGCGTAACGGCTTCCAGTACGACTACGCCAGCGCAGGCAGCGGTCTGGGCAACATCTACGTGAACGCGAAGTACCTGTTCAAGATCAGCGGCCTGTACCAGCTGCCAGGGGCAGTCAACGTGTCGGCGTTCTACAACGCGCGCCAGGGCTATCCGTTCGAGGCGAGCGTCAACAGCCCGTCGCGTCTGAACGGCGCCGGCATCGCGACGATTCTGCTGGACGGCGTCGGCGACAACCGGCTGCCGACCTACCAGAACATCGACTTCCACGTCGAACGTCCGATCAAGATCGGCACCGTGCGGTTCATTCCGTCGCTCGACCTCTTCAACGTCGGCAACGGGAATACGATCCTGGCCCTGCAGCGTCAGCAGAACTCCGGGATCGCGAACGACATCAGCCAGATTCTCGCGCCGCGCGTGGCGAGGGTTGGTGTTCGCGTGAACTGGTAAGACTGAGTTCTCACGTTCTCGAAGGGCGGGGCTGCGGCCCCGCCCTTTTTTTGTTATCCTGACGCCGTTGCAACCGCATCTCGTCCACAGCTTCACCCACGCCGCTCTCAGCCCGGACCCCGACCTCGCCGTAGCCGCTCTCATGATTGCGCGGGTTGAGTACCCGAAGCTCGACGCCGGTCCGTACCTCGATCAGCTCGACGCCCTCGGCCACGAGGCGCGCCGGCGCGTCGAGTCGGCGGTCGTCGTCCCCGACGACGTGCCGGAGCAGGTGGATCCCGATCGGTACGCCCGGGTCATGGCCTTGAACGATTACCTGTTCGGGGAGCTGCGATTCGTCGGTAACGAGATGCAGTACGAGGATCCGCGCAACAGCTTTCTGAATCAGGTGCTCGAACGGCGAACCGGCATCCCGGTCACGCTGGCGCTGGTCTACCTGGAGGTGGCGCGGCGCGCGGGCCTCTACGTCGAAGGGATCAATTTTCCTGGACGTTTTCTTCTCCGATGCCCGGCGCGGCGCGGCCAGCCGTATTCGGAGGACTTGATCATCGACGCCTTCCGGGGCGGCGCGCTGCTCACCCGTGACGCGTGCCGCGACCTGTTGCGTACCGGTACGGGCGACGAGTCGACGCCGGGAGACGACGACGGGCTGTTCGAGTCGCGCCTGTTCGTGCACGCCACCAAGCCGCAGATCCTGGCGCGGATGCTCGCCAATCTGAAGCGGCTGTACGTGCGCATGCATTCGTTCCCGCAGGCCCGCGACATCACCGACCTGCTGGTGGCGGTCAACCCATCGGCCATCGACGAGCTGCGCGATCGCGGCCTGCTCGCCTATCACTTGAGAGATTTTTCAGGCGCGCTGCGCGATCTTCAACGGTATCTGCAGCTGTCGTCGGCGGTCCGCCTCGACGAAGAAGAGCGCGAAGAGCACGAGCAGATCTGGGAGCACGTGAAAGCGCTGCGGAAGCGCGTCGCCTCACTGAACTGAGTCGGGGCTAGGGGCTGGGGGCTGGCTGCTATTCCAGTCCCAGAGCCGCAGCCCGACCGCCGTCATCAGCTTGCTGGAAGCCCCGATCCCCGTCTCACCTAGCCCCGAGCCCCTAGCCCCGACTCCCGACCCGCCTCTGACCTTCCGGACAGTCGTTTAACAGCGGACAGACTGTGCAGTGCGGGTCGGCCTCCGTGCACGTCGCCGCGCCGTGATGCGACAGATACAGAAACGCCCGACGATACGCCTCCACTGAATCCGGCAACTCGGCGCTCAACGCTGCCTGGACCGATCGCGCCTGTTTCTTGAAATCGCCGGCCGGCTCGCCGTAGCCCAGGCGGCGGCCGACGCGGTTGATACGCGCGTCCACTGGCAGGATCGCGTGGTCAGCCGCGAACAACAGCATCCGATGGGCGCCTGACTCGCCGAGCTGCGGAAACGGCTTGAGCGCCCGCCGCGCCGGACCGAGGGGACCGGCGAGGATCTTCCGCAGCTCGGGCGAGCGCCGGAAGAGATCGACACCAGTCCTCAGCGCCGTCAGCCGGTTTTCGCGATAGGGACCCGCAAGCGCCACGCTCTCCTCGAGCTTCTTTTGCGGTGCGCGCCACATCGCGTCCGGCGTCAGCGCCCGAATACGCTTCAGCGCGGCGAGCGCCACATCGCGTTTTCGCGGCGTCGAATGGACCGACAGGACTTCCCAGACGAACAGCGTGAATGGATCGCGCGGCGGCCTCGGCAGCGCGCCGTAAAACTTCTGCAAAGATTCGATCCCGCACTCCAGCTTCGACACGGGTGACGACTGTACCACCGATGATTCTCGCTTTCGGACGGTGTCTCGCCGCAGACAAGGTTGACGTTCGTTGGATCCCACGATTCAACGAATCGTGATCGCGCAGCGACCGGACGTTGCGACGCTGGCGTAAGCCGCTGACGATTCCCGACTCTGAACAATCCGGACGGTGTCCGGATCGTTCGCGGACAGTGGCACATCGGATGCTCCACGAAATCCGTCCAATGAACTCCAGGAGGAACATCCGAATGAAGCGTGTGATCTTTGTGCTCGCTCTGCTGGCGATGGCAATCGCGACCGCCGGAACCGCGTTCGCGCAAATCCAGGGCGGCACCATTTCCGGAACTGTCAAGGACGAGCAGGGCGGCGTACTGCCCGGCGTCACCGTCACGGCGCAGGGCGTCGACGCGACGCAAACGTTCATCACCGAGGCCACCGGCGAGTACCGGTTTCTCAATCTTGCACCGGGGCCCTACAAAATCACCGCCGCGCTCCAGGGTTTCACGACCATGGTGCGCGACAACGTCATCGTCTCCGTCGGCCGCAACGTCGAGCTGCCGCTCGCGTTGAAAATTGCGGCAGTGGCCGAAACGATTACGGTCAACGGCGACTCGCCGGTCATCGACATCAAGGCCACCGGCACGTCCACCAACTTCACATCTGACGAGCTCACGCGAATCCCGACGTCGCGCGATCCGTTCGCGCTGATGCGCTCGGTCCCCGGCGTGCTCGTCGATCGCGTGAACATCGGCGGCAACGAAACCGGGCAGCAGTCGAACTTCGCGTCGAAAGGCACGCGGCCCCAGGACGCGGTGTGGACGATGGACGGCATCAACATCACGGACATGACCGCGACCGGCGCGTCACCGAGCTACTACAATTACGACAACTTCGAGGAGATTCAGGTCTCAACGGCCGGCCAGGACATCAAGCAGCCCACCGGCGGAATGGGCCTCAACCTCGTCGTCAAGCGCGGCACCAACCAGTTCCACGGCGGCTTCCGCGGCTACTTCGACAACGAGTCGATGGAATCGAGCAACGTGCCTGCGGAACTCGCCGCGACCGGCACGACGCACGCCACCTCGGACCACAACAAGCAGATCTCGGACTATGGCTACGACATCGGCGGCCCGATCCTCCGCGACCACGCCTGGTTCTACAACTCGTACTCGATCCAGGACGTGCGGCTCGTCCGGCGCGCCGGCGCGCTGGTCGACCGGACGCAGCTGAAGAATCCCGACGTGAAGTTGAACTGGCAGGCGACCAAGAAGGACATGGTCAGCTTCCTCTACTTCGACGGGTTCAAGATCAAGGAAGGCCGCAGCCCCGGCGTCTCGGGGATCCTGTTCGATGCGCCGACGGCGACGTTCCACCAGGACAACACCTACACGGACAACCCGCTGCACGGCCTGTGGAAGATTGCGGACGATCGTGTGATCAACGCCAACATGTTCGTGTCGGCGAAGTACGCGTTCTTCAACAACGGCTTCATCCTCGATCCGGTTGGCGGCCTCACCCAGCAGGCGGGCCGCAATTTCACGACCGCCACCTCGTACGGCTCGGTCAGCCAGGGCCTGAACGTGCGCCCGCAGAAGGTCGCCAACGTTGACGTCAACAACTTCATCAGTGCGATGGGCAGCAGCCACGATCTGAAGTACGGGTTCGGCTTCCGGACGGTGGATGCGGTCAGCGGCACCCTGTGGCCGGGCAACGGGATTCTCGCGATCGAGAATTCGCCGACCGACCTGCGGGCCCAGGTGTTCCGCCAGGGCTTCGGCGGCAACCGCGCCGACTATCTCAGTTTCTACGCCGGCGACACGATTCAGCGCGGAGCGTTGACCGTGGATGTGGGTGTCCGCTTCGACCGGCAGTGGGGCAAGGCGCTGGCCAGCGAGATTGCCGCGAATCCGGCGTTCCCGAGTGCCGTGCCGGGCGTCTCGTTTGCCGGCTATGACTCTCCGTTCACCTGGACCAACTTCTCGCCGCGCGCCGGCGTAACCTACGCACTCGACGAGTCGCGGAAGACGATCGCACGAGCGAGCTTCAGCCGCTACGCCGGCCAGCTCGAGACCGGCACGATCGGCGTCCTGAATCCGAGCTCGACGGCCGGCTCCGCGACCTACCGCTGGGTCGACACCAACGGCGACCACTTCGCGCAGGCCAGCGAGGTCAACCTGACGCAGTTCATCACGGCCGCCGGCGGGTTCAATCCGGCAGCGCCCACCGCCGTCACGTCAGCAAACACGCTCGATCCAAACCTGAAGGCGCCGAAGACCTCGAGCTTCGTCGCCGGCGTGGAGCGCGAGATCAGGGCGAACCTGGCCGTGAACGTGAACTACAGCTATACGCGGACGACGGATCTCTTCGGCAATTTCACCGGCCGGATCACGCCCCGCGTCGGCGTCACGCTCGCCGACTACGCGCCAGGCTCGGGTTTCTCCGGGACGCTGCCTGACGGCACGGCCTACAACGTCGCCACCTTCATCCCGAACGCCGCGAAAGTGACGGCCGGCGGCAACGGCTTCGCGACGACGAACATTCCGGACTATGCGACCGATTACCACGGCCTCGAACTGAGCCTGGTGAAACGGCTGTCGAACCGGTGGATGGCGCGTGCGGCGTTCTCGTGGAACAACGCCCGCGAGCACTTCGGCAGCGCGGCCGCCATTTACGATACCAATGGCAACCCGACGCCGACGCTCAGCGAACCGCTCCAGGACGGCGGTCAATTCGCGCCGCAAAGCGGCGGCAGCGGTGCCGGCAGCATCTACATCAACGCGAAATGGCAGATCAACGCCAACGCGATGTACCAGGCGCCATACGGGATCGAGGTCAGCGGCAACGTGTTCGGGCGGCAGGGATATCCGTATCCGCTCTTCCGGCAGGGCACGACCGCAGCGCTCGGGGGCGACTCGTCGCTCCAGATCCTGATCACGCCGGCGATCGACTACTTGCGCTACGACAACCTCTGGAACACCGACCTGCGGGCGGCGCGCTCGTTCAAGGTGAACGCGGTGACGTTCCGCGGCATCCTCGACGCGTTCAACGTGTTCAACGCGAACACCGCTCTCGTCAGGAACAACAACATCACGTCGCCGACGTTCAACGCGCTGGCGCAGAACCTGAGCCCGAGGATCTTCCGCGTCGGGCTCGTTATCGGATTCTGAGCTCCGTCGGGGCTGGGGGCTAGCTGATTCGCCCGCAGCTAGCCTCTAGCCCCTAGCCCCGACTGCCGTCGGCGATCTCTTGATACAGAATCGCCGACGCAATAATCCCGCCGTGAAAGTTCCCGACGTCGAGCTTCTCGTTCGGCGCGTGCGCGTTTTCGTCCGGTAGCCCGACGCCGAACAGCACCGACGGTAGGCCGAGCTCCTCCTGGAACGTCGACACCACCGGTATCGACCCGCCTTCGCGCGTCAACACCGGCTTCTGCCCGAACCCCTTTTCAATCGCGCGCGCCGCGGCCTGGACGAACGGGTTGTCGTACGACGTCATCCAGGGCTTGCCGCCGTGCATCCGCGTCACCTTGAGCTCGACGGTCTTCGGTGTCACCTTCTTCACGTACTCCTCGAAGAGGCGCGCGATGGTGTCGGGCGACTGGTTCGGCACGAGGCGCATGCTCACCTTCGCCATGGCGATCGCCGGCAGCACCGTCTTCGCGCCTTCTCCGGTGAATCCCGACAGCAGTCCGTTCACCTCGAAGGTCGGCCGCGCCCACGTGCGCTCGAGCGTCGTGTAGCCGCTCTCCCCGAACAGCTTGGGAACGCCGAAGTCCTTTTTGTACTGCTTCTCGTTGAACGGCAGCGACGCCCACGCCTTTCGCTCCTCCTCCTGTAGCGCCACGACATCGTCGTAGAAGCCGGGAATCTTGATCCGACCGCCGCGGTCCTTCATCTGCGCCAGGACCTGCGCGAGTACCATCGCCGGATTCGCGACCGCGCCACCAAACGATCCCGAATGCAGGTCGGTGCTGCTCCCTCGAAGGTCGAGCTGGAAGTAGACGAGGCCGCGAAGGCCATAACAAATCGACGGGACGCCGCGCGCAAACATCCCCGAATCGGAGATGACGACGACGTCTGCGCCGAGCTCGCCTTTGTGGGCGCGGATGAAGTCGTCGAGGTTGACGCTCCCGACTTCTTCTTCCCCTTCGAGAATGAACTTGATGTTGACCGGCAGCCGGCCGTTCTGTTTCAGGTGCGCTTCGACCGCCTTGAAGTGCATGAACACCTGACCCTTGTCGTCGGCCGATCCGCGCGCGTAGATCTCGCCGTCGCGGACGGTCGCCTCGAAAGGCGGCGATTCCCACAGCTCCAGTGGATCGACGGGCTGCACGTCGTAATGCCCGTAGAAGAGGATCGTCGGAGCGCCTTCCGCACCCAGCCAGTCGCCGTAGACGACCGGATTGCCAGGGGTATCGATGAGGCGCACGTTCTGCAGCCCGATGCGGCGCATCTCTTCGACGCACCAATCGGCGCAGCGTTTGACGTCGCCCGCGTGCTGCGGCAGCGCGCTGATACTCGGAATCGCGAGGAATCCCTTGAGCTCCTCGAGATAGCGGTCGCGGTTCACGTTGATGAAATCGATGACGTTGTCCATGTGTTCCTCAAGTCTCAAGTTTCAAGTCTCAAGGCTCAGCGCTGAGAGTTGACACGTGAGCGTTGAGCGTTGCTTCGGGGCCGGCAGGCGAGTATCAGCATGTCCATCGATCGGCCTGCCGGCTTACGACCCCCTGGGCCTCGAGCTTCTCGAGATGGGCGCGGACGTTTTCGTGCGCGGCCGGCAGCAGGGCCGGATCGAGCCCATCATAGATGGATTCGGCGATGGCCTGCACGCTCGTCCGGCCGGCGCGCAAGGCGTCGAGCACCTGCTGCTCGCGCATGCGGCGATGCTCGAGATACCCGGTGAGGAGCGCGCGTGGATCGTCGACGCGCGGGCCGTGCGCCGGCAGCAGCACGGCGGGCTCCAGCATCAGCAGCCGTTGCAGCGATTGCAAGTACTCCGACAGATTGCCGCCGCGGCTGGTGTGAATCATCACGCTGCTGCCGCGCACGACGAGATCGCCGCTGAAGATGGTGCCGCTTGGTTCGTGCCAGAACGCCAGGTGATCCGGCGAATGGCCAGGCGTCTGAATCACCGTCAGCTGGTCGTCTCCCGCCGGAACCAGATCGCCGTCGCTCACGGATTGCCAGGGCACCGGGAACTGGGCGTCTTCACTGTCCCACGGACGCTTGATGAAGCGCGCGCCCGGGTGTGCGGTCGCGAGCGCGGGAGCACCGCCGGCGTGATCGCGGTGGCCGTGGGTGACGAGGACGCGATCGAGACGTGCGCGCCGCGCCTGGAGCTCGGCGTCGAGGTCGGCCAGATGCTGCGGCTCGCCCACGCCGGCGTCGACGAGTGCGGCCAATCCGTTGGCGCCGGCGATGAGATACGTGTTGTTGCCCGATCCGGTCATCGGTCCGGGATTGTGGGCGCGCAGCAGGATGGGGGAGAACATGGTGAAGACCGCCGTCCTGGCGGTCGATCAGACCCCTCAGGTGCCGCCGAAGCCGATGGTCACACGTCCGTCCTCGACGATGACCGGGACGGCGCGGCGGCCCTTGCTGAATTCGAGCATGCGCGTCAGCTCGGCCGCGTTTTTCTTGACGTTGACGTAGGTGAACGGCACCTTCCGCTTTTCGTAGTCGTCGCGGGCTGCCTGGGTGTACGGGCAGCTGTCCTTGCCGTAGATCGTGACCATGCGATCAATTGTAAGGCGTCCCCGGCTCAGCGCTGAAGGCGCCCCAGGAGCTCGCGCGCCGCCTCGGGCAGCGGAACCGACTTCCCGGCCGTGTAGTCGTACGCCACCATCACCGTGCTGCCGGCGGCGACCACGATCTCCTTTCCAACCTGAACAATCTCATATCGCAGGGTGAAGCTGGATCGCCCGATCGCCGCGACCGCCAGCCGAACTTCGAGCTCGTCGCCGAAATGCGCCGGCGCGCGGTAATCGCACTCGGCGCGCGCGATGATGATCCGCGCGTGCGGCGACGGCGCTCCCGTCTGTTCGCGCCAGAACGTCAGCCGGCACTGCTCGAAATAGGTGAAGTAGACGGCGTGATTCACGTGGCCCATCGCGTCGCAGTCGCGGAACCGCACGCTCAGCCGGTGACGATAGACGTACTCGTTCGACATAGCGAGGTAGAATACCCGACCACCGTGGGCTTCCCCGCCACTGCCGCTGAATCCTTCACCGCCGACGAAGTTCGAGCACTCGCGCCCTACTTCACCAACACCGATCGTCCGGTGTTCGCGCTGACGAACCTTCCCGAAACGGTCAAAGGCGCGCTGTTCGCGCGCTACTCGCGCTCCGCCAAGTCGGTGCGGCGCCTGTTCCTCGACGAATTCCTCGGTCAGATCGGGCCTGGCGCGCCGGAGCGACAACGTCGCGAAGGCGGGACCGCCGACGCCGTCGCCACGAGCACGGTGGGCACCGAACGCGCCGACAAGCTGTACGCGCGCGTGTTGAGCGATTACGGCGACGATTCGGTCGCGCAGCTGGGCGGCGCCCACATTGCGTGCGAAGGCGTTTCGAACGTCCTGACCAAGGTGCTCGAGTGGGGACGCCTGATGGCGTACCTCGAACAGTCGACGCGCTACGTGCCCTACACGGAGCGGCCGGAGGGTCGCTGGAAATACCACGTGCCGGCGGAAATCGAGCAGTCGCCGCTGCGCGAGCGCTTCACGCGTACGCTCGACGTCGCGTTCGAGACCTATGCGAAGTGGATTCCGGCGATGGAAGCCCACTTCCGGGCGAAACATCCGAAATCGCCCGAGGATTCCGACGCCGTGTATCGCTCGGTGATTCGCGCGAAGGCGCTCGATACGTTGAGGGGACTGCTGCCGGCCGCCACGCGATCGAACGTCGGCCTGTTCGGCACCGGCCAGGCCTTCGAGGCGCTACTGCTGCGCATGTTCGCGCACCCGCTCGACGAAGTCCGCGGCTGCGCGCAGCAGATGCTCGCCGAGCTGCGGCAGGTGATTCCGGCGTTCCTGGCGCGGCTGGATCAGCCGAACCGCGGCGGCCGATGGGTGGAGTACTTCGCCGACACGCGGCGCACGTTCGAGGCCGCGGCGCAACCGTTCGTGGACGATGTACCGGCAGAGGATCGGGGCGAAGTCACCCTGACGGACTTCGACCCGGACGGCGAAACGAAGGTGGTGGCTGCGGCGCTGTACTCCGTGTCCGCGCTGCCGGACGACCAGTTGCTCTCGATCGCCCAACGAATGACCGCCGACGACCGGGCCGCGCTGCTTCGCGCCTATGTCGGCGGCCGCACCAACCGCCGGCACAAACCCGGCCGCGCCTTCGAGCGGACGGGTTACCGCTTCGACGTCCTCGCCGACTACGGCGCGTTCCGTGATCTGCAGCGGCACCGCCTGCTGACGCTCGAGTGGCAACCCCTCAGCACGCGCCACGGATACACCGAGCCCGCCGCGATCGAGGATGCCGGCGCTCTCAGCGAATGGCGCGCGGTCATGGACCAGTCAGCCGATCTCCACGAAGCGATGCTCGCGCACGGGCTCCGCGACGCCGCCCCCTACGCCGTCGTCATGGCGTACCGGGTCCGGTTCTACATGGACATGAACGCCCGCGAAGCGATGCACGTCATCGAGCTGCGCACCTCGCCGCAGGGGCATCCCTCATACCGGCGGGTCTGCCAGTTGATGCACCGCGCGATTGCCCACGTCGCCGGCCATCGGGCGATCGCCGCCGCTATGCAGTTCGCGGATCACTCTGAAGTGGAGCTCGAGCGTCTGCAGTCCGAACGCCACTTGGAGAAGAAAAGATCTTCGATGGCAGGTTCTTAGCGCGCCTTCTTAGTCCTTGGCCCAGTACCGCGAGTACTCGTCGAGGAAGGTGAGCGACTCGAACGACCGCATCCGATCGAAGAACAGCACGCCGTCCAGGTGATCGGTTTCGTGCTGCATCACCCGCGCGGGGAAATCGTGCGCCTTCAGCTCGAGACGTCCGCCGTTTCGATCGAGCGCGCGTAACCGAATCTCGCGCGCCCGCGGCACGCGGCCGCGCACGTCGGGAATGCTCAGACAGCCTTCCCAGTCCTCGACGACGTCGCTTCCGACGACGGTGATCTCGGGGTTGATGAGCGCGATCGGCTCAGGATCCGAGTCGGGCGTCTCGTCGTCCTCGACGTCGAGCGAGGCGACGAAAATGCGGAGCCCTTCGTGGACCTGCGGCGCGGCCAGCCCGACGCCGTGGTACTCGACCATCGTGTCGATCATGTCGTCGATCAGCTTTTGAACCGCCGCGCTTTTCAGATCGGCCTTCTCCAGCGGCCGCGCCTTGGCGCGCAGCGCCGGATGACCCATCCGCGCGACCTTCAGAATCGACATGACTCGGGAATTATACTGGCGCGAGTGAACTTCCTGCATCCGCACGACGACACGCACGCGTACCAGTTCTGTCCGCGCTGCGGCGGCGCACTCGAGCGGCGGCTGCTGAAAGCAACCGAGCCCGAGCGTCCGGTCTGCACGCGGTGCGGGTTCATCTTCTATCTGGACCCGAAGATCGCGGTCGGCACCATCATCGCCACCGATTCAGGCCGGCTCGCGCTCGTCCGGCGGGCCATCGAGCCGGGATATGGCAAGTGGGTGTTTCCGGGCGGCTACGTCGATCGCGGCGAACCGCTGACCGCCGCGGCCATCCGCGAAGCGCGCGAAGAATCTGGACTCGACGTCCGTCTCGACGGACTCGTCAATGTCTATTCCTACGCCGGCCGCGCCCCTGTGATCGTCGTCTATGCCGCGACGGCGATTGGCGGGCAGCTGTGCGCGGACGACGAGTGCCTCGAGGCGAGAGAGTTCGAGACCTCGTCCATTCCGTGGGATCTCCTCGCCTTCCGCAGCACCGGCGATGGCCTGCGCGACTACCTCGCCGGACTGCGACACCCGATCCGCAACTAGGCCTGCACACTCCTGCACCTCGGACTTCGGCCGATAGATCCGGCAAGCCGCCGAGTTGGCGAGCCTTCTGCTATCGATCGGATCGGCATCCAATTTCTCTCGGCCAAATGCAATGAGGCCATTGCGCGGCCCACAAAACTGTGAGCGCCGCTACAGGTTTGTCAGATGAAGAAAGTCCTTTCCGGGGTGTGGGTTGTAGGCTTCGCGACGCTGATGACCACGGCGTGCGCGTTCGATCATCAAACCAGCGTGCTCGTGCCCACGTCGGCCGACGCGGTCAACAACACACCGCCGGCCGTCAGCGGTGGCGGCAATTCGCCGGGGGCCGGCGCCACGTCGACGCCGTCGCTCGTCGGGACCTATGTGTCGGCGAGCGCCGCGCCGACCTTGCCGGATCCAAAGACCTGCGGCAACTTCCAGTACCAGATCGCGAGTCAGACGCCCACGTCCATCTCGGGTACGTTCACGGGCCAGTGCGGAGGCGGCCTGACGATCTCCGGCAGCGCAACGGGCACGCTCAACGGGACGGCCGTGACGTTGACGGCCACCGGGACGGCGAGCATGCCGGGTATCCCGAACTGTCCGTTTACGCTCACCGGCAACGGCACGGTTGAGGACAACGGCAACACGCTCCGGATGCCATTCACCGGCCAGACCTGCCTCGGGCCGGTCAGCGGGACGGAAGTGATGCGGCGCCCGCAGGCGGCTGCGGCGCCGCCGACGATCGGCGAGCCGTCGCCCGTATCGCCTTCGCCCAATCAGATCCTGAACGGCGTGCGAACGACGTTCGTGGTCGCCAACGCGTCTCATTCGGGACCGGTGGGCGCGCTCGACTACACGTTCGAGGTCGCCACCGACGAAGGGTTCACGAACCGGGTCGGAAGTTGGAATGTTCACGAGCAGCCGAATCAGACCTCACTCGATCTGCCGCAAGACTTCTCGTACGCCCGCGTCTACTACTGGCACGTCCGCGCCTACGACGGCGCGACGACGGGTCCGTGGTCGCGGACGCTCGCACTCGCCACTGGGAACCCGCCGGCGCCGGGGCCGCCGTCCGGGGACCCGACGTTTGGCTGCAGCACGGCCAACAAGGAAAAGCTGGTCGAGTGCATTCACGACCACGTCAATCCGCCGCCGACGGTTGAAGGCGCGTTCGAGGTGACGAAGCGTGTGGCCTGGGCCCTTCGCGGTGAAGGCGCCGGCCTGCTCATCAAGAACGGCGGCGAAAACATCGTTGGCTGGCAGGGCCGCAGCTTTGCCGCCGCGCGCATCTGCTATCCGGACGGTCACATCTACAAGGTGCTCACGGACGTCCCGAGCACCAACGGCCCGTCCTGGCAGGACAACGACTTCGTCGACCGGAGCTTGTACGTGCCGGCGATCGACCCGAATCGGTAAAAGGTTCTAGGGTTCTAGGGTTCTAGGGTTCTAGGGTTCTACGGGTTCTAGGGTTCCAGAGTTCGCCGATCAGTGAACCTTGGAACCCTGGAACTTTAGAACCTTAGAACCCTTATACTGACCCTCTATGAAACACCTGCCTCTCGCGACAGCTCTCTTGCTTGCAGCCTCGTTTTCATCGGACATCGCCGCGAAGGGCAAGCAGGCGCCCGCGCAGCGTCAGCCGGATATGTGCGTGACGCCGGCCGGCGCGCAGCCGCTGTTGCCGGCGAAACTGCTGCCCGGGATGGGCATCACCAAGGATTTTCCGGTGACGACGACGTCCGAGGAGGCGCGGAAGTTCTTCCTGCAGGGCATCTCGCAGATTCACTCGTTCTGGTTCCTGGAATCCGAGCGGTCGTGCACCCAGGCGCTGCAGCTCGATCCGAACATGGCGATGGCGTACTGGTGCATCGCCCTGAGCGCGGCCAGCGATTACCGCCCGGCGTTCCAGTTGCTGCGCAACGCCGGGACGTCGAGCACGGGCCGGGGAACCGGCGCCGCGCCGGCGGCGTCGCCCGATGCCGTGGCCCGGTCGACGAGCGGCGCCGCTCTCGATCCGCAGGTTCGGGCGCGTGAAGCGATCGCCAAAGCGATGGCGCTCCGCGACGCGGTGACGCCGCGCGAGCGTCTCTACATCGAAGCGATGGCGGCACGCCGCGCACCAGGCCCGAAGGATGCGGCCGATGCCGCCTACATCGCCGGCCTCCGCAAGCTCGTGGCCGCGTATCCGGACGATCTCGAAGCGAAATCGATGCTCGGCCTCGCGCTCGACAACGGCTTCGATCCGGTCACCAAGGAGCCGCGCGAGCACACGATGGAAGCGATCGCGCTGCTCCAGGAGGTCGTCAAGAGAGACGACGCCGCGTTTGGCGCGCATCACTATCTGATTCACGCCTGGGAAGGCAGCAAGACGCCGGAGCAGGCGTGGCACGACAACGCGCGCTACGCCGGTCTCGTCACCAACATCCCGCATGCCGCGCACATGCCAGGACACATCTACGCGCAGAGCGATCGCATCGACGCCGCCATCTCGTCGTTCTCGGCGGCCGCCGCCATCGAGCAGAAGTGGATTGCCTCGGACTCGCTCTATCCGACCGGCCATCACGGCCACAACGTGCACTTCCTCGTGCAGGCGCTCAATCTCGGTGGCCGCTTCGACGACTCGATGAAGTGGGCGCAACAACCAGACCGGCCCCTGGCGCCAGGGCTACTTCTCGGTGATCAAGTCGGTTGTGCGCTTCGAGAAGTGGAACGAGATTCTCGAAGGCAAGACGATCCCGATGTACGACAAGCCGGAGCAGAACGCGTGGCGCCACTGGGCCACCGGGCTGGCCTACGCGAACACTGGACAGCTGGACAAGGCGAGAGCGGCGCTCGATGACATGCAGAAGGTTCTCGAGAGCGTCACCTCGTCCAAGGAGCCGCTCGGCATCGGCGCGCAGGAGCTCGAGGCGACGATTGCGACGCGCAGCGGCGACAAGAAGAAAGGCTACGAGCTGTACCGCAAGGCGGCGGATCGCGAGGCCGCGATGCTCTACACGGAGCCGCCGTCCTATCCACGGCCCGTCGTGGAAGGGTGGGGCAATGTCGCGCTGTCGATGGGCGACCACAAGACGGCCGACAAGGCGTACCGCGAAACCCTGGGCCGCGAACCGGGGAGCGGCCGCGCCTATTTCGGCCTCGCCGCGGCGCTCGACGGCGAGGGCAAGGCCGGCGAGGCGCGCGACGTGCGCGCGAAGGCCGCGAAGGCGTGGGCGCGGGCCGACAGCAACCTGCCGCAGGTGCAGGCGCTCAGGACGTCAACGGCAGCTCAATAGCAGAATCAGCAATTAGGAATTAGGAATTAGGAATTAGGAATTAAGGCTGCCCGAGGACCGTCGCGATCAGATCGCCGAGCTGCCTTGGCGTGAATTCTTTTCCTTCCACCGTCGCTGCCAGGCGGCCGTTGCGATCGACAACGGCCGTCTGCAACGAATGCGTAATCAGCCCCTCGTCCGGAAAATACTGAATCCCGAACGCGTTGCAGACGCGCTCGACGTTCGCCGCATCCCCGGTCAGGAAATGCCAGCCCGGACCGCCCGCGCGCATGGACGCGGCATAGTGCGCCAGCACCTGGGGCGTGTCGTACTGAGGATCGAAACTGATCGTCAGCAGGACGAGGTCGCGCGCCATGCGATCGGCAAACCGTGCGCGAATCGCCCGGAAGTTCTCCACCATCCGAGGACAGTAATCAGGCAGCGGGCAGCGCGAGTAGATGAACGTGACGGCGACAACCTTGCCCCTGAGCGCGGACAGCGCAAGCGGCGCCCCGGTCTGATCGGTGAGCTCGAAGTCCGGCAGCGTCGCGCCAACGGGCACCAGCACGTGAGTGACCGGCGTCTGCTCCAGGCCGGCGTCGACGGGGGCGGCGGAAATCACGTCGAGCCGGTCGACCCACGAGCGGCCGCCTGTGACCGCCAGCCGCAGCTTCACGCGGTCGCCGGCGGTGAGCGCCACCCGCTGCGCGCTGCCTTTCAGGTCGAACGGCATCGCCATCGCGTCCATGAACCCGGGAAAGGGCTCGTGCGAGATGGTGACGGTTGAACCCGGCTTGTCGACTTTGAGGATGAGGCCGGTGGAGGTGTAGTGCTTCGCGCACGCACTCGCGGT
>Ga0193696_1000312_pt1 | contig 17719 bp, 15 predicted proteins | sample L3m1metaG_FD_145074 | JGI IMG/M metagenome (GOLD analysis project Ga0193696, IMG submission 145074) | Soil microbial communities from a riparian zone of the East river system, Colorado, United States - L3m1 | ecosystem: Environmental > Terrestrial > Soil > Riparian zone | place: USA: East River... | reverse complement strand
CTTGTTCGCCTCGTCCTCCGTGTCGCTGTACGAGCGTGTGAAGGACGGGTTGTTCGACCCCGAGCTGTTCTATTACCTGAACGCCGTCCACATCGTCACGTCGAAGGGCGAGTTCAACTAGTCTAGACTAGTGGCCTGTCCACGCTGATCAAGGAACACCTCGCGGGCGGGCATCCCGGCTGGCGGCGTTGCTCCTCCCTCACATACTCCCGGTATTCTCAGTCGTCGCGCCTTGCCATCCGGGCGCCGCGCTCCGCGATCTGGTCCTTGTTCAACGTGGACAGGCCACCAGGCGCGTTCACCTATCCGTTGTAGCCGCGCTGCATGGCGGCGGCGTCGAGCGGCAGCGTCGCGATCGTGTCCACCGCCACCATCAGCGGTCGCGTCGCGCGCCGCGCGTCGTACGCCTTCAGGTAGCGCCGGCAGACGTCGCACGCCGACACGCGATAACGTCCATCGCGTGTCGCGAACGACGTGATGAGCGTGCGGTCGTCGTTCAGGCAGAACGGGCACGCGAGTGCCGCAAACCGCCACTGCGCCAGACATCGCCCGCAGACGAGACGACGATCGGCTGTCGGCGTGATGACGGCAAACTCTGGCTCCCATCCACAGCACGGACAGTGACCGTGGGTCCACCCTGACAAATCGACCTTCTGCACGAGTGCTTCGGCCGAGCGTGCAAGAAAGGGGCGCAGCGCGAGGACGAGTACCTGGTCGAGGGACGCAGGCGCGTCTGAGGGCGCGCGGCGCCGCGGATCCGCTCCGGTGACGCCCGAGGTGGCGTCGTACCACGATCTGACGAGCGGTTCGAGCGCGTTGCCGTCGCGTCCCATCGCCACGATCTTCTGATGATCCGCGCGGTCGAGCGCCTCGAAGCGCTGCAGGATGTCGGCGGTCTGCCGGAATATCAGCCGAAAATCGCTCCACTCGAGCGGAATGTCGCTGAATCGTACGAGCGGCCGACCCGCCGCCTGCTGAGTTCGCATCCACTCCGGGTCGACCTGAATCCACGGCAGAGGTACGCGCAACTGCACGCGACGCTGCATGTCGACCAGCGCCAGCTGCATGTCGACGGCTGTCGCCAGGTCCGGTTGTTCGACCTTGATCTGGCGCAATTCAACCATTTCGCGGGATTCCGCGCGCGGCGGTCGCGGTGGGCGGTCGGTCACAACCCGATTGTATCGAGCGAATGGACCGAGGATCGAGGCCTACTTATGACAGAATGGGCGCTCACCACGATTGCGAGCGTAGCGATTTGAGTCAGGAGACTGAATGAGGGTGCACCTTGTCAACCCCAGTGCGTTGGCATTCGGCGTAGGGGTTATCACTCCCCGATGGTTGTACGTCCTTGCGGCGGCAACTCCCGAGGAGTACGGCGATCCGATTGTGACGGACGAGACGCTCGAGCGTTGGGACCCGTCGGCGGTGTCGGCCGGCGACGTCGTCGGCATCGGCATCCACACCGGCAACGCGGTTCAGGGGTACGAAATCGGCAAGAAGGCACGCGCGTGCGGCGCTTACGTCGTGTTCGGGGGCATCCACGCCACGCTCTATCCGGAGGAAGCCGCGACACTCGGCGAGGCGCATGCGGTCGTCAAAGGTGACGGCGACCTGGTGTGGGCCCAAGTCATCGCCGACTGCGCCCGGAACGCGCCGCTGCCGATGTACGACGGCGGCAAGGTGGAGGGCGGGGACTTCAAACCTGCGCGCTGGTCGCTCGTCCCGCGCGACAAGTACATGTGGGCGTCGGTCCAGACCGTGCGGGGCTGTCCGAAGCATTGCTCGTTCTGTTCGGTGTGGAAAACCGACGGCCAGCGGCCGCGCCAGCGGACAGTCGATGCCGTCATCCAGGAAATCGTCGTGCTGCGCCGGCTCGGGTTCAAGTTCATCGCACTCGCCGACGACAACTTCTACCCGGTAACGCTCGAAGATCTCGCGATGGCATCGCGGCGGCACGACAAGGGACGGCTCGCGGAACTGCAGGCCATGCGCGCGGAGCGCTTCGAGCTGATGGACGGCCTGGCCAAGCTCCCCGAAGACATGGTCTTCTACACGCAGATCACCATGGAGGCCGCCGAGGATCCCGAGTTCCTCTCGGCGATGTCACGGGCGCGCATCCGCGGGGCGCTGATCGGTGTCGAGGCGGTCACCCCCGAAGGGTTGAAGGATGTTTATAAAGATTTCAACATGAGCGGCGAGCGGCTGGTCGATCGGCTGCGCGCGTTCCGCCATCACGGCATTCATGTGCTCGGCTCGTTTATTTTCGGATTGCCGAGCGATCGGCCGCAGACGTTCGATCTCACGGCGGAGCTCGCCGAGCGTTCCGGCGTCACCTTCGCGCAGTTCGTCATGCTCACCCCGTTTCCGGGCACGGTCGACTTCGCCGCGTGGGAAAAGACGATGGAGTCGGATCCGACACGGATCGAGGGCATTCCACTCACGCGCCACTGGCTGATCCCGAAAGGCAAGCAGCCGAAGGTGTACGTGCCGCATCCCGTGATGTCGCCCGACGAAATCCGCATGCGGACGCAGGCGGTGTGGGATCGGTTCTACAGCTGGCGGAACATCTGGATCCGCTCCGGCTGCGTCGAGTCGATCAAGGCGCGCGTCGCGTTCGTGCTGGTCTCGAAGCTGTACCGGCAGATGTACGCGAACACCGGGATCGCCACCGACAGTGCGCGCATCAACCGTTCGGCGAATTGGGCGCGCTGGATGGCCAAGCCGCTGGTGCGTCTCTTCGCGGCTCCGCCCATGCCCGACCTCGAAGTGCCCCGTCTGATGTCGGAGTCCGCACAGGTGGCGTAGTTGAGCGCCGCCCGTAGCGCCGCGGGCCCGCGCACCCCGGCCGATCGCGTGAAGGCCGGGTCGCGGGCGCGATCGCCCAAGGCGCCCAAATCAGTTCTCATCGTTGGCTCGGAGGCGCGGCCGTTCGCGAAAACCGGAGGACTCGCCGACGTCCTGGGCGCGTTGCCGCCGGCGCTCGCGCGGCTCGACGAAGGCGCCACCGTAGTGCTGCCGCGGTACCGCGGCGTCGACGCCGGCACCTTCGTCGAATCTCTTTCGGTGTCCGTCGGCGGGTTCACGCGCGACGCCGGCTTCTTCGACGCGCCGCTCGGCGACGGCGCCCGCGCTATTCTCGTCGATTGCCCCGAGCTGTTCGATCGTCCCGCGCTGTACGGCAGCGGCAGCGACGACTACGTCGACAACGCGCTCCGATTCGCGTTCCTCGCGCGCGCCGCGCTCGAATTCGCCTGGCGGCGCTCGCCGCCGCCGTCCATCGTGCACGCGCACGACTGGCAGGCGGCGATGGCGCCGGTGTATCTCCGGTCGATCTACCGCACGCATCCGGTTCTTGGCGGCGTGCCCAGTGTGTTCACGATCCACAACATCGCCTACCAAGGGCTCTTCGACGCCGGGTGGCTGCCGCGGCTCGATCTCGGATGGGACCAGCTGTCGATCGATCGCCTGGAGTACTGGGGCCGTATCAGCTTTCTCAAAGGCGGCATCGTCAACGCCGACGTGCTCAACACCGTCAGCCGACGCTACGCGGAGGAGCTCCAGACACCGGCGTTCGGCTTCGGGTTCGACGGGATCCTCCACGCGCGGCGCGACGACCTGTTCGGCATCCTGAATGGCATCGACACACGCGAATGGGATCCGACGACCGATCCGGCGCTGCCGCGGCCGTTTTCCGCCGACGATCTGGAAGGGAAGGCCGACGCGAAAGCCGCGGTCCTGGCGCGCTACGGCCTGCCGGCCGACGATGCGGCGATGCGGCGGCCGCTCATCGGGATGGTGTCGCGGATGGTCGATCAGAAAGGCTTCGACCTGATTGCCGCCGTGTCCAGCCAGCTGCCGCAGCTCGATGCGTCGTTCGTGGTGCTCGGTACCGGGGAGCCGCGCTATCAGGCGATGTGGTCGGCGCTGGCCGCCGCCTACCCACAGAAGGTCGGGGCGCACATCGGATTCGACGAGACGCTGGCGCATCTCGTGGAAGGCGGCGCTGACATCTTCCTGATGCCGTCGCGCTTCGAGCCGTGCGGGCTCAACCAGATGTACAGCATGCGCTACGGCACGGTTCCGGTCGTGCACGCCGTGGGCGGGCTCGCCGACACGGTCACCCCAAAGACCGGGTTCTCGTTCTACGATTATTCGCCGCTGGCGCTGGCCGGGGCCCTCCAGGCGGCGCTGACCGCGTACACCAACAAACGCGCATGGCGCGCCCTCCAGGTGGCGGGAATGCGGCAGGACTTTTCGTGGGACCGTTCGGCGAAAGAGTACGTCAAAATATATGATCGGGCGATCAAGAAGAGGCTGCGGCCTAGGGGCTAGGGGCTGGCCCGGGGGAGACACGATGGCGGCTGAGAACGTGCAGACATTTACGGACGGCAATTTCGACGACGACGTGCTGAAGTCGGGTGCGCCGGTCCTGGTGGATTTCTGGGCCGAGTGGTGCGGGCCGTGCAAGCGGCTGGCCCCGACCGTCGACGCGCTGGCGAGCGAATACGCGGGCAAAGTCACGGTGGGCAAACTGAATGTCGACGAGAATCCGAATGTCTCGTTCAAGTTCCAGATCCGCGGCATCCCGACGATTCTCATCTTCAAGGGCGGCCAGGTGGTCGAATCGGTCGTCGGCCTCGCTCAGAAGGACGACTTGAAGAAGGTCATCGACAAACACATAGGGTGATCGGCGCAATTTGGTGATTGGGTGATTTAGTGATTGGGTGATCGTTGCAGGATTGCCGGATTAACTTATTGGTGGATTGATTCAATCACCAAATCACCAAATCGCTCAATCGGCCAACGATCACCCAATCACTAAATCACCAAATCACTAAATGGCATCTGTCCGCAACGTGATCATCATCGGCTCGGGTCCTGCGGGTCTTACCGCGGCGCTCTACTCCGCGCGGGCCAACCTGCAGCCGTTGCTCATCGAGGGGATTGAGGCCGGCGGCCAGCTGATGCTGACGACGATGGTCGAGAACTACCCGGGCTATCACGACGGCATCATGGGGCCCGACCTCATGGGCGAGATGCGCGCGCAGGCCGAGCGGTTCGGCACCGAAATCGTGCAGGGCAACGTCACGAGCGTCGACCTGGGCAACCAGCCGATGGTCGTGAAGACGCCGGATCACGACTACCAGTCGAAGACGATCATCATCGCAACGGGTGCTTCGGCGCGGCTGCTCGGTCTGCCGTCGGAGCGAACGTTGATGGGACACGGCGTGTCGACCTGCGCGACCTGCGACGGCTACTTCTTCCGCGGCCAGGAGATCGCGGTCGTCGGCGGCGGCGACTCGGCGATGGAGGAAGCGATCTTTCTCACGCGCTTCGCGTCGAAGGTCACCGTGGTGCACCGGCGAAGCACGCTGCGCGCGTCCAAGATCATGCAGGACAAGGCGCGCGCCAACGACAAGATCGCCTGGCAGCTGGACTCAGAGGTCGAAGAGATCAGGGACGGCGGGAAGGGCGAGGTGACCGCGATGGTCCTCCGCAACAACCAGTCCGGCGGTCGTACCGAGATCCCAGTGTCCGGCGTGTTCGTCGCCATCGGCCATACCCCGAACACGGCGCTGTTCCAGGGTCAGATCGAGCTCGATCGCAACGGCTACGTCATCACGCACGACGGCGCGAAGACGAGCGTCCCGGGGGTCTTCGCCTGCGGCGACGTCCAGGATCACATTTACCGCCAGGCGATCACGGCCGCCGGCACCGGCTGCATGGCCGCGCTCGACGCCGAACACTACATCGACAACATTCCTGAGCATCTCGCGACGGTTTAAAAGTTAAAAGATAAAAGTTAAAAGGTAAAACCAGAACACCGGCTTTGCGTTCCAGAACACCGGCTTGCATTTCAACTTTTAACTTCTAACTTTTAAGTTTTAACTTTCTATCCAGCCTCCACCTAGCACCCTCTCTCCATCGTAGAAAACCGCCGCTTGTCCCGGCGTGATGGCGATTTGCGGCGTGTCGAAGGTGACGCTCGCCTGTCCTGGCGCCGTGGCGCGTACGGTGGCCGGCGCGGCCTGATGGCGGTGGCGAATCTGGACCGCCGCGCGAACGGGAGCCGTGGGCGCGTCGATCAGCCAGTTGACGCCGGACGCCTGCAGCGTTGTGCGCTCGAGCGACGACTTCGGGCCGACGACCACCTGTTGTTCCGCCGGACGCAGCGCCAGTACGTAGAGCGGTGTCCCCGACGGCGACGAGCTGAGACCGAGCCCGCGCCGCTGCCCGACGGTGAAGCGGTGAACGCCCTCGTGCGCGCCGACGACCGCGCCGCGCTCGTCGACGAGCTGTCCGGCGCGCGGTGCGTCCGGGCGCTGCTTCTCCACAAACCCCCGATAGTCGTTGTCCGGGATGAAACAGATCTCCTGACTGTCAGGCTTGTCGGCCACCGGCAGATTGCGGAGCCGGGCATACGCGCGGACCGCGGTCTTCGGACGGTCGCCGACGGGGAAGACCGCCCGCGCGAGCTGCGCCTGTGTCAGCGAGAACAGAAAATACGACTGGTCCTTCGACGCGTCGACGCCCCGCTTCAGGACATATCGCGTCGCCTTCGAGCGCGCCTCGTCCTCGCTGCTGAGCGGAAGAAACTCCACCCGGGCGTAGTGACCCGTCGCGACCGCGTCGGCGCCGAACGACTCGGCGCGTTCGGCGAGCGTGGCGAACTTCAGGTCGCTGTTGCAGTGGGCGCAGGGCAGCGGCGTGCGGCCGGCGGCATACTCGTTCACGAAGTTCGAGACAACCTGCTCCTGAAACTGCCGCTCGAAATTCAGGATGTAGTGCGGGATGTTGATTGCCGCGGCGACCCGCCGCGCGTCGTGGAGGCCGTCGATGGAGCAGCAGCTCCCGAACGAGGTCTGTCCCTCCGCCTGATCGTAGAGCTGCATCGACAGACCGATGACGTCGTGGCCCTGCTCGGCCAGCAGCGCCGCGGCCACGGAAGAATCCACGCCGCCCGACATCGCGACAACGATCCGCACTCTTGAGAGTCTCCTAGCCCCTAGCTCCGACAGACTTCTGCGTGAGCCCGCGCAGCTTCTCCACCAGCCGCGGCAACACCTCGACCACCCGATCGACCTCCGCCTCGGTCGAGAACATGCCGAGGCTGAAGCGCAGCGAATTCTGCGTGCGGTGCGTCGACAGACCCATCGCGCGCAGCACGTGCGACGGCTCGAGCGTCCCCGACGAACAAGCCGAGCCGGTCGACACGGCAATGCCTTCGAGATCCAGCGCGATGAGGAGACTCTCGGCCTCGACGCGCTCGAAGCTGATGTTGCTGGTGTTGGGCACGCGCGATCCGCGCGCTCCGTTGACGGCGGTACCGGGAACGCCGCGAAGGATCCTTTCCTCCAGGCGATCGCGCAGCGCGGCGACTCGTACCGCTTCGGCGCCGAGCTTCACGCCGGCGAGCCGCGCCGCGACGCCGAGTCCGGCAATGGCCGGCACGTTTTCGGTGCCCGCGCGGCGATTGCGCTCGTGTTTGCCACCCGTGACGATGGGCAGCATGCGCGTGCCACGCTTGATCCAGAGCGCGCCGGCGCCCTTTGGTCCGTTGAACTTGTGCGCCGACAACGACAGCAGGTCGACAGCGAGTGCGCGCACGTCCACCGGAATCTTGCCGACCGATTGCACCGCGTCGGTGTGCAGCAGGGCGCCGCGCGCGTGTGCCAGCTGCGCGAGCTCCACGATCGGCTGGATGGTGCCGATCTCGTTGTTGGCGTGCATGATCGAGACGAGCGCGGTGTCGTCGGCCAGCGCTTCGCGCAGATGATCGGGCGCCACGATCCCACTGTCGTCGACCGGGAGGAGTGTGGTCCGCCAGCCGCGGCGCGCCAGCGCCTTCAGCGTGTTCAACACGGCTTCGTGCTCGATCGCGCTTGCGATCAGGTGACGCCGTCCGGTCGGTTCGATCGCCTCAGCGGCGCCCCGGATGGCCATGTTGTCCGCTTCGGTGCCGCCGCTCGTGAACACGATCTCCGACGGATCGCCGTGAATCAGCGTCGCCAGCTCCGATCGGGCGTCGTCCAACGCCGCTTTCGCCTGCTGGCCGAAGTGGTGAACGCTCGACGCGTTGCCGAAGGTGTCGCGGGTCGTTCGAGCGACCGCGTCGACTACTTCCGGGGCGAGCGGCGTCGTTGCGTTGTAGTCAAAGTAGACACGCACAGTGAATCGTTCATTGTAGCATTCCCGCTAACCCTTGATAACAAAAGGACTAGACAACCTTTCGCCCCGCCCATATACTCACAACACTTCGGAACCGATACACCCCCGGCAGAGGCCCTTGGCGCCCTGGGAAGTGGCCAGGCGGAGGATTACATGTGGAAACGCGATGAAGCAGTCCGGCCGGTAAGCGGCGGACAACCAGTGGCGGCAGCACAGCCGCCGGCGCCCGCTCCCGCGGGCATTACTGGTTCTCGTCCCGAGACGAACCACCTAATGGAGAAGGACATCGTGAACATCGGCAAATCGGTCGTGATCAAAGGCGAGCTGAACGGTAGCGAAGACCTGACCATCGAAGGGCATGTCGAAGGCACCATCCAGCTGCGGGACCATGTGCTGACGATCGGCCCCAACGGCAAGATCAAGGCGCAGGTGTTCGCCAAGGCGGTGATCGTCCTGGGCGAGGTGACGGGCAACGTCACCGCCTCCGACAAGGTCGACATCCGCGACAACGGCTCGGTTGACGGCGATATCATCTCGCCGCGCGTGGCGATCGCCGAGGGCGCGCATTTCCGCGGCAGCGTCGACATGCAGCGCAAGGGCGCGGCGGCCACGTCACCGGGCGCGCCGAAGGCTGCTGCAGCGCCACAGCCGGCGGCACAGCAGCCGGCGGCACAGCAGAAACAGGAACAGAACGCTCCCCAGCGCGTCGGCGCCTAGCGGAACGTTGGGAAAGTTAGAAGTGAAAAGGTAAAAGGTAAAAGTAAAGTTTGAAAGTCGAAGTGTTCCAGCTTTTAACTTTTGACTTTTAACTTTTAACTTTTATCTTTTCCTATGGGCCTCCTAGACCGTCTCGCCACGCGCAAGACCGAGCCGGACGTCGAGCATCGGCTGTCGCCGTCCGCCGACGACCTTGTTTTCGCGACCAAAGCGCTTCGCAAGTTCCTGTCGTGTCTGACGTCGCGCGAATCGCCGGTCCTCGTCGACCTTGGTCCGGTCGTCGGCAGCAATGTCAGCTTCTTCGGCGAGCAGCTGGGGTGCAAGATCTTCGTCGAGGATCTGTTCGCCGATCTCGACCGGCACGTCCGTGCCGGCACGCTGGAGGCCTTGCCGGCGTTTTTCAAGAAACGCTTTCCACAGGAAGCGGGCAGTGTCGACGGCATCCTCTGCTGGGACCTCATCGACTATCTGGATCGCGCAGCGGCGCAGGAACTCGCCGGCGAATTGACGCGTGTGCTGCGTCCGGACGGCGCCCTGCTGGGGTTTTTCGGCACCGCGCAGACGCGTGAGGCGCGCTACACGAAGTTCATCATCGCCGACGAAGTCAACCTGAAGCACCGTTCCTACGAGGCCGCCCGCGGCCGGCAAGCCATCCTGTTGAACCGCGACATCATCAAGTTGTTCGCCGGCTTGCGCGTGTCCGATTCCTTCCTTCTGAAAAACAACCTGCGAGAAATCCTCTTCCGCAAGCCCGCGTAAGACCGGACGATCTTTCACCGTGCTTTCGGTAAGCTAGGGGGATGGCGCGGCCGGTGATCGCCCTGCTGACGGACTTCGGGACGCGCGATCACTATGCCGGCACGATGAAGGGCGTCGCGCTGGGGATTTGCCCGGACGCGACGCTCGTCGATATCTCGCACGAGATTCCCGCGCACGACGTGGTCGCCGGCGCCCTCGAGCTGGCCGCCGCCTATCGCTACTTTCCGGCCGGCACGGTGTTCCTCGCGGTGGTCGATCCGGGCGTCGGCTCCACGCGCCGCGGCATCGCCGCCGACGCCGGCGAGTACAAGTTCGTGGCGCCGGACAACGGCGTGCTGACGGTGGTGCTCGACGAGCATCCGCCCAAGCGTGTCGTCGAGCTGACCGAGCGCAAGTACGCACGGCCGACGGTCAGCCGCACGTTCGAAGGACGCGACCGCTTCGCGCCCGCCGCGGCCTGGCTCGCGAAGGGCATCGAGCTGACGGCGATGGGGCGCCCGGCTGGTACGATCGCGCGTCTCGATCTGCCGCACCCGCGCGTCGCGGAGGACGAGATCGAAGGCCAGGTGCTGCGCGTCGATCGGTTCGGGAACCTCATCACGAACATCGATCGCAAGACGTTCGAGAAGCTGTCGGGCGCGCCGCTCGACATCCAGGTCGGCTCGCGCCAGGTGTCCAAAGTGGTTTCGACCTACGCCGACGCGGCCGCCGGCGATGTGTGCGCGCTGTTCGGCAGCACCGACCATCTGGAGATCGCCGCCAATGGCGCGAGCGCCGCCGAGGAACTCGGGCTGGGGCGCGGCGCGCCCGTGCACATCGCCCGGCGCGCATGATACGATCCGTCGCTTCACGACGGATGGCCAAGTGGGCCGACCCACCTGTGACCTGCGAAATCTATGATTGACTTCACCCTGTCTGACGAACACCGTCTGCTCGAGCAGTCGATCCGCGAGTGGGGCGCGCAGAACGTCGCGCCGTTCATCCGCGACAACGATCGCAAGCACTACTTCGATCGCGACCGCATCCTCGGCGGCATGGCCAAACTCGGCCTGCTCGGCGTCTCGGTTCCGCAGGAGTACGGCGGCGCCGGCATGGATTACATCTCGCTCGGCATCGCGAGCGAGGAACTCGAATATCTCGACACGTCCCTGCGCGTCATCATGTCCGTGCACGCCGGGCTGAATTGCCTCACGCTGCTGTCGTGGGGCACCGAAGATCAGAAGCAGCGCTATCTCGTCCCGCAAGCGCAGGGAAAGGCGATCTCGGGCTACGGGCTCACCGAGCCCTCCGCCGGCAGCGACGCGCGCGGCATCCAGACGACGGCGACGAAGAAAGGCGACCGCTACGTCCTCAACGGCGAGAAGAGCTGGATTTCGCTGGCGGACGTGGCCGACAACTTTCTCGTCATCGCGTGGACCGATCTCGAGAAGAAGAAGCAAGGCGATCCGTCGGGCATGACGGCCTTCATCGTCGAACGCCGCTTCAAGGGGTTTTCGAGCGGACCGATGAAGGAGAAGTGGGGCATCCTCGCCGGCAACACCGGCTTCTTCAAGATGGACGACGTGGAAGTGCCGGAGGAGAACGTGCTCGGCCGGCCGGGCGAAGGCTTCAAGATCGCGATGTTCGCGCTCGATCAGGGCCGGTTCACCGTCGCCGCCGGCGCAACCGGATTGATCCGCGCCTGCCGCGACGCGTGCGTGAAGTACGCCAAGGAGCGCAAGACCTTCGGCGTCGAGATCGGCCAGCATCAGCTGGTCAAGGAGATGATCGCGCAGATGGAGTCCGACTATCAGTCGGCGCGTCTGCTCTGGCTGCGATCGGGCTGGCTGAAGAACAACGGCACCCGCAACACGCGCGAGACCGGACTCGCCAAATGGTTTGCGACCGTCGCCTCGGAGCGTGCCGCCGGTGACGCGGTCCAGATTCACGGCGCGAACGGCTACTCGGACGAGTATCCGGTGGGCCGGTTCTACCGCAACTGCAAGGGCGCGGTGATCTACGAGGGCACACGCGAGATCCACAAGATCATGCAGGCCGACTATCTGCTCGGGTATCGCACCGATCGCCCGACACGTTGCGAACTGCCCGCTTACGCTGAGAAAGTTAAAAGTTAAAAGTTAAAACTGAAAAGTTAAAAGTTGAAATGCAAACGTTCAGACACAAGAGTTGAAATGCAAAAGTTGAAGGCCGGGTTCAAGAGAGCATTTGAGGTTTTAACTTTTAACTTTTAACTTTTAAGTTTGTATGGATTCTGACCTCTCACTCGAGTTTCTGCGCGTCGTCGAGCAGGCGGCCATCGCGTGCGCGCACACGATGGGACAGGGCGATCGCCACAAATCCGATCAGGTCGCCGTCGAGGCGATGCGCCGGGTGATGGACAGCGTGCCGATTCACGGCACGATCGTCATCGGCGAGGGCGAGCGCGACGAGGCGCCGATGCTCTACATCGGCGAGAAGGTCGGCATGGGCGTGCGGTTCACCGAGGTGGACATCGCCGTCGATCCGCTCGAGGGGACGAACCTGTGCGCGACCGGCGCGCCGAACGCCATCGCGGTCCTCGCGGCGTCGAACCGCGGCGGCCTGCTGCATGCGCCCGACCTCTACATGGAGAAGCTGGTCGTCGGGCCGAGCTCGAAGAACGCCGTCAACCTCGACGCGCCGGTGCACGACAACCTCAAGGGGATTGCGCGCTCGCTCGGCCGCGCGGTCGAGGACCTGGTCGTCATCGTGCTCGAGCGCCCGCGCCACGAAAAACTCGTCGACGACATCCGCGCGACCGGCGCGCGCATCCGGTTGATCGGGGACGGCGATCTGTCGGCGGGTATCGCCGCCGCTGTCGTCGGATCCGGTGTCCACGCCGTGATGGGGACGGGCGGTGCCCCCGAAGGGGTGCTGACGGCGGCCGCGATGCGTTGCTTGAATGGGGAAATCTTTGCGCGCCTCGTCGTCAGCAAGCCGGAGCACGAGGAACGCTGCCGCGCGATGGGGATCAGCGACTTCAAGAAGGTCTACACGTCGAAGGATCTCGCGCCCGGCAACAGCATCATCTTTGCCGCCACCGGCGTGACCGACGGTACGCTGATGAAAGGCGTCCGGTTCTTCGGCGACGGCACCCGCACCAGCTCCGTGATCATGCAGAACGATCCGCACCGCATCCGGTTCATCGACAGCATTCACGTCGCTCCCGCGACGGATGTCAGGATCCGCTTCTAAACGGTAAGGAACGATGGCTCGAACGGCTCGCACGGCTCGCACGGCTCGCACGGGTGCTGGGTGCTAGGTGCTGAGTGCTTGGTGCTCGTGCCGGGTGCTGCTGCCTTCTGCCCGTGCCGCGTGCGTTGGGCACTCGTCAGAACTCGAGCCCGGTAGTGCGCGAGAACTGATGTCGCGCGCACCCGACACCCGGCACTCGGCACCCGCACCCGACACCCGGCACCCGGCACCAGCACCCGACACCCGGCACCAGGCACCAGCACCCAGCACTCAGCACGCAGCACCCAGCACTCGTAGTAACTGGGAACGCAACGTCTACGCCGTGACGGCGGCGTCTTTCATGGGCTACACCGGCTTCACGCTCGTGATGCCGTTTCTGCCGCTGTTCATCGGCCAGCTGGGCGTCACCGACCCGGGACAGATCGCGATGTGGACCGGCGTCAGCCTCGGCATCACGCCGGCGATGACGGCGATTCTCGCGCCGGCGTGGGGACGGCTTGGCGATCGGTTCGGCCGCAAGATCATGGTGGAGCGATCGCTCGTCAGCTTCGTCGTCCTGTTTGCGGCGATGGCCTTCGTGACGAAAGCGTGGCACGTGCTGGCGATTCGGGCCGCACAGGGTCTGTTCGCCGGCTATGGATCGTTGTCCGTTGCGATGGCCGCGGAGTCGGCGCCGCGCGACAGAATGCCGTCTGCGATCGGTCTGGTGCAGACGGCCCAGCGGATTGGTCCGGGGGTAGGCCCCCTGATTGGCGGTGCGCTCGCGGGTCTCGTCGGTTTGCGCCGCGCGTTTCTCGCGACCGCCGTCTTCTACGCTGCCGGCCTGGTGCTCGTGCACGTGATGTACGACGAGCGCGCCACACACGCAGTCGCGGGGAACGCGCGGGACCTCGAGAACCTTTCCAACCCCGAGAACCCTCCGAACCCCCAGAACCTTTCGAACCGCTCGACTCGCGTCACGTTCCGCAACGTCCTCGCGTTTCAGAATTTCATCCTGATGATGGTGGTGATCTTCGGCTTGCAGTTCGTGGATCGCAGCTTTGGCCCCGTGCTGCCGCTGTACGTCGAACAGGCTGGACGATCGCACGCTCAGGTGGCGATGGTCTCCGGTGTGCTGTTCTCCATCATGGCCTGCACCGGCGCACTCGGCCATCACTTCTGCGGCCGGCTCGTGAAGAGATTTCCGATGCGCGTGGTGATTGCGGGCGGCGCCGCGGTCGCCGCGGCCGGGTCGGCGATGGTCGGCGTCAGCGGCAACGTGTGGGTGATGAGCGCGGCGTCGACGCTGCTCGGGCTCGGCATCGGCGCGGCGATGACGGCGTCGTACAGCGCCGCCGGCAGCGTGATTCCCGCCGGCGCGCACGGCACCGGGTTCGGCGTGCTGACCAGCGCGTCCCTCGTCGGCATGGCGAGCAGCCCGTTCATCGCGGGGTTGCTTGGTGGAAGCTCGATTCGCGTCGTCTTTCTCGTCGACGTCGTCGTCATGGCGGCGCTGGCCACCGCCGTGCAGAAGCTGATGGTGGATTGATTCATGCGTCGAGTGGTCGTGGATCGCGAAGCGCCGCAGCGTGACGCGATCGACGAGGCGGCCAAGTGGATTCGCGCGGGATACGTCGTCGCCATCCCGACCGACACGCTGTACGGACTCGCGGCCGATCCGTTCAGCGCTGCCGCGGTCGCGCGTGTGTTCGATGTCAAAGGTCGAGTCGCCGACCGTGCCCTGCCTCTCATCGCCGCGGACGTCGCGCAGATCGCCTCCAGGCTGGGCCCGCTTTCCGAGACGGCGGCGCGTCTCGCCGATCGGTTCTGGCCGGGTCCGCTGACGCTCCTGATGCCGGCGGCCCGGCAGCTGGCGCGCGAGGTGAGCGCCGGAACGGGTACAGTGGGCGTGCGTGTGCCGGCCGATGCGATCGCGCGGGCGGTGTGCGCGGCGTGCGGCCATCCGGTGACCGCCACCAGCGCGAACCTCTCCGGGGCGCCGGCGGCCGTGGCGGCGGATGATGTCGAGCATGCGCTGGGCGATCGGATCGAGTTCATGCTCGATGCCGGGAGCACGCCCGGAGGCGCGCCGTCGACAATCGTGGACGTGACGGCCGGCGAGCCGCGGCTCGTCAGGGCCGGAGCGATCGCATGGGAAGAGATTCAAGCATGGCTGCACAGCGCGCGCGCGTAGCACGTCCCGACCGCTCGACCCGGGCGAAGTCGAGAGGCGAGCGGGCGGCGCTCGTCGGGTTGATCGCCGGCCGGGCGCGGCGTCTCGAGGCGGAGCGATCGCTCGACGAACTGGCCGGGCTCGCCCAGGCGGCCGGCGCGGAAGTGGTGCTGCGCGTGCTGCAGGAGCGGCCGAAGCCCGATCCGTCGACCTTCCTCGGCGCCGGCAAGATTCAGACGCTGGCGCTCTCCGCCGCGGAAACCGACGTCGACGTCGTCATCTTCGACAACGAGCTGACGCCGGCGCAGCTGCGCGAAATCGAGAAGGCCATCGGCCTCAAGATCGTCGATCGCACGCAGCTGATCCTCGACATCTTCGCCCGCCGCGCGCGGACGCGCGAGGGCAAGCTGCAGGTCGAGCTCGCGCAGCTGAAATACCTGTTGCCGCGGCTGGTCGGCGCCGGCGACGCGCTGTCGCGGCTCGGCGGCGGCATCGGCACCAGGGGCCCTGGCGAAACCAAGCTCGAGACCGATCGGCGGCGCATCCGCACACGGATCCACGCCGTGTCCGAGGACATCGAGCACGTCAGAAAGCGGCGCGGTCAGCTGCGCGAGCGGCGGCACAAGGCGTCGGTGCCAACCGTCGCGCTCGTCGGCTATACCAACGCGGGCAAGACGACGCTGTTCAACGTCCTGACGCGAGCGGATGCCGAGGCGTCGGACGCGCTGTTCGTGACGCTCGATCCGCTGGTCCGCCAGGTGCGGCTGCCCGACAGCCGCGAGCTGCTCGTGTCGGACACCGTCGGATTCATCGACCGCTTGCCGCACGCGCTGGTCGCGGCGTTTCGCGCGACGCTCGAAGAGACCGCCGATGCGGACCTCGTGCTGCACGTCATCGACGCCTCGGCGAGCGATCGCGATCGCCGCATGGCGGCCGTCAATCTAGTGCTGACCGAAGTCGGCGCGGTCGACGTGCCGTTGCTCGAGGTCTACAACAAATGCGATGCGCTGACCGACGACGAGCGGCGGCGGCTGCAGGATCGGGATCCAGCCGCGCTGTGCATATCGGCGCTCGAGCGGCAGGGCATCGACGAGCTGATCGAGACCGTGGCGTCGCGCCTGGCGCTGGACGTGCGGCGTGTCACGCTGACGTTCGACCCAGACAACGCGCCGGACCGCGAACGGATCGCTCGGCTGTACCGGCACGCACGGGTCGTGCAGCACGAAGCGCGCGACGGCCGGGTGTCGATCGTCGCCGACGTGCCGCGCCGGCTCTTGAGCCGGCTGGGGGCTGAGTGAGGCCATTCATCGCCGACAGGGAGGGTCCGGCTAAAGCCGGACACTCCGTACGCGGTGTGGCGGATCCTCGGCCCGAACCCTGTTGGTACGTAGTGTCCGGCTTCAGCCGGACCGGATAGAATTTTCTTGATGCGAAGACTCGTGCTCGTCGCGGCGGTCGTCATCAGCGGGTGCGCGCCGAAGGTGGTTCCGGCGCCGGTGGTGACAGCGCCGAAGTTTCCCGATTTCGTGCAGCCGTCGGTGCCCGAAGCGCTGGCCGGTAGCCGCGCGGCGGAGAACCAGCGGCGCGGCTGGGCGTTTCTGCAGGCCGGTGATTTCAAACTGGCCGAGCGCGAGTTTGCCGCGGCGTTGAAAGCGGTGCCGGCGTTCTATCCAGCGGAAACCGCCCTCGGCTACATCGAGCTGGCGCGGAAGGATGCGAAGGCGGCGCTGCCGCATTTCGACAAGGCGCTGGAGATTGGTCAGCAGCCGGCAGATCTGTCGACGGTGCTCGGCCGCGGACAGGCGCTGCTCGCGCTCGACCGCGATCCCGAGGCGGTCGCGGCCTTCGAGGCGGCGCTGGCGATCGATCCGGCGCTGACCGACATCCGGCGACGCGTCGAAGTCCTGAAATTCCGGAGCATGGAACGCAACCTCGAGCAGGCGCGCCAGGCGGCGCGCGCCGGCCGGCTCGACGAGGCGATCCGCGCCTACACGACGGCGATTGCGAGCTCGCCTGACAGCCCCTTCCTGTATCGCGAGCTCGCCGGGGTCGAGCGGCAGAAAGCGACACCCGCCGACGTGGACTCGGCGCTCGAGCACTTCCGCAAGGCGACGGCGCTCGAACCGACCGACGCGCGGTCGCTCGCGCAGATCGGCGAAATCCTCGACGCGCGCGAGGATCTCGAAGGCGCGGCCAAGGCGTACACGGAGTCGCTGGCGCTCGAGGCGAACGCCGATCTGCAAAAGCGCCTCGACGCCGTGCGTGCGCGCCTGGAGCTGGCGAGGCTGCCGGCGGAGTTTCGCGCCATCGATCAGGCGCCACAGATCGCGCGCGCCGATCTCGCGGCGCTGATTGGCATCCGCCTCCGCACGCTGTTGCCGGCGGCACGCTCGAACGCCGTCGTGATCACCGACGTGCGCGGCAATTGGGCGGCGACCTGGATCATGGCGGTGGCGCGGGCCGGCGTCATGGAGCCGTTTGCGAACCACGCCTTCCAGCCGCGGACGGTGGTGCGCCGCACGGATCTGGCGCTGGCCGTGGCGCGTCTGCTCCCGCGTGCCGCCGCGCAGCGTCCCGACAGAATCAAGGCGTGGGAGACGGCGCGGCTGAAGTTCAGCGATCTGTCGTCGAGCCACCTCGCGTACCCGGCCGCCTCCGCCGCGGTTGCGTCGGGCGTCCTGGCTGTCACGGGGGACAACGCCTTTCAGC
>Ga0193696_1000311_pt1 | contig 17741 bp, 20 predicted proteins | sample L3m1metaG_FD_145074 | JGI IMG/M metagenome (GOLD analysis project Ga0193696, IMG submission 145074) | Soil microbial communities from a riparian zone of the East river system, Colorado, United States - L3m1 | ecosystem: Environmental > Terrestrial > Soil > Riparian zone | place: USA: East River... | reverse complement strand
ATCGACCGTGACAGAACCGCTTTGCCGCCTCGTTCGTTTTGCGGCGACCGACGACTATGCGCTCTCGGGTTTGTTGTACGAGCCGCGGCGCCGCACGCAACGCGTGATCGTCTGGCTGCACGGCACCGGCGGCGCGTCGATCTTCGACTCGCGCCGCACGAATCTCCTCGCCGCCGAATTCACGCGCCGCGGCTTCGCCTTCTTTCCATTCAACAACCGTGGCGCGCATCTGATGCGTCGCAACGGCGGCATGGCGTACGAGCGGATTCGCGACTGCGTGCTCGACATCGACGGTGCGCTGCGCGAGCTGCGCCGTCGTGGCTATCGCGACGTCACGCTGGTCGGACACTCCACCGGCGCGAACAAGATCGCCGTCTACGATCACCGCAAGCCGCGCAACACCGTCAAGCGCTACGTCCTCCTCGCCGGCGGCGACGACACGGGACTCACACGCGAGCAGCTCGGCGACCGCCGTTTTCGCGCCGCGCTCGCCCGGGCCCGCGCTCGTCGCAACAGCGAAGAGCTTGTCCCTCGCGCTCTCTCACCGCTCCCGATGAGCTGGCGCTCCTGGTACGACATGAACAACCCCGACGGCGACTACAACGTCTTCCCCTTCGGCGAAGTCATCCGCCGCCGCCGTATCTCCCGCCGCCCGCTCTTCCGCGATGTGCGAGCGATTCGCAAGAAGACGCTCGTCGTGTACGGCGAGAACGACGAGTACTGCTACGGCGACGTCTCGCGCTGCGTATCGATCCTCGCGGACGCCATCGGCCCCAAGCCGAACTTCGAGCTGGCCATCATGGAGGGGGCGGATCACGGATTCAGTGGGAGGGAGGGGGAGGTGGCGGCGTTGATTGGGGATTGGATCGAGGAGTAGTCTCTGTTGGTATGACCATGCGATATCGCGTAGTTCTGCAAGAGTCGGAAGAGGGATTCAGCGTCTCGTGTCCAGGCCTTCCGGGTTGCTGGTCACAAGGCGCAACCGAGGCCGAGGCCTTGGAAAACATTCGTGACGCGATCTCCGAATACCTCGAGGCGGTGGCCGACAGTACGAATGGCCTCGAGGTCCGCGAAGTCGAAGTCGCGGTCTGACGTGCCGAAGATTCCCGGGATCAACCATCTCGACGCCGTGCGCGCGCTTCAGCGCGCAGGTTTCCGCATATTGCGCCAAGGGCGGCACATCGTGATGACTGACGGAATTCACTTTACGACGATCCCTCGACACAATCCCGTTAACGCGTTCACTATGGGCGGCATCGTGCGTGACGCGGGCCTCACCGTCGACGAATTCATGGCTTTGCTGTAGCCCGAATCCTCTCCACCACCTCCTTCGCCAACTCATTCGGAATCGGGATCGTCAGGTTGTAATGCGCGATCTTCCACTCGCCTCCCACCCTCCGCAGCACGCCGGTGCCGCGGCATTCGCCGTAGCTGGCGGAGTCGAGTGATTCGTCGAACCAGGCGGTGTCGGCGTGCACGATCACGTTGCGGTGCCGGGGCGTGAACGTCCACGCTTTTCCCTTGGCGAAGTACGGATGGGCGAAGTTGCGGAACGACGCGATGTCCCAGCGCTCGGTCGCGTCGGTGCCGAGGAAGATGAACTCGGGGGCCATGGCACCGAAGTAGCGTTGCTCATCGGCGTCTGACGCAGCTTGGTGCCAGTCGTCGACGACGCGGTTTACGGATGCGGTTTCCTGTTGTAGGTTGGCCGTCGCACACGAGACCGCCAGGAGGCACGACGCAAGCAGAGTCATTCGCATGCGGACGATTGTATGCAGACCGTTTCCCCCGATGACGTAAAACGGATTCGCGCCAGCGTGGCGCGCGCGCATGCGCTCGCTGCCGGCCGCTTCCATGAAGCGTTCGACAGGCAGGTCGACGTCGCGACGGACGACCGCTGGCGCGTGCACCTCGAGATCCAGGCGACGGCGCTGCTCGAAACCGCCGAGGGGGTGCGGCTGCGCGACGGCGAACGGATCCGCTATCGCGTGCTCGAGGACCGCACCATCACGCCGTACGTCGTCGAAGGACAGCCGCTCTTCCCGCACTTCATCATCCGCCGCACCGCGCAGGCGTTGTTCGAGTACTGGCTGATCATCTCCGAGATCCTCGCGTCGTCCGCGTGGGCGGTGACGAAAGTGATCGCCGTGCCGGGCGAATACGACGACGCGCTCCGCCGGATGCGTCAGCCGCAGCTGGTTCGCGTGCTGCCCGGCGTGCTCCTGCCCGCGGTCGAGTGGCGCGACGACGGTACCGCGCTGCTCTACGTGACGCTCTACACGCGGGCCGGCGAGGAGCGGATCGAGCGCCGCACCCTCGCCCTCGACGCGAACAACGAGCTCCACTTTCACTCGCGCGAGCTGCTGGCCGAGGCGAGCGGCGGCGTCGCGGTGTAGCGCAGCGGGTGTCGTCGCAGCGCGAGAACGATCGACGCGAGAATCATCGGCGTCACGGAGCTCATGACGTGACGCGCGTCGCCGCGGGAGACATTCGTCCATGCTCCGCCGATCATCAGCACGATGATGATCGCCGCGCCGAACATCGCCGTGCGCGGGACGAGCAGCAGCAGCGCCGCCGCGACTTCGAGCACGCCGACCGTGATCAGAAACCAGTCGGGGAAGCCCCAGTGATGGAACGCGCGCGTCCAGCCGCTGGCGGGATCGAACTTCGACCAGCCGGCCTTCAGAAAGACGAAGCAGAGGAAGAGGGCGAGAAGCCAGGCGAAGACTTCTTTTGCGATTTTCATGCGGCGACCGTACGCGCGCCGCGAGCGCGTGCCGCGACTTTGGGGCGATGCGGAGCTTCAGCGGGGCGAGACGGTCTCGCGCAGCCGTGCGGCGAAGGTGCGCGTGGCGGTGAGATGCGAGCCGTCGAGCAGCTCGACGTCGTAATCGCCATGCGACAGCGGCTTCAGTGATTGGATGCGCGACGCGTTCACGATCGCCGATCGATGGATGCGCACGAAGCCGGGACCGAGGCGCGATTCGATGGTCTTGAGCGCCCCGCGGATCAGATGCGACTCGCTGCCGGCGTGCAGGTAGACATAGTTGTCCGCCGCTTCGATCCAGTCGATCTGCTCCGCGGCGACGAAGACGATGCGGCCGGCGTGACGGACGACGAAGCGCTCGATCGACTTCGGCGTGAGCTCCTCCAGGAAGCGCTCCTGTGATGTCGATCGCGCGCCGCGTATCAGCGCGATCGCGCGATCGACCGCTGGATGCAGCCGCTCGCCGTCGAACGGCTTGAGCAGGTAGTCGAGCGCGTGTACCTCGAACGCGCGCACCGCGTACTGATCGAAGGCCGTGGTGAAGATGATGAACGGTGGAGCGCCGCGAATGGCGGCGATGACGTCGAAGCCGCTGAGGCCGGGCATCTGGATGTCGAGGAACAGCAGGTCGGGGCGCAGCTGGTCGATCATCGAGACCGCTTCGTCGCCGTCTTCCGCCGCGCCGATCACCTCCACGTCGTTGCGCTCCGCCAGCAGCCGCCGCAGCCGCGTCCGCGCGAGGCGCTCGTCGTCGACGATCAGCACCCGCAGCCGGTTCACAAGGGCACCACGATCCGCACCAGCGCGCCGCCGAGTGCGCCGCGCGTGATCTCCAGCCGCGCGCCGGTCGCTTCGAGACGCGCGCGGACATTCGACAGCCCCATTCCTTCCCGCGCCGTCGCGGGATCGAAGCCACGGCCGTTGTCCTCGACCTCCAGCATTCCGTCGCGTGCGCGAATGGCGATCGTCCCGCCGCCGTGCCGCACCGCGTTCTCCACCAACGGCTGCAGGATGAAGTTCGGCACCAGGCGGTCGAGCGCTGCCGGATCGACATCGAACGCGACCTGCAGGCGATCGCCGAAGCGGACGCGCTGGATGTCGACGTAGCGCTCCACCATGCCGATCTCCTCGCGCACGGTGATCTCCGGACTGCCCGACGTGTCGAGTGTCGCGCGCAGCAGCTCACTCACGCGGGTCAGCGCGCGATCGGCGGCGTCGACGTCCTCGTGCATCAGCTCGGAGATACCGTGCAGCGCGTTGAAGAGGAAATGCGGCTGGATCTGCGCGCGCAGAAGCTCGATCTCCGCTTTTCTTCGGGCGCGGTACGTCTCGACGGCGCGCGTCACGCCGGCGATCGCCCAGTAGGTCGCGATGCTGATCGGGACATTCACCAGCAGCGACACGCTGCGCGCGGTGAAGCCGGAGCGCCGCAGCAGCTCGCTCGTGACGACGATCTTGCCGATCGTGATGACGACCGACAGCACGGCATGAATCGCGATGCCGCGCCCCGACATCGGCACGCGACGCGCGACGTTCGCGATGAGAGGCGTGAGCAGCGCCCAGCCGTACCATCCCGCGAAGGCGAGGACCAGCGCCTGGCCCACGGTGATCGGATGTCCGGAGTACGACGCGTCCATCCGCAGCTGCATGGCGAAGAGGAGCGCGAGGAGGGTCCACGCGCCGAGCGTGATGAGCGTGATGCGCGCGCGGGTCATCCGCGGCCTCCGGTGACGCTGGTCAGGACCTCGAACGACTTCAGTTCGTACCCGAGGAAGTTGCGGCGCAGGGTGCCGGCGAGGGAGCGCACTTCGAAGAGCGTGTCGAGCGGCAGGCCGCGGGCCGCGAGCTCCGCCACCGGGAGTTTGCCGATCGCGTCGAGCGCGTCCGCGACGTCGTTCGACACGATGAACGCGTCGCGTCCCGCGCAATTGGCGCAGACGAAGCCCTGCACGCGCGGATCGAATCGCAGCGGGCGATCGATCGGCTCGTGGCATTCGAAGCAGTTGCGCGTCGGCGGAAAGATGCCGGCGATGCGCAGGATCCAGATCTCCGCGTACGCGACGACGGCCATCGCCGGCGCGCCCTCCAGCAGCGCCTCGGTGGTCCGGTCGAGCAATCGATACAGCAGCTCCGCCGGGTCGTTCGCCGGCGCGAAGGTGTCGATCATCTCCGCGATGAACGTCGCGGAGACGCTGCGCAGCAGGTCCTGCTGCGCCGGGAAGAGCGAGCGGACGAGATCGATCGACTCGATGCGGACGATCTCATCCGACTCTTTCTCGATGTAACCGATGCGCACTTTCGCCAGCGGCTCGAGCGCCGCGCCGAAGCGCGAGCGCATGCTGCGCGCGCCGTACGCCCACCCTTTGCGCTTGCCGTGATCGGGGGTGAGGAAGACCACCATCTTGTCACGCTCACGCGCCGGAAACGTTTGTAGGATGATCGCTTCAGTGCGCTCAGGCTTCACCAACCCATGATGCCCTACATCCATCCCGCCGAGGCCCGGCGGCAGTTCAAGGAGCTCGCGGACAGCGACTTCGGAAGCGACCAGCTCGCGCGCGGCGCGCTGCTCATCGCGCTGGAGGACTATCGCCAGCTCGACGTCGACGCGTACGTCGCGCGTCTCGACGATCTCGCGGATCGCGTCGAGCGCCGCTGCGTCGCGGGCGAGCCGGCGATCTTCCGCCTCGGACACCTCCACGCGGAGCTCTTCGATCGCGATCAATACCGCGGGGACGAGGTCAGCTACTACGACCCGCGCAACGCGTACCTCAACGAGGTGATCGATCGGAAGACCGGCATCCCGATCACGCTATCGATCGTCTTTCTGCACGTCGCCAATCGCATCGGGCTCAATGCGTCGGGCGTCGGATTGCCCGGCCACTACATCGTGAAGGTGCGCTTCGAATTGAACGAGGTCTACGTCGATCCGTTCCACGGCGGCGCCACGCTGACCACGGGGGAGATCGGCGACCTGCTCGGCCAGATCAGCGCGGGACAGATCCGCCTCTCCGCCGAGCATCTCCGCTCCTGGAGCGCGCGCCAGACGCTTGTGCGCGTGCTGGCGAACCTGGAGAGCATGTGGGAGCGGGCGGGGGATGGGCGGAAGGCGAAGGCGGCGGCGGAGCGGATCGCGTTACTGCAACCATGAAAATCGTCGCCACGATCTTCGAAGAGACGTTCGACGCCGCGCTCGCGTCGATTCCCGCGGAGTGCGACATGGTCGAGCTCCGCGCGGAGCACCTCGGCGCGATCGATTTCGCCGCGCTGCGCAAGGCGACATCGAAGCCGATCATCCTCACGTATCGCGGTGTAGGACAGGCGCCCTCGCCTGTCGAAGCGCTCGATGCCGGCATCGACTTCATCGACGTCGAATGGCGTCCCGGCCTGCGCATCGATGTTCCGCGCGAGCATGTCGTCCTCTCCCATCACGACTACGAAGCGATGGACCTCGCGCCGCTCGCGCAGATGCGCGCGTTCGGCTGCGCGTACACGAAGCTCGCGGTGACGCCGAAGACGCTCGAGGAAAATGTTCGTCTGCTCGAGCACGCGAACGAGATCACCGTCATCGGCATGGGGGAGCGCGGCCTTTACTCGCGCATCCTCGCGCCATTTCTCGGTTCGGAGCTGACCTTCGTCGCCGCGACGAAGAGCGCGGCACCGGGACAACTGACCCTCGATCGCGCGCTCGTCATCTACGGCCCCGATCGCGAAACACTCCACGTGAAGCACATCTTCGCCATCGCCGGCAATCCGGCAGGACACAGCCTCTCGCCGACGATTCACAATCCGCTCTTCCGCAAGCATGGCGTCGATGCCGCGTACACGATCGCGTCGTTCGAGACGTTCGAGGAGATCGTGAACGAGAAGAGCATCCGCGGGCTGAGCGTCACCGCGCCGTTCAAGGAAGTGGCGATGCAGTACGCCGATCGCCTCGGCGAGAACGCGCGCGAGGCGGGGGCGATCAACACGCTGGTCCGCATGAGCGATGGCAGCACGTTCGGGGACAACACGGATGTCGACGGCTTCCGCGCGCTGATCGGAGCGCGGGCGTCCCGCCCGCAGTCGTCGGGCGTCCCGCCCGACGACCAACCCCGGCGACCGGGCGAGACGCCCGATCGCTGCGGGCGAGACGCCCGCGCTCCACTGCGCGTTGCCATCGTCGGCGCGGGCGGCACGGCGAAGGCGGCGCTCGTCGCATGCCGTCGCGTCGGGGCGAGCGTACGTGTGTTCAATCGCAGTCAGCGCGAGCTCGCGAGCGAGCCGCTGGAGAACCTGAAAAACTTCGACGGCGATCTGATCATCGACACGCTGCCTGTCGCGATCGAGTTGCCGGACATCCCCACCATCACTGCCCGCTACCCCGGCGGAGGCGAAGCGTTGTTGCAGGCGCAGGCCATCCGCCAGAATGAGATCTTTCGCGAGGCCCTGAAATGAATCGTGACTACGACGTCATCCCGGTTGTTCGCGAGCTGAGCGCCGATGCGCTCACGCCGCTCGCCGCATTTGCCGCGCTCTCGCCCGACGGCAGCGAGGCGTTCCTGTTCGAGAGCGTAGAGCGGGGGGAGAACGTCGGACGCTATTCGTTCGTCGGATTCGATCCACGCCGCAGCCTGCGCTTCGATCGCGCGACCGAGGATCCGGTCGCGTTGCTCAACGAAGAGCTGCGGCCGTTGCGGGTGAAGGACGAAGACAAGCTCCCGCCGTTTTTCGGTGGCGCGGTCGGTTACTTTGGATACGGCGTCGGCGGATGGACGGAGCGCATCCCCGACACGAAAGAGGACTCGCTGCCCGACGCGAAGCTTCTCTTCTTCGACAACGTCGTCGTCTTCGATCACGTGAAGCAGCGGCTTTACGTCATCGCGAACATCTTCACGGCCGATCCGCACGCCACGATCGAATCGGCGAATGCGCGGATCGATCGGGCGCTGGAGCGGCTGCGCGGCGCGCGCGTCGACCTGCTCGAATTTCCTGCGCAGGTCGGCGACGAGCCGATGCAGACGAACATGCCGCGCGAGCAGTTCGAGTCGATGGTGCGCGCGGCTAAGGAAGAGATCGTCGCCGGCGAGATCTTCCAGATCGTCGTCTCGCAGCGGTGGGAGACGGAGTTCCCGACGAGCGACGCGCTGACGCTCTACCGCACGCTCCGCTCCGTCAATCCGTCGCCGTACATGTTCCTGCTGCGCACCAGCGACTGCACGCTCGTCGGCGCCTCGCCGGAGATGCTCGTGCGGGTCACGCGTGATGTGGCCGAGGTGCGGCCGATCGCGGGGACGAGGAAGAGGGGAGCGACGCGCGAGGAGGATGCGGAGCTCGAGGCGTCGCTGCTCGCCGATCCGAAGGAGCGCGCCGAGCACCTGATGCTCGTCGACCTCGGGCGCAACGACCTCGGGCGCGTCTGCGCCAGCGGCACGGTCGAAGTCAGCGAGTTCGCGCACATCGAGCGCTACAGCCACGTCATTCACATGGTGACCAACGTGAAAGGGAAGCTGCACGAAGAGCGGACGCCGGTCGACGCGTTTCTTTCGGCCTTTCCCGCGGGAACGGTCAGCGGAGCGCCGAAGATCCGGGCGATGGAGCTGATCGACGGCTTCGAGCCGACGCGCCGCGGTCCGTACGCGGGCGCCGTCGCGTACATCGGCTTCTCCGGCAATCTCGACTCGTGCATCACCATCCGAACGATCGTCCTGGCGAACGACCGCGCGTACGTGCAGGCCGGGGCGGGGATCGTCTACGACTCCGATCCGGCCAAGGAGTACGAGGAGACGCTGAACAAATCGGCGGCGCTCAGGAAGGCGATCGCGATGGCGCGATCGACGATTCGACAAACGTCACGCGCATGATCCCGACGGCGTGCAGCAGCTCCGCGATCCGCAGCTGCGCGTTGTTCTTCGCCAGCGGCAGGATTCCCTTCCGCACCGCCTCGCTGCGCACGCCCCCTTCGGCGTAGAGGCGCGCGCGCCCTTCCAGTCCCGGATCGGCGCGGCGGAGGAGGCCGGTCTTGCGCGATACCACGCGTGTCTCGCGGTTGTCGATGCGCGTCAGCAGGACGACCGGAGGCGGCAGGCGGACGATCACCGTGCCATCCGGCGCCCGTGAGATATCGCCATTTTTCAGCTGCGCCAGATCGATACCGGCGATCACGTCGCCGCCGGCGAAGAGCGTGAGCTCATCGCCCGCGATCGAGTTCGGGAGCAGCTTGTACTCCTGTTTGAGCGTGCTGACGTGCACCACATGCATCGACGCCGTCTCGAGGCGGTTGAGATTGCGGATGCGCGTCGTCACCGCACCGAGATCGATTTCGGTTTCGGTCGGTTTCGCTATCTCAGTAGCGATGTTACGTGCCCGCCACAGCAGTAGTGCTGCTGCCACTACGCTGATGGCAAGCAAAAACACGACGAAGCGGCGGATGTTGGACTGAATAGTCATTCAGCAGAAATAGCTTGCACTCAACCGTTTGAGTGCTATTCTTGCGCCTTCTCGGTAAGGCTAAAAGAAGGGTTCAAGAGGGCCGTATGGCTCTCCCCGCGATTGGCCTGAATCAAACCTGCAAACGTTCCCCTGTCAGCACTTTGTACGCCTCGAGGTATTTCTCACGCGTTTTTTCGACGACCTCGCGCGGCAATTCCGGAGCTGGTGGGTTCTTGTCCCAGCCGGTCGTCTCCAGCCAGTCGCGCACGAACTGCTTGTCATACGACGGCGGGTTCTTGCCGACCGCGTATGAGTCCGCCGGCCAGAAGCGCGATGAGTCGGGGGTCAGCGCTTCGTCGATCCAGATCACCTGATCGCCCATCAGTCCGAACTCGAACTTCGTGTCGGCGATGATGATGCCGCGCGACTGCGCGAAGTCGGCCGCGCGCGAGTAGAGCGAGAGCGTCAGCTCGCGCAGCTTCGACGCCAGTCCGCCGCCGACGATCTCCGACATCCGCTCGAACGAGATGTTGATGTCGTGTCCCGTCTCTTCCTTCGTCGCCGGCGTGAAGATCGGCGTGCTCAGCTTGCTCGCGGTAGTCAGTCCCGGCTCGAGCTCGATGCCGCAGACCTTCCCCGATTCCTTGTACTCCTTCAATCCCGAGCCGACGAGATAGCCGCGCGCCACGCACTCCACCGGCACCACCTCGCACTTCTTCACCAGCACGCTGCGGCCGCGCAGCTCCTCGTGTTTGCGGATGTCGTCAGGGAAGCGCTCGAAGTCGGTCTCCAGCAGATGGTTCTCGACGTCGTGGAACTTGCGGAACCAGAACGTCGAGATCTGCGTCAGCACTTTTCCCTTGTCCGGGATGCCGGGGGAGAGGACGACGTCGAACGCGGAGATGCGATCGGTGGCGACGAAGAGGAAGCGGTTGCCGAGGTCGTAGACGTCGCGCACTTTTCCGCGGCGGGCGAGAGGGAAGGGGAGCGTAGTCTCGTTGATCGCGGTGTTCATGAGGGGCGGCATTTTATCGCCGCCCCTCGCTCGCCACGAATTATTGCGCCGCCGGCACCGGCGCCACGATCACGCCCAGGTGCTTCGCCGATTCGCGCACGCCGCGCGCGAAGTTCACGTCGATCTTCCGTCCCGGTGAAAGGAGCGCGTCGCTCGACATCCCCTTCTTGCCGTACAGCGCCTTCGCGCTCGCCAGCAACACCGGCGACTGATACGTCGGATCGCCCGACAGCTGATCGATGGTCGAGGTGTACGGGAAGACCACCGCCTGCTGCGTCGGATCGCTGACCACGAACTCGATCGAGCCGCGGTCGACTTCGACCGGCAGACGATCCTGGAAGTGGCTGAGCGGCGGCACGACGAACGGGATGTTGCTGCGCACGGTGTTGCCGTCGTAGTCGTACACCGTCACGTTGACGGTGACCTGCGTGCGCCCGAGGTTCACGGCGCCGATGTTCGTGCGCCAGCCCTGGCTCGCGAGGTTGCGGATGCCGTGCGCCACCGCGCTGATGCCGTCGAAGTTGATGTCCATCAGGCCGGTCCAGATGCCGGGAATGGTCTGCCCGTACGTGCCGCCTTCGACGTTGTTGAACGTCTCCGAGTGCACGAGGAAGGAGCGGTCGAGCACTTGATCGGGCACGCCCGGGTTGTCCTCGGGGAACGTGGCGACGAGCAGCGCGCCGGTGCTCTGGCCGTGGAAGACCGTGCCGATGACGTTGTCCCACAGCGCGACGGAGTTGCGCGGGACGTCGACCAGCACTTCGTCGCCCTGGCCGCCGCCGGTCGGAAGGTAAGTCACGCTGACGCGGAGCGGATAGTCGAGCTGCGGGTTGAAGATGCTGAGGCGCGTCTGCCAGCGCGTCCCGAAGGCGCCCGGGACGTTCGCCGCCGCCGGCACGACGTACGTATCGTTGACCTGAGCGGCGAGCGGCAGTGCAGCGAGGCTGAAGAGGAGCGCGGCGAAGAGGCGGTTGCGGTTGATCACGTTGAATCCTTTCGGGTCCGGCGGCACGCGATAGTGCGAGGGAGGTGCCGAGGTGGACTGTGAGAGGGAGGCCGCCCCGCGAGCGGTCTGGCCGTCCGCTGCACGCTACACTACGTCCATGAATCAGATCAGCGATCGCGTCCGAAACGTCGTCCAGTCCGACATCCGCCGCATGTCGCGCGAATGCGAGCGCGTCGGCGGCATCAACCTCGGTCAGGGGATCTGCGACCTCCCGACCATCCCCGAGCTGGTCGAAGGGGCGTGCGAGGCGATCGCGTCGTCGAAGGCGACTTACTCGAAGTTCGAAGGGATCGACCTGCTGCGCGAGCGGATCGCGCAAAAGTGCGAGCGCTTCAACGGGTTCAGTGTCGATCCAGCGTCACAGATCGTGGTGACGGTCGGCTCGACCGGCGGCTTCGCCACCGCGGCGATGGCCACGCTCAACGCGGGCGACGAAGTGATCCTCTTCGAGCCGTACTACGGCTACCACCTCAACACGCTCCGCATCCTCGGCGTGGAGACGAAGTTCGTCCCGCTCAATCCGCCGGACTGGGCGATCGACTTCGATGCGTTGCGCGCGGCGTTTACGCCAAAGACGCGCGGCATCGTCGTCTGCACGCCGTCGAATCCGTGCGGCAAGGTCTTCACGCGCGAGGAACTGGAGAAGATCGGCGCCCTCGCGCGCGAGCACGACGCGTGGGTCTACACGGACGAGATCTACGAATACATCGTCTACGACGGACGCCATCACGTGTCGATCGCCTCGATCGAGTCGTGTCGCGACGTCGCGATCACGATCTCCGGCTTCTCGAAGACGTTCTCCGTGACCGGCTGGCGCATCGGATACGTCGCCGCGCCGAAGGAGGTCGCCGGACCGATCGGCCTGGTCAACGATCTCTTTTACGTCTGCGCGCCGACGCCGCTGCAGTGGGGCATCGCCCGCGCGCTGGAGATCGGTGAGGAGTACTACGCGAAGCTCGCCGCCGATTACGAGAAGAAGCGCGACATGCTCGCCGACGCGCTACGCGAGGCCGGCTTCACGCCGTATGTGCCGCAGGGCGCGTACTACATGCTCGCCGAAGTGCCGCCGGAGCTCGGCGACGACAAGGAAGCCGCGACCGCGCTGCTCGAGGGATCGCAGGTGGCCTCGGTCCCGGGATCGGCGTTCTACGCCTCGGACCGAGGAAAGAAACTGCTGCGGTTCTGTTTCGCGAAGGACTTCGACGCGCTGGAGGAGGCGTGCCGCCGCGTGCGCGCGTTCCGCGCGGCACGCGTCTGACTCGGCGGCAAGCTGCCGCACTCCGGGGCCGAACTGCCTCACGCCCCCCGGGCCAGCTCCTTCGTGAAGACGTACTTGCCGTTCTGCGCCGTCGTATCGAGTGTCGTGCTTTCGTGAACCTTGTAAGGGCCGGTACTGCCGTCGCCGAAAGTAGCCTCGACTTCGGCCGTATCCGCTCCCTCGACGGCATAGCAATACATCATGCCCGAAGGAAACGGAGTGTTCTGCGGCTCGGGTTTTCCCGCGACGTGCAACAAGAGCGTGCCGTCGACTTTTGTGCTGTTCTTGACCAGGACGCTGAATCCGCTCATGGCTCTCTCTCCTTTTTGTGGGGGATGAAAATTCTACTTCATTATTTCTTTGCCTGTGCGGCGTCGAGCTCCGCCATCACGTCTTCCGCGTGCTTCTCGGTGTCGACCTTCTTCCAGATCTTCTTGATCTTTCCGTCGGCGCCGATCCAGAACGTCGTGCGCGCCACGCCCCACGAGCGGCGGCCGTAGAGGTTCTTCTCTTTCCACACGCCGTACATCTTCGCCACGTCGGAGGTCTCGTCGGAGAGAAGCGGGAAGTTGAGGTCGTACTTCGACTTGAACTTCTCGTGCGACGCGAGCGAATCGGTGGAGACGCCGAGCACCACGGCGTGGCGCTTCGACATGTCGGACTCGTGATCGCGGAACGAGCACGCTTCCTTCGTGCAGCCGGGCGTGTCGTCCTTCGGATAGAAGTAGAGAATCACGTCCTTGCCGCGAAACTCTTTCAGCGAGACGTCCTTGCCGCGCGTCGAGGGAAGTTTGAAGTCCGGTGCGACGTCGCCGACTTTCGGTTCGTAGAAGTCCTGCATCAGTTGGTTACCCCGCTCCCAAATAGAACTTTCTCGGCCACCAGCACCGCATTCAGCGCCGAGCCGCGGCGCAGATTATCGCAGACGGCCCACACCCAGAATCCGCCGCGGATCGACGGATCGGGACGCACTTCGGCGATCAGCACTTCGTCTTTTCCGGCCGCGTCGATCGTGCCGAAGGCCTGATCTCCTTCCGGCAGCGCGATCGCCGGCGACGAGCGGAGCGCATCGAGCACCTGCTCCCGCGTCAGCTCGCTCTGCGTCTTCACGAAGAGCGAGAAGGTGTGGCTGTGGAAGATCGTCCCCTGCGTCACCAGCAGCGCGAGCTGCGTGCGCGGATCGGTGAGCGCCTTCACCTGCGCGACGATGAGCTCCTCGTTGTGCTCCGATGCCGGATAGAGATTGAACGCGAGCTGGCGGTCGAAGACCTCCTGCGGCACGCTCTGGATGTTGAGGACGCTGATGGTCTGCTTCGCCAGCTCCTCGATGCCCGCCTGCCCGAACTCCGACGCCGGCTGCACCACGGTTGCGGTGCAGATCTCGACGGGCGAGACGGTTTCGATCTGATGAAGGATCAGCGCGATCGGAATGGTCACCGGATGCGGCGAGACGATCAGCTTGTCCGTGCCGTCGATGCTCTCGAGGTTGATGCCGGCGACGGCGAGCTTTCCTTCCTCGATCGACGTCGGCTGCGAGACGTCGATGACCACGAAGTCGTCCGCGCGCTGCCGCTCGATCCACGGACGGTTCACCGCCGGCGGGCCGCAGAAGAAGACGAGGTCGAGGTCCTCGAGCTCGATGTCGGTGATCGGCTTGACGACCGCCGGCTCGTCGCCGACGTCGGTCAGCGCGCCCGCGGCCTCTCCGGCCGAGTCGAGCAGCGCGATGCGGTCGAACGGAAACGCGCGATCGCGAAGGATCGTCTTGATCTCGTTCCCGACGAGGGTGAGCGGATTGATGATGCCGAGGCGGTAGCCGCTCGCCGATTTCACGGCGTATGTTCCACCGGTTCCACCGCCGGCGGTTCGTCGACATGCCGGGGCGGGGAGGCGATCGACCAGAGCCGTGTGAACGGACCGGAGAGGAGGTAGAGGATCGCGCCGATGAAGAAGAACTCCTTCGGCCACTTCATCGCCACCGCCAGGATCAGCGCGAAGGCGAGGAAGTAGACGAGCGAGCGCTCCTTCTGTACGGCCAGGCCCTTCTGCGAGCGGTAGCGGATCGGCGAGACCATGGAGAACGAGACGAAGATCGTGACGGCGAGCATCACGTACGCGAAGCGCTGATCGTTCACCGGCGCGGGAGCGTAGTTGACGATCGAGGCGATGGTCAGCGCGCCGGCGGGACTCGGCAGTCCGACGAAGTAGCGGTAATCGGTCTTGCCGGTCATCACGTTGAAGCGCGCGAGGCGGAGCGAGACGGCGACGAGGAAGAGGAACGCGATGCCGGCGCCGAGCGGCCCGAGGATGTGCAGGCCCCAGGCGTAGATCAGCACCGCCGGCGCCGCGCCGAAGGTCACGACGTCGGCGAGGGAGTCGTACTCCTTGCCGAACTCGCTCGTCGCGCCGAGCTGCCGCGCGACCAGTCCGTCGAACGTGTCGAACACCGCGGCGATGAAGAGCGCCCAGCAGGCGTGCTCGAACAGCGGCACCGCGAGGTCGATGCGTCCCAGCGCCATCTTCTCGATGGCCAGCGTGGAGTTGATGATGGAGCGGAATCCGAAGAAGAGATTGAGGATGGTGAACGTCGTCGGGATGACGTAGATGCCGCGGCGGAGTCCCTTCTTCAGATCGGGACGCTTCATTCCGGCAGCTCCGCGATGACCGTCAGCGCGACCTTCACCTTGTCGCGGATGCCGACGCGGATGACCGCGTTGGCGGGGAAGAAGATGTCGACGCGCGATCCGAACTTGATCATCCCGACGCGCTCGCCGCGGCCCACTTCATCCCCTTCCTTCTTGTCGAAGACGATGCGCCGCGCGAGGAGTCCGGCGATCTGCTTGAAGGCCAGCGTTCCGCCGCGCGCGTCCTGCATGACGATGAGGTTCTGCTCGTTCTCCGTCGACGACTTCTCCACCATCGCCGCCAGTTTCTTTCCCGGGTTGTAGCGGTAGTGGATGATCTTGCCGGTGATCGGCGCGCGGTTCACGTGCACGTCGAAGACGGACATGAAGATCGAGACCTGCGTGGTGAGTCCGGGCCAGATCGCGCCGTCAGGGACGTCCTTGATCTGCACGACGGTGCCGTCGGCGGGGGAGAGGACGTCGACGTGGCGGTCTGAGCCGGTACGGTGCGGATCGCGGAAGAAGTTGATGAGGAAGAGGACGAGGAAGCCGAGGATGATCGCGGCGACGTAGAAGCCGGCGATCAGAGCGATGGCGAAAAGGATGACGACCGGGACGAGAAAAATCCAACCCTCAGGGGCAAATCGCAGTCTCGGCATTGTGCCGGGATCGTATGCAAAACAGTTGCTCGTTGCTAGTTGCGGTCGCAAAAACAAAAAGGGAGCCGAGCGGCTCCCCTTTCGACGAATGGTCGCGTGTGATTACGCGACGTGCGAGTTTTCGTAGCTGCGAATACGTTCCGCCATCTGATCCTTGAGGAGGAGTTTTCGCTTCTTCAACGTCTTCTCTTCGACCTCCTCATCGACTGAGACTTCCTTCTTGGAGCACAGTTCGTTGAGGCGGCTCTCGCAACGGTGATGCTCTTCAATCCACTCGCGGAACTGAGGATCTTCCGTGCTGAGAAGCCGTTGAATGTCAGCGGTATTCGACATCGATTTTCCTCCTTCGAAGTGATGCCTTCGCAGAAATTTTACCACCGGCGCACATGCCCGGTATCAACCTGTTAAGCTGCTGAGCCAGTTAGGTATGTGGCGCCGCACTCTCCTCGTTCTGCTCTTCGTTTCCGTCCTTTTCACCCCCTCGCGGCGCGATCTTTTCGTCGGCGATGAGACGAAGTACGGCCAGGTCGTACGCGAAATGCGGACCAGCGGCGCGTTTTTTCTGCCGACGCTCAACGGCACACCGTTCACGCACAAGCCGCCGCTCCATTTCTGGCTCGTCGATCTGCTGACCTTTCCCCTCGGTACGTACTCGATGTGGGCCTTCGTCCTTCCGTCGCTCCTCGCGTTCGCGTTTCTTCTCTGGCTCCTCACGCGGATGCGTGACTGGCTCGCCGCGTTCGTCTGCGGAACGTCGCTGATGGTGTGGGGCTCCGCGCAGACCGCGCGGATGGATGTCGGATTCACGGCGTTTCTCACGCTGGGCGCTTGGCTGCTCTTTCGATTCTTCGAGCGGGATGATCGCCGTGCGCTGCTGTGGTCCGGCGTCGCCATCGCCATCGCCACGATGATCAAAGGCCCGATGGCGCCGGTCATCGCGCTCATCCTCTTCGGATTGGAATGCTGGCGCCGCCATCGCGTGCCGCGCGCGAACTACTTCCCCGCGCTCGCGGCGATGATCGTCATCCCTCTTCTCTGGCTGATCCCGGCCCTCCTCCTCGGCGGCGACTCGTACGCGCACGACGTGATCGTCAAGCAGACCGTCGGCCGCGCCTTCTCGACGTGGGTGCACAAGGCGCCGCCCTGGTACTACCTGCTGCACGCGCCGGCCGATCTCTTTCCCTGGTTCTTCGCCGCCGTCGCCGCGATCGCCGTGGCGTGGAAGCGTAACGATCCGCTCGATCGCTTCTGCATCAGCTGGATCATCGCGGTGCTGCTGCCGTACTCGCTGATGTCGAGCAAGCTCGATGTCTACATGATGGCGATGATTCCGCCGGTGGCGATCCTGATCGCCGGCTACGAGAGCGTCATCGCCAACCGGATCGCGCTCGCGCTCCTCGCCGTCGCCGGTATCGCGGGCTGGGTTTTCGTCCCGACGCCATACGACACGCCCGCGGTGCGCGGACTGCTGATCGTGCTCGCGATCGCATCGACCATCGGCGCGATCGTCGGGACGCGAGTGGCCGTCGGCGCGACGTTGCTCCTCACGTATCTCTACATCGCCGTGATGCTCACGCCGATGGCGAACGATCTCGCGACGACGCGTCCGCTGATCGCCGCGCTCTCGAAACAGCAGGTGCCGGCGCAGGAGATCGCTCTCTACTCCTGTCCGCAGTTGTGGGCCCGCGACATGCCGCGCGAGCTGGAGCGCGTGCACTACGTTGCGCCGGAGGATTTCGCGCACATCCATCCGCTGGTGATCGCGGTGGCGCGCAAGAACGCGAAGGACATCGCGCCCGCACTGAATGGATATCGCGTGGTCGACACAGTGCAGATGATCGGAAAGTCATTCGATGTCTATCGACGCTAAGCGCCGCATCGCGGCGTTCGCCTTCGTCGCACTGCTGATGCTCTCCGTCTTCTGGCCGTCGCCGATCGTGTCGACGAATCGCCTCTGCTGCGACGCATCGCTGCCGGTCGACGAGCTCTCGTTCCTCGGACGCG